>Ga0193713_1000563_pt1 | contig 12430 bp, 5 predicted proteins | sample H3a2metaG_FD_143054 | JGI IMG/M metagenome (GOLD analysis project Ga0193713, IMG submission 143054) | Soil microbial communities from a riparian zone of the East river system, Colorado, United States - H3a2 | ecosystem: Environmental > Terrestrial > Soil > Riparian zone | place: USA: East River... | reverse complement strand
AAATGGAGGAACCCCGAGAATCCGGCGCCCGAAGTCAATCCCCCATCCGTCTTTATACGACTAAGGTCCAATATACAAGGCTGCGAGGCTAAAGTATATCGGTGCAAAGCAAATCAAATCAGTGAAATAAAAATATCAGCTAAAACCAAGCATCCAAAAATGATAAGAAGAACAAAAATCACTCTGACAATTGTAGGATTGTTAGCGCTCACAGGAATCTTTTGCGCCGCCAATCCAACTCCCTTTACGCCAGCGACGTGTCAATTTTCGACCTCGAGCTCGAGCAATTTCAACAATTTTTCGATCAACGCCGGCAACTACCTCTGGTTTACTAGCGTGCTCAAGGCGCAAGGCCTCGGTACGACACCGGTGACGATCACGTTTACTAATCAAACAATCACCAGCCCGAACTTTAATCTCAATCTTGTTGTGCCGGACGCGACCGTGACGTTTGATCCAGCCGTAAACTTTGCTACCACGACGTTCGGCCCCGGCGGGGTGTCGACGACAACGGTACCATCGCATCCCACTCTCAAGGGTAATACCTTCTTTTCGGGTCTTAGTTTCCTGGTTCCAGCGAACCTGCCTAGATCAGTACGCCCCGTCATCTGGAGCGGCACGATCAGCACGGATACGCCGGGTGTGAAAGTGAACTGGCAATGGGCGGCAGCCGTTTACACCAACTTCAACGCTGACTACACCCTTCTGGGGGTAAAGCCGGTGGACGATAAGGTGCACAACCCGTACCTAAACGCTGACCATGCCGGAACACCGGAAAACTATAAGCTATCTGTTATTGGTGGGGCAACGGGAGGCGGTGGCCATAATTTCACCGGGAGTCTCGGCCCAACTAAATCGGTTGGACCATGTCAGCCGTAGAACTCAACAAGTAACTTCAAGATCCCTAAACGCCCGCGACGAGTTCATCTTGTCGCGGGCGTTTTCTTTAGGAACATCACTGGAATTTCTGGATCTTCCGCTTTGCTGATTCAGCAACTCTCCCAGCAAATGCATCGGGACGCTGCGGCCTGCCACGCCAGCCTGCTCGCGAAAGCTTTCGGAGTAGCCGCGACGAAGGCCACTAATCCGCGGTTTTTTGAAAAATTTTAATTTTTTTGAGAACTTCGTCCCGCAAATTCCGGAGAAGTACGTGAGTGCTGGATCATGAATCCAAGGGCCGGCGGAAAAATTAATAGTTAAACCCAGAATCCAAAAATGAAAAAAAGAACCAAAATCTCCCTAAGAACAAAAATCTATCTGACAATTGTAGCGCTGTTAGCGCTCACAGGAGTGTTTTACGCCTCCAGTCCAAGTCCCTTTACCGGTCAAGTCCCCTTTCCCACGGGTGTGGCCGCTGCGCCGGATCTTTTGCTCGTGAGCGAATACTGCAGCGAGAACATCGCTACGGTCGACTGCAACGGGACTGCCTCGGTGTTCGCGACGATGCCGGGGTTTGGTTCCTGCCGGGAAAAATACATCACTATCGCTCCATCGCAGTCCGCGCTTGCCGTTCCCGCGTTCAGCCCGCGCGACGTTTTCGTCACAGAAGGCCCTCAGGTCTTCAAGGTCTCGCCAAGTGGCGTCACGCTGTTTGCGAACCTCGGGCCCGGGTGCAACTCATCGGACCACAACGGGATTTCGTTCGACCATTTTGGCACATTTGGCTTTGACATGATCGTAAGTTGCCAGCAGGGCCCTGTCTTTAGGGTTCACGGGGATGGAACTTCCACGCAAATCGCGGACGTATTTGCATCTGGGCCCTTAACTGACGGTGAGATTGAAGGACCAGCTGTAGTGCCCCCTGCGCCAGGCTTCGGGCCCCACGGCGGCGAGATTTGGGTGGCCGACGAGGACAACAATGTTATCCACACAATCAAGAACAATGGTCCACCGGTTCCCGGGGGCCCTTACACCGTTACTCAGAGTATCCTCTCTCACGTTTCCGCGGAAGGCGTCTACGTTATCCCGAACCCTCCGTGCTTCTTCTGCTCGCCGGACAAAGCCTTCCTCCTGGCGGAGCAACAGATGTTCCAACTCGTCTGGAAATATCCGCTGAGCGACTTCACCTCGCCCCCATTGCCAGTGGGTCCCAAAGTTATCCTTACGAGTGAGTCAGGCGCAGATTTCGCAGACACCTCTCTCGTAACCTTTGATGGGACTAACTATGTTCAAAGTTCCTTCGGCCCCCGAATCGGCGGCATAAACGAGGGCTCCTCTTTCGTTGACTGCGACGTTCCGACGGCTACACCTACGCCTACGCCTACAGCGACCTTTACGCCGACCCCGACATTTACGCCGACGGCAACATTTACGCCGACCGCAACATTCACTCCTACACCTACAGCTACATTTACGCCGACACCTACAGCAACGTTTACGCCTACGCCTACGCCTACTCCGACCAATACACCGTCACCAACGCCGTGTGCTCTGGGCAGCTGCACGCCTCCGTATCCCTTCGTAAGTGGGAACCCGCGAACGAATATCGCGTTCAACGAGTCGGAGGTGCTGCGCGCCTTCAGACTGACGGGGGTGACTGAAAACTGCGTCCCCGTGTCGCTGTCGCTCTTCTACAATGACGAACACGCCCTCACGCTGGGTGTTCGCCAGATCAACGAGATAACCTGCCTCGGTACGACCACAACTAACTACCCGGTCTCGCCGATGGTGGTCCACCCCGCGGATGGCAAAATAAACCCGCTGACTGGGGCCACCGAGGCTCAGGGGGGCGTCGACACGTCGGGTCGCCCAATGTTCCCAGCGCTGTTCATTACAGACGTGACGGCAAATCCGGGGAACCCGCTTGCGGGCGACTGGCAGTTTGGCGGCACGGGGAACCCGCCTGATGCGGTCTACGGGACATGGAAAGCTGCCGTCAGAACGATAGACAAAACCACGACGCCCGCCACAGTGACGGTCACTCCGGACGCTGACCCGGCTTCGAACAACTGGAACCTCGACGGAGGAGGCCCGGTGCCGACGCCCACCCCAGCGAACGAGGGCTACGGCGCCGAATGCCGCTGGGACATGACCAAGTTTAGCTTTATCCCAGGTCACCAGTATCGCCTCTACTTCATGGTGCACGATGGCGACCAGAATAAGGCTGGCGGCGATTCCGGCCAAGCTTGTGTGTTCTTTACGATGGCGGGGCCTGCCCCAACGGCAACCCCAACCCCGACGCCTACACCAACGGCAACCCCAACCGCGACACCGGGGACGGTCATCGCCGGTGGCCAGACGTACGGCGGCAGCGGAGGTTCGGCGAAGACGGTCAAGGTCTCGTTCCAGAACAATACGGCAGTGGGCCAAGAGCTGACGGGGCTGTCCATCACCTGGCCGCAGGCTACTAATGGCAACCTGAAGACGATCAAAATGGGCGGGACCACGATCTTTAACACGTCAACCGGTGGTGGCTCGCTTACCATCCCCCCCGGGCTGCTGGGCACGACGGCCCAGCGGACGATCGCCGCGGGTTCATGCGCAACCTTGACGTTTACCTTCACGAACAACGTCAGCACGAACCCCGCCAACTACACTGGTTCGGCCACGTTCAACCCGTTTGGGCCCGTTACGATGTTCCCATAAAGAGCACCGCACGCTTCAAACAACGAAGGGGCCGGCGCAAGCCGGCCCTTTTTTTTCCTGCATTAATGTTCTCAGTAAAGAGGCAAGCATACGCGGAGCGTGGAGAGGCGCAGGCACCTTGCCTGCTGGAATGAGCGCGAATATCGAGAGATTCCTCGACTTTGCTCGGAATGACAGACGCGAAATTGGTGATATCCGTACTAGTGTCGATAAAAGTTTTCGCAGCTTGCGCAAATTTTCGCCCGTTGTGTTTCGTCCCGCAGTCGCGGGACTTTTGGAGTGCGCACGCGTCCTCGCGTCGCTTTCGCGACCGAGGGCCGACGATCTCATTCGCGCGGGCGCAGCAGCTTGAAGACGCGGGCGTCGCGAAGTTGCAACATCAGGAAGTACGCTGTGGGCGTGGCGACTAACGAGAGCAGCACGGAGATGCAGACCGCGCCAATGACGGCGATGGCGAGTGGCCGAAGCATGTCGGCGCCAGAACCGATGCCATAGGCCAGCGGCAACATACCGAGGGCGGCGGCGAGGGAGGTCATGAGCACTGGGCGCAGGCGGCGGCGGCCCGACTGCACCAGGGCTTCGCGCAATTCCATTCCGCCGGCGCGCAGATGTTCGGTGTAATCCAGCATGAGAATCCCGTTTTTGTGGACGATGCCCATGCCGATGATGGCGCCCAGATACGCGATGATGCTCAACGTGGTGCCGGTGATCAATAATGCGAGGACGATGCCAAACACGGAGAGCACGGCGCCGAAAACGATCGCGACCGGCGCGTAGAAGGAACGGAACTCCAGTAACGCCACCGTGAAAACGAGGACGATGGCCATGATCAGCACGACCATGAGGTTTTGAAACGATTCCACCTGTTGCTGATAAAGTCCGCCGTATTCGATGCTGCCGGGCGGGAGGCCAGGGTCTGCGCTGATGAGCTTGCGGATCTCGGACATGGCGCTGCCGAGGTCGCGCCCCTGCAGGCGCGCGGTGACAGCGATGTTTTGACGCATGTCTTCGCGGTGCAATTCCAGTTCGCCCGGGGTCTCGACGATGTCCGCGACCTGATGGAGTTGCACGATCGTGCCATCGGCCGCGCGCAACGGCAGTTCGCGCAGCGTGTCGAGGTGTCTGAGGGTGCTTTGGTCCAGGTTGACGCGAACACTGACGACGCGGTCGTCTTCCAGCACGGTGGAGGCGGTCTGGCCGAGCATGGCGATGTTGACGGCCCTGGCGATGTCGTCGGCGTTCAAGCCGTACCGTTGCGCGTCGGCATAACGCACCCGCAAGTGGATCGAGGTGCCGGTGTAAACCAGGCCGTTGAAGGTGTCCACCACGCCGGCCACTCCCTTTTTTGTTTTGGGATCCGGAGCAATCATCTCTTCAATCTCGGGAGCTTTGTCGGCGAGAAAATTCAGGTCAGTGGAAAAAATTTTCACCTCGATCGGTTTGTCCGACCAGATGAGGTCGCCGATCAGGTCGCTGAGGATGCCGGGAAAATCCCACTCAACGGTCGGCAGGGCGGCGTGGAATTGTTCTCGCAGGTCGGCGATCACCACCGCAGTGGAATGCTTGCGACTGGGTTTTAGTTTGATCAGGAAATCGCCGGTGTTCAACTCGACCAGATGGATACCCAAAGCGGCGCCGGTGCGGCGCGAGTAGCTCTCAATTTCGGGCGTGGCCTTGAGGATCTCTTCGGCTTGTCGCATCTGGCGATCGGTTTCCGCCAGGCTGGTGCCGGGCGGCGTCACGTAATCAATGACGAATCCGCCTTCGTCCATCTCCGGCAGGAAGTCGGTTTTCAAGCGTGGGTATAAGACGAACGACGCGATGAGCACCAGAATGCCGAGGGCTACTGTGAACCACCGATGATCCAGGGCCAGCCGCATGACGGATTCATAGAGGCGGATAACCCGGTGCAACACAAACCCTCCCTGCTCCACCTCGTGAGGGTCTCGCGATTTCCTTCCGGCTGGGATGCGGATGAACCAGGCAGCGAGGGAGGGCGTCAGTGTCAGCGCCAGCAGCAGAGAGGTCAGCAACGACACGACCATGGTGAGTGCCAGCGCGCGAAAAAAAACACCGACAATGCCGTCGAGAAATGCCAAAGGGACGAACACGACAACCGGCGTCAGGGTCGAACCGAGCAGCGCGGCAAATATCTCCGCGATGCCAACTGGAATCGCCTGCAACCTCCCCATGCCGGTGGCGATCTTGGCGTAGATCGCCTCTACCACCACGATCGCGTCGTCAATGATCAGGCCGATGGCCGCGGCAATGCCGCCCAGTGTCATCAGGTTGAAATTCATGCCGCAGAGTTTCATCACCAGAATGGTCAACAAGACGGTGACGGGAATCACCACCGTGGCTACCAACGTCGTTCCCCAACTCCGCAGGAACAGGTAGAGAATGGCGATGGAAAGAAACAAACCGAAGATGATGGCCTCCCACGCGCTGAGCATCGAGTCGCGAACAAGCAACGATTGATCGTAGAAAAATGCCAGCTTCACATCCGGCGGAAGTTCCTTGCGGATGCCGGGGAGTTGTTGCTGCAACTGCAAGGCGATGTCGAGGGTGCTGGCATCCGGCTGGGAATAGATGTTAAGCAGCACCGAATCAACGCCGTCGGCAGTAACCACGCTGAACGTGGGTTCCCTGCCCCTCAAAACCCTTGCGAAATCCTTGAGGTGGATGGGATGGCCTTGGCCGGTGGTGATAGTGAGATTCTCAATGTCCTGGACGGAGCGGACGCGCCCATCCACGGCCGTCATATACATTTTGTTGTCTTCCTGATGCAGTCCGCTGGCGGAAACCAAATTGTTCCGGTTAAGGGTATCGGTCACTTGAGCGAGGGTCAGGCGTAGCGCCGCGAGACGGAGCGGGTCCACGATCACCTGATACTCGGGCGCCTGTCCGCCGACCAGTTCCACACGCGCCACGCCGGGAATGCGGAGAATTTTTGGCTTCAATTCGTAACGGGCCAATTCCCACAACGACGAAATGTCCCGCCCGGGAGAGGTCAGGCTGATGCCGATGATCGGAAACGTCGAGAAGTTCATCCGGTAAACTTCAGTCTGGGCGGTGGCGGGAAGGGTATGCCGGATTTGAGCGAGGCGGCTGAGGACGTAGAGCTCCGTCTCCCTCATATTGACCTTCCACGAGAAGAAGAGGTCTATTTGGGCCGTGCCACGACCAGTCGTCGAGCGGATGGTCTCGCTGCCGAGGATGTCTTTCATCGCCTCCTCGATGGGGCGGGTGACCGTGGCCATCATTTCGTCGGCGGGCATCACGCCGTTGTCCGCCATGATGACCACACGAGGAAAGTCAGTCTCTGGAAAGACGGACGAGCCCATCTTCCTTGCCGCATACCCGCCGCCGAGGCAGAGAGCCAGCACCAGAAAGACAATCGAAATGGCGTGCCGAACCGCGAACCTTCCGATGGCTGACTTCATACTCTCGATTTCCTGGTGACGGCAGTGGTTGCGCCAATCACTCGTTGAGTATGCGGATTTTTGTTTTCTCCGGCAGTCCGTAGGCCCCGGTCGTGACCACTTTATCTCCCGGTTGGAGGATGAGGCTGTGGACTTGCACCATGTCGCCCTCACGAAACCCGACCTTGACGGGTTGTTGGACAGCCTGCTTCCCGGTGACCAGGCAGATCACCCATTCCCCGCTTTGATTTTTGACGATGCTTCGTGACGGAACTGTCAGGCAATCACGGCGCTCTTCAGTGATGATTCGCACGCGGACGAACTGTCCCGGCCGCAATCGGGCTTCAGCCGGGAGGGAAATATCAACCGGTCCCATGTCCGTTTTGGGATCAACCCGATCTTCAATGAGCGTCACCGTTCCTGTTAGAGCGACTGGCGCCGGGTTGGAAGCGGCGGTTTCGGTTGTGGCGAAGGTATCGTGAACCTCGCCTTGTTGCGGGAAGATCTCCACTGTCTGGCCGAGCTTCACAGCTGGCATTTGCGAACTGGGGACATTGGCCGCAATGATCAGGCGATTTAAGTCGACCACTTCAACCAGTGGCGTCAGTGTTTCGGGATCGGTCACTTCGCCCGGCCTGACGTTCACGTAAACCACCGTCCCGGAAAGCGGCGCGGTGATTTTCAGCAATGCCTGTTCGATGGAGCCATCCGGCTTGCGACTGTTGTTGAGGGTGAACAAGGTCTGGCCTTTTTCGACCTGCTGACCCTCGAAGCAGTTGACGTCGGAAACGATAGCCGCCACCGGCGATGCGATGCGGGCGGAGGCCGGGGCTTTGCCCTCCACTCCCGGCTCAGACTCGACCGTGCCGTATGCCGTCACTCCGTGGCGCAACGTCGTCCGAGAAATCTTTCCGACGTGGACCGCCACTTCCGTTTCGCCCGTCGCTTCCGGTTCCTCTTGGTGACGCGGAACCCCTTTGTGCCAGAGCGCGTACAAGCCACATCCAACGGCTGCCAAAATGCATAACTTGACCAGCGGAGTTATTTTCATGGCCGGCAGCGTTGACTATCGCTCTTTGTGCGAAAAAGGCGTCGGTTAGACCAAAGTCACGCAAAGATGCGTTTGTCCATCGGCACCATCTTGCATCTCGCGTCCGGCAAAAAGGTTGGCAACACCATGGCGGTCATTTTCCTTTCGCGCCATGCTGGCGCAAAAGCTCGATGATCTCCTTATTGCCTTGTTCCTCCGCCTCATCCAGCGCCGTTTCCCCATCGGAGTCCTTCGTGTTCACATCCGCTTTCTTGTCTAGCAGCAATCCTACCATCTCCTTCTTGCCGCGAATGACAGCTTGGTGCAAAAGGGGAATGTTCTGCTCATCCTTTACGTTAGGGTCCGCGCCTCCATTCAAGAGTGCTTCAGCGCTCGCCATATGGCCATGGATCACCGCCAGCCGCAGCGGCGTCCAACCAAACTTCTCGACCTTGATGTTCATGTCTGCCTTGTTGGCCAGCAGCAATTCTACGGCGTCTTTCTTGTTGAATGTTGTCGCCCAGTGCAAAGGCGTAAATCCGTCCGCATCCAACAAATTCACATCCGCTTTCTCAGCCAGAAGCAATTCCATCACTTTTTTTTGACCGTAAAGCGCCGCCCAGTGCAAAGCTGCCTTGCCGCCGCTGTCCCTGGCGTTGACCAGCTTCTTGTCCTGTTTCAGAAAAGCGGCAACCTTGTCAACGTGGCCGACAATCACCGCGGCATAAATGTCTTCCGTTGCCCCCATTGCCAACAGGAATTCCACGACCTCCTGTTTGCCGCTGCGAGCGGCGCGGGCCAGCACCGTCCGGCCCTTGGCGTCCACGAGGTCGATTTGTTTCGGGTCCTGCGACAGATACGCTTTGACCCTTGCGAGATCGCCCAATTCAGCGGCCTCATGGATTTCCGCGCCTTGGATGGCGACGCACCATCCCATGAAGGCCACGGCCAAGACCGCGCTCCTTCCACTGAGGCCGACGGTAATTTGATTTCTCGAGGACCCGCGCTTCAGGGAAAATCGCTTTTCCGATAGGTTCATGAGTCGGCGAGTCAATAGTCAATGCCTTCTGGGCAGGGGCGTCAAGCGCGTTTGCCGTTTCTTGCGCGACGTTCCCGTGCTCAATCATTGGCGCTGGCCGTCTTCGGCCCACGCGAAAGATCGACAAGACCAGTCAGGATCTTTAATGTCTCATCACGCTCGGGCTCGTCCCGTCAACAAGCGAGACCTCGAAGCCCTCGCAGTTGTTCGGCAGCGAAGCGCTCCACGTGTTAGGCTGCACCATTCACAGGTCGGCGAAACCGAGGGCCACTTGCTCCACTGATCACAGGCGCCTGGTCTGCCAGCGTGTGTTGACTGCGAATTTTTGCAGGGACGGGTCGGGGCAAGACTTTTCGTACGCAAATTTACCTATTGCACAAACAGGGAAATCTGCGAGACTCGCACCTTCATGTTCCCCGACCGACGGGAAGCTGCCAAGAACTGCTTCCTGAAAAAGTTCATTCTTTTGAGAACTTCGTCCCGCAAATTCCGGATAACCAGGTGAGGCCCGGATCATGCATCCAAGGGCCGTTCATAGCTAAACCCCAGAATCCAAAAAATGAAAAAAAGAACCAAAATCACCCTAAGAACAAAAATCTATCTGACAATTGTAGGGCTCTTAGCGCTCACAGGACTGTTTTACGCCCAAAATCCTCCTCCATCCCATCCGGTTCCCTTTAGCGGTCAAGTCCCCTTTCCCACGGGCGTGGCCGCTGCGCCGGATCTTTTGCTCGTGACCGAATTCTGCTCCGAGAACATCGCTACGGTCGACTGCAACGGGAATGCCTCGGTGTTTGCGACGTTGCCGGGGTTTGGTTCCTGCCGGGAAAAATACATAGCTATCGCTCCATCGGTGTCCACGGCGGCCGGGTTCATGGCGCGCGACGTTTTCGTCACAGAAGGCCCTCAGGTCTTCAAGGTCTCGCCAGGTAACGTCCCCCCCCCCACGGTGTTTGCGGACCTCTCGCTCGTGCCCCAGCACGCGTGCACCTCATCGGACCACAACGGGATTACGTTCGACCATTTTGGCACATTTGGCTTTGAAATGATCGTAACGTGCCAGGACGGCAACGTCTATAGGGTTGACGGGAGTGGAAATGCCACGTTCATCGCGAACGTATTTGCATGTGCGCCCGCATGTGGCCCCTTAACTGACGGTGAGATTGAAGGACCAGCTGTAGTGCCGCAAGGCTTCGGGCCCCACGGCGGCGAGATTTGGGTGGCCGACGAGTCCAACGATGCTGTCCACGCAATCGATAACCTTGGCAACGTTACTCAGAATATCCTCTCTCACGTTAACACGGAAGGCGTCTACGTTATCCCGAACCCTCCGTGCACCTTCACACCTGCTGGCTGCCAGCAGGGGCAGGGCAACGGCGCCTTCTTCCTGGCGGAACAACAGATGTTCCAACTCGTCTGGAAATATCCGCTGCTCGACTTCACAGTGCCCCCAATTGGTGGCAACGTTATCCTTACGAGTGAGGGAGGCGCAGATAACGCAGACACCTCTCTCGTAAAGTTCGATGGGACTAACTATGTTCAAAGCTCCTTCGGCCCCCGAGTCGGCGGCACAAACGAGGGCGCCTCTATGGTTGACTGCGACGTTCCGACGGCTACACCTACATCTACGCCGACAGCGACATTTACGCCGACCGCTACAGCAACAGCTACAGCAACAGCTACGGCAACATTTACTCCAACCCCTACGGCAACAGCTACGGCAACAGCTACGTCTACGCCTACGCCTACGCCTACACCTACGCCTACGCCAACGCCTACAGCGACTCCGCCTTCTCTAATCTGTCCGACTGCGTACTCGTCGGCGATCTGCGGTCTTGGTGCTTTCGCTAAGTTCGCTGTCCTGGTGCTCGACAGTCCAGTTTGCCCCTCCAACGTCGACTTCTCGAGTCCGGACACCATCGTCCAGGGCGACATTGGGCTCTGCGGCGGCACATCGGGCGCGATCAAGAAGTTGACAGTCGACGGAGATATTGTGAAGGACACCACGCCACCGGGCACGAGCGTAACCATAAGCAATGATGTCAATTTCACCACGGGTCACGGCGTTCAAAACCAGGATCTGAGCGCGGCTTGTGGTGCGGGCGGTACTGGCGGCGATTGCCGGAATGCGTCGCAATGTGCTTCGTTGCTGGCATGCACACAGAACGTCGGGGATCTGACTACCTCGAGGACGTTCACCGGTAACGGTGGTCTTAATGTGATCTGCATCAACAACATCAACCTGACCAAAGCGACTATAACGATTCAAGGTGGCCCTTCTGATACGTTCATCTTCAACGTTACCGGACCGGGGGTGGGGGTGCCCGCAGCGCACAATCTGAACACCGTAAAGACGACCTTGGTCGGAGTTACACCGTCCCAGATACTTTGGAACGTGACGGCCTCCGGTACGACGCTGAACGCCACCAACCTCGCGACGAGGATCGTCGGGACGTGGCTCGTTCCTAACGGAAGCTTCATCCTGGATAAGGGCGTCCTGAATGGGTCAGTTTGTGCCGGGTGCACGGTGAGGATCCACTCATCGGCGCAACTGATTTGCCCCGATCAAGACTAAACAGCGGGCGCAACTCGCTCAAACGTTAACGCTCAGACGAATCAACGAGGGCCGGCGAAAGCCGGCCCTTTTTTTGCATTAAATACATAGCGGCGCTGCAGGGACCGGGTGTCACTGCCCGCCTCCCTGCCCGTAGGCAGCCAGTTCAAGCATTCATTTCGATTTGGGCTGGCTAGGCTCGCAAACCGGCACCGAAAGCCGGTTTGCCTTGGCCGCCCCGCTCAAGAATTACGTCTACCGCGCGGAATGTGTCCCGCCATCCGCACGCTCAGAACCGGTTGATCAAGCAGGCGCTGGCTCAAGAGCGAAATTATTTTCTTTCTGGCCTCCACCGCAGAAATATTCTCAAGCGGCGCAACGCGCCGTTGTGTTTCGTCCCGCAGTCGCGGGACTTTGGGAGTGCGCACGCGTCCTCGCGTCGCTTTTGGGGAAGAAGGCCGTTGATCGAAAAGGGATGCGAAGACACCTCGCACTCCCAACTCCGAAAGCTTTCGCGAGGCCGCACTTCCCGCACACAGGCGGGTAGGCAGTGCAAGATGCCATGGACGCATTCCGACCTATCCATATCCGTGTAATCAGCGAGCCGAGCTGTGGGAACAGCGAGACAGAAGGAAAAGCCGCGAGGGTAGCGGCGAGCGAGCGCGGGTAGCGAGTGAGTTTCAAATCCGCGGTTAAATCTTTGGCTGCGGCTTCGCCGCTCTGAGTAATCCGTGGCCGCTGATTCAGCGTTCGCTCCAGTCGAGCACGATTTTGCCGGAGTTGCCGGATTTCATCAGCTC
>Ga0193713_1000561_pt1 | contig 12467 bp, 10 predicted proteins | sample H3a2metaG_FD_143054 | JGI IMG/M metagenome (GOLD analysis project Ga0193713, IMG submission 143054) | Soil microbial communities from a riparian zone of the East river system, Colorado, United States - H3a2 | ecosystem: Environmental > Terrestrial > Soil > Riparian zone | place: USA: East River... | reverse complement strand
AACCTATGCCCAGGTCGGGATTAATCTGGAAGATTGCCTGATCGATCGCACGCGTTGCGCGCAATTGTCGATTCTGGCGGGGAAATCGGCCCGCGAATTGAGCGAGCTCGCCCGCACATTTCTACGACGCGCCGGGGACGAGCTTTACGTCGGTATTTACTATTCGCGCTGGCTAATTGAACAACTCGAACAGCACGACCCGCGAGCCGGACTGTCCAATCGCAACATTCGGTCGCTCATCATGTTTGTCGAAGAAATCAATCACGCGCTCCATGCCGCGCTTCAGTTCAACAGCGGCGCGCGCGAGGTCGAAACGGGAGCGGATCCTGGCGTTGATGGACAGCGGCACGAACTAGCCGGCAGTTGCAGGAACGCGGGAACAGACGATTACTTTTGAGGATGAACACCTATCCCAAAAGCCCGAGAGAGATGACCGGCGGGATGATGTATTTCCCGCGAATGCTGGACAAGATTCGGCTACACGCCCGCAGCGAATTGAGTCCAGATTATCACCCCAATTTGGGTGCCGCCAAAGCGGCCGACGGTGCGTGCACCAATTTCCTACGAGTGAAATATGATGATCTTCGCGAGCGGGTATTGGCTGGCGGAACCGACGAGGAAATTCTTGAATGGTGTTTCGAGAAAGGCCGGCGGCTCAACGAAGGCGACCTCACAGTCTGGAATGGTTTTGCCTCTAAGTTGGGTTGGCGAGACTTCGCAACGCCGATGCTGGAACGGGTAAAGAAGAAGCACGGAATTTCTGATCGCGACGATATAGTGACTATTCCCGACTTGATCGATTTCGACGAAGGTCGAAAGAACTAACAGCATTCGACGCAAATTGCGCGATGTCGGTTTTCCTGACACGGTAAGTGGATGTTTGCGCGCGGTCTTTGCTGGACTCTGATCTTTGGGACGTTCGTGGCGCAATTCGCGCATGGGCAACAATCGCCTTCGATGATTACCCCTCCTAAGTCTTTACCGACGCCGGTTATCTTCTCGCCGCAAACGCTGGCTGATTTGAAACGGTTGCAGCAAGCGGCGTTGAACAGCGATTACGCGTACAAGCGGGTTGCGCATCTGGCGAACAACATTGGATCGCGCTTGAGCGGATCGGCGCAGACGCAAAGAGCGGTTGATTACGTCGCGAGTGAATTGAAGGCCATCGGCTGCGGGGTGCAGCTCGAGAGGGTCATGGTGCCGCATTGGGTGCGCGGTGAAGAAACGGCGGCTCTCGTTCAGTTTCCGGGACAGGCGGAAAGCACGACGCAGAAAATTGTTTTGTGCGCGCTTGGCGCAAGCGTGGCGACTCCTCGGGATGGGATTACAGCTGAAGTCGTGGTCGCGAACAATTTCGACGAGCTGAAAGCACTGCCTCGCGACAAAGTCGCGGGCAAGATCGTACTTTTCAATTATCCGTTTGATAAGCAAATGGCCGCGGAAGGTCGTGGCAACGAAGCGTACGGTGAAGCAGTTGTTTATCGAAGTGACGGCCCGAGCGCGGCAGCGCGACAAGGGGCTGTCGCGTGTTTAATTCGCTCAGTCGGCGGAGCGGATTACCGGCTTCCGCACACTGGACAAACACAATACGCAGACGATGCGCCGAAAATTCCAGCGGGCGCAGTCACCGCGGAGGACGCGGATTTGATCGCTGATCTGGTCCGACAAGGACCGGTGAAAATGAAATTAGTTTTGACGCCGCAAATTCTGCCGAATGTCGAAAGCGCTAATGTCATCGGTGATATCAAAGGCAGCGAACATCCAGAACAAGTGATCATCGTTTCGGGTCACCTGGACTCATGGGACCTGGGAACGGGGGCGATCGATGATGGCGCTGGCGTCGCAGTGTCGATGGAGGCGGCGAACCTGATCCAAAAACTTCATCTCAAGCCGAAGCGGACAATTCGCGTGATCGCGTGGATGAATGAAGAGAATGGATCGGCCGGATCAAAACAGTACGCAAAAGATCACGAAAAAGAATGGTCGAACCATTTTGCCGCAATGGAAGCCGATGGCGGCGCTGGACATCCCGTCGGCATCAACATCAAAGGAAAATTCGAGATTAAGAGGTTACTCGCGCCGGTTTTAGCCGTTCTTCAAGAATCCGGCGCCGGCGGAACAAATTTTGCCGAACACATTGGCGCCGATATCGAACCGATGGAAAAAGCCGGTGTTCCGGCTTTTAGTCCGATCCAGGACAGCCGTTTCTATTTCAATTATCACCACACTGCTGCTGATACGCTGGACAAAGTCGTTCCAAAAGAGTTGGCGGAAAATTCGGCGGTCGTCGCCGTCACTGCTTACGCGCTCGCGAACATGGAACAACCGCTGCCTCGTTGATAATTGTAGAGACGGTTCATGACGCCGGAACAGGGAATCGCAGTAACCCGTTTCTGTCACAGCTTGGACGCTGAGCCGCTGCAAACAGTCGTCGATTTCTTTCATTACCGAGAAAAGGCACGAACCAAATTGTTGAGACAAGTCCAAGCCCAGCGGAAGCGACGATAGTAATGAGCCCAATGTTACGAATTGTTGGCCTGATTTTCCTGTTCGCCGCGACCGCGTTGCGCGGAGCCGATTACCCGGCACCAAGCGAAGGCGATTACACGCTTCGCAATTTCAAATTTACTTCAGGCGAGATGTTACCGGAGTTGCGTCTCCATTACCGTACGCTGGGGAAACCGGAGAAAGATGCGCAGGGGGTGACGCGCAACGCGGTTCTCATCATGCACGGCACGACCGGCAGCGGCGCGCAATTTGTGCCGCGCCCGGAGTTTGCGGATGAGCTATTCGGGAAAGATCAGCCGCTCGATGCAAGCAAGTTCTTCATCGTGCTGCCGGACGCGATTGGTCACGGCAGATCGAGCAAGCCCAGCGACGGGATGCACGCAAAATTCCCGCGCTACGGCGACATCGACATGGTCGAGGCGCAGTATCGTTTGCTCACCGAAGGGCTCGGCGTGAACCACGCGCGCCTCGTAATGGGGACGTCGATGGGCGGTATGCACACGTGGTTGTGGGGCGAGTTGCATCCCGAGTTTATGGATGCGCTCATGCCGCTGGCGAGTTTGCCGACGCAAATTTCGGCGCGCAATCGCGGCTGGCGTCGCATGATTATTGATGCCATCCGCAACGATCCTGATTGGCACAACGGCGATTACGCAGCCCAGCCGCCAAGCCTGCGGACCGCGGCCGAGATGCTTTGGTTCATGAGCAGCAACCCGGTGTTGCGACAAAAAGAAGCTCCGACCCTCGCGAGAACCGATGAGGTGCTCAACAAATTTGTCGATGACTATATGAAAACCGGCGACGCAAACGATGTGCTCTATGCAGTCGAAGCCTCACACGATTATGATCCCGGCCCAAACCTGGAAAAAATTCGGGCTCCGCTGCTGGCAATCAACTCTGCTGACGATTTGATCAATCCGCCCGAGCTTGGCATTCTCGAACGTGAGATCAAACGCGTGCCGAAAGGCCGCGCGGTCGTGATTCCATTGAGCGATAAAACTCACGGTCACGGGAGTCACACCCTTGCCGCGCTTTGGAAGGATCAGTTAATGAGCTTGCTCAAAGAAACCGAGCAGCAGGATCAACAGTAAGAGTTTTGTTCCTTCAACTCTGGTCTGCGCTCACCAGAAAAGAATTTTATTCAATTTAATCCTCCCGTGTCTATTGAACTGCGCTTTGTCCGCGGCCAAGTGGCCGAGAGCCGTAGGTAATTTTTTTACGTCTTCAGAACCTGGTCCGAACATCACGCAACCCATTTATGACCTGCTCGCCCCCTTAGCGATATGAGTGATCCTCATAGCAAGTCTCTATATAAGAATCGCGCCTGACACGTCTTCCGGCTCTGGAAAATAGCCGGGAACGGCAGGAACCATGCCGCTGATTGCGGAAGCGGCGCGGCGCAAATCAATATCAGTAACTGCCGTAGTAGTATGGTTCGTAAACGTGCTGGCCGGCGATTATGCGGTAACGCGGGCCGTTAGGCACATCCTGATACGGGTAGGCTTGGTAGTAGCCCCAGTAGTCACGTACGGAACTCCCCGTAGGATAATAATAAGCGCTGTCATATGCGGTCACGTAAGGCGCTTCCGCGCAACCGGCGATAAACGCGGCGACGACGCCCACCCAAAGCAATGACAGCAACAGCCCTCGCTTGCGGTGTTTGCTTTTGCATTTTGTTGTTGTTTTCATCAAATGATATAACACCCTTTCATTGAATCTGTTTCATTGAATCTGAATTTCGCTTTTCGCTTCTTGACGCGTGGCGCGGGACGCTTAGCCGGCCACCCTCAATAACTCCAGCCGCAGCCTTCGCGCGGCTCTGCTTGGGCCTGCTCAAAGCAAGCCTTCATTTAAAAATCGCATCGGCGAACCGTTTCGGTTGCCAGATTGCTGCGGAGCGGTAGCGGAGTCTTTTTGACCGCGAAAGCGTCCTTCGATAGTCTCGTCGCTTAAATTATGTCCCGCTCAACTCCAGCCTTCACTTTGGCAGCTATCATTTTGTCGATGCTTTCCTCTCTGCTCGCTGCGGAGGCCTCAGGGTCACCGCAAAATCCCACTGACTTCGACGTCATCATCAGAGGCGGCACGGTTTACGACGGAACCGGCGCCGAGCCGAAACATGTCGATGTTGCGATTCGCGGTGATCGGATCGCTGAGATTGGCGATGTCAAAACGGCGAAAGCGAAAACTGTTATTGACGCGAGGGGCCTCGCGGTTGCACCCGGTTTCATCAACATGCTTTCCTGGTCGAACGAGTCACTGATTCAGGACGGCCGTTCGCAGAGCGAAATCCGGCAAGGCGTGACGACGGAGATCATGGGCGAAGGCGAATCGATGGGACCGGTGAACGATGGGGTGCGCGAGCACATGCTGCGCGAGCAAGGAGACATCAAATACGAGATCAAATGGAATACGCTCGCGGAATATTTGCGTTATCTTGAGACGCGTGGTGTTTCCTGCAACGTCGCCTCGTTCATCGGTGCGACCACGATTCGTGAGAATGTGATCGGGTTCGAAGATAAAGCGCCCACGCCTGAGCAACTCGAACAGATGCGTGCGCTCGTCCGCAAAGAAATGGAAGCGGGTGCGCTCGGGATTGGCACCTCGTTGATTTATCCGCCCGCGTTTTATGCCAAGACGGATGAGTTGATCGAGCTGTGCAAAGTCGCGGCGAAATATCAGGGCAAGTATATCTCGCATATGCGGAGCGAAGGAAATCGCTTGCTCGAAGGGCTCGATGAATTGATTCGCATCAGTCGCGAAGCGGGCATTCCAGCGGAGGTCTACCACATTAAAGCCGCCGGCCAACAGAATTGGCCGAAGATTGACGATTCGCTTTCGCGAATCGAGGCCGCGCAAAAAGAAGGAATGAAAATCACCGCGGACATGTACACGTACACCGCAGGTGGAACAGGACTCGACGCGTCTCTTCCGCCGTGGACTGAGGACGGTGGTTATCCGGCGTTGTTCAAACGACTGCGCGACCCGGCCACGCGCGAGAAAATCAAAGCGCAGGTCAAGACACCAACGGACGAATGGGAGAACATGTATCTGGCAGCCGGAGGTCCAGAACATATCCTTCTTGTCGGATTCAAATCGGAAAACTTGAAACCGCTTACCGGAAAGACGCTCGCTGAAATCGCAAAGATGCGCGGCAAAGATCCGATCGACACGGCGATGGATTTGATCGCTGAAGACGAATCGCGCATTGGCACGATTTATTTCATGATCTCCGAAGAGAACATTAGGAAAGAACTGTCGAAGCCGTGGATCTCGTTCGGCTCCGATGAAGCTTCGCAAGCGCCGGAGGGCGTATTCTTGAAATCGAATCCGCATCCGCGCGCTTACGGAAATTTTGCGCGCGTGCTCGGCAAATATGTGCGCGACGAAAAAGTGATTCCACTTACTGAAGCTGTTCGACGTTTAAGTGCGTTGCCGGCGACAAATCTCGGTCTCGATCATCGCGGCTTTATTGAAAAAGGAATGTTCGCAGATGTCGTGGTGTTTGACCCGGCGACGATTTCGGATCGCGCGACGTTCGAGAAGCCGCATCAGTACGCGATTGGAGTGAAGCACGTGTTCGTCAACGGCGCGCAAGTGATCAAAGATGGCGAACACACAGGTGCCAAGCCGGGCCGTGCGCTGTGGGGACCCGGGAAAATTCGCTAAAATCGCTCCGGTTGAAAACGGAGCGCGCCGGCCGACATTTAGTTTGTGATGGATCCAAACCACAGCATCAAACTGCGCTGGCTGCACGGCACGCTCCATGATGTGACTTCTGAGCTGGCGCGTTTGCAGTTTTCGAGGTTTGGCTCGCACACGTGGCAACCGGCGATCAACGCCTATCGTTGCGATAAATGTATTCGCGTTTGCGTCGATCTTGCCGGGGTTGAGCGGTCACGCATCGACCTCACGGTCGAGCCGGAACGCCTCATCGTTCGCGGGGTGCGCGACGTGCCGGAGCCAACGCATGAAGAGGGTCGTGCCGTGCAGCTGCTCGCCATGGAGATTGATTATGGACCGTTCGAGCGCGAAGTGCGTCTGCCGGCATTCGTGGATATTGAAAAAGTGCACGCCGAGCAGCGCAACGGGCTCCTCTGGATTTCACTGCCTTTAAAATCATGAATGAAGAACCAATCAGCGCTTTGCAACCAGGCGGCGATGAGAAATCCGCTCCAACGAATTTAATTGGAATGGGAAACATCGCCGAGACATCGGCGCCGCAAGTTCCCGATGTGCTTTCTGTTCTGCCGTTGCGCAGCTTTGTTGTTTTCCCTGGAACTATCCTTCCATTAACCGTTGGTCGTGCCGCATCGATCAAGCTGCTCGATGAAACGCTGCCTCAGACTAAAATCATCGGTTTACTCACGCAGCGCGACGAAACCAAAGAAGATCCAGAGCCGCAGGATCTCTATCCCATTGGAACTGCGGCGATCGTATTAAAACTTTTACGTCAATCCGACAATCACGTCGTGATCGTGGTGCAAGGCCTGCGCCGGTTTGCGCTGCGGAAAATTGTTGCGGCGCATCCCTATTTGCGGGCTGAAGTTGATTTGCTCAATTCCAGACTCCCACCGAGCACCAAGGAATGGGAGGCGACTTTCCGGAACTTGCGCGACTCGGCCGCGAAACTTCTCGAGCTCACTCCAGATGTGCCCGAACAAGCGCGGGCGGCTGTGCTCAGCATTGAAGATCCCGAACAACTGACCGATTTCCTTGCGCCGAATTTGAACGTCGAAACGGCGCAAAAACAGGAGATTCTCGAGGAACTCGACGTCGAAAAACGGTTGGCCACTGTGCAGACCGGTATTTCGGCGCAATTGGAGATCGCGCAGATTCAGCAGAAGCTGCAACAAGACGTGCAGTCGCAATTTTCCGAGGCGCAGCGGCGCGCTTATCTGCGTGAGCAGATGAAAGCCATCCAGCGCGAGCTCGGCGAAGAGACTGGCGCGACCGATCAGATCGAGCGATTGCGGAAGCGACTCGAGGAAGCAAAACCCCCTGAGGAAGTCCTCGCCCAAGCCGATCGGGAACTGCGGCGGCTCGATGTTATCCCGCCCGCCAGTCCCGAGTATTCCGTGATCGTGAGCTATGTGGAAACGATCGCCGAGTTGCCGTGGTCGAAACTGAGCGAGGACAATCTCGATCTCAACCAGGCGCAACAAATCCTCGATCGGGATCATTACGATCTCGAAAAAGTAAAACGACGATTGATCGAATATCTCGCTGTCCGCAAATTGAACCCGCAGGGACACGGCCCGATTCTTTGTTTTCTCGGGCCGCCCGGTGTTGGCAAGACAAGCCTTGGTCAGTCGATTGCGGATGCGCTTGGTCGAAAGTTTGTGCGCATGAGTTTGGGCGGCATTCGCGACGAAGCGGAAATCCGTGGACACCGCCGCACCTATATCGCTTCAATGCCCGGCCGTATTATCCAAGAGCTGCGCCGCGCCGGGACCCGCAATCCGGTGATGATGCTCGATGAGATTGACAAGATCGGCACCGATTTCCGTGGCGATCCAGCGAGCGCGCTCCTCGAAGTGCTTGATCCGCGCCAAAATAATACATTTTCGGATCGCTACCTCGATGTGCCGTTCGATTTGTCGCAGGTCCTCTTTATCGCGACCGCGAATTATATGGATGGTGTCCCGGAACCTCTGCGTGATCGGATGGAAGTGATCTCGCTGCCCGGCTACACCGAGCGGGAGAAGCTTGAGATTGCGAAAAGGTATTTGCTTGGGAGGCAGCTGGAAGAAAACGGCCTCAACCCGGAACAATGTGAGTGGCAGGACGAGGCCTTTCGCCGAATCATCAATGACTACACGCACGAAGCCGGGGTCCGTGAACTGGAAAGGCAAATCGGCGCAGTTTGTCGTGCCGTGGCAGCGCAGGTCGCGCGCGGGAAGACCGAGCGGGTAACGGTCGCACCGGACCTAGTGGCCGAATTGCTTGGGCCGGCCAAATACGTTCGCGAGACGAAACTTAAAACAAGCCAGCCGGGTGTTGTCACTGGGCTGGCTTACACGCCAGCCGGCGGCGAAGTGCTGCATATCGAGGCGATGCGTTATCCCGGCAAAGGCAACGTCACACTGACCGGTCACATCGGTGAAGTAATGAAGGAATCAGTGCAGGCCGCTCTCAGCCTCGTACGCAGTCGTGACGGCCAACTCGGCGCAAATCCAGAAGATTTTCGCAAGATCGATATTCATGTGCATGTGCCGGCCGGTGCTGTGCCAAAAGATGGACCATCGGCCGGTATCGCCATGTTCACCGCTCTCGCTTCACTCTTCAGCAACACGCCCGTGCGTTCTGATATCGCCATGACCGGTGAAATCACTTTGCGTGGACTGGTTCTTCCGATCGGCGGTCTCAAGGAAAAGAGCCTTGCCGCGATGCGGGCCGGAATTTCAACGGTCATCATTCCAAAGCTCAACGAAAAAGACCTTGTCGATGTACCGGAAGAGGCGAAGGAGAAGCTCAAATTCATTCCCGTCGAAAATGTCGATGAAGTTTTAGCCGCCGCGCTCGACAAAGGTGGCGCCGCATCAAAATCGAAGGCGGATCTAAACAGTTAAGATCTCACAGCGCCGTTGCTGCGAGCTACTTCCATTCCCAAAATTCGGAGCGGGTGTTGCCCTCTGCGTCTACCTCGTATTCGAATACTACCGCGACCTTGTTCAGTCGGGACCACCGTGGGGGCGAAGTTTGATAATAAACGGCACCGCGATAACTCGCGGTTCCGTCTTTCTTCATCGTGCCGACACCGTGGCCCGTCCATGTGGCCATTTTCCCGTCCTTGGCTATCATAAATCCCTGACCTTCGCCGTAGAGTGTCCCGTCCGGACGAACAACGGTCCAGTAGGTGCCCGTCTCCCTTACGTTTGTTCCCAGCAACGATCCATTTGCCTGAAACGAAGTTTCCATTTTTGGATCTCCGCCCAGGTTCGGCAAGACCCTCTGCGAGATAATCTTGCCCGCCGTTCCACCAATCTTCTCGCCTAACATAAATATCCTTTCGTTAAAGTTTCCTTTCTCGAATCCGTTGGATTCCGGCTCGGAAAAGCTATCGCGAAAAAGTTCGACCGTCTACCATGTCAAGGTCAGTACCCTTCGGCGTCGGCTCGTTGCTCGATCTGCTCCAAGCTCGGCTGGGCACGACGAATCCAATCGCGCGCATCATTGACGTCATTCGCGTTCAGCGGGATCGCCCGCGGAATTTCCTCGCCTCGCGCTACCAACCCACCTTCAAACTTCACCGGTTTCGCGCGTTTGATCGGAAATTTCCAGTGACGGCCGAATCTGTAGAGTGAGTAATACATCGTCTTCGCTTCCACCGCGCTGACGCCACTACAGCGCATCGCGTTGTAAAACATCCGGTCGCAATCCTGCCATGGGCGATTGTGCTGCTCATAAGCGACATCGTGTAAAACGGAGGCATTCCGATATTTTCCTTCGAACGGCCCACCCATTATCGACCAGAGCGAGCGCGGGATTGACGCACCGTCTACTTGCGATCCGGCTGGCGCGATCCAGGTGAAGCCTTGCGGATCGGTGTAACGCAATTCACTTAGGAGGGTCATGGTCCGACCGTCCGGCTCCCAACGTGTAACCGGCGAGCCACTGTAAAACCCCCACGGATGCGCTAGCGTCGCGCGAGCGGTCCAACCCGGGCTTTTTCCCGAACCGCATGCCGTCAACAGAACCGCACCTAACAGAGCGAGACTCCTAAATTTTCCTTTCATTATCAATCCTGGAACCGGGCACTGCACTTCAACGCCCAATTACGGCCGGAACGCGATCGGCTTCCGGCGTACGGTTTGGGGACTCCGGAACCGAGGGGAGAATCGGTTCGCCTTCGGTTTGTTTTCGGTAGGGCTGGAGATAAAACATCATGAACACACCAATTACTACGAGCAGCGAGCCGATCCATTTCAGTAACCATCCCGGATCGCGCAAAATCTGCACCGTACTTTGCGCAAGGTTTTCCGGGTTCCAAGACGCCTGCGAAATTTTGTAAGTGAATCCCGTCCAGGTGCGCCACCACGCGCCGGGATAGCTGAATGGATTGTTCATCCAACACGAACCGGTGGCCGTCTCTCCATCGGCAGTGACAACGCGCAGCGTACTTTTGAAACCGGCGGGGCTCTCGCTTCCTTCGTTGCGTTTTACTTCGAAGTCGAGCAGTTCGAGTCCGATCGGCAGTGCAACGATTTTCCAGCCGTACGTAATCATGGTCTCGTTAGGCGAAGTTGGGACGGTGATCTGCCAGCCGGCCGGGACCCATTGCTCGAATGTGTCGCCGTTCTGTTGGATGCGAACGCGCACGCCGTCCGGCAAATTTGCTCCGGCCGGCAGTGTCGATGTTTTCTCCGCTTTTACAGGCGTGAAATCCATCCACTGCCCAGCATGCGGCATCGCTTTATCAACAACGAGCTGCCAATCCGCCCAACCGGTCGCGAGCGGTTCATTGATGACGATCTTGCCGGACGATTTGCCATTCTTTCGCGAAGCAACTTCATAGGTGATCGCGCCGTTATCTGCGACGAAAAGTGTCAGATGATTCAACGCGTCAGCTCCGGACTGTGGCATTGCTGGTGGGCCCCCGGTGGCGTTGAATTCCGTGTTGGTCCCGTGTGGATTCGACGTTGTCTCAGTAGCGGGAACCCCTTTGCCCCGGATCGTGACGAGGACCGCCGGATTGTTCGGCTGATCTGTCACCGAATTTGGTTTGCCATCCTGAATCCGAAAATCAGGCCAGTAATTCTCGATCTGTAGAGTAAATGGAGTTCCGTGGATTTCGACATTGCGTCCAAGATTTTCCACGACATCGAAACCCGCTTCTTTTCCATTTAGCGAAATTATCACGCGTTCTTTGTTCCCGTTCTTGGGTGGCTCGAGCCGCACTTTCGCCCCGGTGCTGCCGCCTTTTGCCACGCGCCCAATCTGTTCTTCCGGTGCCTTGCTGAATGCAAAAATCGATTCCTCAAGATCGACGCTGTCGTTCTCGCTCGCCTGCCCCGCGGGGACATCACGAAGGCGGGTACTCGATCCGGAAGTCGGCGCGGCGCCCCGCTTGAATTCGATATTCGCCAGCCCCATTGAAAAATTTCCATGCTGCGGATCGTCAGCGAGCAGCCAGCTTTCGAGGCGCTGGTTCATCATGGCGGTCGAAATTGTAAAATGCAGCGCCGGCGCACCGCCCTCAACAAGCGGTCTCGGATTGAGCTTCCCTTCAATCGCGGTTGCGTAATCGACTATCTGCAGGCGCGCGCCAGAAGCGAGCCGGCTGAGATTGCGTGGACGCCGTGGTGTTGGCGGATGATGCAAAAATTCCGCGGGATACGCTTTAACAATTCCGTCAACATCATGGACGCGCAGCTGGCGCTGATCGGCAAGTAACTGATTCGTGGGCGACTCGCCTTTGAAAAGAGTGATGGTTCCTTCAATTCCCCACGTTCTGCCGATGAGCGATCCGATCAGTAACGTGATAATGCCGAGATGTGTGATAAGAAATGCGAGATGGTGTTTGCGCCAGGGCCAGCGCGAGAGAGCGGAAACGGCAAGGTTGGCTCCGAGCAGGATGAGCCAGAGATTGAACCATGGCGCGCCGTAAACGTAGGCTCGAGCGACTTTCGTATCGAAATTCGATTCGTAAATCGTTCCGGCGATTGCAGCGATAATTAGGACTGCGAGCAAAACGACCGCGAGTTTGAGCGAAGCAAAAAATTCGAAAACCGGATTGCGCTGCCACGCCGGTTGCTCCGTAGAACTTGAATTCGCCATGAGAAGATCAACACCTTCCGCGAGGTGATGCGACGCTTCAATGGTGGAGTTTTTGCAGAACTGCCGATGGTCACGCCGAGTTTCTCACCGGCGGATGATCTCACCGGTTGTTGACGCTGGCTGAATGGTTTCCTATGGTCGCCGATGGCTGCTGAGCCAATCGCGACAATCCCGGTGGA
>Ga0193713_1000560_pt1 | contig 12467 bp, 10 predicted proteins | sample H3a2metaG_FD_143054 | JGI IMG/M metagenome (GOLD analysis project Ga0193713, IMG submission 143054) | Soil microbial communities from a riparian zone of the East river system, Colorado, United States - H3a2 | ecosystem: Environmental > Terrestrial > Soil > Riparian zone | place: USA: East River... | reverse complement strand
CTGATCAAATGGACGTTCAATGTGCCCGGAAACAGACGCATGCCGGTCTTCCGAGTATAATACGGTTCTAGTTTGTCGAGCCAATAAGAGAAGTTGCCCACCCCCGTCCGAATCTCACCACGAAGTATCAGATGCATTTTGCCTCGCCACGTCTAAGGACAAGTGGATGGTTTTTTTTGTCTTCGGAACTCTTTCGTGTAGATCTGGCCACTGTTTTTCGTGCCGCGTCATATCGCCGCAAGGGAACGGCCCTCAAGACTGTAGGGCGTCTGTGTCAGACGCCAACTATTTTGGCGCAGACGCGGCAATCAATTTCTGGAAGCGCGGATCCTTGGGCAATCGAATTTCGTAAACTCCTGAATGAAAGTCGCGAACCTCGGATCGAGGTGTCATGCACCCATGAGGTCGTCCATCTTGCCCATGTCAGATTTGAGTTTATTCAGGAGCTGAAGAAAATCTTTTTCGGTGTAAACCTGTTCGGTCTCCCTACTGAAGTGTCGTAGAATAGCAAAGCGATCTTGTTCCTTTCCTTCATAATGCAACCATGCTGCTTCGATATTAAGGGCGGGAATGCGAAGCACTCTTATTTCCGCAACACTTTGGTCCTTCACCTGGGTGCTAAGCTTTTGCACTGCATTATCAAATTCTCTGAAATACGTTTGATCTGAATTGAGCTGGATGAGTTCGGGACTGTTCTCATCGAGTCCCACTTCGTAGATCGCCAACGGTTCTCCTTCATCCAGTTCCACCACACGCAAGCTCGATGGGCGGGAAGGAAGTTTGGCTTCCCTTTTGATTTGGTCCAGGCCCATAACATAGGTATGATGCGGCATTGATAGTTTAGCCTCAGAGGGAGTTTTGAGCATATCCAACTCTGGCCGTCGCACTTGCAATACCGGACGTATTTCCGGAATGGGCTTCAGCAGGACAGGATTGATAAAAAGGTCTTTCAGCCACATGATGTACAGTTTCTTCTTGGTAAAATAGGTATGTGTCCATGAGCCGCTTCCCCGGTAATTGGTAGCAAACTGATTGTAAGTTAAGAAACTCTTCCCATAAATAGGATCATCAATATGCAGATACTGGGTAGCGCCGATCCTGGTAACACCGTGAATCACCATAAAGTGGCCGCCTCCCCCGTTCCAGCCAATTCTCGCGCCCACAACTAGTCCATTTTCCAACTCACTCTTGATTGTATTCCAGGAGACGGTTCCTCCTTGGATGCTTACGAAGTTCTGGGTTCTTGTTAGGGCCTTGTCGAGATACCAGGGTACGTTACACGCACTGGGCACAGGAGTGTTGCAGCAGGTATTGTTTAGCTCCTTGCTGGCGACCTTGCATTGTGTCCACGGGCTTAAAAAGGAATAGAAGTGGGATACACTCTTGGAAGTGGCCGCCCAGCACCAGTTACTCTGGGTCTGTGCTTCCATATTAAAACCAAGCACGAGGTTGCTGTAAAAAATATTTTTGAAGGAGAAATCAAATATCAAAGGCGCCCGGTAAAGGTTCTCAGCAAGAACATAATAGAAGTGGGATACACTCTTGGAAGTAGCCGCCCAGCACCAGTTACTCTGGGTCTGTGCTTCCATATTAAAACCAAGCACGAGGTTGCTGTAAAAAATATTTTGGAAGGAGAAATCAAATATCAAAGGTGCCCGGTAAAGGTTCTCAGCAAGAACATTTGAGTATGGCATATGATAATTATTTTGGTTTAAAGAGCGTGACGATTCGGAGTGTTGTCAAAGTAGAACGTCATGATGAAGCTTCTGGCCATCATCATCCTCGTCAACTACTAAGCCCAGTGCGCGTCACGGGAGGATGTAGAATCCAGTTTCGGTATAGTCATAATTGTGGCTGTTCGACTGGCTGCCAACAATCGTGCGGTCCCACACGTCGACGCGCACGACGTAGCCACACGACTTCATCTTCACGGGATTGCCGAGATCCAATGACCACGGGTCCCCGGGCGCAACGGCCGTTTGAGTTGTGTTGGGAGTAAGCGTAGTCGGTTGGTTCGACGGAATGGCTGCCGTATTCGGATGCGTGGACAAGCCGAATCCGCCGAAGTGAAGATCACGTGCCACGAAATGCCCATGGAGAACGTCATTTTTGGCAAATCCTTTGCAGTCGCCACCGCTGTCAATATGGAGATCGACCGTCGGCGCACTATTATCCAATTGCAGCCGATACCACGGTGTCGAGCCGAGCACGGTGTAAACGCCATTGGCGATGTCGAGGCTCACCTCCCATTGTTCGTCACCGGATGTCGGCCATACGCCAAGCATGTTATTTTCAAAGTAAAGGGAAGGATCCAGGTAGTTGAAGAAACCGTATCCCGGGTCGGCCGGATTAGTGGAATCGGGATTTTGCGTCGTGAACCCTGGAGTCCACTTAGTGAGGTTGAAGCTAGTAGTGAGTGTCACGATGAAACCCGGATTGAGAACCTTCCGCGCGCGAATGCGATATTTGTAACCCAGAAACCACATGCCGTGGACGAGCACCGTGCCACCGAATGGACAATCGCGGTTTAGCCCCCAGGCGTCGGCAGGTGCGTCGTTGTACCAGAACTTGGCAGGAATGGCTCCGAACATCTGCGTCATGCCATCGCCAAAAACATCGATGTTCTCGATCGGAATGCCGCCGAGCGACCGAATGGTCGCGCTGGGTTCCGTAATCGGTGAACCTGGCCGAATCTGCACGTGAGTGTCGATGCGGTTGCCCCAATAGTTCAAGGCGTCCGGATCAGTCGTCGAAGGCGGTGATTGCCAAGAGAGGACGGCCCGCACTCGGCCAATCTTCGGCTTGGCACAGTGCTGGCGCACCTGGCTTAGATTGACAGGCAGAATTGCAGCGTAGCGGATACCGCCTGCGGGGAACTTTTGAATATCGTGGACATTGACCTGCACTGTGCCGAGGTATGTCCAAGTGCAAGTGTCATCCCAATCCGCCCAAAACGCGACGTACTCATTACTGCCGGCACTGCAAAGATTGCCGGAATAACCTGATGGTTTTTTGACGTTGATAGTCGCGACGAGCCACTCACGATTGTAATCCAACCCCAAGCACTCGACTTCTTCGTAGGTAACGTTGGCTTTTGTTTTAGCAAGAGCCGCAAGGGTGTCCTGCCAGTTGAGGCCCAGCTTCTCCCACGATTGAATCTGTGTTTCGATCGCAAATTGATCTATCCCCCCCTGAAGCGCAGTCTCAATGTGAGCGAGGCCGAATCGATGTGCCTCGACAGTCTTCTTGGCGTCCGACGCCGCGGCTTTCTTGCCGGTGCTACCGTAACCATACGATTTGGCGAGCGTGGCAAGAGTTTCCGGCGGCGGATCGGGCAGCGGGATGGGATCGAACTGAACTTCCTCGAAAAGGATTGGAACTTTCAATTTCTGGCCAATGCTTCCTCCGATGCTTTCCAGCAGGCAGAAAATGTTCCAGGAGTGTGGTTTGATCTGGATATTGCGCTCCAAGACGTTCCCCCAAACGGGCGGGAAGCCTGGTGTCCCGGCCGGTGGTGCTGTTTCCCAGGAGAGAATTGCGCGGACCTTGGGCGTGACCGGGTGATCGCAGCATCGTTTCTTTGGATAAATCGGCAGCGTCACGACGTAGACTAGCGGCTTCGTGCTGTGCTTAGCGCAGTCATTCGAGTTCGGGATGTCGTGGGCATTGAACGAACTAAGGCCTTGGTCTTCCCAACCGCTGCCGTAATCGAGATAGAACCGTACGTACTCGGTCGAACCGTCGTGGCAAAGATCGCCCTTATAACCCGTGGGCCGTTTGATGTGAACGGTCGCTTCCAGCAAGTTGCGCTCGTGATCGAAACTCAAACACTGAATTTCCTCGTAGGTGACGTCGCCGACAATTTTCTTCACCGGCTTGTAGGGGCTGCCTTTGAGGTTTCCGAAATAGTTCGGATTTGTGGCGAGGAGGAATTTGAAGTTTTGGCGCTCGGCGACAATACGAGACGCCTCGGCGGGCGATTTGGTTGTAGGATTCATAAGTCAGAGATCTGCTTTGGACGCACTTTTGAGAGGGAGAAAATAGGTTCCCGATTCCGATTAGGAAATTGGTTTTTTACGCGGCACCGTTCAGGAAGAATCGTTAGGTAAATGGTCAGCCTGTTCACGACACGTTTAAATTGTTTTCGCATGTCCGACGCGCAGATGAGGCTGCGCCTACGCTGCCGATTTCACCCCCGTTTCTGAATGCCGCTGATTTTTTGGTTCATTTATAACTTGTTGTAACTAAGGAGTGTGACGTTTCGTGTCACAACGGCGGGGAAAGTCGCAAAATCAGAACTTCCAACTGACGGGACGATCTGGGTGTGGATTCTAGGAGCAGAAATAGCTACTGTTGACTCCCTCCGTAAGCTAATCTTCACCGTCCGACCAACCTCTTTTAATAAAGCAGCGCGGTGAGGTCTTACAAGAGTAGCATTCATGCAAACCTTAATCTTCAGCGGAACCCGGCCAGCGAAGAGCAACACTTCTTCCAAGCCCGGGCAAGGCAGTCGTTCGCCGTAGGTGACGCCGAGGTTTCTTGTTTAAGGAAGGGCGAGAGTGGGAAAGCTCTCGTCCTTTCAAAACGCAAAACATGCCTGCGGGAGGTTCCTGCTATACTTCGGGGCCTAATCCCTCGGGCAAGTGGATAACGTTACCTACAATTTTTATCTCTTTCCCCGCTTTGGTGAAATCTCCGTCCAAGACGGTAGCCGCTCCGCGCGTTATCTTAATAGAAGCGGTGGCAACTTTGGACTTGTAGGTCATCACATCCTCATTCTGGTGAGGACCATCCCAATCATTGTCTTCTATCTGAACAGTATCAAAAGCTATGATTCGTAATTTTTCTGCCATAATGTTCCTTCGTTATTGTCGTTTTTGTCGCGGAGCCGCTTACTGGGCGACTCTCGGTTCTATGGAATAAAGGCGTGACATAGCGTGTCACAATGTGACTTTTCGCGTCACAACGGCGGGAAAGGCCGAAAAATCAGAACTTCCAAACGACAGGACGATCCGGATTTGGATTGTAGGAGCAGAAGTATCCAGTCTTGATTCTGGCGGCCAAGTGGCAGCCAAGCGGGGGAATGACCTTCCCGATTCTGTGGATAGCCTCTTTGATCCGCTTGGTAACGGCCGAACGCGCGCGCTCGGCATCAGACGAGACCCGACGATCCCTGCCTCCAAGTCCAACGGCAGCGGCCAGTTGCCCGGCTACGGCACCGATCTCACTGCGGGCTCTGGCAGCACGGTAGGAATCGTTGAACCGCTCCGCCTCATCGAGATCGTTCCGCAACTCGTCAATCCGCTGCTTGTATTCTGCCTTGGCCTGTGAATCGAGAATTGGGCCCGCGTCCCGCCGTCCGGCAGTTACTGCATCGCCAACCGCCTCCAGGTTGCCGAGGAACGCCGGCAGTGGAAAGTCGACAGGTGTACCGAGCAATTGGGTGACGTGAACATCTCGCCCCGGATGACGCAACAAATAACAGAGGCAGTTCAGACCGCGCGTGGCTTTGAGGATTGCAGTCTGCCCTTGATAACGAATTGTCCAGTAATCACCCTGCCGCATAAAGACCGCCTCTTCGGGCGGGCGCACGACTGGGCTACTCGCGAAAGATTTGTCCAGGCTTTCAAGCAGGGGGCCCGCCAGTTCCCGGCGTTTCTCGATATGTTGATCGGGGCCGTTGATGCATGCCTTGCTTGTGCGAGTGACTGTCACGCTGCTCAGAATGGAATTCCAGAACTTTCGCGCGATTCTCACCGTCAGCACCTCCAATAATGCGAACCGGCCCTCGTTCACGATTCCCGACGGGAAGTGGGTCAGGTGCCTCGGCTAGCAGACGCCTAACCAACTTGGCGCCGTAGAGAGAGTGCCCCCTGCAAGGTTGAGCGTCAAGACTTAATATTTTATTCAAAAAGTCGGTCGAGTACCGAATGAGTCATGATGAGCTTTCGCTTTGGTCCAACGACGTCGTTAGATGCGGCGTCATTTCATTGGGTCAGGTCGACTGCATGTACTCCAAGCATAGCAGTTCCGGCGTTCCCTGTTGCCTCCGACACCGGGGGATCGAGTGCCGAGTTGCGTTGTTTCTTGAGAATATGAGTTCCAAGAGCAACGGTAGAAGATGGCTGTGTCTAATAACAAATTACGTCCAAAGGGGCGGCGCCGGCGTTCGATAATAGCATTCGAAATGATTCGGCTTGATCGGACGTCAGCTGAACCGCTTCACCAGCAACTTTATCGTCAAATTCGCGACGAGCTCAGGTCGGGGAACTTCAGCGATAGTGCTGCTCGACTCCCCTCCTCTCGCGCGCTGGCGGCTGACTTGGGGATCGCAAGGTTGACCGTGAATCTTGCATTCTCGAAACTTCATGCTGAAGGCTATCTTCAATCGAAGGCCGGATCCGGGACGTTCGTCGCGGACTCTCCTCCCGAATTTTTCCTGAGCGCACGCAGATCGGAGGGCCGTCTTCGGACGGAAGGTCCGGTTCACGTTGCTGATCGAGTACGAAGACTTCCGGATCGGCGCGTTGGAAAGGAGTTTGATCTCGGAGCGACCAATGCCGGGCCGGGCGTCTCGCTAACCCCGAGCATTCCCGCTGTCGATGAATTTCCCATCGATGTATGGGAACGGCTCAGGGCGCAGATCCTCGCGAAAAAAGGAGTCCACTTATTGCGCTATGCATCCAACCGCGGCGACGCCGACCTCCGCAAAGCAATCGCAGCCTATTTGTGCGATTTTAGAGGAGCGCGCTGCCATTCGGATCAGATCGTGATCGTCGGCGGAATGCAGCAGGCGATGCTGATCAGCGCAATGGCGTTGCTGAATCGCAACGACGCTGCGTGGATTGAAGATCCCGGTTTTCACCAGGCCCTAAGGGTCTTCACTTTTGTCGGCGCCAAAGTAGTGCCAAAGCCGATCGACCAGGAAGGAATGGTGATCGCGCGATTGCGAAAAGAGCCGCCGCCGCGAATCATCTACGTAACGCCTTCACATCAATTTCCCCTTGGGATGACAATGAGTTTCCAGCGCAGGACTGCCTTGCTCGATCTGGCGCGTGCTCACAACACATTTATTTTCGAGGACGACTACGACTCAGAGTTCCGTTTTACCGGACCTCCACTGCCTTCCCTTCAGGGGCTCGACGACGGTGGCCGTGTGATCTACGCAGGAACGATGAGTAAGATTCTCTATCCCTCTTTGCGCCTCGGCTACATCGTCGCGCCAGAGCGGTTGGTGGATTCGATGATTAAGATCCGAAGCGTGATAGATCAACATTCGCCCCCGATTGACCAGGCAACCCTTGCTCGATTCATCACGGAGGGATTTTTTCTAAGCCACATCAAGCGAATGCGGAAATTATATTCAGAACGAAGAGATTATTTCATCGAACAGTTCCATAAATTGCTGGGTGATCATTTCACTCTGCAAACTCACGAAGCCGGATTGAACTTTGTCGCCTGGCTGAAGCGCGAGGAGGACTTCCCAAGGATCAGGCGTGTCAGCCTCGAGATCGGAGTCATGCCGGTGCCGCTATCAACCTTTTGCATCAAGGCGAAGCTAAAACCGGCGTTTCTTTTCGGCTTCGCGGCCTGGACCCGGGCACAAATTGGAGAGAGCCTTCTCAAACTCGCATCGTCATTGAAGTAAAAGGAAGATTTACAAGCTGTATCTGTACAAGAAAAAGCTGCACGATCTCTTCGGAGACCGTGCAGCTTTTATTTGTGATATCCCGTGCCGCTTAGATTCAGTCTAAAACGACTACGTGATCAATCATACGCAAATCACCCATGTTTGCGTAGTAAACACGCACTCGAGCGCCAGGTTTGATCCCGGTTTGGATGATTTCGCCCAGCTTGTTCACAACGTGACCGGGGCCGTTGAGAACATAACGACCGGGAGTATTTGAGCCATCCGCACGAACGACGAGCGTTTTGGCGGGCTGATAACTGGCGGCCGCGCCTTCCTCAATCGCCGATGGGATCACCGTTCCCGTTACCGTTATTGGTTCTGTAGTCTTTGTACCATTCGAACCCGGCTGTGCAAATGCCAGCAGCGCAATCAGCGTGCAGGCAACAGTGACAATTATTTTCTTCATCATAACGCCTCCAATGTTTTACTGAGTCAATCTCTGAAGATGGTTTGGGTTGAACAAGAGCCACTTGGTGTTTTTGGCACAGACCAGTTTCGCCTTTCGCACGCAGCGCGATCGGGTCACCAGTGGTCTGTTCGAATTACGCAATTCGAATGATCGAACTTGAGCAGTTCATTTGTCCGCGCCAACTGTAGGGGCGTCTGTGTCAGACGCCGGGGGCTTGTTGCAGGCCCACATGGCAAACCCTATTTCGGCGCGGGGGCGGCAACCAGTTTTTGGAAGCGCGGATCCTTGCGAAGTGGCGCGAACATCGGGTCGAGCCGGAGCAAGGCAGGAGTCAGCGGCGGATTCGCGGCCAAAGGCCCTTCGTACGGCATCGAAAGCAGCTTTTCCAGCATGGAGATGGAGCGGTCGCTTTGCCCAATGCGCGCCGCTACCCTGGCGAGGATCTCGAGCGGCCTGGGACCAGTAAGCGCGTCCTTGTCGGTCGGAAACATTGCGGTCCTTGTCGGTCGGAAACATTGCGATCGCGCGCTCGGCCAGAGTCAGTGCAGCAGCGTCGTCACCAAGACCCATGTTTGTAAGGGCGAGATCTCCCAGCAAAACAAAATTTTCAGGTTGTTCCTTGAGGAAAGGTTCCAGTTCGCTGCGCGCCTGAGTCCAACTTTCGCGGGCTCCGGCATGGTCGCCGACAACTTCCTGTGCCCAGCCTAACCAAAAGCGCAGTTCGCCATTGTAATAACCCAATGCCTGATCAGGCTTGGCCAATATTTCCTTTAGCTGAGCAATGACCGATGCGGGACGAGACTCCAGGATTGCCTGGTAAACTTGTGTTTCCAACGCGTTGGCGTAGTCGGCCCCGAGCCGGAGAGGAGCCAGAAGCGCTGAAGCACGCGGGAGGTCTCCCTCCGCTTGTGCAATTCGCGCCTTTAACACAAGCGTATCTATGTCGTCGGGTGTGATATTGAGAATCTGCTCAAGCTTGGTTAGCGCTTCGGGAAAACGGCGAAGGCAGATATAGGAACGCGCGTGCTGCGAGAGCAGGTTGACATCCCTCGGGTCGAGCCTTTCGGCTTCCTTGAAATGCGCGTCACTTTTTTCCCAGTTGCCCCGCCTCCGTTCGATATAGGCGAGGGCCTGAGGCACCCGGCTGTTGTTCGGTAGAAAGCGCTGTGCCTGCTCAAGGTACATCACGGCAGTGTCGTACTCTTTCAAGCAGGCGTAATAATAAAAACCCTTGGCGAATACAGCCTCGCCGAAATTGGGCTGCAGAGCCAGAGCCGTCTCAGCGGCGTTGCGTGCTTCCTCGCGCAGTGCGCCAGTTGGTTGAAGACTCTGCGTGAGATAGCCACTCGCATCGACGTAAGACAGGAGCGCCCAGCCAAGCGCGAACTTCGGGTCCAAGTGAACTGCTTCTTTCAAGTATTTCTGCGCGCCAAGCGAGTTCGCCGGTGCGAACCCAGTCTTTAGCGTGTAAGCAAGGCCACGCAGGTAGGCATCGTAGGCCTGAGGATTATTGGTCGGTTTGGCAGCGATGACTTCCTGCTCCTGTCCGGTGAGTTTAGCTTGTAACTGATCGGCGATTGCTTTGGCTACTTCACTTTCGACCGAAAAGACGTCGGTCAGCTTGCGATCAAATGTATCCGACCAGAGGTGGGAATCGTTGGCCGCCTTGATGAGCTGCACGTTCACCCGTACGGCATCGGCGCTCTTCTGCACACTTCCTTCCACGATGTGGGCAACGCCGAGTTGCTTTGCGATCTCGCGCAAGTTCTCCGGCGCGCTTTTGTAATGTTGCGTCGAAGTGCGTGAGATCACCGTCAGATCGGCGATCTTGGATAAGCGTGTCAGGATTTCGTCCTGTATTCCCTCGGCAAAATACGCGTTGTCCTTATCGTTACTTAAGTTTTCGAAGGGTAGCACTGCAATCGATCGCTCTATCGGGGTGAAGGACCGCGTGCGTTGGTACAACCAGGTCCCGAGCGCAATCGCTACGATTGCAAACGTCAATGCGGCGCCTGTCATCGCCAATTGTCTACGTCGCGAGCGCGCTTCAGGGTTAAATCGCTCGTAGCAACTGTGAACAGCAGAAAACAACTCACGTGCCGTTTGCGGTCGGTCCTTTCGGTCCGGGGCCAGCATCGATTTCAGCAGCGCAATAACCTGCCCTGGAAGGCGCAGACTCCTGAGCTGTTCCAACGGTAACTCCCTAGTTTGCTTCGAGCGGATTTCTTCCATCGTACGCCCGACAAAAGGCGTCCGACCAGTGAGCAGATACCAAAGCGTCACACCCAGTGAGTAGATGTCGGAACGCGTATCAATCGGCGATTGCCCGGCGCCAGCGAACTGCTCTGGACTGGCAAAAGCCGGCGTGCCAATGAAGCCCGCCTGGGTTTGCTCGGCGCCGGGCTCGGTTTGGGCCTGCATTACTTTCGCCACTCCATAATCAATCACCTTTACCACGAGCGTCTCGCTAGGATCCGATTCGAGCATGAGATTGGATGGCTTGATGTCGCGATGCACTACGCCGCAGACTTCTGCGACAGCCAACGCGCGCGTGGCTTGTTCAATTATTTGCAAGGCAAGAGCGAGCGGCATTGGTCCATCACGGCGCACACGCGCTTCGAGCGTTCGAGCATGAGATTGGATGGCTTGATGTCGCGATGCACTACGCCGCAGACTTCTGCGACAGCCAACGCGCGCGTGGCTTGTTCAATTATTTGCAAGGCAAGAGCGAGCGGCACTGGTCCATCACGGCGCACACGCGCTTCGAGCGTCTCGCCCTCGACCAGTTCCATGGCATAGAAACACTCGCCGTCTTGCTCTCCATAAAAAGTCACCCGAGCGACATTGGGATGATGAATGTTTGCAGCCGCACGCGCTTCGCGCAGAAAACGCGACCGCGCGCCGGGATTCTCCGCTACCTTCCGGTCGATGACCTTAAGGGCAACAGTCGAGTTCAACACTGTATCGCGAGCGCGGTAAGTTATTGCCATCGCTCCAGCACCGAGCTCGACTGGGAAACCATCTGAACCTACCTCGACTTCGAAATGGGCGTACCTCAATGGTCCGGGCGTCAATCGACCGCGCCCCGCCGGTCTCTCAGCCTGTTCGCCGTCCGCTAAAAACCCAAGGCTAACGAGACAACGCAAGCATTCCCCATTCGGACCGCATTGAGTGAGCTGTCGTCCACAAACCGCGCAAGTTCCTGCGGCTCGCGCCTCGCTTTTTTCAGTTCCGACGCCACTGCCGTTGTCGTCCATGAGCAAAATCAATTCACGCCATTAGTATTTGATAGAGGTGGTGTAGCTCCTGATCGACATCTGCCGGATTAGAGACAGTACTTGCCACTTCCGTTCTCAATGATTCGCGGTAACGCTGGCGAAGACGCGAAAGCCAGGTGCGCAGAGTCGCGATTGGCACTCCGAGGCGAGCCGCGGCTTCCTCCTGATTTGGCGTCGTGACGCTTCCGCCGGCGATAAATGGTCTTAATTCTTCGAGCCACTCAGCTTTGCCTTCCGAAACAAATGCGTTTTGCAAATTCCGCCAGGCCCGCGAAACGATATTCGATGCCCAGACAAGATCGTAACAACGAGCGTCGCTGAGATGAGACGTCGCCAACATCGCCGCCTCGGCCTCGGGCAGATACTCCTCGATCGAGACGATCTGACGCCCGCCGCCTCTCTTGAGCGCTCGGACGCGGTCGTACTCATTGAACAAGAAATTCTGGAGAGATCCCAACAGGAACGTGCGAAGCCGACCCTTCTCCTGATCAGCGCGGGTCAAAGTGTTTTGCTCAAGTAAATAGGCGAAGAAACTTTGAACTAGATCCTGCGCATCAGCGGACGGATAACCGCGGTGACGAAGAAAACTGTACAGCGGCGGCCAATAGGCTTCGCAAAATCCGGAGAGCGCCTGCCGCGCGGATTCCGCTGATTCCGGCTCGCGCGCACGCAACACCACGGTCCAATGCGTCGTTTGAAACGACGCACCGCCCTCCTGCAGCGTTCCGGGAATTGCCTTCGTGGCTGCAGAGGCTCGCCCAATGAACGCGATTTTGCGAGAACAAAATCACGACGCGCTGGCAGAGCTCTGCCAGACGTCAGCCCTTAGAATAAATTATATTACTGTATTTCTGCAGGCTGCAGCGCAGCCAACGAACTGTCGAGTCATCGCAGGCTCGCGTAGCTCAGAACGGCGCTCGTCGTCGGACTGTAACCAGTGGCGCCGCCAGTTCCACGTTCGCCATGCTCTTGCGCGATGGCCACCATACTAAAGACCGCAAAAGCTACTGCTACAGCCCCTGCGACTGCCGATTCGATAGATAATTTCATACGGAAAATAAGTTGTTGATGAGAACGATGCTCGATTTGC
>Ga0193713_1000558_pt1 | contig 12515 bp, 7 predicted proteins | sample H3a2metaG_FD_143054 | JGI IMG/M metagenome (GOLD analysis project Ga0193713, IMG submission 143054) | Soil microbial communities from a riparian zone of the East river system, Colorado, United States - H3a2 | ecosystem: Environmental > Terrestrial > Soil > Riparian zone | place: USA: East River... | reverse complement strand
CGGAGCCGAGATAGGCGGCGCGTTCGGCGGCGAGAAGGATACGGGCGGTGGCCGGGAAGCCGGATCCGACTCCTGGAAGACATATATGCGCCGTCAAACCAACACCATCAACTGGAGCGGACAGATGGCGCTCGCGCAAGGCATTCGCTTTGACGTCTAGGAAGCGCCGGACCGCACCTGCCGCCCCGGCGTTGCTACCGGCCCAGCCACGATTCGATGTCGGCGGCGCGCTGTTCCAGCCGTGCCGCCGAGACCGGCGCCAAAGTTTTCAGTTCCTGGGCGTACAGAGAGACGCGGTACTCCTCGATCCAAAATCGAAACTCGTCAAGCTTGGGCGACCACCGCAATTCCGCGCCGAGCTGTCTTTCCAAGCCGTCGTAGCGCGCCGACCACTGGTGAACTTCTCGTGCAATGTTCGGCGGCTCGCCGCCGCGCACGGCGTTGCGCTGCCAGCGGCGCAGCTCGGCTTTTAGATAGCGCGGCAGTTGGCGCAGCCATTCCGGCGACATTTTTTTTATCGCCCGATGATCCAACAGCCGGCGCAGGTGTTGGCGGGTTTCCTCTGCGGCATCCGACAACAGCCGAATGCGAGCGTCGTCCAAAGATTGCCGTACGCTCGCGGCCTCGGTGAGCCACCGCGATGTCATGGCGCTCGCCTCCTCGAGACTGGCGTATAAGCGCTCGCGCCCGCCGTCGACGGCAAGTTCATACGCCGTGCGCGTGCGGGGCGCGTCGGCCTCGCCGAAACACGCGCCGCGAAATGCGAGCTGCAGCAGCATATCGGTGAGATCGTCGCTGTTGATATAAGGGCTCGCGCTCAGCAGCAATGGTACAGAACCGGCAATGGATTTGTTCAAATCGCGCACGTGGCGTTCGAGCATCGTCCTGGCCAAGCGCACCGCGCCCTCCTGCCATGCGTGCTGCGCTTCCTCGGGGGACCATTCGTATTGAACCTGCAGCGACGATCCCCGCTGCATCAGCGTGGGATACACCTGCAGCGCGCCCTGTTCCAGGATCAATGTCGCGCTGTCGGGCAATTCATCCACCGCAAATCGACGCCAGGGCCCGACAGGCCCATACGTCTCCCGCGCCCGGCGTTCGAGTTCGACGCGCCCGGCAGCCGCACAGCGGCGGCGCAATTCCGCAAGTTCGGAGCCTCGCGCAATCTCGCGGCCATCCTGCGTCACCGTCAATTGCACCGTCAGATGCGGCGGTACCGCCGCAAAATCAAATCGGATCAGCGCATCGGGAACCCCGCGCTGTTCCTTCAACCACTTTTTCAAGTGTCCGGCATCGGCACCGGCAACGGTCGCACTCGCCAGAAATGCCGCTACCGTTTCCGCGATCGGAATCAAACTGCGGCGCGCCTCTTTGGGCAGTGAGCGCAACAGCGCCTCGATGCGCGGCGCCGCCAAGCCCGGAATGGCCGCATCGACCGTCGCGCGCGTCAGCATGGGCAGCGCCAACAGCGGCACCTTGAGGTTGGCGCCATCCTGACTCTCTCCGGGCGCGAAACGATAATCGACTGCAACCGACAAAGACTCCACCCGGGTGTTCTCGGGGAATTGCGCCAACTCCTCAGATTCGGGCAGGCGCGCGAAAATCTCTGCGGGCGCCAAGGTCAGGGCGAGCCGCCGCTCGGGATTTAGGTGCCTGCTGAAGTGCTCCAGAGTTGCGGCGCTCGACACCTGGCGCGGCAAGCGTTGATCATAGAACTCGACAAATGATTCGCTGCTCCGCAGCAGATCGCGGGTACGCAGGCGCTCCTCCATTTGCTGCGCATCGCGCACGGCCGCGTCGTTCGCCAGCAGCCAATCCGGCCGCCGTCGCAGGCGTTGATACACGATCGCTTCGCGAGAGAAGATGAGGCGCGACTCCTCCGGAGCAATCGGCCCGTAGTTGACGAGTCGCCCAGCGCTCAAAATGAGACCGAGAAAACTGCTGCGTTCCCGTGCGACCACTTCTTCGCGCGACTCGTCCCAATCCGGTTCCAGATACTCGCGCTTGATCAGATGCGATGCCGCACCCTCGATCCACATCGGCTCGACTTCCGCCACACGACGCGCAAAGACGCGCGAAGTTTCGATGATGCTTGCGGCCATGACCCAACGAGGCCGGCGGCGCGCCAGCAGCGAACCCGGGAAGATATGAAAATGCACGCCGCGCGTACCGTCATAGACGCCATCTTCGCGGCGCGTGCCCACCATGGTGCAGAATCCGGCCAATAAGGAGCGATGCACGCCGGTGTAGCTCGCCGCTTGACGCTGCGCCACGATGCCGATTTCGCGCGCCCGATCAACCACCTGGGAATAGACGTCGTCCCACTCGGACAGGCGCAGGACCGACAGATGGCGCTCCTTGCACCAGCGGCGCAATTCGCGCCGGGTGCCTTCGCGCGCCGTGCGGTACGCGCGCCAGAGCTTCACGAGCGCGGAAAATTCCGATTTGCTGTCTTCGAAAACCGCGCCCGCCGGTGGATCTTCGCCGACGCGCACGTCGGGCACGCTCAAGCCTGACACGATCGCCAGCAGTTCACTCTCGGCATGGAAGCGCTTGCTCTCCAGCAGCGCCCGGCTAAGCCGCGGATCGAGCGGCAAGCGCGCCATGGCGCGGCCGCGGCGCGTGATACGCCGGTCCTCGTCCAGCGCCTGCAGCTCTTGCAGCAAGCGATAGCCATCGTTGAGTGCGCGTGAATCGGGCGGATCGATGAAAGGAAAGTCCTCCGCCGCACCCAAACCGTCCGCGGCCAATCGCAGCAACAGGGCCGCCAAATTCGTGCGCAGCACCTCCGGCTCCGTGAACGGCGCTCGCTGTTCGAAGTCCTCTTGGCTGTACAGCCGTATGCACAGACCGGCAGCGAGCCGGCCGCAGCGACCCTTGCGCTGATCGGCGCTGGCGCGGGAAACCGGCTCAATGGGCAGCCGCTGCAGGCGATTGCGCACGCTATAGCGGCTGATGCGCGCCAGGCCTGAATCGATGACGGCGCGAATGCCGGGTACGGTGATCGAGGTTTCCGCCAAATTGGTCGACAGCACGATTCGCCGGCGGGCTCCGCGTTGAAATATCTTGCTCTGCTGCTCCCAAGACAGGCGCGAGTACAGACTCAACACCTCGACGCGAGACTGCAGTTCGCGCTCCAGCAGTTCGCCGACGTCGCGAATCTCACGCTCTCCGGGAAGAAACACCAGGATGTCGCCGTTGCCGATGTCTCCCGGCTCGGTCGCAATTTCCTGGCATGCATCGAGGACCGCCAACGGCAGATCAGGATCTTCCCGGTCCTCGTTCGATTCCCGATAGCGAACTTCAATGGGGTAGCTGCGCCCGCTGACCGCGATGATCGGTGCGCCGTCCAGGAATTGCGATACCCGCTCCACGTCGAGCGTCGCGGAGGTCACGATGAGTTTCAAGTCCGGGCGGCGCGGCAACAGTTGCTTCAGAACGCCCAGGAGTAAGTCGACGTTGAGCGTACGCTCGTGCGCCTCGTCCACGATGATGGTGTCATAGCGGCGCAGCATCGGGTCGGAAGCCAATTCCGCCAGCAGCAGCCCGTCCGTCATGAGCACCAAGCGCGACGCGTCGGACACGTGGTCCGCAAATCGAACGCGAAATCCCACGCTGCGGCCGACCGATTGGCCCAATTCCTCGGCGATTCGCGCAGCCAGCGCACGCGCTGCCAGTCTTCGCGGCTGTGTATGCGCGATGATTCCCGTCATGCCCCGGCCAAGCTCGAGGCAGTATTGCGGCAACTGCGTGCTCTTGCCCGACCCGGTATCGCCGGCAACGATGAGCACTTGGTTCTCGCACAGCGCCTGCATGATGGCCTCGCGCCGCGCGGAAATAGGCAGGTCGGGATCGTGCTTGAATGCGAGTGGCGCCGCCGCGCGCGCCGCCGCCTGCCGTGCAGCGCCGTCACCGATCATCGTTCACTCATAACGCTTATTTGCAACGCGTACTCGCAACGCTTACTCACCACGCTTGACGGCTTGCCAAAGGCTCTCCTGTGCGGCCAGATTCAGCTCCGCGAATTCCCAGCCGCGCTCCGCCGCGAGGGCTTCCATGGCGCGAAATCGACGCTCGAATTTTGCGTTGGCGGCGCGCAAAGCAGCCTCCGCGTCGACATCGAGCTTGCGCGCCAGGTTCGCGGCTGCGAACAGCAGATCGCCGATTTCCTCGAAGATCTCCGGAGATGCAGCGCTCGATTCGCGCGACGCGGCACGAACCTCGGCCAGTTCTTCATCGACTTTGTCCGCACACTGGCCCGCGTGCTCGAAATCAAAACCGACGCGCGCGGCGCGCTTGCTGAGCTTGTCGGCGCGCATCAGCGCCGGCAACGCATTGGGCACATCCTGCAGCGCAGAAGGATCCGCTCCGCCGCGCTCGCCGGCCTTGATATCCTCCCAGGCTGCACTCTGCTCGGCGATGCTCAAGGGACCGTGATCGCCGAAAACATGAGGATGTCGACGGGTGAGCTTGTCGCAAATGGCTGCGGCCACGGCCTCAAAGTCAAAGTGACCCGCTTCGCGCGCCATCTGAGCGTGGAACACCACTTGGAATAGCAGATCACCCAATTCGTGCTTCAGATCTCCCATGTCGCCGCGCTCAATGGCATCGGCGACCTCGTAGGCCTCCTCGATGGTATAGGGCGCGATGCTGGCGAAAGTTTGTTGTCGATCCCACGGGCAGCCGTCGGCCGCACGCAGGCGCGCCATGATCGCCAGCAATTCGAGGACACGTGAGCTCATGTGTGCGCCGTGCGTGCTTGCAGCAAGCGCCTCAAGGTCATCAACATGCCCGCGGTTGCGCCCCAGATATTGCGCTCGCCGTATGGAATATCGTGTATGTCGATGGTCAACTCGCCGATTTTGCGCTGCCGCGATTTATGATTGGCTTCATCCAGGATGAAATCGAGCGGCACTTCGAAAACGTCGTGTACTTCAGCCCGGGCGATTCGCAGTTCGTACTCCGGTTTGACGAAGCCGACCACGGGCGTCACCCGAAAACCTGATACCACCACGTGATCCGGCAGATAACCGGCGAATTCAACCAACTCAGGCCGCAGACCGATTTCTTCGTACGTCTCGCGCAATGCCGCCTGCCATGCGTCGGCATCCTCGGGTTCAATGCGTCCGCCCGGGAAGCTAATCTGTCCCGCGTGATCTTTGAGCGTGGTTGCACGCTGCGTCAACAGCACCGTCATGCCCGCCGTACGCTCCACCAGCGGCACCAGCACGGCAGCGGGCGTGCGGCGCGTCGTCAGCGTGGCGCGAACGCTGGCCACCACTTCGGGCGACGCGCCGGACAGCCAATGCATGTCTTCCTCGGGTGTCGAGGGTGCCGGGTCCAGCGCATCTCGAATATGCGTTTTCGTATAAAGCGAGTCCATCGTCAACTATTAAGTGCCTGCGCCCTTGATGCCCCCTTCGGTAAGGGATTTGGGGTCGAGCAGCCGGCGCAGTTCATCGATGCTCAAGTCGGTCATTTCCGCGGCAACATCCAAGATCGGCCGGCCCTCCCGGTAGGCTTTTTTTGCAATCGCGGCGCCCTTTTCATAGCCGATGAGCGGATTCAATGCCGTCACCAGAATGGGATTGCGCGCGAGCGCGTCGTTCATGCGGGCGCGATTTACGGTGAATCCTTTGAGCGCGTGATCGGCCAGGTTGCGGCAGGCGATGCCCAGCAATTCCAAACTCTGCAGCAGGTTATAGGCGATCACCGGGAGCATTACGTTCAGCTGAAAATTTCCGGATTGCCCTGCCAACGTTATGGTCGCATCGTTGCCGATCACTTGCGCGGCGATCATCGTGACGGACTCGGCGACGACCGGATTCACTTTGCCGGGCATGATGCTGCTGCCCGGCTGCAATGCGGGTAGCGCTATTTCCGCCAATCCCGCCAACGGACCGCTGTTCATCCAGCGCAAATCATTCGCAATCTTCATGAGGCTCACGCTTAGGACTTTGAGCTGTCCCGACAGTTCCACGGCGGTATCCTGGCTCGACAGCGCCTCGAAATAATTCTCGCTTGGGCGGAACGCAATCTTGGTGCTCTCGGCCAGGTGACGCGCGAACACCGCGCCGAATTGCGCACGCGCATTGATGCCGGTGCCGACGGCGGTGCCCCCTTGCGCCAATGCGTACAGGCGCGGTTTTACGGACGACAAGCGCGATTCGGCCGCAGCGATTTGTGCGAGCCAGGCGCTCAACTCCTGCGCGAGCGTGATCGGCATGGCATCCATCAAATGCGTGCGCCCGGTCTTGACCACATCGGCAAACTCGGCACACCGCGCCGTCAAAACTTCCCGCAGTGTTTGCAGGGCCGGCAGCAGATTCTCACCCAGCACCAAGGCCGCCGAAACATGGATGGCGGTCGGCACCACATCGTTGCTGCTCTGGCTCATGTTGACTTGATCGTTCGGGTGCACGGCGGCGCCCAGGATTCGCGTCGCGAGCGTCGCAATGACCTCATTGGCATTCATGTTGCTGCTGGTGCCGGAACCGGTTTGGAACACGTCGACCGGAAACTGATCGTCGCAATGTCCTGCCGCCACCTGCAGTGAAGCCTGCTGAATGGCGATCGCAACCGGCCGCGCCAGATCGCCGAGTTCGGCGTTCGCGCCCGCGGCGGCATGCTTGATGAGGGCCAGCGCCCGGATGAACGCGCGCGGCATTCGCAGCCCGGTAGGCGGAAAATTCTGTATGGCCCGTTGCGTCTGGGCGCCCCACAGCGCATCGGCGGGCACGTCGAGCTGGCCCATGCTGTCGCGCTCGACGCGGGTGGTTGCTGTCATCGCGCCTCACTCCGGGTTGTTTACGGTAGAATCTCAATATTCTACCACTCAAGCTACCGGCTCTTTAGATGCACACCTCTTTCACCGACGCTCTTTCTCCCCTCGATGGCCGGTATGCCGGAAAACTCGCCGAAGTACGCCATATATTCAGCGAGGCGGGACTGATGCGTGAGCGCGTTCGAGTGGAATGCGCCTGGTTCCTCGCGCTCAGCACGGGGCCCGCTGACCAGGCGCTGGCGAGGTTGCCGCTCTCCGCCCGGGAGTTGCTCGCCTCGTTGTCGAAGGATCCGCAGGCAACCGATGTCGCCGCCATCAAGCAGATCGAGTCGCGCACCAATCATGATGTCAAGGCAGTCGAGTATTGGTTGCGCGGCGAGTTGCAGTCGCGCGGCGCAAGCCCTGCCGAATTGGAATGGATGCATTTCGCATGCACTTCCGAGGACATCAACAATCTCGCGTATGCATTGATGCTGAAGAAGGCTCGCGCGACGCTGCTGCTGCCCATGCTCGAGAACCTGGGCGGCAAGATCGATGCGCTGGCGGCTCGTCACGCCGGCGTCAGCATGCTGGCGCGCACCCACGGCCAGACTGCAACGCCCACAACCGTGGGCAAGGAACTCGCCAACGTTGCGGCAAGGCTCGAGGCGCAGCGGACCGGTCTCGAACGGGTCGCGATCTTGGGGAAAATGAATGGGGCGGTCGGCAATTTCAATGCGCATGTGGCCGCTTTGCCGCGCGTCGACTGGCCGCAATTCAGTGCGGCATTCGTCGGGTCATTGGGACTGAAGTCGAATGCCTATACCACCCAGATCGAGCCCCACGATTGGATTGCCGAATACTGTCACGCACTCATGCGCGCGAACACGGTGCTGTTGGATTTTTCGCGCGATATGTGGAGTTACATTTCGATGGGCTATTTCAAGCAGCGGCCCGTTGCCGGCGAAGTGGGTTCTTCGACCATGCCGCACAAGGTCAATCCCATTGACTTCGAGAACGCCGAAGGCAACTTGGGATTGGCCAATGCGCTCTTAGGCCACTTCGCCGATAAGCTGCCCATATCACGCATGCAACGCGATCTGACCGATTCCACTGTCATGCGCAATGTGGGCGTCGCCATCGGACACGCGGTTTTAAGCTTCAAGTCACTGATGGCGGGCCTGGATAAAATCGAACTCGATCAAGGACGCGTCGCCGAGGATTTGGACCGCGCGTGGGAGGTGCTCGCTGAGGCGGTGCAGACCGTGATGCGCATTCATGGAATCCCTGATGCCTATGACAAGCTGAAATCCTTTTCGAGGGGCCGTCCAGTGGACGCACGCGCCATGCGTGAATTCATCGCCTCCCTCGCCCTCCCGTCCGAGGACAAGGCACGCCTCATGGAACTGACGCCAGGGGGTTATGTCGGCTTGGCGCCGAGCTTGGCGCTCAGAGGCCGCTCTAAATAGCCTGTCAAAGCATGGCGCGCGGGCTTACGATAAGGCCCAACGTTGTTCGAAACGTGACGTAGTTGGCACGGCAATCCTCGGGGCAAACGGTACTATCAGGGTCAAAGTACGCGGGGTCGGGGTCACAGCTTATGGCGGGTAACACAGAAGAACGCTCGAAACCGGCGGGGAACAAGGTTCCTGCGCCCGGCGGCGATGCTTCTATGGGATCGGGAACCCGCACCATTTTAAGCACGATGCCCGAGGTTCGCGACGCCAGTTTGAAGGTCGCCAAATCCGCGCAGCGTTTGCTGTCGATTTTTACTCAGGATTTGGAGCCCTTGATCTACGGCGAGGAGCCCTTCCTCGAGGCCATCAAGCGACTCGTGTTGGCCCGTTCCTATGCCAAGGTTCGAGTGTTGCTGGCCGATCCCTCGCGCGCCATGGTTGATAACAACCGCTTTCTTGCGTTGGCGCGGCGGCTCACGAGCTGCATCGATCTTCGCGCCATGAGCCCGGAATACCCGGCCAGCGCGGGGGCATTTATCATCGCGGATGACAAGGCACTGGTGTATCGGTTGCAGGCCGATCGCTGGGACGGCATTTCGGATATGAATGATCCGGCCGTAGTGCGCCGCTACCTGAACTTCTTCGATGAAGTGTGGCAGACGAGCATGCAAGAATCGCAAATGCGGCAAATGCTCATGTAAATCTTCGGCTTCACGCATTGCCCGTATAATGGGCGGATGCAGAAGCCCCTCCCCAATCCTCCGGACGGCACCGTCATCGTCGGCATGTCGGGCGGCGTCGACTCGGCCGTCGCGGCCCTGCTGCTGCGCGATGCCGGATATTCCGTGCAGGGGCTGTTCATGTCCAACTGGGAGGACGATGACGGCTACTGCACGACAGCATCCGATTTCCAAGACGCCCGTCGCGTTTGTGAGACCTTGGGCATTGCCCTGCATCGGGTGAGTTTTGCCGAGCAGTATCGCGAGCGCGTCTTCAGCCACTTCCTGCGGGAATATGCGGCCGGCCGCACGCCGAATCCCGATGTGCTGTGCAATCGCGAGATCAAATTCGGCGTCTGCTTCGATTACATGCAGCGGCTGGGCGCCGCTTGGATTGCCACCGGCCACTATGCGCAAATTCGTCACACCGGCTCCTACCCTGAACTGTGCAAAGCCGTGGATACAGCGAAGGATCAGAGCTATTTTCTGCACAGCGTCGCGGTTCCCGCACTCTCGAAAACCCTGTTTCCCATCGGCGGTCTGCAAAAGGCGCAGGTGCGCCGGATGGCGCATGCGGCCGGCCTGCCGGTCTTCGACAAGCCGGACAGCACCGGCATCTGTTTCATCGGCGAGCGGCCGTTCCAAGAATTTCTGAGCCGTCATTTGCGCACCGAGCCCGGGCCGATCGAGACGCCTGAGGGCGCCGTCATCGGCGAACATCGCGGCCTTGCGCTGTACACTTTGGGGCAGCGCTCCGGACTGCGCGTGGGCGGCCGCGCGGGCGCTGCCGCGGCACCCTGGTATGTAGCCGACAAAATCAACGCGCGCAACGCGCTCATCGTCGTCCAGGATCAAGATCATCCTTTGCTTTTGTCGGATGCTTTCGATGTGGAGCAGATGCACTGGATCAATCCGCACGACGCGCCTGATTCCCCGGCCGAGTGCATGGTCAAGACGCGCTATCGACAAAGCGATTTGAGATGCTCAATCGCCGGCAGCGGCGATCAACACTGGCGTGTGACATTGAATCGTCCGGCACGTGCCGTCACACCGGGCCAGTATGCGGTGTTCTATCGCGGTGAGCGCTGCCTGGGCGGCGGCATCATTGCGCAGCGATTCAGTTCCGTGCTCGCGCCTGATGCGCCCGGAATCACTTATAATTCTCTTTTTTCCGCGGAGGGGTCATGACGGACAGCTTCAAATCGCGAACGACGCTCAAGGTGGGCGCGCAACAATACGACATCTTGAGTCTCGCGGCGCTGAAGCCGCTCAATGTAGACCGCCTGCCCTTTTCCCTGAAGGTTCTGCTCGAAAATCTCCTGCGCTTCGAAGACGGCATCAACGTCACCAAGAGCGATATCGAGGCGCTGCTCAAGTGGGATCCGAAGGCATTGCCCAGCCACGAAATCGCCTTCACGCCCGCGCGCGTCATCATGCAGGACTTCACCGGGGTTCCTTGCATCGTGGATCTGGCCGCGATGCGCGAAGCCATCGTCAAACTGGGCGGCGATCCCCAAAAGGTCAACCCACTGGCGCCGGCCGAACTCGTCATCGACCACTCGGTTCAAGTCGACGAATATGGCGCCGCCAATTCGCTGCAGCACAATAACGAAATCGAATTCCGGCGCAACGGCGAACGCTACATGTTCCTGCGCTGGGGACAAACCGCCTTCAGCAATTTTAAGGTCGTCCCGCCGAACACCGGCATCGTGCATCAAGTCAACATCGAGCGTTTGGCCCGGGTGATTTTCTCGGATGACGCGACCGGCAAGAAGGCCGCCTATCCTGACACGCTGGTCGGCACGGACTCGCACACCACCATGGTCAACGGTTTGGGGGTCTTGGGCTGGGGAGTCGGTGGGATCGAAGCTGAAGCTGCCATGTTGGGACAACCGGTAACGATGTTGATTCCACAGGTGATCGGTTTCAAGCTCATCGGCGCGCTGCCGCCGGGCACGACGGCGACTGATCTCGTGCTCACCGTCACGGAAATGCTGCGCAAGAAGGGTGTCGTCGACAAATTCGTCGAATTCTTCGGCGATGGTCTCAAAGGACTGCCCCTCGCCGATCGAGCGACGATTGCCAATATGTCGCCGGAGTTCGGTTCGACCTGCGCGATTTTCCCCATCGACGAAGAAACCATTCGCTACCTCGAGCTCACCGGCCGGCCCGCCGAACAAATTGCCCTGGTGGAGGCATACGCCAAGGCGCAGGGCTTGTGGCGCATCAACGGCGCACCGGCAGCCGATTACACCGACGTCGTTGAACTGGATCTGTCGACGGTTGAGCCCTCTCTCGCGGGGCCGAAGCGTCCCCAGGACCGGGTGCCGCTGCGCAACGCCAAGGCGGTTTATCGCAGCAGCGTTAAGAAGATGGCTGAGGAGCGCGCCCAGAAAAACCCCAAGGCCGGCGGCAGCGCGATCGCCAAGGTTGGCGCGGACAGCTTCGAGATCAAGGATGGCGCCGTGCTGATCGCCGCCATCACGAGCTGCACCAATACCTCGAATCCCGCGGTGCTCGTGGCGGCAGGACTGCTCGCGCGCAATGCGCTGCAGAAAGGCCTCGCCTCCAGACCCTGGGTGAAGACCTCGCTCGCGCCGGGTTCGCGCGTGGTGACGGATTACTTGACCAAGGCGGGCCTGTTGCACGACCTGGAGCAACTCGGGTTCTACACCGTGGGATACGGCTGCACGACTTGTATCGGCAACTCGGGTCCCTTGAAGCCCGAGATTTCCGAGGCCGTGAGAAGCGGCGACGTGGTCGCCTGCTCGGTGCTCTCGGGTAATCGCAATTTCGAGGGACGAGTCCACCCTGAAATCAAAATGAATTTTTTGGCCTCACCGCCGCTGGTCGTGGCCTACGCCCTGGCCGGCAGCCTCGACATCGACATCACCACCGAACCGTTGGGCACCGGCAAGGACGGCAAGCCGGTGTACCTGAAGGATGTCTGGCCGAGTGCGCAAGAAGTGGCGGCCGCGGTCGCCTCATCGGTCGACTCGGCCATGTTCAAGAAGGGCTACGCCAACGTATTTTTGGGCGATGCCAACTGGGGAGCGATCAAGACGCCGGCGGGAAAGATTTATTCCTGGGACGGTAAATCCACCTATGTGAAAAATCCGCCCTACTTCGACGGCATGACCATGACGCCGGCTCCCCTGAGTGACATCAAGGGAGCGCGGGCACTGGCCGTGCTGGGCGATTCAGTCACCACCGATCACATCTCCCCGGCAGGCAACATTTCGAAATCCAGTCCGGCTGCCAAGTACCTGGTCGCACAGGGAGTCCAGGCTGTGGATTTCAACTCCTACGGTGCGCGCCGCGGCAATCATGAAGTGATGATGCGCGGGACATTTGCCAATATTCGATTGCGCAATTTGCTGCTGCCGGGCACCGAAGGCGGCGTTACGCTGCACATTCCCAGCGGCGAGCAAATGTCGATATTCGACGCGTCGGTCAAATACAAGACGGCAAACACGGCGCTGGTGATTCTCGCGGGCAAGGAATACGGCACGGGCAGCTCGCGCGATTGGGCGGCCAAGGGCACGATGCTGCTCGGCGTCAAAGCGGTGATCGCTG
>Ga0193713_1000556_pt1 | contig 12519 bp, 8 predicted proteins | sample H3a2metaG_FD_143054 | JGI IMG/M metagenome (GOLD analysis project Ga0193713, IMG submission 143054) | Soil microbial communities from a riparian zone of the East river system, Colorado, United States - H3a2 | ecosystem: Environmental > Terrestrial > Soil > Riparian zone | place: USA: East River... | reverse complement strand
GCTCGAACTGGTCCACCTTCGAGCCGGCCGGCGTGTTGGGGCACCGATCCTGTGGATCGACGACGCCATCGCCATCCGAGTCCTTTACGAGGGAACAGCCGTTCGCGTCCACCTGCGTCCCGGTCGGTGTGTTGGGACAACGATCGAGATTGTCGGGCACGCCGTCCCTATCGCCGTCGGCCGGACACCCAGTGGCATCCACCGGAGTTCCCGCGACCGTACCCGGGCAGCGGTCGATGCCGTCGGCGACGCCGTCGGCGTCCGTGTCCACAGGGCAACCCGACGCGTCCACGACCGCGCCGGTCGGCGTGTTGGGGCATTTGTCCAGGCCATCCCACACCAAGTCGTGGTCGGAGTCGATCGGGCAGCCCATCGGATCGACGGTCGCGCCCGCCGGCGTGTCGGGACACTTATCGAGGCCGTCGTTCACGCCGTCGCCGTCAGAATCCGGAGGACACCCCTTGGCGTCGACCGTCAAGCCGACGGGCGTGTCGGGGCACTGATCGAGCCCGTCCAGCACTTTGTCGCCGTCTTGATCGTGCGGGCACCCGGTCGCGTCGACGGTCGCGCCGTGGGGCGTGTCAGGGCAGCCGTCGATTCCGTTGAAGACGCCATCCGCATCGGCATCGCTGGGGCAGCCGCGCTTGTCGACGGTGGCGCCCGTGGGCGTGTCCGGGCACGCGTCGCGCTTGTCTCCGACGCGGTCGTGGTCGGCGTCCGCGGCGGGCTTGGCATCGGCCTGGAACATCGCGAACCCGACCGAGCCCACCATGTGCGTGGCCGACTTCGGCCCGAACGTGCTGTTGGTGGTGGGTGTGTAGATGCCACGGCCCTCGATTCGCAGGGCCACGTGATCGCTGAAGAAGAAGCGGACGCCGGCGCCGCCATGGACGCCGCCGTCGGTAAAGCGGTACGGGTTGGTGGAGCCGAAGTCGAGGTACGACACACCGCCGAGGACGTAGAAGGCGAGCCGGTCGCGGTTCAACGCATTGAAGACGAGACTGCCGCCTGCGATCACCGGCTCGAGCTCGGTCGAGGGCGGGATGTGGTGCGGGGGCTGAAACAGCACGTCGACTTCGAGGCTCAGCGCGGGCCCAAGCGCGTACGCGAACCGGACACCGCCGCCGATTTTATCCTTGAGGCCGAAGGCTGGGTCGTACTTGGTGAACGCCGCGAACGCGCCCACCTCGTAGCGCCGCTCGTACTGCGCCGCGAGGGTCGACGTGCCCAAGGCGATCGCAAGTCCTACCGCCGCCAGTGTCCGCACCGCGATCCCCTTTGCGCTAGAAGAGCTGACGCAGTTCGACGCGCCGGTTCTGGGCCCGACCCGCGGCCGTCGTGTTCGGGGCAACCGGGACCGAGGGCCCGTATCCTTTCGCGACCATCCGGCCGGGAGCGACGCCCTTGCTCGCCAGATACGCGCGCACCGCCTCCGCCCGGCTTTGCGACAGCCGCGTGTTGGTCGCTGCCGAGCCGGTGTTGTCCGTATGACCGGCGATCTCGATCCGGATGTCGGGATTCGCGACCAGCGACGCGGCCACGATGTCGAGGATCGTGAAGGACTCGGACTTCAGTGCCGATTTCCCAACCTCGAACGTGACACCGCGCAGGATGACCGGCGTCCGCGCTTCCGTGAACAGAATTGGACAGCCGGCGGCGTCCACGCGCGTGCCCGCGGCCGTGCCGGGACACTTGTCCTTCGTATCATCGACGCCGTCGCCATCGGTGTCCTTGGACCGCTGACAGCCGGAGCTGTCCACTTCGGTGCCGGCCGGCGTGCCGGGGCACTTGTCGATCCCGTCGAACACGCCGTCCTTGTCGTTGTCGGTCGGGCAGCCCGTGGCGTCCACGGTCGCCCCCGCGGGCGTGTTGGGGCACTGGTCGATGCCGTCGGCGACCGCGTCGCCATCGGCGTCGGTGGGGCAGCCGCGCGCATCCACGCGCGCCCCGGTGGGCGTCCCGGCGCACTGATCGATACCGTCGAACACGCCGTCCGCGTCCGCGTCGGTGGGGCAGCCACGCGCGTCCACCTGCGCGCCATCGACGGTGTTGGGGCACGCGTCGAGCCCGTTGTAGACCTTGTCACGGTCGGAGTCGGTGGGGCACCCGGTCGCATCGACGACGGCGCCCATCGGGGTCGCGGGGCACGTGTCTTTCTTGTCGCGCACGCCGTCGCGGTCGAGGTCGGTAGAGCCGCCGCCGGCAAACATCGACAGTCCCAGAGACGCGACGATGTGCCCGGCCCAGTCACCGCCAACGAATCCGGTGCTGGGGGCATAGATGCCTCGCACCTCGAGGCGCAGCGCCGCGCGGTCGCCGAGGGAGATGCGGTCGCCCAGCGCGCCGTGTATACCGTTGTCGGTGAAGCGGTACGGCGCGGTTTCCTCGAAATCCATCCGCGAGTATCCGCCCAGGATGTAGAAGAGGTTCTTCTCGCCGCCGAAGTTCAGGACCAGGCTGGCGCTGCCGACTGCGAGCGTCGCCGTCGCTGGGCCCGTCTTGGCGCTCGGCGACTGAAATCCCGCGTCGACTTCGATGCCGACCGTCTGGCCGAAGAAATAGCCGAGGCGGCCACCGAAGCCGATCTGATTGTCGAGGTTGAAGACCCGGTCGTACCGGGTGTACGATCCAAAGGCGCCGATCTCGAATTGGTGTGCCCGCTGGGCGGACAACGTCGAGACTGCGGCGATAGCGAGCACAACCAAGCTCATCCGTGCGCGCATGGCGTAGGCTCCTTAGGTGACGGGCTCACGACTCTCCCCAAGGGTAACAGTCCAGCCCTCCATCAGAAACCCCAGACGCACCCTCGGCGCAGCTCCGAGACCAGGTCGATGCCTCCGAGGACCAGCCCGCGCGGAGTGCCGTCGGCCTCCCGCCAGGTCACTCCCGCAGGTCCGACCAGCGTTCCGGCTCCTACCGCACCGCAGGGCTGGTCCCAAATCTGGGTGCCGACCGGGCCCGTGAACGTACCCACGGAGTCGCCCATGACGGTCGCGGCGATGGTCTCGGCGGCGTTTGTTGCCGCGCCGGCGTACATCCCACCGACCGCCAGGACCGCGTTTCCCAGGTCGAGCAAGGCGAACTGCGAGCGACCCTCAGGCAGGAGGGTGGGGCCTGATCCCCATGGGCCGGTGAAGAATCCCGACACGAGGCTCAGGGGCGCCGTGTCGCTCGTCACCAGCCGCTGGGGCGTGGCGTCGAGGCCGCCGCCCGGCGGCACGCTGTCGGCCACACCCCCAATCGCGATGACTCGGCCGTCCCGAACCACGCCGCCGCCGTACGCCCGCGGCCCCGGTAGCGCGGGTTGCTGGTACCAGCCGTCAATGTGACCGTCCACGCCGATCCTCCCGACGTACACGGCTTGTTGCGGCTGGCCCTGATCGTCCGTGCCGCCGATCACGTAGATGCGTCCGCGGCGCACCACCGCGATGGCGCCGGCCACGGGCGCGGGGAGCGGCTCTAAGAAGATGAAACGGCGGCTCACGCTGTCGGCGGTCACGTCGGCGCCCAGCACCGTAGCCTGGGCGCGACCAGCGGTGTCGATGCCGCCGATCACATACAGGGCGCTCCCCGGCAGGCGCGAGTTGTAGCGCGTGGCGACAGCCGCGGCTGCAAAAGCCCGCGGGACGGGAAGGACGCGCGTGAGCGTGCCGTCGGTGGTGTCGCGTTGCCTTACCCACGCCGTGATCGCGCCCGCGCCTCCTCCGTTGGCGCGCGCGACGTACACCCCCGAGTCCGGCAGCATGACGATTTGGCCGCTGTTGTCGAACGGCTCGGCGCCGCCTGCGGCGTAGAGTGTCGCGTTGAGCACGGCGCCCGAGGGGAATTCGGCCGCGGCGAGCGCGACCCCGACCGGGGCGCGCGGGAACGGTGCGCGCGCTTGCCACGCCAGCGTGACAGGGTCGAAGGACGGGGGGGGGAGGACGTGCACAGAGGCGGTGAGGCGCCTGCCGGCCGCCGTGATGATGGCGAGCGTCCCGGAGGCCGCGGAGTCCGGCACCGTCGTGGTGATCGCGAGGGCGCTCCACGCGGAGTCGGGGACCGCCGCGTCGGCTTCGCCTCCGCCCAAACGGGCGAAGCGCACGACGCCCGACCCTCGAGTTGCACCGAAGCCGAATCCTTCGAGGACGACTGTTTGACCGCGGGTGAGGATCGGCTCGATCGCGCCATCGACGTAGTCGAGGCGTGCCGTCGCAAACACCGGCCCCGACGCGTCGCCGCCGCAGCCGAGGAGGACGGCGGCAACGGCAGGGAGCAGCCGCCTAGCGGTGGCCGTTCTCCCCACGCATGAACCGGAGAGCCTGCGACAGCTTGTCGGCGAGGGCCGACAGCTCGGTGGCGCCATGGGCGAGGTCCTCGATCGCACGCAGCTGCTCGGATGCGGCGGCGGCGACGGCTTCAGCTTCCTGGGACGAGGTCTGGGCCGCGGTGCGCGCCTGGCCGAGCGTCTCGGTGATGCGTGCTGCGAGTGTGGCGCTCTGGCGGCCCACGTCGGCGACGCGCTTGCCGGCGCGCGCCGTCTCGGCCGCGGCTTCGGCGATGCGGTCGAGGTCTTTTACCCAGTCGGCCGAGTTTTGTACCACCTCACCCAGGTCGCCGCGGATCCGCTCGAGCAGCTGCGCCGCGCGATCGAGTGCCCGGCGCGTGTCCTGCACCGACTTCCCGACGTTCCGCGCCTCACGCCCGCTCTCCTCGGCCAGCTTGTGCACTTCGTCAGCGACGACCGCGAAGCCGCGGCCGTGCACGCCGGCCCGGGCCGCTTCGATCGTGGCGTTCAGTGCCAGCAGGTTCGTCTGGTTCGCGACGAAACCAATCGTCTCGGAGAACTTCTCCACCTGCGCCGCGACGTCGCGCAGGCGCCGCACTTCCACCGCGCTCTCCTCGGTCGTGGCCCCGAGGTCGGTCAGCTGGCGCACGGCGCTCTGGGTCCCGACGCGGACCTTCTCGGCGGTCTTCTCCATTTGGGAGCCGGCGTCGCGCGTGCGGTCCCCCGCCGTGGCGAGCTCGCCGGCACTTTCTTTCAGTTGCTCCGCCTCGCGTGCCGCCGTCGTCACGAGGGTCGCGGCCTGGTTGGCGCCTTCGCTGGCGCGCTGAGCGGACGCCGCCACTTCCTGGCTCGACGCGTGAATCTCTTCGGTGGTCGCGGTCAGCGTCTGGACGTACTGCGTGGTCTGATCCGACGCGCCCGTCACGGGCCGGAGCGACCCCTCGATGGCGACCATCAGGGCGAGCTGCGGCGCGAGCAGCTCGAGGAGCTCGCCGTCGGAGTCGCGGTACATCGCGGGGTCCGAGTGCCGGACGCTCCAGAGCCCAACCAGCTGCCCCCCGTGGTAGAGCGGCACGAGCATCTCGGCGCCCGGCGTTTCGGCTCCGGGGACGACCACCTGGTCCTTCGCCAGACCGTGCGCGACCACGGCACGCCGCAGCCGCACCGCCTCGCCGGTGAGGCCGGCGTCGGCGTCGAAGCGGAACGCGCTGCCCGCCTGCGCCGCCGTGTCGGCCAACAGCTCCATCTGGCGGGAGCGCGGGTCGTAGCGCGCAAAGCCCATCTGCTCCCAGGGAACGAGCAGCCGCGTGAGCTCTTGCACGCGCGTGAAGCTGCGGCTCAGACTCATCTCCGCGGCGATCGCTTGCGCCAACCGCTGGATCAGCTGGAGCTCGTCGGCGTGCACGCCGAGGCGGAGGATCTGGAGCGTGCCGACGGTGGCCACGATGAGCCCGGTCGCGACCAGAAGCGTTGGGGCGGTCGGCATCGCGGCGTGCGCCAGCGCGAGCCACGACAGGGCCAGGGCGACGGACGCGAGGTAGATGATCGTCTCCCACCGCAGGGTGAGCCGCGCGTCCACCCAGGCGATCGTCTGCCCGAGCGCCAGATCGAGATAGGACGTGCCGTTCACCACCATCGGAAGCACGGCGATCACGAGTGCGACGACCCAGATGTTGCCCGCCGACAGCGCCTCGGCGCCGGTCAGACCCCCGATGCGGGCGTACATGAGGCCGGCGAGCGTCGTCCCCATCGTGAGGTGCGCCGCGTTGTTGAGGGCCGCCCGGAGCGGCAGCCGGCGCAGGAAGATGTCGCCCACGAGCATCGCGAAGGGAGCGACCAGCGTGGCGAATGCCCACCCGCGATCGAGAATGGCCAACAGCATGACGCCGACGACATAGGAGGAGAAGCCGTTGCCCGAGAGGGCGATGCCGTAGCGGCGCGACAGCGCGGCCGCCACAATCAAGGCGAGGCCGGCGACGGGGAGGTTTTCACCCGCCGGGGCGTTCCCGGTCACGTACGCCACCACACCCGCGCCGAATGCCGCGAGCGCGGCCAAGTTTCAGACGACGCGGAGTGAGAGGGCGGCCTTCATAAGAGGGTGTGGCGCAAGCTCGGGTACGTGGCGCGGCGTGTCAAGCACGGCTATCGTTTACGATATGCGGGTTACGATCGAGTACTGCGTCGTCTGAAACTACGAACCTCGGGCCACCGGTCTGGCGGCCGAGATTCGCGACGCGTTTCCCCACGCGGAAGTGAAGCTCATCCAATCCTCCGGCGGGATCTTTGAAGTGGAGGTGGACGGCCGCGCCGTCTTCTCCAAGAAGAGCGCTCGGCGCCACGCCGAGCCCGGCGAAGTTGTACGACTCGTGAAGCAGGCGGCCTCCGGCGTGCAGTGAAGATCGCGATCTCCACCGGTGGCGGCGACGCGCCGGGTCTCAACGCCGTCATTCGCGGAGCCGTACTCGCCGCCGTCAACCGCGGCTGGGAGTGCGTCGGCATCCGGCGCGGGTTCGACGGCCTGCTCGGCGATGACGAAGTCGTTCCGCTCGGTCCGCGCGAGGTCCGCGGCATCACCCATCTCGGCGGCACCATCCTCGGTACCACCAATCGCGGCGATCCGTTCAAGTGGCGCCAAAAGCAGCCCGACGGGACCTGGCTCGAGCGTGACCGCTCCGACGAGCTGGTCACCGCGTTCCGCGCGCTGCATCTCGATGCGCTGATCGCGATCGGCGGCGACGGTTCCCTCGGCATCGCCTTGCACCTCATGGCGAAGGGCATCCCAGTCGTCGGCGTGCCCAAGACGATCGACAACGATGTGGGCGGCACCGTCGCAACCTTCGGCTTCGATACCGCAGTCTCCACGGCGACGGACGCCATCGACCGGGTCCATTCCACGGCCGAAAGCCACGAGCGCGTCATGGTGGTGGAGGTGATGGGCCGGCACGCGGGATTCATCGCCCTGAACGCGGGGATCGCCGGATCCGCCGATGTGATTCTGATTCCGGAGATTCCCTTCGACATCACGAAGGTGTGCGACAAGATTCGCCGCCGCGAAGCCGAGGGCCGGCACTTCAGCATCGTCGTCGTGGCGGAGGGCGCAGCGCCCAAGGGTGGGTCGGTCTCGCTGATCGATCCCACCCAGCCGCTGGTGTTCGGGATCGCCGACAAGGTCGCCCATTCCATTCAGGAGATGACCGGCAAGGAGACTCGGTCTCTGGTGCTCGGCCACCTGCAGCGGGGCGGCAGTCCCACGACGTTCGACCGCCTGCTCGGCCTGCGCTTCGGCGCCGCGGCGGTGCGGCTCATTGCGGAACGGCAGTTTGGCTACATGGTCGCCCTGCAGCCGCCGAGCATCGGCGCCGTGCCGATCAAGGACGCCATCGCCACACCGAAACGCGTGCCGCTCGATTCGGACACCATCGCCACAGCGCGAGACATCGGGATCAGTTTGGGCGACTGACTCGCCGACTGTACCCCTGGGCGGACACTCCCCGTCCGCCCGCAGACTCTCCGCCCCCGCCTGGAATGCGTTGCCATCAAGGCAGTTACCGGTATCCAACCGGCCCTGGCACGGGTCTTCCTTAAGGAGCGGTCCACAAGGAGGAACCTATGAAACGCACACTGGCAATGCTCGCTCTGCTGTTTGTGGTCGGCGCCGGCACCGCGGCCGCGCAAACGCGCGTCGGCGTGACGGTCAGCTTCGGCGCCCCGTTCGTGGCGTATCGCCCCCAGCCCTATGGCTACGGATACCATCGATACCGCTACTACGCGTACCACCGTCGGCCCACCATCGTGGCGCTGCGGTCCTATCGCCCTGCTCGGGTGATCGTCGTGCGGCGCCATCGGCGGGGACATCATCGCGGTTGGTAAGGAATTCGGAGCCGTGCTTCCGGATGCACGCGTGACAGTGGCAACCGTCCGGAGGCGGCGCCTGGCGCCCTAGGCTCCCGTCGCACGCGCGGGAGCCTCCCGCTTTTTTTTGCTATGCCTGGGGCGGCGGCGGTGTCGTGGACGACTTGCGACCGAACAAGCGTTTGAGCCAAGCACCGATGGCGACGACCGCGACGACGAGAACTTTTTTCAACGCCAGGATCCCGGCGAGTAGCAACTTGAAGAATCCCGCCTTGGCCGCGATCCCTCCCGCGATGAGCGCCGCGATCCCGTACTCGGCGACCTTGTCCCGGCCGGCGACGAAATCGCCGTATCGGTGTCCTTCGTTGAAATCCACGAAGGCGATCACGTTCGCCATGCCGGCCTTCACGGACTGAAGCTGATCCATCGTGGCGACGGCGTTGAGGATGAGGACACCGCGCCGGCCCAGCACGCGAATGTTGTAGTTCAAGGTGTGCGGGCCGCGCTCGGTGCCGAAACGCAGATCCTTGGCCCAGTACAGCTTGTGGCTCGAGCCATCGTAGCTCGGCGTCTCGGCCCAGCCGACGAACTCGACCGGGGGGTATCCGGCCTTGGTTCGCTCGTCGTTGTCATCACGCGTTTGTCGCTGCAGGTCCCGGAGCATCTTGGCATAGTCGATCTTGGCGGCGTCTGCGTCATCGACGTGCCCGTCCTCGTCGTACTGAATCACCACCGCCCACGATTCCGCCGCGAACACGCTCGTGCCCGTCGGGACGAGCATGCCCAGGGTCGTGTTGCCGGGCGGGTTGCCCCACGTCGTCAGCACGAGGTCCGTTTCCTTCGGGTCCAGGTAGCGGAACGTTTTCGGCAGCTCCAGCGTCGCCAGGCCGCCGCCGATCACGACCTTCCCGGTTTGGTAATGGAAGCGGGCTTCCACCTGCTCGGGGTTGATGGCGGCGGTGTCGGGTCCCTGACCCAGGGCGGCGCCAAATGGGACGAGCAGCGACCAGGCCCAGCGCGTAACGGACATGACGCTTTCCCTTCGGTCGGGGGTCGGGGTGCACACCCGGGGGCGCAGCGCCTAATATTGCGGGTGTGCGTATCTCCCGCGACCACTTCCTCCCCCCCGATCCCCAGGCCTATCTCGCCGCCGAGCCCGCCACCGGGCGAGTGATCGTGATCGCGCCGACTCGCGCCGCGTGTGAGACGATCGAGCTGGCGCTCGGCCTCAACATTGAGACCATCCTCGAGCGCGAGCACGGCGACGACATCCGCCGCCTCGCCGGCGCGAAGGGCGGCGGCGGCTTCGGCATCGTGGCGGGGACGGGCACCGGGAAGACCCTCGCAATCCGGAGCGTGGCGGAGACAATTCTCAAGGCGCCTCTCAAGGTTGGTGTGGTGAATCGCGAGCGGGAGGCGACGCCGGAGACGCCTACGTGGAACGTGGTCATTATCACGACCGGCATCGCGCGACGCTGGTTTCAGGACGGACTCATCACCGCCCAGGACACCCTTGTCGTGGACGAGATCCACCAGACCTCCGCCGAAATGGAGCTGTGCCTCGCGCTCGGCAAGCGGGCCCTCTGTCGGTTCATTTGGCTGTCGGCCACCGTAGACCCCGCGTTCTACGAGGATTATCTGGACTCGTCTGAGGTGCTCGAGACGCGGGCGTTCGACCCCGCCAAGGCGGCCAACGTTCAGGTCCTCGCACAGAAACCGCTCGAGTTCCTGAGCGAGCGGTTTATGAAGCGGGTGCTGAAGGAACGCCGCGGCGTGGCCGTCTTCGTTCCGACACGGGCGGAAGTCGAGCAGATCGCTCGCGAGCTGGGCGACCGCTGGCAAGCGCTGGCCACGGCCTTCTATCATGGCGGCGAGCCGATCCGTGTGATTCGGCCGTTTCTTGACGGTTTGGTCAAACGTCCATTTCTCCTCGCCATGACCGCGGCGGGTCAGTCCGCGCTCAACATCCGCGGTCTCGACACGGTTGTGGTTTACGACGCCCGGTACACGAACGTCGTGGAACGGGGCAAGAACGTGCTGACCCGCCTCTATCTCGGAGCGAACGAAATCCTGCAGATGGCAGGCCGGGTGCACGGCCGCGTCGAAGGCGGCGAGGTCTACATCCTGAGCGATCGCGACCTCGTCTTCGAGGAGCTGCGACCGACGCCTCCCGAGTTCCAGCTCGCCGGCGACGCGGAGCGCGTCGCGATCACGTGCGCGGCGATCGGCGTGGACGCTGCGGACCTCGATCTACCGGTTCCGCTCGATCGTCGTGCGTACCGCGAGGCGGTCACGCTCTTGACGGAGCGCGGTCTCATAGAGAACGGTCGATTAACGAGTTACGGTCGTTCGGTCGAGGCGATGCCGGTGGAGCGACCATGGGGAGAACTGCTGTATCACGCCGATCCCCCGCTCATTCCCATGGTGGCGGTGGCCGCCAACATCGAGTCGCTACATCGCATGACCCGCGAAGAACGCGAGCTCAAAGGGCTGATCCTGTCCGGGTCCGACCACCTCACGGCGTATAACGTGTACGCCGAGGCGGTCAACAAGCACGGCTACTTGGGCGAGGTCTACGGCCTTCCCCGGCATGTGTTCCGCGAGGAGATCGATCGGTGGGCCGAGGGACGTGGCGTCCTCGTGAAGGCGATCGAGGACGTCGCCTTGGGAACTGCCGCAGTATACCGGCAACTCGAGGTCCCATTGCCCGAGCGGCTTCCCTACGCCGACCAGAAGGCACTGGAACTCTTTGCTGACCTTTTGGCCAAAATCATGCCGTTCGACCTCGTTATCGACGAAGAGACAGCGGACGGGCGCGAGGCGCGCGTCAGCCGCAGCTCTGTGTCCGGCAGTTGGGGAGCGGTCGCGGGGACGCTGCGGTACTTCGCCGACCGATTCGGCGTGCCGCGGGCGAGCATCGAGGGGACGCAGATCCCGGAGCGATCGATTCGGCGTTACGCTCGGCGAGGACCGCCGGCGGTGGTGTTCGAGCGGCAGCGGCGGCGCGAGGGGCTGATGGCGGTGCGGACCGTGGTGTACGGTGGATTCACGCTGGAGCGCGAGGTCGAGCCGCTGCGCAGCCCGTTCCCACCCGAGCTCGCCGAGGCGGCCCGGCACGCGCTGGTGCAGGCGTTGCTCGCCGGTGAGACACCACACCCCGATCAGGGCAAGCTGCGCCGTGCCCTCGAGCGCTTCGGACACTTCTGGCGCCGCTCCGGCGGTCGGCTGGCCCAGGCGAACGGAGATCTCCTCGCCGAGCAAATAGCGGCGCAGCTCGCGAACGTTCGTTCGTGGGACGACTTCATCGCGACCCGGGTCGTCCTTGATCCCGACGCTGTCATTCCGGAGGCCGAGCGCCATCGGCTCGACGCACTGCCCCCATCTGTGAACTTGTACGGCGACCGTGTGCCGCTCGACTACGACGTCGAGCAGGGGGTCGGCGTGGTACGAATGCGGCTCAAGGAGGGACAAGCTCGGCGGCTGCAGGCGCGGGACATCCCGCCCTTGGATCGGCCTGTCCGCTTCACGGTGACCCGCGGGAAACATGACGCCGTGCGGGCGGCGTCGCTGGAAGAATTGCGGGAAGGGCTGCGCGGGCTGGTGCGCGGCGACCGCACCCGGGCGAGGGACCGTGCTAGCCGGCGGGGCCGGCGTCGTCGCTGACGTCCAAGAGGGCGAGCCAGAGGGCGTGATAGGCGTCGCGCAGCTCGGCCAACGGCGCACCGGCGGCGAGCGCGGCGGTGCACCCATCGAGCACCGCTTGCCGCGCCGCCCTCTCGAAACTCGCATCGCTACTCCGTCCCTCGATGAGGCCGGCGGCGCATAGCCCCAGCCAGGCGCGGGCGGTGCCGTCCTCGGCCTGGCGCCGGAGCTCTTCCCAGCAGGCATCCACCGCCACGGTCCCCGCACCGCGGGCCAAGGCGTTCGCCAATCCTGCTTCCCGCGCGGTCGCGACCTCTGTTGCGGCCGTGCGCAGCAAACGGCCGCGTGATCCGTAGTGATAGAGGACCAGCCCTTTAACTACGCCGGCGCGCCGGGCCACCCCGTCGAGGGTGAATCCTTCGATGCCACCGTGTTTCAGGGTATGCACGGCGGCCGCGAGAATCGCGGCGCGGCTGGGAGCGGAATCTTTCGGCACGTGTTTGTCCTAGTGGTCAATAATGACGCCCGCGGAGCGCGGCGGCAACCGCAACCTTTTGGGTGGGATGGGCGTCTCACCCTGACACGACCCTAACACGACCCCTGGTGCGCCCTGAAACCTTGTGACGCGCGACTTTGTACTGAGGTGTAACTGATATATGATCGACAAACCGGCCGCAGCCGCGGCGCCCCCCGCGTTCTCCCCCCTCGCCCGGGCCGTAATCGATTCGGTCGGCGAAGGCATCGTGGTGTTCGACTCT
>Ga0193713_1000555_pt1 | contig 12533 bp, 6 predicted proteins | sample H3a2metaG_FD_143054 | JGI IMG/M metagenome (GOLD analysis project Ga0193713, IMG submission 143054) | Soil microbial communities from a riparian zone of the East river system, Colorado, United States - H3a2 | ecosystem: Environmental > Terrestrial > Soil > Riparian zone | place: USA: East River... | reverse complement strand
CAGCGGACGCATGGTCGGCGCCCGTTCGATTGCGGAGTTCGCGTGGTCGATCGAGAATTTGCTGAATCGAATCATCGACAAGACCCTGTCGCGCACGCCGGGAATGATGGGATTGTTGCGCAGCTCGGTGGCTGCGCTGCCCCAATTGGTCGAGCAGCTGGAGACGGGCCGCCAAGGCACCGCGCCCATTGAGGCGCTGATGAGCCGCGCTTTCGCCTTCGCCGACGGCCGCGATCCGGAACAGGCAAAAACCGATGTCGCGCCCGAGGACCGGGCCGGATCCGATGCCAACAGCGCGGCGACGAGCTGGGGCGGGGTGACGCTCGCGGCTCAGAAGCCGTCGATGGATCCGGCGTTGCATGAAATCTACAGCAAGGAAACTTCGAGCCACCTGGCCGATATCCGCGAATACCTGCGCAAACGCGCTGATCAGCCGGCGCCGCACGAGCTGCCCGAGACGGTGTACCGGGCGATTCACACGTTGAGCGGCAGCTCGAAGATGGCGGAAGCACGCCATGGCATTCGAATTACCGAGCCGCTGAACCATGTCATGCGCAAGGTGTTCGACAGCGGCCACGGATTGTCCGATTCGGGCCTTGCGACGCTCGAGCACTCGGTGCGCGCCATCGAAAACGTGCTCTCGCACATCAACGAGGCGACGGGATTTTTCTCCGATCAGCCGGCCCTGTTGACCCGGCTGCGCGAGCTCGAGTCCGAGGTCGACGCCATGCTCGCGCGTGCGGCCAGCGATACCAGCGCCTCGATGCTGGTGCCCGCGCTCGCGACTCCGGTTCAAGAACCGGCGCCCGGCGAAGAATTCGATCACGAGATCGCCAACATATACAGCGAAGAGGCGACCGAGCTGCTCGAATCCGCCCAAGCCTCGCTGAGTGTTTGGAACAAGGATCGCAAGGACAAGCAGCCGGTCGCCGAGCTGCAGCGTCAGCTGCACACCCTCAAGGGCGGGGCACGCATGGCCGGAATCGCCGCCATGGGCGATTTGAGTCATGAGCTCGAAACCCTGGTGCTGCAGATCGATGGCGGCGCGGTGGCGGGCAATGACCACGCGCACGCGGTCATGCAAGCCAGTCTCGACGAACTCTCGCGCATGCGCGATTTGGTGAGTGCGGGAACTGTGCCGGGCAAGGCGCGCGATCTGATTGCTCAGATTCGCGGCTTGGCGAATGAGCCGGAACCCAGCCAGGCAGCAGCCGCGCCTGCGGCGGCCGCCCCGCCCGTCATTGCCGGGCCGCCCGCAACTCAGGTGTCAGCGGTGACGGCGACGCCCGCGCCTGCGGCGACCCCCGCCCCGGCCGTGATCCCGACACCCGCGGCCGTGGCCCGCGCAGCGGCTGCGCCGCCTAGCCCCAGCGCGCTGCCGCAGCGTGCCCCGGAGCCCGCGGCAGCGAACGAAGATGTCTCGGCCCTGGAGCTGAGCAGCGCGCCGATACTGCCGGGCCGCGAGGCGGCGCCGGTGGAGCGGGTGGAAATGGCGCGCGTGGACGCCGACCTGCTCGATACCATGCTCAACAATGCCGGCGAAGTCAGCATTTTCCGCGCTCGCCTGGATCAACAGGTCAACTCGATCGATTTCAATCTGGCGGAACTGGCGCGCACGGTGACGCGCTTAAAAGAGCAATTGCGCGGCCTGGAAATGGAGACTGAGGCGCAAGTACTGCATCGGCATCAAGACATCGAGCCGCGGCGTGACGACTTCGATCCTCTGGAATTGGACCGGTACTCCGCTTTGCAGCAGTTCTCGCGTGCGCTGGCTGAAACGTCGGGCGACGTTGCCAGCATCCAGGGCCTGCTCGAGACTTTGACGCGCGAGGCGCAAAGTCTCCTGACGCAGCAGGCGCGAGTCATTACCGAATTGCAGAACAGCCTCATGCGCACGCGCATGGTTCCCTTCCAGCGCCATGTGCAACGCTTGACGCGGCTGGTTCGCCAGGCGGCCAACGACACCGGCAAGCGCGCGGAACTCGCGGTGCAGGGCGCGGCCGCGGAACTCGATCGCCAGATGTTGGAGCGGATGGTTGCGCCGCTCGAGCACATGCTGCGCAACTCCGTGGTGCACGGCATTGAAGCGCCGGATCGGCGAACCCTGCTCGGCAAGCCGGATGTGGGCCGAATTTCGATCAGCTTGGAGCGTGACGGCGCGGAGATCGTCATTGTGGTGGCGGACGACGGTGCCGGCATCAACGTCAAGTTGATCCGCGAGAAAGCCGTTGCGCTCGGCCTGATCGATGCGCACGCGAAACTCACCGACGAAGAGGCGGTGCAGCTCATATTGGAGCCGGGCTTCAGCACCGCCGGTCATGTCACGCAAGCGGCCGGCCGCGGCGTCGGCATGGACGTGGTCGCAACCGAAGTGAAAAAACTCGGCGGCGGCTTGTTCATCGATTCGACCTACGGCAAGGGATCGCGATTCACCATCCGCCTGCCCTTCACGCTGGCAATCAGTCAGGCGCTGATCGTGCGCGTCGCCGAAGAGACCTATGCCCTGCCGCTGGCGACAGTGGAAGGCGTCGTGCGGTTGCCGAGAAATATCGTGGCGCGGCATTTGGGCAAGGATGCGCCGCTGTTCGAATACGGCGGCCAAAAATACCGCTTTCAACATCTCGGCTCGTTCGTGGGTTTGGGCGCCACGCGGCTGCCGGATTTGGACGTTTCGATGTCGGTGGTGCTGATTCGAGCGGGCGAACACTCGACGGCGCTGGTTACCGATGAATTGGTCGGCAGCCGGGAAATCGTGGTGAAATCCTTGGGGCCACAGATATCCGCCATCCGCGGCATCGCAGGAGCCACGATTTTGGGCGACGGGCGCATCGTCCTGATTCTGGACATGGGTTCATTGGTGCGCTCGGAATGGCGCGCCCGCCCGACGGAGACAATCGTCCTCGATCAGCGCGATCGGCGCACGTTCGCGCTGGTGGTGGACGACTCGATCACGGTGCGGCGGGTGACGCAGCGCCTGCTCGAGCGCAATGGCATGCGCGTGCTGACCGCCAAAGACGGTGTCGATGCCGTGTCCCTGCTGCAAGAGAATCTGCCGGATATCATATTGCTGGATATTGAAATGCCGCGCATGGACGGCTACGAAGTGGCGGCCCACGTGCGCAACGACCCGCGCCTGAAGCACATTCCGATCGTGATGATCACGTCGCGGGTCAGCGAGAAACACCGCGCCCGGGCCATCGAGCTCGGTGTGGATGATTATCTGGGCAAGCCATACCAAGAAAGCCAGCTGCTTGACGCCATCGAGCCGCTCGTCAATCGGCGCAGCGCCGTCGCTCGGTAAGGAGGCTCCTGGTCATATGTCCGAATTGCGCGACGAGCTGTACAGCTTGCTGGTGCCCCTGGCCGGGGAGCGGCTGATCGTGCCGCGCGCCTGCGTTGCCGAGGTGATCGGATATCAAGTACCGGCTGAAATGACCAATGCACCCCCGTGGTACGTGGGCATCGTCAGCTGGACCGGACGTAACGTGCCGGTGGTCTCATTCGAAGGCGCGATGAGTCTGCCGCTCCCGAGCATCTCGACTCGAACCCGAATCGTGATATTCCATGCCGCCGGCGGCCACGTGAAGGCCGGTTATTTCGGCATGTTGACGCAAGGATTTCCGCAGCTGGTGCGCGTCAACGCCGATGTGGTGCGCGCGGACGCCCTTGATACCGGATTTGCAGCGCTTGGAAGAAATGATTGCCGAGGAAACCTCGGTCATGCAGTGATTGCCAGTACCTCGGTTCAGTGATGATGACCTTGGTGTGGCGCTCGCCCTGACGAATACTCGACCGATCAACATCACGAAGCCGACGCTACCGGCGGGCTGTTGAACTCGTCCTCCCGCACGTGACGTTGAACGGTCAGCGCGAAAGGACCCAGTCCCTATGAACCACCGCTCAAATTCAGGGTGCCGAAGTCTAGTGCAATAGTCCGAAGACCGCGACCGAGTTGGTGGTGCCCACGAAGACCTTGCCGTCGGCCACCATCGGCGTGATGTATTTGTTGCCCGTGCCGAAGTGGTCGCGATTTCCCGCCGCCTGATTGCTGTTGTAAATTTCGTGGGCAAGATTCGCGGCGTCATATGCATGCAGCACCGCGGGGTTGGAGTTCTCATGCGCCCAGACGATGCCGTTGGCTGTTCCGTTGGCCGACACACTGGGTGCAGTCCCGGGATATGTGAACTGCGTGGCCGACTGCGACTGCGGTGTTGCGGCCAGCTTGGCGCTTGAAATCGCAAATGCCTTCAGCGTGCCGGACACATTGCCGTAGTACACGCTGCCATTGAAGTAGGCAGGTGTGGACCAGATGCCGCCGGTCAAGACGCCGCTGAGCGTCTGATAGTTTTTGTTGCTGCTCGCATTGAACTTGCTCATCGAATCCCGGTCGACCACGTAAATGTTCCCGTCCTTGCCTGCGCCTACCATGAGATGCCGGACTGCGTTGGTGGAATCCATGAGATCGGGCAACAACATTCCGCCGCCTGAACCCAAATCCTGATCGGCATTTGACTCGGCTACTTCATTGAACATGGTGAAGTAGTCCAGCACCTTGAGGCCGGCGCCGGCACTCGAAATCTTGAGGAAGGAGTTGCCGAAATCCTGGCCGCTGGGAAAACCATTGGCGTCCATCGTCGTTTCGAAAGCGCCGTTCGCAGTCAGCAGATAAATATTTCCGCTCGAGTCCGCCGCCGGGCCGCCGCCCGCCATCCAAATTGCAGGTCCGCTGGAACTGTTGGCCGCGACATTGAGCACGGCGCTGCGCGCCAGGGTGCTCTGCGCATACGCAATGATCCAACCGCCGTAGGGCGTAAAGTCGCAGTGCGACGTCCAGCTGGTATAAATCGTGCCGTTCGACAGCAGCAGCGCGGCGCGCTCTTCGTAGGCCTTGGGGTCGAATGAGGAGGTCGCAGTGCCGCCGGCCGGGAAGGCAGCGCTTATGTCGACCGGGCCATTGAGCAATTCCGCACCCGTCGTGATGTCGAGCGCATGCAGGCGTTGATGGTGGTTCGACTGGGCGTCGATCGACATGGCGATCACGTAGATGGTGCCGTGAGCGCCGGCGGTGCGATCGATCACCGGCGTTGAAGTGACGCCGATTTCAGGCGTCACCTGGCCGCAGCCGCGATCGTCGCTGGGAGTCTCGCCCGTGCCGAGCAGCGAGACGTGCCAGAGCACGGCGCCCGAGTCCGAATCAAAGGCGTATACCGAGTCATGTTCCGTGGCCACGAACACAGTGTTGAATGAGCCGCTGCCCACGCTGAGCTGCGATAGGTACAACGGTTGCGCATCGACTCTGCCGTCCACCGGCAGCGTGCGCAACAGACCGAAGGTCGACGAAGCCACGTTCGTGAGCGTCAGCGCCGACTCGGATAGATTTTGCCCGCTGCGGCTGAGATCGTTTTTGTAAGTGGTCACATCGGTTCCGCGCGGCACGGTCGTGCCGGAAGCAACCTTGAGCTTCGCGCTGCTGCTGGTCAGGCTGCCGACGGCATTGGAAACGACGACGAGAAAGCTGCTGCCATCATCGGCCTGGGCCGTGGCCGGCGTGGTGTAGCTCGATGCGGTGGCGCCCGCTATCGGCGCGCCGCCTTTCTGCCATTGAAACATCAGCGGGGCGGTGCCGGCCGCAGTGACCGTAAACGTCGCCGGTTGTCCGACGACCACCACTTGGTCTGCCGGCTGCGCCGTGATCGAGGGCGCCACGGCGGTGGCGGGCGCGCCCGATCCGTTACCGCCGCCGCAAGCGGCCAGGAACAGAGGCAGCAGCAAGGCCAGGGGCGGCAGCAAGACCAGGCGCGGCGAAATTCTGCAGTTCATGGGCATCCCGCCAAAAGTTTTAATCAGTCGCTTATAGGCTTGGGGCCTGGCGCCGATCAAGCGTCTTCAGTCCGCGACGTATCGTCGGAAACCCCCGACATGTCGCCATATCGCGCTTGCAGGACCACGATTGCAGCGATTGCCGCGGTTTCCGTCCGCAGCACGCGCGGCCCAAGGCCGAGACGCGCAAATGCCGACAGTTCAAAGGCTTCAAGTTCTTCGGGCGCGAAGCCGCCTTCGGGTCCAATGGCGATGTCCGCGCCGGTGACGGGCCCGGCGGCGTGAGTGTCGATGGACCGTGTTCCCTGCCGCGCCCGGGCGGCTCCCTCCGGCTCCAGGACCAGCCGCAGCAATCCAGGCGTTTCGTTGGGAGTCATGGCGCCCAGATAGTTCAGCAGCGGCTGCGGCGCGTCCACGGTCGGCAGCCGGTTGCGGCCGCATTGTTCGCAAGCGCTCACCGCGACGGCGCGCCAATGCGCTTGCTTCGAGGCGCTTTGACTCTCGTCGAGCCGCACGACGCTGCGCCGGCTGAGCACCGGGACGATGCGTCCGACGCCGAGTTCAGTCGCTTTTTGCACGATAAAATCCATACGATCACCCCGCGGGACGCACTGCAACAGGGTCAGCGCGAGGGATGATTCCCGATCGATCGAGCGAGCAGCGCCGATCGATGCCGAAACGCGCGAGCCCCGCACGGCCTCGATGGCGCCCGTGAATTCGCGGCCATCGCCGTTGAACAGAATGAGCTCATCGCCGCTGCGCGCGCGCAGCACCTTTGCCAGATGCGAAGCGGTATCTCGCGCCAGCTCCACGATGGCCCCGGGAGTCAAGGCGCCGTCTACGAACACGCGCGTCAAGCGCATTTAAGTGCGCCCGCGTTTGAGTTTGACGTTCATAGGCGATTGTCGCATATGCTACGGGCGGTTTCGGCGGTGCAGAGGGCGTTCACTTGCAGGTCGATCGGGAAAGCGGACTGATGCGAAACGCGAGGCAAGTGGCCTCGCCCAATTGCGATGCCCGTCCTCCGGGAGTGGAGGCGGAATTGATCGTCGTGCACGGCATCAGTCTTCCGCCCGGTGAATTTGGCGGTCCCTGGATCGATCGGCTTTTCACGAATTCACTGCCGTTCGACATGCATCCCTATTTTGCCGAAATCAGCGATCTGCGGGTGTCCTCGCACTTGCTCGTGGCGCGCGATGGCGGGCTCACGCAGTTCGTCAGGTTCGCCGATCGAGCGTGGCATGCCGGCCAGTCCTGCTACAACGGCCGCACGGCCTGCAATGACTTCTCGATCGGCGTGGAGCTCGAAGGAGTCGATACGATTCCCTACGAAGCCGCCCAATACGACACGCTGGCCGAGGTCGTGGCTGCGCTCTGTGATGCATATCCTCGACTGTCCGCCGACCGGGTGGTAGGACACAGTGACATCTCGCCGGGGCGCAAGACGGACCCCGGCCCGGCATTCGATTGGGAGCGGGCCCACCGCTGTATTGCCGCCGCTTGCGGGGCATCCTCGCGCAGCTAGCGTGCGGCCCGCGGCCACGCGGAGTGTCCGGACAGCCTAGGCACAACGTGAACCTTGTCACGTTCAATTTCAGCAGAATTCCGCTCAAAAGCCGACAATTGGGGGGTTGTAATCCATGCCAATACGGTGAGGTGGAGGGCTATTGATTCGTTGGTTCGCTGACCTCCCAATCGAACGCAAACTGCGCGTGGTCATCACGGTTCCCGCGATGGCCGCCTTTGCGATTGCGATCATGATGCACGTTGCAACGATTTTGCTGCACGTCCGCGCGGACACACAGCAACGCGCCGGGGCGATCGCACGCGCGGCCGGAGTGCGCACCATTGAGGCGATGCGCCGAGGCGACACCGCGGGGGCGATGAGTGCCCTGGGCGTGCTGCGCTATGAGCCGATGGTGGACGTCGCCGAAGTCTATCTGCCCGATGGGCAAAAAATTGCGACATACGATCGCGCCGCAAGCGCCGTGCAGTTGAATACGAGCAGCGCGCCCCTGGCGGCGCATCGAAACCAATTCGAAGTTACCGCCCCTGCCACGCGCGAAGGCGCGGTGCTCGGCTCCGTGCATATTCTCGGTCCGCTCGCGGCGCTTTATCCTTATTGGCGCGCCTTTGCCTTGATCAGCGGCGCGGCGATCGCGGCCGCCGTCTTGATATCGTATTGGCTCGCTGCGCGGCTGCAAAATCAGATCTCCGGACCCATCGTCAACCTGGCGAAAACCATGCAGCGCGTGTCCACCGAGCAGGACTACAGTCTGCGGGTCGAACGCAGCTCGGAAGACGAAATTGGGTCCCTCATCGACGGCTTCAACCAGATGCTCGCGCAGATCCGGCATCGCGATTCGCGTCTGGAAAAATATCGCCAGTTCCTCGAGCAGCAGGTGGCCGAACGCACGGAGAACTTGGGCAACGCCAATCGCGATCTGCGGGTGGCCATCGACCAAGCCACGAGCGCCAAAGAGGCGGCGGAGCGCGCCAGCAGCGCCAAGAGCGAATTTCTCGCACGCATGAGCCACGAAATCCGCACGCCGATGAATGGCGTGATGGGCATGTCGGAACTGCTGCAGGCCACGGAACTGACGCCGCGCCAACGGCACCTTTCGCAAACCATCTCCCATTCCGCGGCAGCCCTGCTGCAGATCATCAACGACATCTTGGATTTCTCGAAAGTCGAGGCAGGCAAGCTCGAGCTGGAATGCATCGAGTTCGGCTTGCGGGAAACGGTGGAACAGGCCATCGAGATCTGCGCGTCGCGCGCCCATGCCAAGGGGCTGGAACTGGCCTGCGATGTCCGGCTCGACGTACCGGCCAAGGTGCGCAGCGACCCCATGCGCCTGCGGCAGATATTGATCAACTTGGTAGGCAATGCCATCAAGTTCACGGACGCCGGTGAAGTCATCGTGCGCGTCAAGGTGATCGGCAACGATGGCCTGCTGCGCTTCGAGGTGATCGATACGGGCATCGGCATCTCGCAGGAAGCCCAATCGGACATTTTCAACGCGTTCAGCCAGGCCGATTCATTCACCACGCGCAAATACGGCGGGACGGGATTGGGCCTTGCCATTTGCCGTGAGTTGGCGACTTTGATGGGAGGCCGGATCGGCGTCGATAGCGTGGTGGGGCGCGGTTCGATCTTTTGGCTTGAAGTGCGGCTCGCGCCGATCGTTGAAGCGACGCCGACTTTTACACGCTTGCCGCGCCTCAGGCTGGTTGGATTGCACGCGCTGATCGTGGACGACAACAGCAGCAATCGAGAAATCCTCACGCAGCATTTGAAGTCCTGGGGCGTCGAGGTGATTGCCACGGAGTCCAGCTTGGACGCGCTCGCCGTGCTCGGCACGCCGGGAGGACTGCGATTCGATTTCGCGCTGCTGGACGATCAAATGCCCGGCATGGACGGCATCGCGTTGGCGAAACGCATTCGCGGCGATTCGCGGCTCGCGGCCATGCGGCTCATCATGCTGACCACGCGCGACAACCACGAGAGCAACTCCGAAACCGTGCAGCTGTTCGCGGCCATCCTGACCAAACCCCTGCGCCGCTCGCAGCTCTTGAATTGCGTGACCCGGGCGATGATCGCCGCGCCCGAGCCGGGCTTGGAAGAAACGGCCGCACGCTCGGCGCCGACCGCCACTGCCCGGGCGTTCGTGCCGAAAATCCTGCTGGTCGAAGACAATCCGGTGAATCGAGAAGTGGCCGTCGGCATGCTGGAGAGCCTCGGCTGCGTCGCGCACACGGCGGAGAACGGCTGGCTGGCGCTCGAAGCCGTCAACAACGATACCTACGACGCCGTCCTGATGGACTGCCAAATGCCGGTCATGGATGGCCTGACGGCAACCGCCGAATTGCGGCGGCGGGAACAAAATGCGGGCGGCGCGCGGCTGCCGATCATTGCGCTGACCGCCAACGCCATGGAGGGCGACCGCGAACGCTGTCTGGCCGCCGGCATGGACGATTTTTTGAGCAAGCCTTTTTCACAGCAGCAGTTGGCGGTCTTGCTGAAACGCTGGTTGGCGCTGCACGTGCTTCCGGAGTCCGAGCGCCGCGAAGGCTCGCGGCTGCCCCTGATCGACGCCGGCGTCTTGCGCAATATCGCGGCCCTTGCCCGGCCGGCACTGCTCAATTCAATGATCGAGCTGTACTTGCAGCATTCGCCGCCCCTGGTCACTGCCATCGAACAGGCGGTGGCGAGCGGCCAGGTCGAGGCGCTGCAGGAGGCGCTGCACACATTCAAGTCGAGCACGGCAAACCTGGGCGGCCTGCGCCTGGCAACGCTCACCAAGGAGTGCGAGGTGCTGGCGCGCGAGGGCGGCATCGCCAAGGCGGCGCCGACCGTGCAAAGAATTCGCAGGGAATATCAGGACTTTTGCAACGCGCTGATGCAAGAGCGATCAGAGAACGCTGCTTGAGCCTTAGGAGGATCCGATGAATCAATCCGACTATGAGAACAATGCCGCCGCGACCGTGCTGGTCGTCGACGACGATCCCGGCGCGAGGCTGCTCGTGGGCAGTGCGCTGGAGGTCGCAGGCTTTCAGGTCATCACGGCCCCCGACGGCAAGAGTGCGATGAGCCAATTTCACCTGTATCCCGCCGATTGCGTGGTTCTCGACGTGGTGATGCCGGGCATGAACGGCTTCGATGTCTGCCGCGCCTTGCGCGCGCTGCCCGGATCGCGCCATGTTCCGATCTTGATGCAGACCAGTCTCGACGACATGCAGTCCGTGCAGCGCGCCTACAATGCCGGCGCCACCGATTTCTCGTCCAAAGGAATCAATCCCATGTTGCTGGCGGAGCGCGTCAAGTTCTTGGTGCGCGCCAAGCAGACTCAGGATCAGTTGCGCGAGAGCGAAGCGCGAATCCGCTATCTTGCCTACTACGATCCGCTCACCGCGCTGCCGAACCGGCAACGCTTGCTGCAAATCCTGGAGCAGCAAGTGGAATGGGCCGCGCCGCGTCAGCGCGGCCTCGCCGTGCTGATGCTCGATGTCGATAATTTCTCCCGCATCAACGATACCCAGGGACAGGCGGTCGGCGACAGTCTGCTCAAGGAGATTGCTCATCGGCTGCAGCACTGCCTGCGGGATACCCAGCGTACGCTGCAGGACGACGGCGCGCTGAGCGACATCAATGATTGGGTGGCGCGAACCGGTGGCGACGAATTCGCCCTGGCGCTGCCCGGCATTGCCACCACCGACAGCGTGCAGGTCGTCGCGCAGCGCGTGCAGGTCGCCTTGGCCAGGCCGTTCGTGTTCGCGGAACAGGAAATACCGCTGTCGGCGACGATCGGCGTGAGCATTTTTCCCGGCGATGCGCCAACCGCCGAGGCATTGATCAAGAATGCCGACGCCGCCATGCATCACGCCAAGAAGGCGGGGCACGGCCGGCTGGAATTCTTCAAGAAGTCGATCAGCACGCGCGCGGCCAAGCACCTGTCCATGGAAGCGGACCTGCGCAAGGCTTTGGATCGCGGCGAATTCACCTTGAATTATCAGCCGCGATTGGCGGTCGAGGGCATGCGCGTGGAGGCCGTCGAGGCATTGCTGCGATGGTGGCACCCGCAGCGCGGTTTCGTATCGCCCGACGAGTTCATTCCGCTGGCGGAGCAAAGCGGGCTCATTGTCCAGATCGGTGATTGGGTGCTGCACGAGGCATGCGCCCAGGCGCGCCGCTGGCGCGACGCGGGCAACCACAGCTGGCAAGTCGCCGTGAACGTCTCGGGCGTGCAATTTCGCGACGGCAGTTTGGTGGAGCGCGTGTCGCGCGCCATCAACGCCGCCGGGATCGAGCCTCGCATGATCGAACTCGAGTTCACCGAGGGCGCACTCATCGAGTATTCCGCCGTGGTCAGCAAGGCCGTCAAAGCGCTGAAGGAATTAGGGGTGGCGACTGCGCTGGATGACTTTGGGACCGGATATAGTTCCTTGTCCTATCTGCGGCATTTTCCCATCGACACCCTGAAGATCGATCGGGTATTCGTTCGCGACATCGCTTCGAAGGGCGGCAACACGCCGCTGGTCGATGCCATCATCGCCATGGCCAAGAGCCTTGGATTGTCGACCGTGGCCGAGGGCGTGGAAACCGAAGCCCAGTGGCACTATCTCAAATCCCGGCACGCGGATCAGGTTCAGGGATTTCTGTTTTGCCGGCCGCTCGCCATCGACGATCTGGAGCGCTGGCACGCCGAGTGGCTGCATTCCCATCAGCCGCAGTCCGCCAGGGCCTGAGCGAACTTTAGGTTCGCGGCGAGTGGGTTCGACGCCAAACCACCTCGCCGGCATCGGCGCGCGCAAGCACCCGTGCGACCACGAATAGAAGATCCGAAAGCCGGTTCAAATATTTGAGCGCCTCGGGGGAGACGCTTTCGACGCGCGCCAATGACCAACAGCGCCGCTCCGCGCGGCGGCACACGGCGCGAGCGAGATGACAGGCGGCCGCGGCTTGGCCGCCGCCGGGCAGGATGAACTCCTTCAGCGGCGGCAGTCCTTCATTGAAGGCGTCCAATTCTTTTTCGAGCCGCTCTATGTGCGCCGCATTGATCATCACATGACCCGGAATGCACAGTTCACCGCCGAGATCGAACAAGTCGTGCTGTATTGCGGTCAAGCATTGGACGATTTGCGGCGCCAGCGACGGCACGCTCAAGACGACTCCCAGCGCACTGTTGGTTTCATCAACCGTGCCATAGGCCTCG
>Ga0193713_1000554_pt1 | contig 12553 bp, 8 predicted proteins | sample H3a2metaG_FD_143054 | JGI IMG/M metagenome (GOLD analysis project Ga0193713, IMG submission 143054) | Soil microbial communities from a riparian zone of the East river system, Colorado, United States - H3a2 | ecosystem: Environmental > Terrestrial > Soil > Riparian zone | place: USA: East River... | reverse complement strand
TACGACCATCGAGAAGTCCGTCACGGGCATTCAGGGCACCGAAACCACCCAGCTTGTCAGCGTGCCCGGCCTGCCCCTGCCCAAGTACTGGCGCGTGCGCGCGCGGGACTTGCAGGGCCAGGAAAGCGCGTGGAGCTCGAACGCGACGTTCCGCCTCGTCCTGGAGGACGGGATCAATCACGGAGCCGGCGACTGCAGCATCAGCGTCGGCGCCGCGGGCGCCTGGCTGGCCTCCGCCCTCCTGGGAATCGCGCTGCTGGGATTCGGCTTGGGCCGACGTCGGACGGCATAGGGTAATAGGCAACTCCGCGCGCCGGATCCCCAAGATCCGGCACGCTTTTTTTCCGCCCGCGGCGATATAATCCCGCCCCATGGCCGATCTTCTGAAAGCACTCGCCGAGCGCGTCGTCGTCGGCGACGGGGCGATGGGCACCCAGATCTACGCGAAGGGCGTCACCATCGGGCGCTGCTTCGACGAGCTGAACCTCACCCACCCCCACCTGGTCCGGGTCATCCACCGCGAGTACGCCGAGGCGGGTGCGGAGTTCCTCGAGACCAACACCTTCACGGCGAACCGGCTTCGGCTCGTCAAGTTCGGCCTCGAGAAAAAGGTGCGGGAAATCAACGTCGCGGGGGCGGCCCTCGCCCGCGACGTGGCCGGAGCGGACCGGTTCGTCGGCGGCTCGATCGGCCCCCTGACCGGGGTGAAGCACGAGGAGATCGAGCCCGGGCCCGAGGAGAAATTCGAGATCTTCGCGGAGCAGGCGGCGGCCCTGGCCGAGGGGGGCGCGGACGCGCTGATCCTGGAGACGTTCACGGATCTCGAGGAGCTGAAGATCGCCCTGCGCGCGGCGCGCGCCCGGACGAAGCTCCCCGCCATCTGCCAGATGGCGTTCGTGGAGAATTTCCGGACGCCCCTCGGGGTCACCGCCGACCGCGCGGTGGAGGAGCTGGAGCGCGAGGGCGCGGACGTCATCGGCGCGAACTGCACGGTGCCGCACCGGACGACCGGGGTCATCGAGAGGATGGGCTCGCGGACCCGGATCCCGCTCTCCGCCTTCCCGAATGCGGGCCTGCCCGAGTACGTGGACGGGCGTTATCTCTATCTCACGACGCCCGACTACCTCGCCGACCAGGCGCGGAAGATGGTGAACGCCGGCGCGTCGCTCGTCGGCGGATGCTGCGGCACGGGGCCCGACCACATCCGGGCCGTGGCCGCGAAAGTGGCGGGGCTGCGTCCCGCGCCCCGGCGTCTCCGCGTCCCGGAACCCGAGCCGCTCGCGAAGGAGCCCGCGACGCCGGCGGGAGTGGTCATCGAGGGCCGCCGCAAGGGGCGTCCCTTCGCCGATCGGCTTGGCAAGGAGCCGCTCGTCGTGGTGGAGCTCGATCCGCCGCGCGGCCTCGAGTTCGAAAGGGTCCTCCGCGGGGCGAGGAAGCTCAAGAAGGCGGGCGTGGACGCCATCACCGTGGGGGACAACCCTCTCGCCGTGATGCGGATGGGCAACATCGGCATGGCCCACCTCATGGAGCGCGAGGGGATCCAGACGATCGTCCACATGTCGTGCCGCGACAAGAACCTGATCGCGCTGCAGTCGACGCTGCTCGAGGCGTGCGCGCTGGGGATCACCTCGATCCTCGCGATCACGGGCGACCCCGCCAGGGTGGGGGACCAGCCGCAGGCGTCGTCGGTGTACGACCTGAACTCGTTCGAGCTGATCCGCCTGATCAAGAATCTCAACGAGGGGACGAGCTACGCGGGGAGCCCGATCGGGGGGCGGTCCCGGTTCCTCATCGGGTGCGCCTTCAATCCGAACGTGCGGGACATCGACGCGCAGGTCCGCCGGCTCAAGAAGAAGATCGCCGCGGGGGCGCAGTTCGCGCTGTCGCAGCCGCTGTACGACCTCGAGAAGATCCCGCTGGTCTACGAGCGCGTGCGCGCCGGGGTGGGGGAGTTCCCCGTCTTTTTCGGGATCCTCGCGATGGTCAGCGCTTCGAACGCGGAGTTCCTCGCCCACGAGGTGCCGGGGATCTCGATCCCGGACGCCGTGGTGGAGCGGATGAAGCGCGCGCCGGAGTCGGACCAGCGCGAGGAGGGGATGCGCATCGCCCGGGAGCTGATCGACCGCGCGGCGGAGTTCGCGCCCGGTTATTACATCATCCCCTCGTTCGGCAACATCCGGCCGACCGTCGAGTTGGTGAAACACATTCGGAAGATTTCCGCTCACCTCAAGTAGCGCCAACTCGTCTAAGCGATGGAGGCGTCTATGAAGCTCGGTCTGCTCATCGTGGCGTTGGCCGCCGCTCTTCCTGCCCAGGATTCGGGAGAGTCGAGGGTTCAAGCAATCCTTGGGGAAATATCAACTCTTGCCTCTCGTATCGACGCCGGCGAATTGACCCTCACGGAGGCGCGACGCAAGGAATCGCAACCGGATAAGGGCATGGCCGAGGTCAGGCTGCTTCTACAGAAGGAACCTGGTCTTGTGACCCGGGTGTCAGAATTCGTCCGGTCGGACAAGCATCCTGCGGCGGCGCGCATGATCGCCCTCTTCGCGACCGCCCGGCCGGGGTGTCAGGAATTGGTGGGCCTGCACTGCTCGCTGCTTGACGATCCCGTGGATGCTCAAATGGCACAAGCCGTCTTGGTCGGATATTACATCGGGTGCTCCTCGCGAGACGGAGAGGATCAATGGCGTGAGGATCTTCTGGAGGTCCTTCCCGCCCTAGGCTGCTCTGCGAACTACCGGCTGCCAGGACAGGAAATCAGTCCGCCTATGCGGATTATTCATGGCTTTGACTTCAATAACGCTCCCAAAGGAGTCGACTATCGGCCGCTGCTCCGTTCGCTCTTGGGGTTCTTGGAGAAGGACAGGTATCCCGCCCTGAGATGGCGGATTACGATGGCTGAGAGCATGGTCAAAGAATTAAGCCCCATGGGGCCCGACCGCATTCGATTTGCCAAGGTCGTGGCGACGCTCTATCTGAAAGGCGGGGAGGGATGGCGGGCGGCGCTTGAAGCCCTGGCGAGCTCCCGCGGGTTCTGCGGACCCGATCAACTCGAGATCCTCGGACGGGGCCTGGCCGCATTTGATTCGGAGAAAAGGACCGACGTGTTGGGAGAGGTCGCCCAGAATTGGGGGTCCGAAGTATTCCGCCCGCCCTTCAGGGACTACTTTGACGATGCGATTGAGTATATGGGCAAGCCTAGGTCTCAGAATGAACCCTTCAGGAGCACCGAATGGACGATTTGCTCGATGCTGATCCGCCAGTCCTTGGATGACAGTTGGGCGGAGCGACTGCTCATCAAGAGCCCTTCAGTTACATTGAGAAGAAAGGCCGCGAATGTGGCCGCTTCACTCGCCCAGGGTATCGACTCACTCGAATGGCCCCGCTTTCTGCGGTATCTGTTGCGCATGCTCGACGACCCGGACGCTCAGGTTCGGTCCACGGCCATCGGCACGATTGAAGAAGCGCTTCGCCAAAAGCCACCGCGCATCGTCGGCGAGAAGGCCGATGAGGCTCGTCGGCGCCTGGGGTCGACGCCCAAGTAGGATCCACTCCTTCCTCTGGCTCGAAGCTTGAAGCTCGGAGCTTGAAGCTGGCACCCGCCTTGCGCCCCCCTCGCTTCCGCCGTAATATGGGCTGTCCGTCGCTATGCAACGCCACAAGACCCGCGAGGTCCGGTGCGGGAAGCTCGTCATAGGCGGGAACAACCCAATCTGGGTCCAGTCCCTGACGACGACGAAGACGTCGGACCTCGACAAGACGAAGGCCGAAATCCGCTCGATGCTCGACGCGGGATGCGAGATCGTCCGGGTCGCGGTCTTTGACCAGGCCGACGCGCAGGCGCTCGGCGCGGTCAAGAAGGTTCTCGGCGACGTCCCCCTCGTCAGCGACATCCACTTCAACTACAAGTTCGCCCTCACGGCGATCGAGCAGGGGGTCGACAAGGTGCGACTGAATCCCGGCAACATCTCCGGCCTGTCGGGCGAGTTCGGATCCGTCGGCCGCGAGCGCGTCAAGCTCGTCGCCGAGGCCGCGAAGAACAAGGGCATCTGCATGCGGGTCGGCGTCAATTCCGGCTCCGTGGAAAAAGACCTCCTCGAGAAGCACGGCTTCCCCAAGCCCGAGTGCATGGTCGAAAGCGCGCACCGCCACGTCGGGTGGCTCGAGGAGTGCGGGTTCCGCGACATCGTCGTCTCGATCAAGTCGACCAACACCCAATGGATGATCGAGTGCTACCGGCGATGGGCGAGGGAATCGGACGTGCCGACGCATCTCGGCGTGACCGAGGCGGGACTGCCCGGGTACGGGACGATCAAGAGCGCGATCGGCATCGGGTCGCTGCTCTGCGACGGGATCGGCGACACGATCCGGGTCTCGCTGACGGGCGACAAGGCCCTCGAGATGCATGCCGGTTTTGACATATTGATGGCGGCCGGCGTGCGCTCGAAGAAGCCCGAGATCGTGGCGTGCCCCTCCTGCGGGCGGGCCAACGTCCAGCACGAGACGGTGGTGAAGGGCCTGCAGGAGCGCATCAAGGACCTGAAGACGCCGCTCAAGGTTTCCATCCTGGCTTGTGCGGTCAACGGCCCCGGCGAGGCGGCGGAGGCGGACATCGGCGCCGCCGGGGAAGGCGGGCAGTGGCTGCTGTTCAAAAAGGGCGTAGCGCTGCGCCGGGTGAAGGAGACGGAAATCGTCGACGAACTCGAGAAGGAAGTGCGCGCGCTCGCCGCCGAGATGGGCGGGGGGAACGGGTCATGACCGAGACGCTTCAAGCCCCCGGGGCTCGCACGTGGCTCGCCACGACCGTCCGCTACGGCAAGATGGCCCACACGGCCACGTTCAAGACCGACCGGCCCGACCTCCGGCGCTTCGACCGGTGCATCGTCCGCACCGATCGCGGCCGCGAACTCGGGACCGTCCTCACCGTCCCCGCGCCGATCCCGGAAGCCCGGCCTCCCGACAGCCTGTGGGACGTCCTCCGGAAGGCCTCCGCCGACGACGTGAACAACGCCCAGCGGGTCGACCTCGATCACCGCGTCCGCGAGTTGGAGGCGACGAAGCAGGCGGTGAAGAAGCTGAACCTCTCGATGAAAATCGTGGAAGTCGACCACCTCTTCGGCGGGGAGCGCGTGGTTGTCTACTTCATGAGCGAGCAGCGGGTCGACTTCCGCGAGCTCGTCCGGAATCTCGCGCACGATTTCCGCACCCGGATCGAGCTGCGCCAGATCGGGGCGAGGGACCAGGCGCGGCTCGTGGGGGACGTGGGCCACTGCGGGCTCGACCTCTGCTGCCGGAGCCACCTCAAGGAGCTCGGCGGCATCACCATGGACATGGCCAAGGTGCAGAAGCACACGGCCGATCCCTCGAAGATCACCGGCCGGTGCGGCAAGCTCCTCTGCTGCCTGCGGTACGAGTACACCGCGTACACCGAAGCGAGGGAGCTCCTGCCCCCCCGCGGGACGAAGATCCAGTCGGCGAAGGGCAGCGGCATCGTCGTGGACCAGAACATGCTCCTGCGCGAAGTGACGATTGTGAAGGAGGGCACCGAAGACCGCGCGATTCTCAAGCTCGAGGAGATTCTCGGGATGCCGAAGAGCACGCCGGGGTGCACCGGATGCGAGAAGGGCGGCGCGCCGTCGGAAACCGGCATGGCGGTGATCGAGGAACATCCGACCGTCCGCACCGAGGTGGTCGCCGACTCGGGGTCGATGGAAGCTCCGGTCAAGCCCGCGGAATTCCGCTCGGTGGGCCGGGTGGACGACCTGCCGGAAGGCCGCGGCCGCCAGGTCGACGTCGAGGGGGGTGCGATCGCGCTCTACAACGTCGGCGGGTCGATTCACGCAACGGAGGCCCGGTGCCCGCACTCGGGCGGCCCGCTCGGCGAGGGCGAGATCGAGGGCTCCATCGTCACCTGCCCGCTCCACCAGTGGCGCTTCGACGTCGTCACGGGCCAGTGCCAGCATCTCCCCGCGATCAAGCTGAAGCGGTACGAAGTCAAAGTCGAGAACGGCGAAGTGTGGGTGAGAATTTGACGATGACGGATGACCGATGACGGATGACCGATGACAGATGACAGATGACTGCAGCTGTCATCCGTCAACCGTCAACCGTCATCAGGTTCTTGCCGGTTCGTTGCGGGACGGGTGGATCGCTGGTAACATGGTTTAGCAATGAGTTTGATCGAAGGTAGATTCGGCAAAAACCTCCTGATCACCAGCGTGGACCAGGTCGTCAACTGGTCGCGCGCCTCCAGCCTCTGGCCGATGCTCTTCGGGATCGCCTGCTGCGCCATCGAGATGATGGCCACGGCCGCGTCGCGGTACGACTGGGACCGGCTGGGACTGATCCCGCGCGCGACGCCGAGACAATCCGACCTCATGATCGTCGCCGGGACGGTCAACGCGAAGATGGCCCAGGTGGTGCGGAAACTCTACGACCAGATGCCGGAGCCGAAGTACGTCATCGCGATGGGCGCGTGCACTGTCGGGGGCGGGCCCTATTTCAAGTGGGGCTACAGCGTCGTCAAGGGCGTGGACAAGGTCGTCCCCGTCGACGTGTACGTGCCGGGCTGCCCCCCGCGGCCCGAGGCGCTCCTCGACGGCATCGTGAAGCTCCAGGAAAAAATCAGGCGCCAGACCCTTTCGAAGGACTTCCCGGTTCCGGCGCCCACGACCGTCCAGACCGCCGCGCTGTACTAGCTCGGGTTTCGGGCTGATCGCTGACCGCTGATGGCTTCTGAAGCTGATTGCTGAAGGCTGACGGCTGAAAGCTCAACATGACCACGAAAGAACTCCAAACCCAGGACATGTTGCTCAACATGGGTCCGCAGCATCCCTCCACGCACGGGGTGCTGAGGCTCGTGCTCCGGACCGACGGCGAGCTCGTGAGCGAAGTCACCCCCGTCATCGGCTACCTCCACCGGTGCGCGGAAAAGATCGGCGAGAACCTCCGGTACGAGCAGTACGTCCCGTACACGGACCGGATGGATTACCTGAGCTCGATGAGCGACAACCTGGCCTTCTGCCTCGCCGTCGAAAAGCTCATGAAGACCGAGATCCCGGACCGCGCGAAGCACATCCGGGTGATCATGGCGGAGCTCAACCGGGTCGCGTCGCACCTCCTCGCGTTCGGCACGTTCGGGCTCGACGTCGGCGCCTTCACGCCATTCCTGTACGCGTGGCGCGAGCGCGAGATGATCCTGAACATGTTCGAGTATGTCTGCGGCGCGCGGCTGACCTACAACTACATGAAGGTCGGCGGCGTCTGGAAGGACGTCGACAAGAAGTTCGCCGAGATGGTGAAGAACTTCCTCGACCTCTTCGACGAGAAGCTCAAGGAGTATAACGACCTCCTGACGTACAACCAGATCTTCATCACGCGAACCCGCGGGCTCGGCGTGATCTCCCGCGACCTCGCGATCGGGTGGGGCCTGAGCGGGCCCTGCGCGCGCGCGTCGGGGATCGACTGGGACATCCGGAAATCGGAGCCCTACTCGGGGTACGAGAAATTCCCCTTCCGGGTCTGCCTCGGCAACGACAAGGTCGGGGTCCTCGGCGACTGCTGGAACCGCTACTACGTGCGGATCGAGGAGATGGTGGAGTCCTGCCGGATCGTCCGCCAGGCGCTCGACGGCCTGCCCGCCGGGAAGATCTCCGCCGACGTGAAGCGCGGCTTCAAGGTGCCGAAGGGGGAGGCGTACACCGCCATCGAGAACCCGCGCGGCGAGCTCGGCTTCTACATCATCAGCGACGGCTCGGACACCCCGCTGCGCGTCAAGATCCGCGCCCCGAGCTTTGTCAACCTGAGCATCCTCCCCGAGGTGAGCCGGGGCGTCCTCATCGCCGACCTCGTCGCGATCCTCGGCTCGATCGACATCGTGCTGGGCGAGATCGACCGCTAGTCCGGTTCCACTGTTCCCACGTTGGACATGCCCGTCGGACGCCTCGCTTGGACTTGCATGAGCCAGAAAAACCGGGTAAGTTGTGCCCAATCTGAACCCTTGGAGAGGGATCCATGCACCGACTCCTCGCCCTCCTGCTCGCCGTTCCCCTGATCGCACCCCAGGACCCGAAGAAATTCCCCGACGCGCTCGATCGCGAATCGCTGGCCCGCATCAAGGACGCGACCGTCTTGATCATGGCGACGGGACCGGGATTGCAGGCGTCGGGGTCCGGCTTCGTCGTCTCCCCGAAGGGTCATATCGTTACCAATCGGCACGTCGTTGAACCCCGGGGGCTCGCCGCCGCCACGGAGATTTTCGTTTACCTCAAGAGCGGGACGGCCGAGCAGAAGAAGGTCAAGGGAGAAAAGGTTTTCGTGGATCCCGACTGCGACCTGGCCCTGATCAAGGTGGAAGGGGAGGGCCTGACCGCGCTGACGATCGGTGACCCGAAGGAGCTCTCCGAAACCGTCACCCTCTGGGCGTTTGGATACCCCTTCGGCAACCTGTTCCGGGACGGCGACAAGGGCCCGGAGGTCACCGTCAATCGCGGCAACGTGACATCCCTTCGAAAGAACAAGGAGGGTGCGCTCGAAGCGATCCAGATCGACACCCAGGTCAATCCCGGCAACAGCGGCGGCCCCCTTGTATCCGGGGACGGTCGCGTCTTCGGCGTCATCACGGCCGCGCTCGCGGACTCGAGCCTGAGATTTGCGATCCCGTCGGACCTCGTGAAGAAACTGCTGGCGCCCAGGATCAGCCGCGCCGCCATGGTGCCGTCAACGTTGACCGTGGCCGGGGGCCAGGTGACCTTCGAGACGGAGGTGACGGAGACTCTGGCCCCTGCCGAGCGAGTGACGGCGGTCATCGAAGGAGCGGGATTTCAGAAGGAAGTGGAACTCCAGCGCAAGGACAAGGACAAGGCCAAGGTCTGGACCGGGACCTGGGATTGTCCCGAACTGGCCGCGGACGATCGACGCCGCATCGAGGTCAGCGTCACCATGAGGGACAAGTCCGTAAAGTCGGCGGTGTTCAAGGCGCCGTCCGTTTCGGTCAAGACGGAATTCGGCAACCTTTCGATCCCGGTGGCGGACCTGGAGGAGATTCGATTTGGGGAACCGGGCAAGCCTGACCGGATCCTCACCGCCCGGGGCATGTTCGAGGGGCGCTTGGAGCCCCGCGTCCTTGAGGCGGGAGAAAAACTTGAGGCGGATCGAATCCAGTCCGCCCGGTTCGAAACGAGAACCGGCCGGATGTTCCAGATCCGGATGCGGGTCCGGGCCGGAACCGAAGAGATCCTCGGAGCACCCTCCCCGTTCGCGGTTGGCGCGCCCCCTCCGGCCATAGCCGCCCCCGCCGCGGCCTTCGAATCCCGGATCGCCGGCGACTTGATGGAAAAGAGGCTGCCTGGGGCCGTGGCGAACGTCAAGCTCGCGGGCGGCGGCCGATACTTGGCGATTCATTTCAAATCCTTGGGGACGCTGGGATTTTTCGACCTCGAGCGGCTGGAATTCGTCAAGCACATCCAATTGCAGAGCGACGACGTGTTATTCGCCCCCGGGCGCACGAAGCTGCTCCTCTGCTATCCGGACAAAGGCCGGATCGAGCGGTGGAGCCTGGAGACTTTCGAGCGGGAGACGACGATCGAAACCCCGTTCCAAGGGATCGTCACGAATCTGGAGATGGGCTGGAATTCGGAGGGGCCGGCGGTGGCGCGGGTGGCGGGAGCTGGCGACCGGAATAGCACCGGCACCATCGCGCTCTTGGATCCGGGCAAGTTGAAGATCATCGAGATCGATCTCGAATCGAGCCGGTCCAGCCAGATTTCGGGGTCGGCGATTCAAATCCGCCCTTCGTCCTCCGGCTCCCATTTCGGCTGGTGGCGCACCCAAACCAGCCCCTCCGGCGTAGGATTGAGCCGCATCGGGGATCGGAAGATCGAGTACAAGTACGCGCACGATGGGAATGGATATGTCCTGCCCGGGGATGATGGAAACCTCGTGTTCACCCGATCGGGAATCTACGCCGGAGACGATGTGACGATGACCGGCGGGTCGCGGCGGCGTTCCGAGGACCAGATCGCCGTCCTGCCCGCGGTCGAGGGCCCGTTCTACCTGACGATCCAGGGGGGCATGCCGAGTGGAGCGGGGCAGGAATCGGAAGCCCGCGGCGCCCTGTGCCTCCTGAGCAATCGACAGAAGGTCGTGACGCTGGACTTCCCTCTCCTGGACCGATGGAGCCAGTGGCCCGGACAGGATGGGGAAATGACCCTCGACCGCCGAATCTGGCTTTTCCCGCGGGCGAAGGTCCTGATCAGCATCCCGACGACCAATGACCGTGTCATATGCCGGCGCCTGGACGTGGATGCGCTCCTCGACCGCGCCGGGGTGGACTTCCTTTTCGTGGCGTCGCTCCCTCCCGTAGGGGCCCGGCCGCGAACGGAATGGACCTATCCGGTCGCGGTCAAGTCGAAGAAAGGCGGGGTGAAGCTCAAGCTCGAATCTGCGCCGGATGGGATGAAGGCGGACAAGGACGGCACGCTGAGATGGACGCCGAAGGAGGAAGGGATCTTCACCGTCATCCTCCTGGTGAGCGACGACAGCGGACAGGAGATCTACCACACCTTCAAAGTGAAGGTTCAATAGCCTCCAGGCCGGTCCTTGACTTCGCCGTCGGGGCTCGCTAGGTTCGGCCCGTCGCATGCCCGACAGAGAAACCCTCGACGTCGACGTCCTGTTCGTCGGCGCCGGGCCCGCCGGGCTCGCGGGCGCCATCCGCCTGGGGCGGCGCGCGAAGGAGGCCGGGAAGGCCCTCTCGATCGCGGTGATCGAGAAGGCGCGCGAGATCGGCGCCCACGGGCTCTCCGGCGCCGTCATGGACGAGCGGCCGCTCCGCGAGCTCTTCCCGGAGTTCGAGAAGGAGGGCGCGCCGATCGAGGGGCGGGTCCGCGAGAACCACCTCTGGTACCTCACCGAGTCCGAGGCGCTCCCCGCGCCCTTCATTCCCCCCGCGCTCGACGACACGGGCCATCCCATCCTCTCGCTGGCCCAGCTCACGCGCTGGATGGCGGCACAGGCGGAGAAGTCGGGCGTCGACCTCTTCCCTGGATTCCCCGGGGTCTCGCTGCTCCTCGAGAAGGACGCCGTCGTGGGCGTCCGCACCGGCGACAAGGGGATCGACAAGCACGGGAACAAGAAGCCGAACTACGAACCCGGCGTCGACATCCGGGCGAAAGTCACGGTCCTCGGCGAGGGACCCCGGGGTCACCTGACCCGCGAACTCGTCTCGAGGTTCCGCCTCGACGCGGGCCGCGCGCCCCAGGTCTACGCCACGGGAGTGAAAGAGATCTGGGAACTCCCGCCGGGCCGGGTGCACGACGGGCGGGTCCTGCTCACGATGGGATGGCCGCTGAAGTCGGAGGAGTTCGGCGGGTCGTTCATCTATTCTCTCGCTAACAACCGACTCTGCGTCGGATTCGTCGTGGGACTCGACTACAAGGATCCCTTCCTCGACCCTCACCACCTGCTGCAGAAATTCAAGACCCATCCGAAGATCCGGGCGCTGCTCGACGGCGGCAAGATGATCGAGTACGGCGCCAAGACGATTCCCGAGGGGGGATGGGATGCGGTGCCGAAACTCTTCGCGCCCGGCGCGCTTCTCGTGGGGGACAGCGCGGGATTGCTCGACGCTTTCCGCCTCAAGGGGATCCATCTCGCGATGAAGAGCGGCCTGCTGGCGGCCGACACGGCGTGGGAGGCGCTCGAGGTCGGCGATTTCTCGGAGAAAACGCTCGCCGCGTACGCCCGCCGGGTGGACGAGTCCTACATCAAGGCGGAACTCCACCGGGTGCGCGATTTCAAGAAGGGCTTCAAGCTGGGGTTCATCCCCGGGATGATCGGCGCGGGCTTCCTGCAGTTCTTCGGCTTCAGCCCCTTCTCGTGGGTGAAGCTCCAGGAGGGCCACCGACGGATGGAGAAGGTCGAGGAGTACCACGGCCGGCCCGACGCGAAGCCCGAGCGCATCCCCTTCGACGGCAAGCTCACCTTCTCGAAGGTGAACGACGTCTACTACTCGGGAACGATCCACGACGAAGACACGCCGTGCCACCTCAAGGTCCTCGAACCGGACATTTGCGTCTCGCGCTGCGCGAAGGAGTACGGGAATCCCTGCCAGCACTTCTGCCCGGCGGCGGTGTACGAGTGGATCAAGAAGGACGAGACGGATGTCGGGAAGCTGCACATCAATTTCTCGAACTGCGTCCACTGCAAGACCTGCGATATCATGGATCCGTACGGAATCATCCGGTGGGTGCCGCCGGAAGGGGGAGGGGGGCCTGGATGGAAGAACTTGTGAATCTGATTGCCGAGCGGACCAAGGAATCGGGAGATTGCGAATTTCGGATTGCTGATTGCCGGAGGGCGGCCGATATGTCTCGGCGCGCGGCCCGCATTCCGCAATCTGCAATCTGCAATTTGCCTTGGCCTCAGTGAACTTGGGCGAATGGGGAACCCGTATCCGTTTCCGTCCCCCAATTCGCGTCCTTCGCGCATAACGCATCCTCGGCGCGGGTTATCCTAGTAGGCAGGTTTCCCAAGGAGGTTCACGATGAAG
>Ga0193713_1000553_pt1 | contig 12577 bp, 12 predicted proteins | sample H3a2metaG_FD_143054 | JGI IMG/M metagenome (GOLD analysis project Ga0193713, IMG submission 143054) | Soil microbial communities from a riparian zone of the East river system, Colorado, United States - H3a2 | ecosystem: Environmental > Terrestrial > Soil > Riparian zone | place: USA: East River... | reverse complement strand
AGTTGGTTCGTGTATCAGATTACGAATTCCAAGCTGCTGCTGGGTGTAGTCGCTGCGATGGGATCCGCGCCGATGATGTTGTCGTCCATTTGGGGCGGCTCGCTCGCTGACCGTTACTCGAAGCGCTCGATTCTTGTTGCGACGCAGACAGCGCAAATGATTTGCGCCTTCTTTCTGGCGGCCGGCGTGTGGGCGGGTTTCGCCACGCCATTGTTCATTATCATTGTCGCAGCGTTCAACGGCCTGGCGATGGGCTTCGACATGCCTGCGCGTCAGGCGTTCACGGTTGAAATGACAAGCCGTGAAGATTTGCTAAACGCCATCTCACTCAACAGCTCAATTGTGAACGGCGCACGTGTCGTCGGTCCGTCCCTCGCTGGTTTACTCATCGGTGTCGTTGGCGTCGCGATGTGTTTTTTTCTGAACGGCTTGACGTTTGTCGCAGTGATAGCCGGGTTGTTGATGATGCGCTTACCGCCGTTTCAGCGACCGGCACATGCTGTCTCGACCAGTGAACACGCCTGGAATGGCATCGTTTATTCGATGAAACATCAACGAGTGCGCACGATTTTGATGCTGTTCCTGGCAGTGGGTGTCTTCGGCTGGTCGTACACAGTTCTAATGCCGGCCTTCGCGCGCGACGTGCTCGGTCGCGGTGCAAACGGTTACGGCATTTTGATGTCGGCGAGCGGGACCGGCGCTTTTATCGGCGCGCTTGTCGTGGCAACGTACGGACATCTGTTTACACCGCGAAGGCTGGCGCTCGGTGGCGTCTGGCTGTTTTCGGCTGCGCTACTTGCCATTTCGTTGACCAGAAATTTTTACGTCGCACTCGCATTTCTCTTCGTTGCTGGGTTTGGAATGCTCCTGTTCTTCTCCACATCGAATACTGTGCTGCAAACAATCGTGTCGGACGAAATGCGGGGCCGCGTCATGGGTGTGTGGTCGCTTGTCTTCGGCGCGATGATCCCGCTCGGCAGCCTCGAGGCCGGCGCCGTCGCCCACTGGCTTAGCACATCTTTCGCGCTCGCGTTCGGCGCTATTATTTGCGCAGTCTCCGCGCTCGTAACGTTGTTCGTGATTCGGCGTCGCGAGGCGGGAACTTCAACCTGATCTCGTTGTCAGCGGCTGAATGTGCGATCCGCCGCGATCAGCGGTTGATGATGTGCAGCGCGCGTTTCTCGACATTAAGCGCGGCTTCCCTGACTGCCTCGCTTAGCGTGGGATGCGAGTGGGTGGTGCGACCGATATCTTCGGAGCTGCCGCCGAATTCGATTACTGAAACGGCTTCAGCAATTAGTTCGGAAGCTAAGTGATGCAAAATGTGTGCGCCGAGGACGCGATCAGTTTTGGCGTCGGCGACGAACTTGACCATTCCTTCCACGTCATCGACGGAAAGCGCGCGGCTGTTGGCGCGGAAGGGAAATTTGCCGATGCGCACATCGATCCCCTGCTCTTTCGCCTGATCTTCAGTGAGACCGACGCCAGCGAGCTCAGGATTTGTGTAAATGATCCCTGCAATGGCTTCGTAGTTTACGTGGCCGGCTTTGCCCGCAATGATTTCTGCAGTCGCAATCCCTTCATCCTCGGCTTTGTGCGCCAGCATCGGCCCGGCAATCACGTCGCCGATGGCGTAAATGCCTTCCACGTTTGTGCGGAAATGCTTGTCCACTTTAATTCGCTTCTTTTCATCGAGTTCGACGCCGACTTTTTCAGCGCCCAAACCGTCCGAGAATGGGCGGCGCCCCACTGAAACGAGGACCTTGTCGGCATCGAATTTTACTTCCTGGCCATCTTTGGTTGCGGTCACGGTCGCACGGTCATTCTCGACCTTTACCGCGCTGACTTTTGTGTCCAGGTGGAACGTCATGCCTTGAGCCGTGAGCAAACGTTGAAGCAGATTTGACAGCTCGAGATCGAATCCGAGCGCGATCCGCGGAAGAAATTCCAACATCGTCACTTCTGAACCGAGGCGGTTCCAGACAGAACCGAGTTCCAATCCGACCGCGCCCGCGCCGATTACGACGAGTTTGTTTGGAGCTTCGCTGAAGGCCAGCGCTTCCGTGCTGCTAACAATTGTTTTGCCGTCAAACTTTGCGAACGGCAGTTCCACCGGTGCGCTCCCGGTAGCTATGACAATGTTTTTAGTTTCGATCTCCTGTGTGTCGCCGTTCGAGGACTTAATCGAAACTTTTCCCGGAGCGGTGATCGTGCCAAAGCCTTCGATGACGGTGACTTTGTTCGTCTTCATCAGCGATCGGACGCCCGTATTGAATGTCTTCACGACTTTGTCCTTGCGCTGTTGCATTTTCGCGAGATCGACACGCGCGTTGTCAATCACGATGCCATGCTTCGCCGCCTCCTTTTTGACGAACATGAAATGATCGCTCGAAGTCAGAAGCGCTTTGCTCGGGATGCAGCCCACGTTCAGGCAGGTGCCGCCCAGTTCCTTGCATTTCTCGATGAGGGCGGTCTTCAATCCAAGCTGGCCCGCACGAATCGCAGCGATGTATCCGCCGGGACCAGAGCCAATGATAACGACGTCAAATTTTTCCATAGCGAGATGAGCAATCGCCGAAAACTTCGCTGACGCAACTCATCGCTGCGACTTCTCATTAACACCGTGCTTCAGCTCGGTGTTATCCGAGCGCCAATGGATCCAGCTGTTTCAACAGCTTTCTCTTGTTCGTTACCCGATGAAGTCGTTGAAACGGCTAACGGTTTCGCGCTGAGAAGCACCCTGCTGAAGCCAGGTGTTAATGAGACGAGTGGTAAGCGGGCTGAGGTTAAAAATCCAGCGGCAATTTTTTCGGATCTTCGATGCATTCCTTCACTTTGACGAGGAACGTCACCGCTTCCTTCCCATCGATTGCGCGGTGATCATAACTCAACGCGAGATACATCATCGGTCGGACTTCCACTTTTCCGTCCGCCGCGACTGGGCGCGGCATGATCTTGTGCATGCCGAGAATGCCGCTCTGCGGTGGATTTAAAATCGGCGTGGCGAAGAGCGATCCGTACACTCCGCCGTTCGTGATCGTGAACGTGCCGCCCTGTAAATCTTCGATCTTCAGTTTTCCCTCGCGCGCTCTGCCTGCGAAATCAGCAATGTCGCGTTCCAAATCGGCAAAGCTCTTCTTATCCGCATCGCGCACGACCGGCACAACGAGTCCACGCTCGGTGCCGACGGCGACACCGATATCGTAGTAATTGTTTTGAATAAAGTCGTCGCCCTCGATGCGACCGTTGACGACCGGCACGGTTTTGAGCGCTTCCACGCATGCTTTAATGAAGAACGACATCAGACCAAGTTTGACACCGTTTTTTTTCGTGAACTCGTCTTGCTCTTTTCGGCGCAATTCCTGGACGGCGCTCATGTCGCATTCGTTGAATGTGGTAAGAATTGCTGCGGTGTGCTGCGCCATCACCAGTTGCTGTGCGATTTTGCGGCGCAACGGTGACATCTTCTTGCGGATGAACCGGCCATCAGGAGAGGGCTGAACTGCTGTAGGCGACGGCGCTTTCGTCTCAGGGAGGCTGACAGCTCCCCCTACAGATTTGCGGCTCTTTGCCGATGCCAGCACGTCCGCCTTAGTCAAACGTCCGTCCATGCCGGTGCCGCGGATTTTCTCAGGCTCGAGTTTTTCCTCTTCAACAATACGACGAACCGCCGGTGAAAGTGTTGTAGCCGGAGGCGGTGACTCCGGCCCGCCGCGGTCATCCGCCTTCGCCGAGGCTACGGCGGACGAGTCGCCCGCGGCTACAGCTCGCTTTTTCTCCGGCTGGGCTTCCTTCTTTTTTCCCTCGGATTCTTCCTTCTTTTCTTCTTGAGGCTTTTCAACCTTCTTTGGTTCGGGGACTTTCTTTGCTCCCGGCTGCTTTGAATCATCGATGGTCGCAACCACTTCCCCGATCTTCACCTCCTGGCCTTCGAGCACTTTCGTTTCGAGTAGCCCGGCTTTTTCCGCGACGATCTCGGTGGAAACCTTGTCAGTCTCGAGCGTAAAGAGCGGCTCGCCTTCATTGACGAACTCACCGGATTTCTTATGCCAGGCGGATACGACCCCGCTGGTGATCGATTCACCGACTGCTGGAATTTTGACTTCTATCGCCATACGCCAGAATTACCTAAGTTAATCGAGCGTCGCGGTCGAGGCGCGTTTCGTCAACAATTGGGCTCGTCGGTGCGCGCCTTGATTTTGCCGCGCGAACAAGATCGGATTTAGCGAGATATGTCGAACGCGAAGGCAGCAAGAGGAGACGTCCGAAAGATTTTTGTGCTCGCGGACACGCACAATCGTTTGCCAGAAAGGGTGAAAGAAATCGCCAAAAGCGCAGATGAAATCTGGCACCTGGGTGACATTTGCGCCGAGAGCATTCTCGACGAGCTCCGCACTGTCGGGCCACAAGTCACCGTGGTCCGAGGAAATTGCGACAGTAACACCGATTGGCCGCTGGTTGTCGATCTTGTGCGAGGCGGATTAAAATTACGCCTCCAACATATACCGCCCGGCCGGTGCCCGAAGGACGCTGATGTTGTGCTGCATGGACACACGCACATGCCACGACATGAAAAACATGGAAGCGTCTTGTTTCTGAACCCGGGGTGCGTGACGCGGGCCAACCAAGGCGCACCTCCAAGTGTGGCATGGCTTGAAATCGCAGACGGGAAATTGAACTGGAAACTCGTCCCGCTTCGCTAGCGCACAGCGAGAATGTCATTGGATTGCGAGTCGCAGCGCTGCGGCTTGCTGATTGACTCCACAGCTAAGGACGATTGCGCGCCGCGCTCCTGGCATCGAGGTGCGCGAATGCGAAAGCCGCATCGTGACCGCCGAGTGCGCGTGAAGCACGGGCGGAAGCTCGGCAGTACGCAGCGCTTGAATCGCCAGGATGACCTGCCACACCGCCGCGGCACCGACGCTTTCACCCAGCGCGGGTTTACCTGTGTAAACAACCGCATCCGGAACAATTTGTCCTATCGCTTCGGATTCGGCTTGATCGACGAACGTGCCGTTAGCGCTCGAGATAACAAAGTCGATTTGGGTCTCGCTGAGATCGTTTAGAATTTGCTTTAAGATATCGCCGGCCTCCGCGCGCTTCGAAAAACATCCGCCCGGATGAGCGCATTCGATTGTGAATGGCCCCTGCCGCGCGAGAAGGATTGCCCCTGCGCCTTCGCTTAAAATCATTCCGCGTTGTTGCTCACTGAATGGCTCAATCGGAGGTGACGAGCGAAGCAACCGCCATCGCCGGTAGGCGTCGCACAAGAGCCAGTCAATTTCTTCCGTTCCAACGACAAGGCAGTGGTCCAGCGCCTCGTTTGCCATCAGGTCTTCGGCCATTTTTACCGCTGTGAGTCCAACCGCTCCGTCACCTACCAGGGTATAGGTGGCCCCAGTAATACCGAGAATCGCCGCTAGATGGCTGGCCGGCGCATTGAAGACGGTTTCTGGAAACAAGAGTGGACTGGCCGATTGTGCGCCTGACTCAACGATGTTGCTGTAGAAACGTTTTGTATAAATCACGCCCCCATTTGAGATGGCGAAGATAAGCGCAGTTCGCTCTCCATCATGTGAACCGGGCTCTAACCCTGCAGCGCGCAGCGCATCCAAACCTGCTGCTGCCGCAAATCGCGAAATGACACTCGCTCGGCGGAGGCGCGGATGCGCGAAGCCGGCCATGACCGATTCAGGTACGTGGAAGACGCTGTAAGATCGATCTCCAAATTGTTCGGAAATGGTTGTCGCGGACGCTTCATGCCCATGAAGCAACTGGTCCCATACTGAATCAACGCCGCCTCCCAGAGGTGTCACCCACCCCATGCCGGCGATCGCGAGACTCATGCTTCAAATGTACGCATTAGAATCGAAGCGTTCGTGCCGCCGAAGCCAAAGGAATTCGAAAGCGCCGTGCGTAAAACAGCCGGTCGCGCTTTGTTTGCGACGATGTTTAAATCAAGATGATCGTCCAAGGCTCCAAAATTAATATTGGGCGGGAGAAATTGGTGCTGGAGCGCCAGTAAACAGATGACGGCTTCGATTGCGCCTGCAGCTCCCAGGGAATGACCCATCATGCCTTTTGTGGAGCTCACTGGCACGCCGTTAAATAACGTGCTGATTGCTTTGCCCTCGGCTGCGTCATTGAACAACGTCGCTGTTCCGTGCGCATTGATGTAATCGACTTCCTTCGCTGAAACGCGCGCGCTTTCGAGAGCTTGTTGCATCGCCTGCTGCGCCCCGATGCCGGTTGGATCCGGCTGTGTGATGTGAAAATTATCAGTAGAAATACCGTAGCCGATAATCTCTGCGAGAACAGGCGCGCCACGCTGCTGGGCGCTAGCGAGGTTTTCCAATGCAAGAACTGCGGCGCCTTCTCCGAGCACCATGCCGGTACGATGCCGGTCAAACGGCCGGCATTTCTCCGGCGTCGAGGCTTGAAGCGAATCGAACCCCGTAAAAACCAGTTCTGAGATGGCGTCATAGCCTCCCGCCAATACCCGCTGATACCGACCCGATCGCACGCATTCGAACGCATGACCAATGGCGTTTGTGCCCGAGGCACATGCATTCGCAATCACCTGGCATGGCGCAGAAATTCCAAACGCCACCTGAGCATCGATGACCGGCTTTTGCGCCGGATAATTTGCGATCCACGTCGGCGCGCGTCGCAGATCGCCGGCTTGCCGTAATGAGCGGTAGTAATGTTCCCCGTACGACATGCCGCCGCTTGTTGTTCCGATTACCGTTAACTCGGGTTCAAATCGAGGTTCTTGTGCTAGAACTTCCTTTAAAGCTTGAATCATCACGTGGGAAGCTCGATGAAGGCGTCGCGAACGTGGCGCCTCACCCCGCCCAGCGAGAAGGCGGTCGTCGGAAACCTGACCAGCGGTTTTACATCGGCATTGCGCAACTGAAAATCGCGTTACCGGGCTCACGCAATCTCGCGACTTGCGCAGCGAATCGAGTGTCTCGGTGAGTCCAAAACCCAGCGGGCTGATAGCGCCTGCCGCCACAACCGCGACGCGCGCAGCATCCTTTTTCCCGGTCGCGCTGCCTGGTTGAGCCATAGTTTAAGAGGAAAATTGCTCTGCGAATTTCTATTGCTTTCTTGCGGGAAGCATTTTACAAATGGCGCAAACGGAAACGAAAGCCCGGAAGTTGGTGGATTGTCAGTTGAGTTTATTCAGTGGCGATTTGAAATCCGATAAGCGGGAACAGTGACCTGGCTGCGTTTTCCAGAATAAACTCAATGGGAACTAAATTATACGTAGGCAATCTCCCCTTCAACACGACGGAGAACGAACTGCAGGAGCTTTTTTCACAGGCTGGCGCTGTGCAGGAAGTGACTCTCATGCAAGACAGGTTCACCGGCAAGTCGCGCGGCTTTGCTTTCGTCACGATGGGCTCGGACGAGGACGCTCAAAACGCCATTTCGAAGCTCAATGGCCAAGCCATCGAAGGTCGGCCATTAACGGTGAATGAAGCACGCCCGCGAGAGCAACGACCGCCCGGTGGCGGCGGCGGACGCGGCGGATACGGCGGTGGCGGGGGATACGGCGGCCGCCGCGAAGGTGGCCAGCGAAGAGGCCACTGAGCGAGCACGCTGAGGAGCCGAAAACAAGCGCTGTAGAGTCCGCTGTCTCAGCGGATGTTGATCGCTCAACACGAAGCCCTGTGTTCTCGGAACAGTACATGGTAGCTCCATGGGAACCGATGTTGCGCACGCGTAAAGATTTGGGCAGGGCTGGATTCGAACCAGCGAAGGCGTAAAGCCAGCAGATTTACAGTCTGCCCCGTTTGGCCACTTCGGTACCTACCCTTTGCTGTAAGCGGAATACTCGCCGCGGCGAGCCTGCGCAGGCGAGCGCTAATTGTCGATGTTTGTTGAAAAAATTCAACGACGGCGTTTACAATAGGTCGCTGCGCTTCGCTGGAAATCTCCGGATAAATAGATAGCGCCGGCGTCTCGCATTGGAGGGCGCTTGGGCTCTGGAGAAACGTTCCTAACCACGAGGGCTATTGATCGCTTGATTCGCAGCGACTACCCTGTTGCATGGCGCTTCTGCGCGGGTTTTTTTGGTTCGTCCTGTTCATCGTTTTCACCTTTAGCTTCGTTGTGCTGTTCGAGTACGGCCCTCGCGATTTCGCCAACGGTGTTAAGAAGGAGTGCGCCCGCGTGAAATCTTTCGTTGTAAGGGAGACAGCGGGAATCGGCAAAAAGAAACCCTGATCAACGAAGCGTCTTCACAAACGCCCGTATCTCTACGGAAACGCCGGACAACATGTTGCGAGGGTTTCTATGGACAAAGTACCAAGAAATTCTTTTGCATTCTCAACTTGCAAAACTGGCCGAGCCAAATGTGCTGCGAGAAAACTGGTATCTGCAGTGGGAGCAATCGCAGCTTGTGCGCGGATTTGGCATTCGTCCAATTGCCGGATAACCCGCGAAATCCTCCGGAGAACGGGCTCGCTGTGCCAAGCTTTTTCGCTCAAATTGCGATTATCCGTGAATTGAACTGTGCAAATACCGGGTGAGGTTGCTTCTACAAACGGACTGAGGGTAAACGCACACTGAATTAAGATTTCCTGGATAGATTTTTCCTGTATGTGCGCACGAACTTTGATGACCACCCGCAATGATCGCGCCAGCGCCTGACTCGGCGTCATTCCTTTTCGAATTCCGGCCTTTTCCGCGGGCTCGTTCAATTGAATGATGACCGGTTTCCTTTCCTGTTCTTCGATCAAGGCTACTGGTTTTTCGCAGAGTTCCGGCTGATGTCGGGTGGCGGCCTGCAAATAGAAATTCGGCAAATATATTGTGGCAAACATAATTCAGCTGATTCTTCGTTCCTGACTGTCGAGCTCTCCTCGGAAATGCGAGCGCTTCACAGTGATTCGCAGCTGGGAAATCGCATTTTGCTTTTCCAAAGTTTGCAAGTTCCACGAACTTTCGAGAACAAGTTTCAGTTGTGCGCTGTCGACCACTTCGTATCGAGTGAGAACCAGACACACCGTTGGCGCCAATTCGACGAGCCGTTGTAAACGATACCAGTTCGTTTGCGGAATTTTGCGCAATTCTGCCGGCGAGTTCAGCATAAGATCGATAATGACCAGCGGGAAATTGGCATCCCGCAGGAGGAGATCAGCCGCTTTGATCCCTTCAGATCCTTTGAGACAACGGACCCAAAGCAGGTGTCGCAGTGAGGCATTATTTAATCCGCAGGGATCGAACGAATCGCGCCCATCAATCAGGGCCATGAAATAATTATCCCGATATGAGACATCGATGAGGGCGTGAATAAACGATGCGCTGCCCGCGCTTTTTCGGGGGCTTATCACTTCGGTGATCGCGCCTCGCGGCAATCCGCCGCCAATGGTTTGATCAAGAAAAGGTAAACCGGTGACTAAACGCGTTGCCGGTGTAGCAGGGACATGGGGGAAACGCTCCGCCAACAGTTTGCGAAGATCGATAATCTTGGCGCTTGCAGCCACGGGATAAACATGGCGCACATTTGGATATGTTCAAGTGAACGTTCATTGACCTGGCCCCTCTGACCTCTCACTTCAGTGTTCCTTTCCGGCGCTCTTGTTTGCGGATCAGTGATACCATCACGCCTTGAATCTTTAGCTCGCGGGCGGGAACCAGGTCCGGGTAGTGGGGGTTTTCCGCTTTGAGGTACGGGCGGCCGCGCTCCACAACATAACGCTTCAATGACGTTTCGCCGTCGATCAACGCCGCAACGATATCGCCGTCGTGCACTTCTTTCGTGTCTTCCAAAATCACAATATCGCCGTCGACAATGTGCGCCCCGATCATTGAGTCGCCCCGCACTCGCAGCGCGAATGTGCCGCGATTCTTTAAAACGTTCGCTGAGCGCATGTCGAGTGAGACGTGCCCTTCGATGCTCTGCTCCGTCAACGCCGACATCCCAGCAGGAATCTGGCCGTAAATTGGAATGTCGGTAATCCGAACCTTCATGGCCGGCGTGATCAACGCTCGAGCTTTCCGCGCGTGCCGGTTGAGAAAACCTTTTCGCTCGAGTGCTGCGATGTATTGCATCACCGATGTCTGACTGGCGAACCCGAAATGATTCTGGATTTCGCGCGTGCTCGGCGTAACGCCTTTCTCGCGTTGCTCGCGCTGAATAAAATCTAGAACACTTCTCTGCCTCTCGGTTAGCACGCTGGCATAATCGCTCAACCTGCGCGCGGTCGCAAGTTCAAATGAACAGATGCTATCGATTGGGTAGCGTTCGCCTTGCGGGCGACTCTCCCTCAGTAAGGACGTGACCGTTATCGTTATCGAGATTACCTCGTTGTCATTCTGAGCGAAGCGAAGCTGCAACGCAGTGGACGAAGTCCGCGAGGCCAGGCTTTCAATCCCTTGATCATTCTTCAGTGGCGCGGAGACAGAAGCCAGAGATGTTTGAAAGCCTGGCCTCATGCTTCGCATTTCGTTGCAGCGCTTCGCTCAACATGACATCTGAGCATGATATGCTCCGATGCCGAGGTCCCTCGCTGCGCTCGGGATGACAGACAGAGAACTACAGCCGAACTAGATCGACCAAAAACTGGCACCAAAGATAAATCATGCCGCGCCAGGAATATTTTACGTCTCCTGTCGCAGTCTGCTTGAGGACACCCTTGTGAATGTTGTGTGCGATTTGGTCGCGCAGATCCTTCTCCATTTCGGCTTCAATTTGATCTTCGTCGAGCGCGTCGATTTCAGCGGGATCCACCCTGTTTCGCCTGAGAAACTCGCGATGACTTTGATAAAGCTGCCAAAACGATCGATCCGGCCGCTGTCGATTGATGCGGAACAGAGGAGTGAGCTTCAAGCCATATGAAAGCGGATAATTCCATGTCGTCCAAGCCGTACCGTTTTTGGTGCGCGACGAAATCCGCAGATAATAGAACGAAAAATCATGCTGTTCGTTCAGGCAAATCGCGGCCTGGGCGCGATCCTCCTCTCTGTAAAACAACCGGAAGAATTGCCGGTAATCTTCCCAATCCCAGCCGGCATCGCCGACGTGCACGAAGCCTTCCTCTTCGATCTCGCGGGTGATCTCGCTGAGCGCTGGGAAAGTGTCCGAAGAGGGCGGACTTTTTGGCCGAAGCTGTTTTTCCTTCGGAAGCCGGAGCGCACGAATGCGCGTGAGAATCTCCAACCACGGGAGAAAAAGCCAACCCATTGCGGCGGCGAAACCCCAGACCCAGCTGCCGGTAACAAAATAAACCGCAAGAAAAGTGGCAGCGAGAATTCCGAGCGCGCCCGCTTTCTGGGCATAGGAATTTTGAAAACTGCGCAGGCCAACGCTGAGCGCGACCACGCCGAGTGTAAGGAAGACGCCAAAAAGCATTATGGATTGATCTGGTGCTCGTTGAGAAATTTTTCGAGCTGATCGGTATCAAAATTGGCCAGGACTTTGTCGCCCGCCACAAACGTGGGAACGTACGTTTGAGCGGAAAGCTGCTTCATATCCTCGTACGCTTGCCGATCTTCGCCCACATTAATTTCCTGAAAGCGGTAGCCTTTCTCGGTCAGATAATCCTTTGCGTCAATACACCACGAGCACCACTCGCGACTGTAGAGCTTCAATTCCATTGCGCAGCGGGAATAAACAGGAGCAAAACGCGCCGTCAACAGACTGCGATATCTCTTAATACGCCTTGGCCCAAATGACGCGCCGCGCGCTCGGTTCACCGGTAAAAATGCATTGCCCCGGCTCGGAGGAATCGTCGATCGGGATAACGCGAATCGTGACTTTAAGATCGTTCTTGATCTTCTCTTCAATTTCGCGTGAACCGTTCCAGTGCGCCAGAGCGAAGCCGCCGTGGATTTCCGGTTTCGCGGCATTTTTTGGCGTAAAGAAATCGTAGAAGTCTTTTTTCGAATCGATCACGCGCGTGTTTGCATCGCGGAACTTCTGTGCTCGCGCATACAACGACTCCTGAATCGACGTGAGAATCTCCGGCGCGCGCGCGACGAATTCTTCCATGGGCATCGACCCTTTCGTTTTGACCTCTTGATCACGCCGGCTGAGTTCGACCGAATTTTTTTCCAGATCGCGCGGCCCAATCTCGACGCGCAACGGCACGCCCTTTTTGATCCATTCCCAATTCTTCACGCCCCCACCGAGATCGCGCCGATCGACTAAGACTTCGATTGGAGCGCCGGCATACCGGGTATCGCTCAAACGCGCTGCAACTTTATCGCAGGCCTCCAGGACCGCCGCGCGCGTCTGCTCCTTGGCAGCGATTGGCAGGATGACGATTTGTGTCGGCGCTACTCGCGGAGGCAAAACGGCGCCATCATCGTCGCTGTGCATCATCACGACAGTGCCGACGAGCCGTGTACTCACGCCCCAGCTAGTCGTCCATCCAAATTCCTGTTCGCCTTCGCGATTTTGAAATTGGATGCCGCTCGCACGCGCAAAGTTTTGGCCGAGAAAATGTGAGGTCCCCGCCTGGATCGCTTTCCGGTCCTGCACAATCGCCTCGATGGTCAAGGTCTGCACCGCGCCCGGAAAACGTTCGCTCTCGGATTTTTCGCCACTGAAAACAGGGACGGCAAG
>Ga0193713_1000552_pt1 | contig 12577 bp, 8 predicted proteins | sample H3a2metaG_FD_143054 | JGI IMG/M metagenome (GOLD analysis project Ga0193713, IMG submission 143054) | Soil microbial communities from a riparian zone of the East river system, Colorado, United States - H3a2 | ecosystem: Environmental > Terrestrial > Soil > Riparian zone | place: USA: East River... | reverse complement strand
TTCTTCACCCGCGCGGACGAGCCCGAAACCTCCGCGATCAACTGGCTTCGCGATGAATCTCGGAGGCCACCGGCTGGGAGGTGCTGACCACGGTCGGCATCGCCACCGGGCGCAGCCCGATCAGCTCCAAGGTCCGCACGCCGGCATGGCGCCAGAACGAAAACGCGTTGACTCGCGAGTTTTCCAGGATGGCGATCGCCACCGCCGACAGGAACGGCAGGCTTTCCAGCACCAGGACGGCTGCGAACACGTAGATCTCGCGGACTTCCTTCTGGTTGTTGGTGACCACCAGCACGGCCGCGCCGACCAGCAGCAGGATCCCGATCACGGCTTCCCAGAACGCCTGGAATTCGACCGACATCAGCGAAAATCCGCCCTTGGAGGTGCGCGCGAAGGCGAGATGCTCGGTGATCAGTCCGTTCGCCACCGCGCGCGACACGGTCCATTGCACCGACATCGCGGCGATCATGGCGCCCAGCATTTGCCCCCACTTCACGGGAACGCGCAGCCGGTACAGCACCACGAAATGCAGCAGCGAGACCACAAACGATGCGATGATCGGCAGCGTCAGGATCTTGTCTGGAATGGCGATGTCGGCGAAGGCCACGATCGGCACCCAGATCAGATTGAGGATCGCGACCAGCACGCCCAGGCTTTCGGCGCCGAGCCAGTTGAGCCAGCCCAGCGCAAATTCGCGCCGCTGGTCCGGCGACAATCGGCTCGCGCCGGGAAGAAAACGCCGCCAGTGCTTCTTGACGATCTGAAAGCCGCCATAGGCCCAGCGATGGCGCTGCTTCTTGAAGGCCTCATAGGTGTCCGGCAGCAGGCCATGGCCGTAGCGGTGGTTGGTGTAGTGGGTGAGCCAGCCGTGCTCGATGATCGCCAGGCCGAGATCGGTGTCCTCGCAGATGGTGTCGCCGTTCCAGCCGCCGGCCATGTCCATCGCCGCGCGCCGGATCAGGCACATGGTGCCGTGGACGATGATGGCGTTGGCCTCGTTGCGCTGGACCATGCCGATATCGAAGAACCCGGCATATTCGCCGTTCATGATGTAGTGCATCAGCGAACGGTTGCCGTCGCGATGGTCCTGCGGCGCCTGCACGAGGCCAACGCGGGGATCGGCGAACACCGGCACCAGATCCTTCAGCCAGTCCGGCTGCACGACATAGTCGGCGTCGATGATGCCGATGATCTCGGCATCCACGGCGGTGCGTTCCATGGCGATGCGCAAGGCGCCGGCCTTGAAGCCTTCGACCTTCTCGGCGTTGATGAACTTGAAACGTTCCCCGAGCGCGCGGCAGTGATCCTGGATCGGCTGCCAGAATTCCGGATCGGGGGTGTTGTTGATGATCACGACGCATTCGAAATTCGGATAGTCCAGCCGGGCCACCGCATCGAGCGTCTGCTTGAGCATCTCGGGCGGCTCGAAATAGGCCGGCACATGGATCGAGACCTTTGGAAACGCCGCTGGAAACGCCTCAACGCCTGCAACGGCCGGCTCGGCCGATGGCCCCTTGGCAAGCAGCCGGAGCGGGTTGCGGCCGAAGGCTATGGCGGCGATCTCCTCGATCCGCGCCATCGCGATCAGCACCAGCGGAACCAGCAGGATCAGTCCCAGCGTCAACGCGAAGGCCGAGCCGAACACGAAGTAGTGGCCGGTCCAGTACGCGAACACGGTAGCCGTCCACGCCCCGATGCCGTTGGCGGCCGCCGACAGCATCAGCGACTGCATCACGGTGGCCTCGGTGAGCCGCAGGATCGGCAGCGACATCAGCACGCCGACCAGCAACGCGAGCAAAGCGAGTTTCCAGTAGTTCTCGTTGACGATCGGCCCGGTCCAGGCAAATTTCGGCTCGCGGGCCGCATTGAGAATGCCCCAATAAGGTCCGACGCCGCCTTCAAAGAACTTCCAGGGCTGATCGATCGCCTCGACGATGTTGTATTCCATGCCGATGGATTCGGCGCGGGTGACAAAGTTGCGCAACACTGCCGCTTGCTCGAACGGGCCAGGATTGGCGTTTTTCAGATTATAGCCGGCACTCGGCCAGCCGAACTCCGCGATCACGATTCGCTTGCCGGGAAATTTGTCCCGCAGCATCCCGTAGATATAGACCGCCTGATCCACCGCCTGCTTGTCGGTGAAGTTTTCCCAATAGGGCAGAATGTGCGCGGCGATGAAGTCGACCGAGGAGGCGAGCTCCGGATTGTCACGCCAGATGTTCCAGATTTCACCCGTCGTCACCGGGACGTTGACCGACTTCTTGACCCTTTTGACGAGCCCGATGAGGTCATCGACCTTTTGCTCGCCGCGATAGACGGTCTCGTTGCCGACCACGACGCCGATGACGTTGCTGTTGCGCTTGGCAAGATTGATGGCGGCGTCGATCTCGCGCTCGTTGCGGTCGACATTCTTGTCGATCCAGGCGCCGACGGTGACCTTCAACCCGAATTCCGCGGCGATCGGCGGCACCAGTTCGACGCCGCCGGTTGAGGAGTAAAGCCGGATCGCCCGCGTCAGCGACGCCAGTTTTTTCAGGTCGGCGCGGATTTTTTCGGCGTTGGGAATGTTGTCGACGTCGGGATGCGAGGTTCCTTCGAACGGCGCATAGGACACGCTCGGCAGGATACCCTTGAAGTCCGGGGCCTCCTGCTTGTCCCGGAACACCCCCCAAAGGGCAGCGTGAACGGTGGTGACAAAGAGCAGAACGGCGACGACGGCGCGCATCGCGAGAAAACCATACGGGGTCAAGATGGCAGGGAAGCGGACCCGTCCCCAAGGCCCGACCAAGTCAGCGGCTAATCGAGCATATCTCTGCCACGCCATTTAACAACTGTTATGACGCCATGGCGTTTTGAGGGCGCAAATATCCGAACCGCGAAAATTTCTGATTGTTCCGCAGCGGTTAGGGTTATTTGGCGGGCGCGGCCGCAGGCGTCGGCGGGGCCGTCGGGGCGGGCGCTGCAGCCGCCGAACCGGCCGTCGAAGGCGGGGCAGGTTGGGCGACCGCGGCGGCCTGTGGCTGGGCGTTGGGATTGATCCAGCAGGCATGAACGCGGCGATCAAGCGACTCCGGCACCTTGGAGTCGATTTCCGCGCCAAAACGGGTCAGGCACCGAAATGTCGCCTGGATGTGGCCACCGGGACAACCGAAGCGGTCGTAGAGATCGAGATGCCGAAAGGCGGTATCGAGATCGTCGTTCCACATCAGGCGCACCATGCGGCGACCGAGCCAGACGCATTCCGGATTTCCGGCCGGCCCGTTGATGGCCTGCGACGCCTCGACGAACTGGTCGGTCTTGCGCTGATTATCCTTGGCGGCATCAGCCGAATTGGCCGCCGGCGGCTTGCCCTGCTCCTGGGCGCGCAGGTCGCCGCTTTGAGCGATGGCGCTTCCAATACCGATCAGCAGGGCGAGCCCGGGGACGGCGAGAAGGCGCAAAACCGCATCGTGAAGCTGAATCACCCGTCGACCCATAAAGTCCCCGAATTGTTGCCTGCCTGCGGCCAGCACTGACGCGCCGGCTTGATGCCGTTCAAATGGGTCTCCAATGCGGCGGAGATGCCCCTGAAATCCCATGACGGACATTTCGGATTTTGTCCAGCAAAGTCACAACTTTATCATGCTGTGGTAAAGCCGTAACGGGGGAAGGCCGCATCCTGCTCTTGGCAGATGGCTGGTGACCGGCTAATCGACGGTCCCTGCCCGGAGGATGGAACCGATTTCTCTTCGTACGCCACTGGCGCTTCTCCTGATATCCCTGGGTGCGATCGCTGCCGTCTGGTGGTGGCTGGCCACCCCTATCAATTTGGCGCGCGCGCCGATCGATCCCAACGCCAAGCTGCTGTGCGTGTCCTATGCACCGTTCCGCGACACCCAGACGCCGCTCATGCTGACTACTCATATCGCACCGGAACAGATCGCCCAGGATCTGGCGCAGCTCGCCAAAATAACCGATTGCGTGCGCACCTATTCGATCGAAAACGGGCTCGATCAAGTTCCAGCGCTGGCGGCCAAAGTGGGATTGAAAGTCATCCAGGGGATCTGGCTCGGCAGCAACCGCCTGAAAAACCTGGCGCAGATTTCGACCGTGGTGGGCCTGACCAAGGAATATCCCAGCGTCATCACGGCGGTGGTCGTCGGCAACGAGGTGCTGTTGCGCGGAGAGATGACCACGTCCGATCTCGCCGCCCACATCCGGTCGGTCAAGTCGCAGGTCGCGGTTCCCGTCACCTATGCCGATGTGTGGGAATATTGGCTTCGCAATCGGGAAGTTTATGAAGCGGTCGATTTTGTCACGATTCATATCCTGCCTTACTGGGAGGACTTCCCGATCCGCGCCAGACATGCCGCCTCCCATGTCGACGCCATTCGCAAGCGGATGGCCGTGGCGTTCCCCGGCAAGGAAATCCTGGTCGGCGAGACCGGCTGGCCGAGCCAGGGACGGATGCGCGAAGGGGCGCTGCCGTCGCGTACCAATCAGGCGCGAGTGGTCTCGGAAATCCTGCTGTTGGCGAAGCAGGAGAACTTTCGCGTCAATCTGATCGAGGCTTACGACCAGCCGTGGAAACGCGAGCTCGAAGGCACGGTCGGCGGATATTGGGGCCTGATCGATTCAGTGCGGCGTGCGGTGAAATATCCGCCCAATGAGGCCATCAGCAACTTTCCGTTCTGGAAACTGCAGATGGGGTGCGGAATGGCGTTGAGCTTTTTCGTATTCGGCGCGGCCGGGCTGACCCTGCGCCGGCGGCCCTGGACGCCGCGCATCGCATCCTGGATCGCGGTCGGAATTTCCGCGACCACGGCCGGAATTCTGTTGGGCGTCGCCGCCGACAAGATGTTCTATGAAAGCTACGGTTTCGGTGGCTGGCTCCGGTGGGGCTCGCTGCTGGCGGCCGCGATCGCTTCGCCCTTGCTGTGCGCCAACGCCATGATGTCGGGGCGCCCGCTGCCGACATTTCTGGAACTGCTGGGTCCCCGCGACGAGCGAGCCCGATCGGCGCTGACGATGATCTTGGGAGCCGTGCTGATCGTGACCACGTTGATCGGCGCGGAGACCGCGCTCGGCTTTGTGTTCGATCCGCGCTACCGCGATTTCCCGTTTGCCGCGCTGACCATGGCGGTGGTGCCGTTCGCGACCCTGATGCTGCTCAACCGCCCGCCGGAGGGATCGCGGCCGATCACCGAGGCGGTATTCGCCGGCCTGCTGGCGGGTGCGGCACTCTACACGGGGTTCAACGAAGGATCGGTCAACTGGCAATCATTGTGGACCTGCGCAATGTATTTTCTGTTCGCCGTTACGCTGTGGCGGGCGCGGGTCGCGCAAATCCCAAAATAAGCAGGCCGATCGCCAAACCCGACAGGCCGATATTGTAGAGCACGATGCCGAATCCGGCGGCGATCAGCCCGCCGGTGAGCAAGACGATCGACGGTCGGATGACGTGAAGCGTCGCGATGATGAGCGCCACGATGCCGAACACCGAATTGCGAAACAGCGACGTCACCAGGATGCGGGTCTTGCACAGCATGGTCTGCAGGCCGGCGTCGCATGCCAGCGCGACGGTGGAGAACTCGATCGCCATATAGCGCAGATAGAGCGCGTAGCCGACGGTGACGAAGCCGACGACCAACAGCCATTGCACCTGGTACGGCGTCAGCCGAAACGGAGATTTTTTCACTGGAGCATTTTCCGGGCTAAGTGGAATCCGGTTAGCCGCGAGAAAATGCGCCTAACAACCATTTGCGCGTATTCGGCGGAATGCGCGCAAGGCGAATATGGTCGGGAATGCGGGGCGGGACAACCCGGTGCAGGCAGCGAACACACCAATTTCGCGAAAACGCATGAGAGTCTGCTTACAAGTTATTGGAAACAGAAGCTTTAATTGATCACTTGGCTCTGGTGAAGAGCGACGACAGCGTGGTTTCCGGTTTTTGGGGCGGCTCCTCCACCACGGCGCGTTTTCCAATGCTCCGCTTGCGCGGCGCAGGCTTGACAGAAGCGGGCGGCTCTTCCGCCTTCATGGCAAGACGCTGGCCATCAAACACCGTCGTCTCGCATGGCCGCTGGCTTTCAAGCAAGGCAGCGCAGATTTTCGCAGCCGCCGCGGCATCGGCGAGCGGTCCGGCAACCAGCCGCAGCTGCATGCCAAGCCCGGTGGTGCTTTCCTTCACCACAATGATCGGGCGTAACGCCGCAAGCGCGGTATTCGACTTGAGACCACGCCACAGCGCGCGCAGGCCGCCAAGCGAATTGGCGCCGCCGACATCCACTCCAAATTCGGTTCTCTGGACGGCAACCTTGGATGACGCAGCCCAAGGCGGATCCCGTTCCGCATCATCTGCCGATGCGGCCGGCGCAACCACCTCCGGCATCGGCGACGCGGTGACGGCGTTCGCCGTCGTCTCGGGCTTGATGAGAGCGGCCGCATCGGGTGGACCCAGCATTGACTTCGAGGCCATCAGTGGCGTTGCTGTCGGTGTCGCCGGCGAATTTGGCGTTCCCTGTGCAACGGAGGGGACAGGCGCCGGGCCTGAATTCCGCGCGGCGGCGGTGTCCACAGCCGGCTTTTCGGCTGGGGTTGCGGGCGCAGCCGCCGCCACCGGCGACACCACCGGGGCAGCAACCGGATTTTGCGGTGCGGACTGGGGCTCAGTCGCCGCCGAAGCGGTGGCAGGGGCTTGCGGCGATGCCGCTGCGGGATTTTGTCGCGCAATCGCGCCGGTTACGGATTCCAGTCCCTGTTCCAGAACGGTGACGCGAGAATACAGCCGGTCGCGGTCGCCATTGAGCGTCTCAATGGCCGACGCCAGCCGCCGCGCCTCGTTCTGGCTTTCCTTGGCGACGGACTGGATCTGCTGCGACTGGCGCGCCAGATCGGTCCCGGCCACCTGATCGCGGTGCAATCCGATCGATGAATGGTTGCTCATCACCGCCACGATCACAGCGCCGACCGATGCCGCCGCCCACGATCCGAGCCGCCACAGCGTGCGGCGGTCGAAATTATCCTCCTCGGCCAAAAAACCGGTCAGGAATCCCCCGGTGTTTTCGGTATCGAAGCTGCCGGCCAGGTGGTCGGAATCCTTTGCCATAGGACGTTCTCGGCCCTCCTGAGGCCTTAGCCGAATCAGACGGCAAACATTAACAGGAATCGTGCTGCGATCCGGAATCCGGGGCGTTTTCCCGCGCGACGAACAGGTTTCCATCGGGAGCGAAAACGCTTTATGACGACCACGGCGCAACCTTCGCCACCATACTATAAGGATTCGGATGACGGGCAGAACCAGCCTCACGATCGTGCTCGCGGCCGGTGAGGGCACGCGCATGCAGTCCGCGATGCCGAAGGTCCTGCATCCCGTCGCCGGCCAATCGCTGCTGGCGCATGTGCTTGACGCCGCCCCAAAGGGCGCCGGCGCCTCGCTCGCCGTCGTCATCGGACCGGACCACCGGGCTGTCGCGGAGGAGGTCAAGCGTCTGCGGCCGGATGCGACGACCTTCATTCAGCGCGAGCGTCTCGGCACCGCGCACGCGGTGCTCGCGGCCCGGGATGCCATCGCCCGCGGCGCCGATGATCTGCTGGTCGTGTTCGGCGATACGCCGCTGATTTCGGCCGCGACATTGGCGCGCATGCGTGCACCGTTGAAAAACGGGGCAGCACTGGCCGTGCTCGGCTTTCAAGCCGCCGATCCCACCGGCTACGGCCGGCTGCTGTTTGAGGGCGACCGGTTGGCGGCGATCCGCGAGCACGCCGACGCGACGCCTGCGGAACGCATGACAAAACTCTGCAATGCCGGCGTCATGGCATTCGACGGCCGCAGGGCGCTGGAAGTCATCGAAAAAATCGGGAATGCCAACTGCAAGCGCGAGTATTATCTGAGCGACGCGGTTGGCGTCGTTCGTCAACTTGGACTGGAGGCCGTTGTGATCGAGACCAGCGAGGATGAAGTGCGCGGCATCAACACCAAGGCCCAGCTCGCCGAGGCCGAGCACGCCATGCAGACGCGGTTGCGCAAGGCAGCACTCGAGGCCGGCGTGACGATGGTCGCGCCCGAAACCGTCTACCTCGCCGCCGACACGACATTCGGCAACGACGTCACGATCGAACCCTTTGTGGTGATCGGTCCCGGCGTCTCGATCGCCGACGGCGCGGTGATCCATTCCTTTTCGCACATTGTGCAGGCATCGATCGGCAAGAATGCTTCCGTTGGCCCCTATGCGCAACTGCGGCCGGGAATGTCGCTGGAGGAGGACGTCAAGCCCCCGAAAGGCAGCTAGCTAACGGCGGCGCCGTCAAGCTGTCAGCCTTCGTTCTCAAGCGGCTGTATGTGAAGGCTTGGATGCTCCTTTTCCAACCGGGTCTGGCGTCGGAGGTTGCAGCTTGGTATCGGCGGCAAGTGCGGCTCGTATCATCCGTGCAAGATCCGACTTGCGATACGGCTTGGCGAGCAGCAGCACCCCGGCATCGAGACGGCCGTAGTGGATGACGGTATTTTCCGTATAGCCTGACGTGAATAATACGCTTAGCGATGGCCGGCGCCGCAGCGCGGCATCGGAGAGCTGACGGCCGTTCATCGATCCCGGCATGATCATGTCGGTGAGCAGCAGGTCGATGGTCTGCGCGCTGTTGATGATGACAAGGGCCGCGTCCGCGTTGACCGCCGACAGCGCGACATAACCCAGGCTTTGAATTTGGCCGACCACGAACGTTCGCACCAGATCATCGTCCTCAACGACCAATATGGTCTCATCACCGCCTTCGAGGATCGACGTGCTCGCCAACTCGTCCGTGATGGGTTGAGCGAGACCTATCGCCTGCGGCAGATAAATCCTCACCGTGGTGCCAAGGCCTGCCTCGCTGTAGATCTTGATATGTCCATTGGACTGTTTGACGAAGCCATAGACCATGCTGAGGCCGAGGCCGGAGCCCTTGCCGACATCCTTGGTGGTGAAGAAGGGCTCGAAAACGTTCTCCAGAATGCCGGCCGGGATGCCGTGACCGGAATCGGTCACCGCGATCAGAACATATGGCCCGGCTGTGACTTCGCTGTGGATGCCGGCGTAGCTGTCGTCGAGGATGACGTTGCTGGTCTCGATGGTGAGCTTGCCGCCGTCCGGCATCGCGTCGCGGGCGTTGAGCGCGAGATTGAGGATCGCATTGGTGAGCTGACTGGGATCAATCAGCGCGCGCGCCGTGTCGCCAGACAGCATGATCTGGACCTCGACCTGTTCGCCCAGCGTCGGCCGCAGCAGATTGCTTGCTTCGATGACCAGTGAATTGACATCGACCTCCCGCGGTTGCAGCGGCTGCTTGCGGGCGAACGCGAGCAAGCGCTGGGTCAGATCGGCGCCGCGTTCGGCCGCCTCGTCGATCATCTTCGCAATGGTGACGAGTTCCGGCCGGTCGGCGACGGCTTCCGCCAGGATTTCGATTGTCCCGGTAATCACGGTGAGAATGTTGTTCAGGTCGTGGGTGATGCCGCCGGTCAATTGACCGACCGCCTCCATTTTCTGCGACTGACGAAGTTGCAGATCGGCGGCGTTCTTTTCATACAGCAGACGGTCCTTCTCCTCGACCAGCGCCTTCATGACATCGACGGTGACCTGCAGGGCCGCTCCCCGGGAGGCGGTTGACACGGCTTCGGCCAACACGTTGGCGAACCCGGTGAGAAAATTGATGTCATGCTGGTCGTAATCGTGCCGCCGATTGTTGTCGATCTCCAGTATTCCATAAGGCTGTTCGTCGGTGCCCTTGATGATGACGTCGATGATCGAGATGATGCCGTGCGCGGCATAAAACGGTGGCAGGTCGGAATAAGGTCCTGTCTGTAAATCGTCGCAGATCGAAGGTTGCCCGGTGGTGAAGGCGCGCCCCTGCGGCGAACTTAAGTCTGCGCGCGACACGACATCACCGACGACGCCGTCCTGCCAGCCGTAGCCGGCGACAATGAGAAGATCGTTCTGCTTGGCGCGGTATTGGCACACTTTGCTGAAGGGCGCATTGAGGCCATCGGCGCAGACCCGGACAGCTTCAGCCAGGATCTTCGACAGATCCCGCTGGCGCAGCGCGAAGCTGCCGAACTGGGCGATGGCCGCTTGCTGGCGAAGCAGCTTTTGGACTTTCGCGGCGTCGTCGGTCATGCTGTGGCTGCCACAACCCACTCAGAGGGACGGCGGGTCAAACGAGGACAATTGATCTCGGGGATTGGAACGCGAATCGACCAATACCTTATCTTCAATTCAAGATAGAAGCTGATCTGTTTAGCTCAGGGTAAGCAAGCACCACAAGCTGTAACCGCGACGGGTTTCCGCAAGCATCTCACGGCGATCGACGCCGGCACATTCTGCGGCTCGAATTCGTCGCCGGGCCACGCCGGGTGAAATCGGCGGCGCCTATGTCGGTTCGAGGATCACAAGCGGTGTACCCGGCGATGCGCGGGCAGTGGAGCAACCCGAACAGGCGAGGCGGCTGGAGGTGGCGAAGCTGCTTGCACGAAACGAAAACCCGCGACAAGACGTCGAAAACCAGCTAACGACGGGCCTTGTTAAGCTTTCGGCTTAACCCTGTCGCAATCCGCAATAATTATTGAGTATCCGGCGATCTGCGATTCTCGTTAAGAATTGATCACGTCGTTTTCTGAAAATCTTTCGACGATCTGGAGATATTGATCCGCATGTGCGGCATTGTCGGCATTCTCGGACGCGCTCCGGTCGCGGAGCAATTGGTGGATTCGCTCAAGCGCCTTGAATATCGCGGTTACGATTCCGCAGGAGTCGCCACGCTGGAAGGCGACCATCTCGCGCGCCGCCGCGCCGAGGGCAAGTTGAAAAACCTCGAAGCGCGATTGAAAGCCGAACCGCTCGCCGGTCATACCGGCATCGGCCACACCCGCTGGGCCACCCACGGCAAGCCGACCGAGAACAATGCGCATCCGCATGCGACCGATCGCGTCGCCGTGGTTCACAACGGCATCATCGAGAATTTTCGCGAGTTGCGCGAAGGTCTGCAGAAGAGGGGCACGGTCTTCAAAACCGAGACCGACACCGAGATCGTTCTGCATCTCGTCGATGATTTTCTCAGCCAGGGCTTCAAGCCGGTCGACGCCGTCAAGGCCACATTGTCGCAGCTTCGCGGCGCCTTCGCGCTCGGCTTCATCTTCGCGGGTGACAATGATCTGATGATCGGGGCCCGCAATGGGCCGCCGCTCGCGATCGGTTACGGCGAGGGCGAAATGTATCTCGGCTCGGACGCCATCGCGCTCGGCCCGTTCACCGACACCGTCGCTTATCTCGAGGACGGCGACTGGGTCGTGTTGACGCGCAACAGCGCGGTTATCCACGACAAGAACAACGCCATCGTTCACCGCGATGCGATCAAGCACAGCGCCACGACGTCGCTGGTCGACAAGGCGAACTATCGCCACTTCATGGCCAAGGAAATCCATGAGCAGCCGGAAGTCGTCGGCCACACGCTGGCGCGCTACGTCGACATGGCGACCGAGCGCGTTTCGCTGCCGCTGCAGCTGCCGTTCGATTTCAAGGACATCCAGCGTATCTCGATCGTTGCCTGCGGCACCGCGAGCTACGCCGGTTCCGTCGCCAAATACTGGTTCGAGCGCCTGAGCCGCGTACCCGTCGAGACCGATGTCGCCTCGGAATTCCGTTATCGCGAGGCGCCGCTGCGCAAGGGCGATCTTGCGATCTTCATCTCGCAATCCGGCGAAACCGCCGATACGCTGGCGGCGCTGCGCTACGCCAAAGCGCAGGGCGTGCATACGCTTTCGGTGGTCAATGTCCCGACATCGACGATCGCGCGCGAAAGCGAGACCATGCTGCCGACGCTGGCGGGTCCGGAGATCGGCGTCGCTTCGACCAAAGCCTTCACGTGCCAGTTGATGGTGCTGGCCGCGCTCGCGGTGGCCGCCGGCAAGGCGCGCGGCGAATTGTCCGATGCCGACGAAACCAAGCTCGTGCATGGTCTGGTGGAAATCCCGCGGCTGATGGCCGCAGCGCTGACCATCGAACCGCAGATCGAGAAGCTCGCGCGCGACATCGCGAAATCGAAAGACGTGCTCTATCTCGGCCGCGGCACCAGCTATCCGCTGGCGCTGGAAGGCGCGCTGAAGCTGAAGGAAATCTCCTATATCCACGCCGAAGGCTACGCCGCCGGCGAACTCAAGCACGGGCCGATCGCGCTGATCGACGAGAACATGCCGGTCGTTGTGATCGCGCCGTTCGACCGGGTGTTCGAGAAGACCGTCTCCAACATGCAGGAAGTGGCGGCCCGCGGCGGCAACATCATTCTGATGACCGACGCCAAGGGCGCCGCGGAAGCCACCGTCGAGTCGCTGGTCACGATCGTCCTGCCGGACATGGCTGCGACATTTACGCCCATGGTTTATGCTATTCCCGTGCAATTGCTGGCCTATCACACTGCCGTCATCATGGGCACGGACGTCGACCAGCCGCGTAATCTCGCGAAATCGGTGACCGTCGAATAGGTCTGCTGTGGTTGCCAAGTCACTGGTTGCCAAGTCACTGGTTGCCAAGTCACTCGGTACCAGCCACTTGATACCAGCCCCCT
>Ga0193713_1000550_pt1 | contig 12593 bp, 10 predicted proteins | sample H3a2metaG_FD_143054 | JGI IMG/M metagenome (GOLD analysis project Ga0193713, IMG submission 143054) | Soil microbial communities from a riparian zone of the East river system, Colorado, United States - H3a2 | ecosystem: Environmental > Terrestrial > Soil > Riparian zone | place: USA: East River... | reverse complement strand
TCCTGCGTATCGACGATGCCGTCGCGGTGGTCGGGGAGAACTACTGGACCGCCAAACGGGGGCTCGACCTTTTGAAGATCGAGTGGGACGAGGGTCCTCACGCCACCCTCACGTCAGCAACACTGGCCGAATCGCTCCGGTCTGCGCAGGGTACGCCGGTCAACGGCAGCCTGACCGGCGATCCCGATCGCGTGATCCAGGAAGCCGGCAAACGGCGCATCGAGGCGACCTACGATCTGCCATATCTCGCGCATGCGGCGCTGGAACCCATCAACACCACGATCCACGTGCGCCCCGATGGCTGCGACATTTGGGTGGGTACTCAGGTGCCGGAGATCGCGCGCACCGTAGCCGCAGAGATCATCGGCCTGCCGCCCGACAAGGTCATCGTGCGCAATCATCTGATCGGCGGCGGGTTCGGCCGGCGACTGGCCGTGGACACCATCCAGCAGGCCGCCCGCTTCGGTATGCAGGTCGGCTATCCGCTCAAGATCATCTGGACACGCGAGCAGGACATTCAGCACGACCGGTTCCGGCCCGCCTATCACGACACCATTGCAGCCGCGCTCGGCAAGGACGGCCTACCAATGGCGATGACGCATCGGACCCGGTGCTCCACGGTGCGCAGCTACTACGATCGCAAGCCATGGCCGCAAGGCCGGCTCGACCCCGACGCGGTGGCCGGCGCGGCGGACCTGCCCTATGCCATTCCCGCACTGCGTTCCGAGTGGGTGCGACAAGACGGTCCGGTCGCCCTGAACTGGTGGCGCGGCGTCGGCGAGACGCATAACGTGTTCGTGGTGGAAAGTTTCCTGGACGAACTTGCGCACGCAGCCGGACAGGATCCGGTCGCCTATCGCAGGGCTCTCCTTGGCAAGAACCCGCGCTCGCTCGCCGTGCTGAACAAGGCGGCGCAATCATCCGGTTGGGCGAAGCCGCTGCCGCCACGCTGCGCGCGCGGTATCTCGCTGCACGACAGCTTCGGCACACATGCCGCACTGGTGATGGAAGTGGAGGTCGATACACAGGGGGAGATTCTCCTGCGGCGCGCCACCGCCGCCGTCGACTGCGGCATCGCAGTGAACCCCGATTCCGTGATCGCGCAGATCGAGGGTGGCGTGCTGTTCGGCCTTTCGGCCGCGCTTTACAACGGCATCACCTTCGAAAACGGGCGGGTCCAGCAAAGCAACTTCCACGATTACCGGCAGATTCAGATGAATGAAGTGCCACCGTTCGAAGTCGTCGTTATGCCAAGCGAAGAGAAGCCGGGCGGACTCGGCGAAGTCGGCACGGTGTCCGCGGCGCCCGCCTTGGTCAATGCCATCTTCGCGGCTACGGGAGTGCGGCTTCGCGCACTGCCGATCGACCGGCGCGCGCTTGCGGCGAAAGGTAAGCAGTCATAACGCGACACAATCGTATTGGTTATGGTCTCGCGGCGCTCGCGTGCATCGTCCTGATTGGCGCGGCGCTGTTCTTCTTCTTGCCGCATGGACTCGATCCAGTCTCGCCCAGCGCCGCGCAACCAACCGGCGATGCCCTTATCGCGCGCGGCCAGTACCTGACCGTCGCGGCCGACTGCGCGGCCTGCCACACCACCGAGGGCGGCAAGCCTTTCGCGGGCGGCTTGGCGTTCAAACTGCCATTCGGCACGATCTACTCGTCGAACATCACCCCGGACCGCGGGAACGGGATCGGCGCATGGAGCGATGCCGAATTCGCGCGGGCCATGCGGTCGGGCGTGGGGCGACACGGCGAGGATCTCTATCCCGCTCTTCCCTATACATCTTACGCCTTGCTGTCCGACGACGATGTCCTCGCGATTCGTGCCTACCTCGCGACGCTCGCGCCGGTTGCCACGCGGGCGCCCGCCAACGCGCTCGCCTTTCCGTTCAACCAGCGCTACATCATGCGCGGATGGAAGCTGCTGTTCCTCGACCGCAAACGGTTCGAACCCGACCCAGCGCGCGGTGTGGCGTGGAACCGCGGCGCGTATCTCGTGAATGGACTGGCGCATTGCAGTGAATGCCACACGCCGCGCAACCTGATGTTCGCCCGGAAACCGCACGAAGCGCTATCGGGCGGCGTCGTCGATGGTTGGAAGGCTTGGAACATCACGCCCGACAAGGAGACCGGGATCGGCCTGTGGACCGATGCCCAGCTCGTGTCTTATCTTTCCGCCGGCTATGCCCTTGGTCATGGCGCGGCGTCGGGAAGCATGCGCCAGGCCTTCGACCTGAGCCTGAGTCAGCTTCCGGCAACGGACATCGAAGCCATCGTCACCTATCTGCGCACTGTAACGCTGCGCCGTGCAGATGCCGCCGCGGCCGTGATGCCGGTCAGCGCGGCCGTGAAGGCGTCGACAGCGTGGTCGCCGGGCGGCGAAGCAAGTGACGGCACTGGCCGCCGCATTTTCGAGGGCGCATGCGCGAGTTGCCATGGCTGGAACGGAAACGGCCAGCAGACCGCGCGTGCGGGCCTAGCCGGTTCTCACGCCGTCAACGACCCGCAAGGGGCCAACCTGATCCGTGTGATCCTCGAGGGCACCAGCGCTCCGGACCATGCCGCGGCAACCGCCATGCCGTCGTTTGGCGCGGCCTACACGGATGCCGAAATCGCCGCGGTCGCCAACTATGCCATCGCCCATTTTGGCGGCAAGCAGGGGCAGGTCGCGGCAAAGGACGTCGCGGACGCCCGGCCATGAGTATGTCCACTAGCGTGTAAAGGATGTGGACCCCGGAGCTGTCTGTCACCCATTGGGGGGATAGGACTGCCTCATACCCTGCATCAATCTTAAGGTTGCGGGCCATCCGATGGCCCCTTTTGCAACGTTGGCGGAGATCCAATGAGTAAGAAAGTAGCGCAAGTCATTGTCGAGACCTTGCAATCAGCCGGTGTCAAGAATTGTTACGGCATCGTGGGGGACACGCTGAACACGTTTGCAACGTCTCTGAGCCGCAGTGATATCAAGTTCGTTCACATGCGCCATGAGGAGGCGGGTGCCTTTGCAGCGCAGGGCGAAGCGCTTCTGATGGACCGCCTGACTGCCGTGGCCGGTAGTTGCGGTCCGGGCAGCTTGCATTTCATCAACGGGTTGTATGAGGCGAACCGCAATCGCGCGCCGGTGATTCTCATCGCGAGCCAAATCGTGCGAAGCGAGCTTGGATTCGATTTCATTCAAGAAGTGAATTTCCAAGACGTCTATCGGGGCTGCAGCCTATTTTGCGAAATGATCTTGACGCCGGACCAAGCGCTGCGAAAGACGGTCATGGCGTGTCAGGCCGCGATCTCCAAGCGGGGGGTGGCAGTTCTCATTGTCCCTGTCGACATTGCGGATTCGGATGCGGCCACCGAGCCGCCGTTTCGCGTCCATGTCAACAAGCCGGTCATACGGCCGAGTGACGAGGATTTGGATCAGATCGCCGACATGCTGGCGGAAGGCACGAACATCACGATTTACGCGGGCTCCGGTTGTGTGGACGCCCACGACGAGGTCGTCGAGCTTGCCGAGCGTCTAAAAGCGCCGGTCGCGCACACCTCGCGCGGCAAGGACCAGATCGAATACGACAATCCGAACAATGTGGGCATGACGGGCGTGATCGGGACGGAGTCCGGATATCACGCCATCCTAAACTGCGACACCCTGCTGCTTCTCGGTACCGATTTTGCGTGGCGGCAATTCTACCCGGAACACGCCAAGATCATCCAAGTCGATATCGACTCGACCCATATCGGCCGGCGCCATCCGGTCAACCTCGGCGTGGTGGGAAATATCAAGGACACGCTTCAGGCGCTGCTGCCGCGCATGGCGCAGCGCGAAGATGCCGCATTCCTCAATACGTATTTGGAACGTCACAAGAAGGCGCTCAAAGCGCAGGCACAGAGAGCCACACCGGGTCCTCGCGGCAAAATTCCCGGCCAATATTTGACCTCGATCATCAATCGGCTCGCCAATCAAGATGCCTTGTTTGCAGCCGATGACGGGACGCCGCTAGTGTGGATGTTGCGAATGGTGGAGGCGAACGGCAAGCGGCGCATGTTCGGCAGCTTGCTGCACGGGACCATGGCGACCTCGATCGGAAACGCCATCGGATTGCAGCAGGCCCAGCCGGGCCGCCAGGTCATCGCCTTGGCCGGCGACGGCGGCTTCAGTATGTTGCTCGGCGATGTGCTCACCACGGTACAAGAGAATCTGCCGATCAAAATTGCCGTTTACGACAACGGCAAGTTGGGATTCGTGGAACTCGAGCAGAAGGGCGAAGGAATGTTACCTATCTATACGAATCTTACGAATCCGGATTTTGGCAAAGTCGCAGAAGCGATGGGCCTTTGGGGCAAGACCGTCAGCAAGGCAGACGAACTCGAAGGCGCTGTGGCCGAGTGGCTCGGCCAGCCCGGGCCGGCGTTGCTCAATGTCAAGGTCGAACCGATGGAACTGGTGATGCCGCCGTTCACGGCACCGGAAGCCGTTTACGGGATGGCCATGTATTCGATCAAGGCCGTCATGCATGGAAAGGCGGGTGATGTGTTCGAAATGATCGGCGAGAATCTCTAGCGAGGAGCCCAATCGGTGCCGCGGCCGTGAACACGATACTCATTTGTCGCGATTGCGATACCGTGTATCGTGCGATTCCCTTACGCCGGGGGGATGTGGCCCTCTGCCGACGCTGTGATGCGGTTCTGGCACGCTATTTTGGCGCGCAAGTGGACAGTGGCTTGGCACTCGTCTGCTCCGCGGCGATCTTTTTCGCCATCGCTAATCTCACGCCCATCCTAAGCATCGACGTCGCAGGGATTGAGACCAAGGCCAATATCTGGTTTGCCGTGCGCTCGTTGCAGCAGGGCTGGATTTCAGTCGCTGCCTTAGGATTGGCGTTCACCACCTTTCTGATCCCGGCGCTGCAAATAGCGCTCCTCTTATGGGTGCTGCTGTTCGCGCGCGCCGGGCACCGGCCGCCCGGCTTTGCGCCGATTATGAGGCTGCTGCACCGGATGCGTCCTTGGAGCATGACCGAGGTTTTCCTGCTTGGCGCCCTGGTCGCAATCGTGAAACTCGCAAATTGGGTTCCCATTACGGCAGGGGCCGGCATCTGGGCGATCGCAGCGTTGACAATAGTGCTCGCGCTACTTGGGCGCTGTGACCCGGAGTCGTGGTGGTCGATTGCTCCCGCGGTCAAGACATGACGGCGTTGAGGCAATCACTCGAACTCGGGCTGGTTCTTTGCCGAACCTGCGGCCTTGCCGTGTCGCGCGCATCTCTCAGGACGGACCGGCGCTGTCCGCGCTGCCAAAGTCGAATCGAGCATCGCACGCCCTTCAGCACCGAGATGACGCTTGCCTGGTTGATTGCGGGTATCGTCTTTTACATTCCCGCGAACCTGCTGCCCGTGATGCACACCGGCGGACTGATGGGCGAGGCGGACAGCACCATTCTCGGCGGGATTCTCGAGTTCTGGCGCTCGGGGGACTGGGATATCGCCCTGTTGATATTCATCGCCAGCGTGGCGGTGCCATTCACGAAGTTTATCGCACTCGGCTTGCTGCTCCTCTCGGTACGCAACAACAGCCGATGGCAGCAACATCAGCGGACCGCACTCTATCGGATCGTGGAGTTCATCGGTTATTGGTCGATGCTCGATGTCATCGTTGTCGCGTTAACCTCGGCATTGATGCAGTTTCAGGTGTTAGGTACCGCCGAACCGCGCGCCGGCATCGCCTTCTTTTGCGCCGTCGTGGTCGTGACCATGTTGTCGGCCTTGAGCTTCGACCCCCGCTTGATCTGGGATCAGCGCGCATGAGTGCCGCGCCCACGCCACCTTCCGAAGAGGAGCTTCCCACGCCGCGTGTTCAGAACCGGCGTTGGATTCCGCGGTTGGTGTGGGTGGTGCCGATAGTTGCCGCCGTCATTGGTATTTCACTGCTTATCAAGAATTGGGAGAACGAGGGCCCGCAGATCACGATCAGCTTCTTGAGCGGCGAGGGGGTCCAGGTGGGCAAAACACTTATCAAGTATCGGGACGTCACGGTGGGGCACGTGTCGGCCGTCGGCTTAAGCGCGGATCAAAAAACAGTTCTGGTGAGCGCCGATTTGTCGAAAGACGCGGCGAGCTTGCTGAAGGCGGACACGCAATTCTGGATCGTGCGACCGCGCATCGGCGTGGGCTCGGTGTCGGGCCTCAGTACTTTGCTCTCGGGCGTGTATATCGGCTTGAAGACCGGAACCGCCACGCTCAGTGAGAGTCATTTTATGGGATTGGAGAATCCGCCCGCTCTTTCCCATGGTCCGCACGGTCGCGAGCTTCAGTTGCATGCCGCTCGCGCCGGTTCCCTCGCGATTGGTGCGCCCGTCTATTTTCGGCAGTTCCAGGTCGGTCGTGTGATCGATGAGAATCTGCTGCCCGACGGCAACACGCGAGTGAGCGTGTTTGTTGAGGCGCCTTACGATCGCTTCGTGAAGCCCGAGACGCGCTTCTGGAATGCCAGCGGAATCAACCTCAGGCTCGGTGCCGATGGCCTGAACGTGCAAACCGAATCGTTGGCGGCGGTGCTTGCCGGAGGCCTCGCCTTCGACGACGGGCCCAACGAAGCCGTCCCGGCGGCGGCCGGCATGCCGGGTGAATTCACGCTGTACAAAAACGAAACCGAGGCGATGGCGCCGCCCGATGGGGACCCGAGCTACGTCCGGATGCGGTTCGCACAAGCGCTACGGGGCCTCGATGTAGGAGCTCCGGTCGAATTTGTTGGCGTGAACATTGGGTCCGTCGTTGCCGTGGACTTAGGATACGACTTTCAAAATAAGTCATTTCCCGTCATTGTGACCGCCAAAGTCTATCCGCGCCGTATGGGTCAAGCCTATGAGGTACTCGCGGCGCAGGGGAAGACCGAGAGCCATGAGACGCTCGCAACGTTCGTGGGTACCTTGGTCAACCGAGGCCTGCGCGCACAGCCGCGATCGGCAAGCCTGCTCACCGGGAAACTCTATGTCGCGCTCGATTTTCTGCCCGCGAGCCCGCGCACCGCCTTTGACGCGTCGATCCGGCCGCTCGAACTGCCGACGGTGAATGGGACTTTTCAAGAACTGGAAGCAGGCGTCGCCCGGATCGTGAAGAAGGTGAATGACCTACCGCTCGAGCAAATAGCGGCGGATTTGCATACGGACCTTACGGACCTGCACGAAACCTTGAGCGAGCTCCACACCCGGACGCTGCCGAATGCCGAGGATACTTTATCGGCCCTGCATAGGACGCTCGATTCTGCCGACCGGACTCTGGACGTGGAATCGCCCTTGCAACGCGGTCTCTCCGAGACCTTATCGGAGAGCCGCAGCACCTTGCAGGCCGTGCGCGAATTGGCCGACTATCTCGATCGTCATCCGGATGCGCTCTTGCGCGGGAGGCGACCGCAGAAGATGCCGCAGAGACCCGCGGCGTTATCCTCGGAGGCTAAACCGTGAACGGCTTCTACGTACGGTTCGCTGTTGCGTGGCTCGCGGCCGTCGGCTTCGGCTGTACTTCAGCGCCGGTTCGTTATTACACCTTGACTCCGCCGCCCGACCAAACCTTGCCGGGTTCGCAGACAACGCTCGCAATCGATGTGCGGGTCGTCCATACCCCGCCGCAACTCAGCCGCTCTGAGCTGATGGTTCGCACCGGGCCAAGCGAGGTGACGCTTCTCGAGAATGAGCGATGGGCGTCGCCGGTGAAGGATGAAATCAAAGATGCGCTGCGCCTCGAGCTGCAGCGACGGCTGGGCCGCATGACCGGATTGCGCCCCGACTTTACCAAGCTAACGCTCGACATCGACGTGCAGCACCTCGAGGCGGAACTCGGTCGGTACGCACTGCTCCAGGCGTCTTGGAGTGCAACCTCATTCGCCACGGGCCAGCGATCCAATGGCGCGCGGGCCACGACCTGTACGTTTCAGGCTAACGAGAAGATCCATGCCGGCTACGCAGGAATAGTTGAGGGGTATCAACGAGAGATCGCGGCGCTTGCCGACGCCATCGTAGCCGTGGTGGCGAGTCCTGAAAACGGTATCGACGCTGCGTGCCAAAAATCGATCGAAGATCACTAGATTCAGCAATGCGGGTTAAACATGTTTCGCCGAGTACATGAAGTCAGGTCAATACTCCAGTTTCTGCTTGAGAGAGCACCGCATTACGGTCCGCTCGCCCGAGATGATCTGCACAAGTTCCGCGATGAGATCGTCAAAGCGTCCGTAGGTGCGAGCATCTCTGCCGCCGCTGGACTTATCTTTGCCTGCTTCCTGTCGGTCGCGGTGATTGTCTCGGCATGGGACAGCCTGTATCGCACCGCGGTGGCGTGGGGGGTTTGTTGCGGCTGGGGTGTGCTGGCACTCGGCGGCTTATGGTTTGTGCGAAAGGCCATTTCAGGCCCACCGCCATTTCAGCTCATGGCGGCTGCGCTAGAGCGCGATTATAAGAGCCTTCTCGCGGTGGCGGATCAACAAGAGTCCTAGGTACGATGATCAATCAGGGCGTGACTCCCGTGCCCGCGATGTCAATCGCTCCCATGGAAAGCGCCAGTGCGGCCGCAGCCGTGTGGGCATTCGCACGCGCATCCTCAATCTGCGTGTCGCCTTGGACGACGGCGTTCTCTTCGGTGGCAAGATCTGTATAGGTTCCGACCCCTTGGCGGTACGAACGCAGCGCCGCCTCGTAGGCCGTGTGTGCGGCCTGACTCAAAACCGTAGCGGCATCATACTCGGCCAGGCTCGTCAATAATCCATTGTATGCGCGCACCACCTGTTGCGACGCGGAGTCGCGCGCGGCCGACAGTTGTTCTTGTGCCCCCCGCGCTTTGGCGTCGGCCATGGAGATGCGATTTCGCCGCATACCACCGTCAAAGAGGGGGACACTAAACGACAGCAGAATGCTTTGTCCGGGCCGATTAATATGCGAATAAGGACCGCCGTCGGAGTTCAACGAACCAATATTCTGAAAGGCCTGCCCTGCGAGTTCGATCTGGGGATAGTAGGATCGCCGCTCGCCCTTGAGGGCTGCCTCGGCCGCATCCACTTTGCCGAGCGCCGCAATGACATCCGGCCGGTGCGCGAGAGCTTGATCGACCGCCTTGGACACGCTGTCGGCCGGAGCGGGCGGTAGCGGCAACTCTGCGCTATCCACCACATCGATTTCCGTAGCAGCAGGCACGCCGAGGGCTGCAATGAGATTTGCCCGCGCGGTTCTCTCGGCGCCTTCGGCCGCTGCCAGCGTATAGCGTGCTTGAGCCGTTTGTCGCTGCGCCTGCGCCACGGCAACCACGGTGGCGAGGCCGTTATTCTGCTTGGCAACCGCGGCATCCTGAGTGGTAAGAGCGGTACTCAAAGCCTTCTGCGCTGCATGGAGCTTCCCGCGCGCGGCGCCCAAGTCAAAATACGCTTGCGATACGTCGAATATAAGTTTCTGGTGAGCACCGGTGAAGGCCACGTTGGCGACAAAAGAATCTGCGCGCGCGGCTTGCAATTGCGCATCGCGACGGCCGAAGTCGAACAGCAACCATTTCAGAGCCAGCGCGGGAATAATTTCCCGCGTATCGGAGACGAAATAGCCTGCCGGCACCAAGTTTCTTGGCATTGGCAACGGCGTGTGCTGAAAGCCGCCGATCGCTTGCAAGGAAAGCTGCGGAAGATACGCGCTTTCCGCGAGGCCGATACCCGCGGCCGCTTCGCGCGCGGCTTCCCAAGCCTCCCGCGTTTTGGGATTTTCTCTTTCTGCTAGATCGACCAACGCTGCCAGGTCGTACTGCTTCTGCGGAACCGTATAACGGGTATCGCCAAGGGCTTCGGCGCGGCGGATGGCCGATTCAGGAATCGCCCAAGGTTGCGCGGGGCTCGGCGGCGCTTGCGCCACCGCCAGATGAGCGCTGAGCATGCCGGCAAAAAAGAGCAGTCCGACCGTCGAGCGTTCAATGCCGCGGCGGGATCGTTGCGACTCAGCGAGCGCCGTCATGATGCACTTTGACGGATGCGGTTAATCCCACGTGCATGGCAAAGGGGGGCGGGCCATCGAGCCGAACCCAGACAGGAAATCGCTGCGCGACCACCACCCAGTTGAGGTCGCGGCCGACGACTGGAAGACCGGGGCCGCCTTGATCAGTCGATTGCACGCCTGCGCCCAAGCTTTCCACCCGCCCTGCAAAGGCGCGGTTGCTCTCGGACATGGTCCACACCGTCGCACGATCGCCGACGGCGATGCGCGGCAATTCGGTTTCTCGAAAGTCGGCGATCGCATACCACGCATCGGACTTGATGAGACTGAAGACTGGATGGCCGGCGACGGCAAAGGTGCCTTCCGCAATTTGCAATCCGACTACCTTTCCCGCAAACGGGGCACGCAGGGTCGTCAAATCGTAATTGCGCGCGGCATTGGCCGCCGCCGCTTCCGCGCCTTCCAATTGCGCTTCGAGGCTTAAAGTATCGCCCACCGCTTGCCGGGCCTGGGTGGCGCTTCGGGTGAGCGCTTGGAGGGATGCTTCGGCGGAAGCTTCGTTCGTCTTCGCTTCGTCCAACTGCTGTTGCGTAACGAAGCCGGGTTTCACCAACGGCTCAAGCCGCTTGCGCGTGTCCTGGGCAAACCTTAGCTGGTCGCGCGCCTTCTGTACTTGGCTTTCGGCCGCTTGGACGCCGGAACCCTGGGAGGTGACTTGACGTCCCGTCAGAGCGATCTGTGCCTTGAGAGCGGCCACCTGAGCGCGCGCTTGGCGCAGTTGAAATTCATAGGGCACTGGATCAATGACGAGCAGCGGCGCACCTTTTGCAACATCTTGATCATTGGTCACGAGGATCTGGACAATACGTCCGCTGATCTCCGACGCCATCGCCGCGCTGAAGGCAAAGATGCGGGCATCGTGTGTGCGAGGGCGCCGATCGATCGCGAAGACGACGAGAATTCCCAGAACGATGGCGAGTCCGATTGCCACCGTTGCAATCACTTTGCCGCGAAGCGACTTGCCTTCACTCATAGGCATTGTTCAAGCCAGCCATATCAGCCACATCGCGAAGGTGCCTGCACAACCAATCGCTAGCAGCACGACTAAGGGGACGGGTAGTTCCTCGAGCATTCCTAAGGCCTTGAAAATTGCGCGGACTGCGAGTGCCAACGCAAGGCCCGCCAGAGCGCAAACCATCCAGGACGGAAAATACGAGCCTAGAATATTGCGCGAGGGCGCGCCGTCGCAGCCGCCCAGTAAACCCAAGAGCGGCGCCGCGCACCACAACCGAGCCGCCGGCGCAAAGCGGCAGAACGCGCCGCCTCGCTCTGGAGAACTTATCGCGATATCCATGAGGAGCAGTGTCATCGGTTTAACCGTCGCCAGCAGTCCCCCCTTTGGGGGAGCGGCTTCGGCCAGGGGCTGCTAGCCTGCATTGTCAAAAAATGCCCGAATGCGATGGAGTAACGATTGACTGGCGCTGTCATCGGTAGCGCGAACGGCCACACCTCGATTGAGAATCGCGAGGCCGCGGCGCGCAGACCGGTCAAATTCGGCATACAAGTCGGAATTTGCTGCGAGCAGGCGCTTTATGACATTGCAGTCGAGCCCGTAGAGCTTGCAATGGGTGCGAGCTGTAGCCGTGGCCGCATAAGGGGCGCCGGTGAGTAGACTGACTTCGCCGAGGTAGTCGCCGGCCCCAATGAAGCCAACCGCGCGCTGGCCAGAAGATTCAGTATGTTGGCTGACTTGAAGAATTCCAGAGACGACGATAAAGAGCATCGCTTCAGTTCCCCCTTGCGCGAACAGCACCTCTCCTGGTTCGAGCGATCTGGGGCTTAAGTGGACGGCTAGTTCGGCCAGTTGTTCCGGCTCCAAGGATTCAAAAAGAACGGTGTCTTGAAGAACTGCCAGCACCGGTTGAAATGGCCGGCCCATACCTTGATCGGATGTTTGAGTATCTTGAGCGGCGCACGGAAAGTAGAGACCCGAATAGTAGAGTTGCCGCCTTGAATGCCGGAATAGCAGATCTTTGGTTGTTGACAGGTGTTCAGTATCAGCGACCGAAAAAATCACCCGATATCGACTTTCCGTCAACCCTAGGCATGTCAGCACGACCTTAGATACCGGCACGGGAAGAATGGTGGGGCATAGCATTGTGGCTTGTTGAAGCGTGTCGACGACGTGCTCCGGGTTTGCGGCGGCGGGACACGTGAGCTCTATGAAGGCTGAACGAACACGAGTCGGAGAGCTGCGGTTCACGATGTCGGATTTGGCGACCACACTGTTTGGGACAATCGCGACGTCATCGCCGTCGGTGAGAATGCGAATCGAGCGCCAGTTCATCTGCACCACCGTGCCCTCGATTTTGTCGCCGAGCGAAATACGGTCGCCCACATTGAAGGGCGCTTCAATACCGAATGCGATTCCGGCGAACACGTCCGCCAGTGTGTTCTGCAGAGCCAGACCCAGCACGATCGCCAGGACGCCGGAAGTCGCGAGCAGACCACCAATGGGCAGCGCCAGCACGGAAATCAAGACAACCAATACAGCGGCGGCGTAGATCGCGGCGGCGGTGAGATCGGGAAAGAGCCGTGCCTCGCGCCATCGGCGGTTGTAGTTGAGGGTGAATGACATGACCGCAAC
>Ga0193713_1000547_pt1 | contig 12653 bp, 10 predicted proteins | sample H3a2metaG_FD_143054 | JGI IMG/M metagenome (GOLD analysis project Ga0193713, IMG submission 143054) | Soil microbial communities from a riparian zone of the East river system, Colorado, United States - H3a2 | ecosystem: Environmental > Terrestrial > Soil > Riparian zone | place: USA: East River... | reverse complement strand
CCCGGCTTCGCCGGAATACGCAACCATTCTCGCTCTAACGCGCCTGATACCAGCCCGGAGCTGTCATCCGTACCGGGGGAAGTCCAGTTATTACTTAGAGTGGTCCTGGAAACTGAGGGAGTTCACAATGCGGCCATTTCACTCGGCAATCTGATTAGATCGCCAGATCTCCTTCGGGCCTCTGTTTGGAATCACTGGTTGTCTGGGAGAGCCACCAACTCACTAGTGGCCCTAACGACCAAAGGCAGAGAAAGAACCAGGTGATGGCGATCATATTCCCGGCCACCTCACAATAGGCACCCACAAAAGCGACGACGGTAACATTAGGGGTAAGCAGAATAATGTTTCTGACCAATCCCTGACTATCCGAAGACTCGTCAGCAGACGCTGCGGAAGTCTTCCATTCCAAAGTATATTTCCCGGAATAAAGTAGACGCCAACTAGCCTTCGCCGCGGCAGAGAACGTGTTCCAAGCTAGCGACGGCAAGCAAGCGAAAAATAGAAGCTCGCGAAGTAACTCCGCCAGTACGCGCCGAACCTTCAATCGCGCGGTAGTACACTCACTTCGTCCAATAAGATCCGCAGTGTTCGGGGGCAGCCACCCGCAAAGCAGCTGGAGAAGGCGAAGCGCAATCACAGTGCCAACAATCCGATTGGCCCAGGATTTGTCTGAGATCGCGTAGATTAGGAGCAGGAAGACTGCGCCTGGTACGAGTGCGCGTCGCGCGTAGTCGGCAAGCTTCCAGTGCGCAAGCAGGGACAGGTCGCCTCTGACGTTCCGCCGAAGAGCATATAGCCAAGCTTGCCAGTCGCCTCGATTCCAGCGGTGCGTCCGGGTCATTTCTACTTCGAGAGTGCTTAGTGGGCACTCCGTAATATATACATCCGTCAATAGGCGGCTCTTCAGGATGCAGCCCTCGATTACGTCATGACTAAGCCGAGTACTGCCCGAAACGCATCAACACTATATATTCCTTTACCGACGAATGAGCCTTCCCTAAATAGAACTTCGTAAACTAGCTCCAACCGCTCAGCGTCAGACCAGCACAATTCAAGCATTCGCTGGAACCTCGTTGATGCAACAAAGTCCTCGGGTAGCAATGGGAGGGGTTGCAATATGCCGCAACCCTGCAGCACTACCTTTTTTTGTCTATCTATGATGAGACTGTGCAAATGATTATTCATATGTCGAATGAGGAGCCGTGCGCCGCCAGTCACTAAATTGTTGTCCTCGTCTAGAGTAATTACGAAACGTGCGCCGACGATACTGCTAGCAGCGCCTCTTGCCAACGTAAAGCGACCAAGTTTCCCTGTCGCAATGTAGTCGTTTAGGTCATTCAACTTTCCTCGCTTTCTCTCGTGACCCATCCACGCTCCCTGCGCAGGCGACCAATTTCTATCGCGATGAAGAAGAAAGAAACGTGGTTCAACGCCAACCCAGGGTTGTTCGTTAAGTGAATCGATCCCACGAAGAGCGACTTCTAGGAGTCCAATGTCTGTTGGTAGTCGCTGTGTGGAGGCATCAGACAAATCGGTAAGTAGTCCGAAGTAGACCCCCGGCGTGTAGTTCGACTTGGCGTGAGATTCAAGTGTAGCGATAAGCCGACGCGCCGTAGCCTCGTCCTTTAGGAGAGCAGGGACAACAAATGCTGTGAGTGGTGGATCCATAGGATCCAATTGGATGGCCGCTACGGTGCCGATTCTAGTGCCAAATCGCCTGAAGGCCAGCAAAAGTGAAACCTGAGTAACCAAACACAACGCCACGTCGATGGATACGAAGGCAAAGCAAAACATGAGAAACACAAAAACCGGTTGGCCGGCCGGACGGGCGAGCGAGTATCGAGCCGGAACAATGAGGAGCAAGGCGACAACAATGGTGGTTATCGTGAGAAATAGGGCAACGCGAATTGACTGCCCGCGCACACTGGTGACGTGAAGATCTGCCGTACTCATCGCTGCTGATCCAGATTCTACCGAAAGTAATGAGACGTCTATCCGGAGTGCGGCACGCTCTCTGAGTGTGCTCCGATCTCCGCTCAAAATGAGTCTCACGAAGCCGCGCTGAGCGGCAATACGGAGAAGTCAAGGCGGGTAGTTGGTCGTACTGCTCCTCACTCACACGCCGCGGCGATTCCGCTAACCGACCCTGGGTTTTCGGCATACCAGCTCAGTGCGTTTGCCACCTTTAAGTGCCGCAGCATATAGGACCACCCCGCGAGGTAGTCTCCCGACATTTTTAGCATTCCTCGTGATCCACTGCATCGGCAGTACCGCCCAGAGATCGAGACCTTGGCAAACTTGGCAGCACATCTTGAATGTATCGTGCAAAGAACCCCTCAGATGCCGGGAGGCGAGGTCACCCGTCGCAATGCCCCAGTATTTGTTAGGCAGAGGGCTCGAGATTGGACAACTCCCATTCGCTCTCTACCATACCATACGCATCCACTTTGGCGGGCCAACTCCGCAAGGATTGCCCGTACACCCCACACAGCTCTACGCTCTCTCGTCAGCAGCTGCATGATCCACAACTGTACGCCCTCGTTCCACTCACTCGGGTGAAGTACATTGGGTTTTCGGTGAAACATTTGTTCATGGCGATCGTCACTCAAATACGCCCACGATATGACTCCTACGCACTTGGCGTATTGATCGAAGCAGATCTGGAGCTGACCCAGCCGCACAGGTACATCGATCCACCAACTTGCAACAGAGGCCACATCGAATTCGGTGACTTCTCCCAGCAATAGGGCCTTGGCCGACTCAATATCGGAAACTTGCGCCAGACGCCACACTTACTCCCGTCCTATATACTCAGGCCCTCGCGGAATTTCAGACAGCTCGATTCCTTCGTTCGCAGCAGGATCGTCGTGGAAGTCTTGAAGAGAAGGCCACCGATCCGAATGCTGCGCCCTCCGTCCATGCGCAAGATAGGAGCAAAAAGCCTCGAACAATGCCATGGTTGGATCTGCGCGATCACAGAAGAGAAAATTACCAGCCTGGTTCAATTCGAGAAATGTAATACCACCGCCTTTTCCAACGACTAGATCAATAGTAGCGAAATTTAGACCCATTAATCTGCATAGACCAATGCATTGCCGTCTTACTTCAGGCGAGATCCCGTATCTCTTGAGCGGAACGTTTCCGAGTAACTCCTCTATTCGCCAGTCAGTGGTTTCCTTCCGCTCTTGGCTCATCAATTGCGCACCATAGACGCTGTGTCCTATGACAGTGACCCGCAACTCAAAGCCCTTCAATATGCGTTCCTGATAAATTCCAGGGCAAGCCATTACGACCGCTTCGTTGTCAATGACTTCTCGCGGCACTCGCGTAGTTTCTACAAAGCACTCGGTTCCATCGGGCTTAATCCACATCATCGGGTGGAAGCTCTTGTGAACTATGTCTCTATGGTTGTTAAGATAAAACCGCCGCAACTGGCTCGGATCATTAGTCACTAGTGTATTCGGAATGTTGAAGCCATGATCTCGCGCCATTTTTAGTTGGCAAAGCTTATCCTCGGCGGCCATTGAATTGGTCGGGTGATTTACCCACCGTGGACACTCAATTGACGCCAACATGCCTTTGAGATGAGCGCCCGATTCTATACGAATAAATTCGCGATCTGCCGGGTGGGTCGCAGAATTGGTCTGTGGGCGACCATGTCTTCGAACCCACACAGCATCAAAGAACCCCGGGCAATCACGACTGCCAATCGCGCGGCTGTCAGCGCGCCGTCCCTCATTCGACAGCGATATTGAGCAAGTTGAATCCTTCGGATAGCGGGTCCAATCCCAAACCATGACGTTTGAGCCAGCCTTTCGCAACGCCCACGCGACTGACCGTGAATGCGAGTCGTGTTGCACTGTGACAATTAGTATGGATTTGGTGCCCATACGAGCAGGTCGCTGGTTAGCCATTGCAGATGATTGATTTAAACCGAGGGTGGAGCGCCTGACCGGCAACGCTCATTGGCAGCGTGTCGACTTGCAATGAAAGAGGTTCCCGGTGTTCGTTGGACGCGGCACGGAGCTTGGCGGCAAACAAATTCACCCAATTGACGCGGACCTTCGGCCGGTTCAACTTTCCAAGCTGACGTGGCAGACACCGCTCAATTCGAGATGCCCGGCGAGCGTGAATTCCAAACCTTCCGTAGGTCGCACTATCTTAACGGCTCGTAGGCGCCGGGGAGAACCAGAGCATCGACCCAATCAACGTAAACCGCCCAGCTTGGAATTGCCACGCCGTGCGCTCATGCCCTCTGAAATCGGCCAACGCTACTGCTTGTTCGCTTTTGCGGCAGGAGCGGGCCCAGTAGACACTCTACTAAGGCAAAGGTAGTCATCCTCAACACTCATCCCGAGCGCCAACCGTCGGCGGTCCAGGCCCTGTGAGTCCTCAACGGGAAGCGGATTCAACACCCCATCCGTCATCGTCAGTTGTGACCCGTATAGCTGAGGCTTACCCTGTGCTAATCGCACGCGATCCACCAAGAGCGCGTATTGTTCAAATGACAGGTCTCCGTGCGACGCCAGCACTTTCACGACTGGTAGCCATTGATGTTGAAAGTTGGGGTCACTGTCGGCGTGCTGCAGTAACAACCAAGCCGCCGCAACTCCGTTGTAGCCGACCATTTTCGCATTCGGGAAGCCATCCCAGCGAATAATTTGCTTGAATCGTCGCAAATTGTCGGCGTCAACTCTCTTCGCAGCGATAATCTCAGGGCTATTTTGGTCGTTGTTGTTGATGTTCCAAGCTTGGCGCGCACTCTGATCGCGCTCGACCATCAACAGGAGTTCTCGTTGAAGTGCTGGGCGACTAACATGCGAAATATCAGGCTGGCGCTTTTCTAGCGCGTCAATTTGCGCATTATGAGCCTCAACGGCGTGAGGACACTTCTCCCGCATTCGCGCATGCAAATTGTCTACGGACTCTGTGTTCGGTCCAGCGTTACCAACTGCGGACTCCGAAGATTCGCTTGAAAAAGCATATGCCGGATATGTTGACACAAAGAGAAGCGGGAGAACGCGAAAATCCATCGGCATGGCTAAAGTGTCCTCAGTCGGCACTTCCACAAATAAACCCGCCAGCGACGCTCGCCGCTATGCGGAGCGCGCCACACTAACGACCTACCAACAAACGCTCTCGGCTAAATCTTAGTCTCGTAGTTGTCGTAGTCCGTGGTTGTCACATTGCTGCCGGGATAGCCCGTAACATACTGGGTCTGGTCAGCTGCGCCAGCAACAATCTCCAACTCTTCGGCGGTCAAAGTGCGGCTCAGCTGACGAGCCACAGGTCTGACTCCAACCTCTTTCGACGTAGTCATTCGGCGTTCCTCCTGCTAACGGAGCCAACTAGGGAATCACCCACCGGGAGCGTATCATACGTCACACGACCATTGCCACATTCCTGTACGGGTACTCGCGCCTCAATCGTTTTTCTGGACACGGGACCACCTGGCAAGAAAATCTTCTCTTTCGAGGCGGTTGCGTCTATGCGCAGGTAGCTGCGTCCCTCTAAAGGATTTGTACAGGTCAATACAGAACAGAGGCTGTCATAGTGCCTAATCGTCGTTAGATGTTGCGGATTCGCAACTCTCCAGGCACGCCGGCCGGCTGCAACCAGGCTATCGATGTAGACACACAGCTGGTTAGGGAAGTCCGGCGCCTTGTAGCGCCCGCGCGAAATTAGGCTTTCCGTAAGTTGAAGCAAATGCTCGCGAAACAACAATCTTCTGGGTTTAAGAGTGCGCATCAGGCACTGTCGCACCAGGGGACCCATTCCACGCAATTGCTCGACCTCGGTCATCAGCAGATCGATTCGATCAAGTACACGCCCCTTCCCAAGAGATTCCGATGTGCGCTCCCATCCCCTCGTATTTGTCACCCAAGGAAAGCGGACTGTTTGCTCACCTGACAGGTAATTTACTGGATCGGCCTGTTGCTCACTAAAAAGTTCGGCTAACGCCGCCTTGACCCTATCTGCAAGAACCCCACACTGCACTGCGATGGGAGCGACCAATGCACCTAACTCCTTGTCAAATTGAGCGGTAGCCGACTGTTGTGTCACCGCTTGCAACTCCCTCCTCAGCTGAGAAGAAGATGCGCTGGGCACATACCGACTGAAATAAAAAGCAATCGAATGCGCCGAGGCAAGCACCATCTGAATGTCATCTCCAAACGCTGGTTGATTAGGGGCAGTGTAGGCTCTTCTCCAATTGGGCAACGCGCGAAACGAGCCAAAATCAAGCAATTCACCGTTGATCGTGATATTTGATGATAGGTAGCCGCCGTGAAATAGTCTCGAGGCCCAACCGTATCCAATCTGCTCCCCAATGCGCGAGAAGGTCTCCTCAATATTTCGCGTAAGGAACACACCCCTACTGCCTTCGCTCGCGCGATTCACAAAGGATTGAATTACCTCCTTTGTACGCAATGCATCCAGATATTGATTGGACCGAACTGATCCAGCCGTTCCGAAATAGATGCTGCGCTCCAAGTGTGCGAGGCGGATGAAGTTTGGCCGCACGATCATTGCTCGACGCGCTCCCGGCGGCTCGCTATCGCTATATATATGAAGGCCACAATCAATGATTGCGATCACTGGAATTGCGCTATGCGGAAACTCTGCACATGCGAGCTCAGAGTAAATTGTTTCGCGAATGGCCTCCTCCAACCACATGCATCCGTGACTATGAAACCAATCCGCCCGTGAGCTAATTAGCGGCGTACGCCCCATTCCCTTTGCGTGGAAATATCCGGACGTCCCACATCTACCACTACCACCGTGAATAGCTCCGGTTGGTCCGCCGTATCTATCCGCAAAGAACGTCCTAAGCTCACTCTCATAGCTGTCCGCTGGATCGAATTGATCGGGTACGGAAAACGCAAACCGCTCCAACAATCCCTCCGCAAAGCGCCCTCTTTCTGAGAGACTTCCAGTGTCTATTCCCAACTCGATCATATACCGAAGATTTAGCCACAGGACTCGTGGTCGTGACAGTCTTCGTGCCTCGAATGGAACATATAAGTTCGGCGAGACACCTGTTAGTGACGGCGCATACGGTCCATCTAATCGCAAGACGCTTTCCCCAAGCCCACTCGTGTTGCACATACTGAGTTCGCAGCGACCCTACCGTGTGGCTTGATGCCGGTTAGAGAATAAAACTTGTCATTTCTATTTCTCGCTGGCAGCGAACTACGGAGTCACGTGGCCCGTACCGCCATACGGATTTGAATATGATCAGAGACAAAACACCTCTATGATCTCGGCACCATGATCTTCAAGATGCGCTCGGCCCTAACTCAAACTCAGTCGCAATGTCCAATTTGCGAGTCCGAAGTAACATCCCGGCGAGAATGACGACATCAGGCTACCCATTAGGTCGATTCTAGATTTAATAACCTGCGTCTTACCATGGCGCTACTCATGCGCCTTCGTCGGCTTGCGTCCGCCCACCTTAATTACCCTATCGACAGTACGGATCGTCTCGTCCCGGTGCGCCGCGATAATCCGAGTAACCTGCAGGGTTGATAGATTGTCCATGATTAGGCTCTCAGTACGCGGATCCAAGTGACTCGTTGCCTCGTCCAAGAAAAGCACTTCCGGACGCCGATACAGCGCTCGAGCCAAAAGCAACCGCTGTTTTTGCCCCCCCGACAGACTATTCCCCATATCACCCAGGTACGTTTCATATTTCATCGGCATCGCATCGATGTCGTCTGCGATTGATGCTATTCGTACGCACTCGCGCATCCAACCGTAATCCAGACGCTCATCAAAGAAACCAATATTGTCAGCGATAGTTCCCGAGAGAAGTTGGTCATCTTGCATTACAGCAGCGACGCACTTCCGAAAGTGACGTAAATCTACCTTTCGCGACGCGCCCCTACTAACCTGAACCCCGCCCACTGTGGGTTCCAGGAGCCCCAAGAGTATCTTGATAAGAGTGGACTTTCCGCATCCGCTAGGACCCACAAATGCCACAGACTCATTGCGTTCAATACAAAAGTCTAATCCCGCGAGAACCCATGGCTCTACAGCGCTATAGCGAAAGCCTAAGTCAGATACCGTAATCTTAAGCCCCGGCGATTCCGGTTGAGAAGAGATGTCGGCAGACGATTCCGAAACACCCGGTTCGTTCATATATTCGTGCTGACACAATTCCACTGACGCCCCTGGATCTGGCGAAGTCATCAAAATGTCTGCAAGTCGTTCAGCATGTATCGAGAGCATTCGCATGTCAGACCACTTATTTATCAACGAGTGACAATTGTCAGTCAAAGTCGCCTTGTAAGCGAGCACAGCAAAAAGCATTCCGACAGTCAGATAGTGATGCATCACCATTGTCGAAACGAGCCACAAGACAAATATGTCTTCGGCTCCGCCCAAAACCTTGTGGGTCGTTTCGAACCCCAGTGACATCTTTTGCGCAGTCAGGTTCTTGTTGGCAGCATCTACGGCGGCATTTTGCCAGCGGATGCGCCTTTCAACTTCCTGGCCAAAGAGTCTTATCGGTTGAATGGCGCGCACTGACTCAAGAAAAATGCTTTGGGACTTGGCTTGCAGTACAACTTGGTCTGCGGCCACTCGCCGAAACGGCCCATAGGCCACCCACCTCAATAATGCGTACACAAGAATAGATAGCGTCACTACGCCCGCTACGATCCCACTGTACGAGATCAGCAACATAAGCGTAATGACGGCCATCACGCCGTCCAAGATGGCCTCCACTACCTTGGTCGTAACTGCCTGGTATATGGCTGTAATGGCACCAAAGCGCGACGCAACGTCGCCAAGATCTCGCGAAGAAAAGTACGAGATCGGGAGTTTGAGCAAGTGGGACAGAACGTTGGTACTCCACTGGACGTGAAGGTGTGTTGTCACTGCAAGTGACGCCCAAGTTCGCGCTACCTCTAAGACGATGCGAAAGATCACTGTTAGAGAAAGACCAATGAGTAACAAATACAACAATCGGTAGTCAATCGCTGCAATGGCGTGATCAACAGTCCACTGTAAGATCAACGGGGCCGTGACACTCAGAGCCTCTATACCGAGTGCCATTGCCAATAGCGATACAAGCGCGCGACGCAGCCCGATAACTTGCCCCATCAGTCTCCACGGAGATAGAGGGGGAGATGAGCCTTTCCTAAAGAATGTCGGGGCCGGGCTCAATTCAAGTGCGACGCCACTAAAATGGCTTGAAAACTCTTCTCGCCCTAGTATTACTTGCCCCTTTGCAGGATCATTAATAGCGAAGCGGTTCCCTCCTCGAGAAATGCGAGTCAACACCACAAAGTGCGACATGTTCCAATGGACTATGCACGGTGTTGTCAGCGCGCGGATACCCTCCAATTCTACCCGAACTGGTCGACCATTTAGGTTCATTGCATTTGCAACTCGACACAACGTTCCCAATGTAGCGCCCTTTGTGCCAAGTGATGCTCGCTCACGCAATTCCCTTAGACTAATGTGATGGCCATAGTACGAGGCAATCATCGCAATACACGCTAATCCACACTCGCTCGCCTCGTTCTGGAGAATTAGGGGAACAGCGCGACTTGCCAATATGCGCAAATGAAGAGCCTTCAATCTCATCGCTGGAATGGCGTGCGGAGACGGCATGCAGTTTCTCCGCTAGTAAGCAGTTCGCATAGGCCACTCAAGAAAGCGGCGTTTGCCGTGAATTATCTGCGCGTCGATAACAAGCCCCGACCGAATGGCCTGGTGCGCCTCTCGATCAGCGACCTGCTGCGAGGCCAAAGTGACAATCACTCTATACACGGGCTCGTCGGCTGGTAAATCCGCAGTCGCGGCAATCGACTCTGGAAGGTCGTGCCGCGAAAGCGGGCCCAGTGACACCGACGCCACTGTTCCCGAATAATCTCCGTACTGCTGGTATGGGTAAGCTCGATATCGAATCCTCGCAATATCCCCCACCCCAATGGAACCTATGACGTGACTGGGTGCAAAGAATGCCGCAACTAGAGTCGCCCCAGTGGGAACGATAGTTACCAAAGGTTCTCCGCTAACGAATTGGCCTGACTCCGCGAGAACAGCAACTACTTGGCCGTCACAAGGCGATATTATTGAACTTGCAGCTTGACCCTCTGCGACCAATTCACTCTGCTCGAGTTCGCCAAGTTGTTGTTGCAATCCCGCGTGATCGCGCGAGCTTTGTATTGGAAGTGTGCGCAGCTCAGCTTCAAGAGCAGTGATTTGCCTCTTTAGATCGAGGCGCGAGCGGCTAAGAGCCTCCACAGCGGCTTGCTGGGATAGAACCGAGTCTTCTCGCTGCCTATATTCAACCTCCGACATATAGTGCTGTTGCAGAGCAGGTTCGAGGCGCTTCAACTCGACCTGTTGATTGACCAATCTCGTCGATTGAATTCTCAATTCAGTGTCCATCTGAGCAAGCTCAGCACGTAGGGTGTCAAGCTGGGAAGTGATGCTAGTTTGCTGATCCGAGAGCACGGCCTGGCGCGCACGATCTTCATACTCAAATTGAAGCTTTCGATTGCGAATATTTGATAGCAATGACTCTGCTGTCATTCGGAGACCGTGGTCGCGTCGAGAATTACCCAGTGCCATGCGATCCTCGGCTAGCAAAAATAATGCATCACCCTTCCTGACTTTCTGTCCCTCAATTACCAGTCTTTGCAAGACTATGCCGGCGCGCTGTGGATACACTCTCACCATACCGTTGTCCGGTTCCACAGTCCCGACTAGAGAGGTATGCACTGTGTACGTTCCAAAAAGCATCAGAGCTAGAACCCCTATGGTCACTATCAACCCGAGTAGCGCAAGTAGCGTGATAGAGGGAGCGCGTATAAATATTACGGTGCCCGTATGCTCGACGCGCGCCCTACCCAGTGCCTCGGGCCGAAATAGCGGCAGCGGATTCTCGCCATTCGAAGTCAAGTTGATGCCTTTTGCCTGCTCACGAGTAGGAGTACATCGCCTTTGCATTGTCCAATCCGCTGTTTACACCGCAACAAACTGGCGGATCTTCGTGCCAGGCGACGTCAGGCCGGATTGTTTATCCGGTCGATTTGGCTGAACATCTCCTCTTCTTATCTCACAAGTTAAATGTTGCTTTATCGCCCGAATTCGCGAGGCGGTGGTTTGTAACCGCATTGATACTGTACGCGGACGGGTAGTCACTTTCCTCCGCCGCGTATGATGTCGCCTCAAACTGCAATTTCCGTGACATTGAAGATGACTAGAACTGATCCAATATTGCAGTGGTGATATGCTGCTTAGCAGCCCATTGGAATACTCCGGTTCGGCTTCCCACTTTAGATTCGTAGCAGTAGTCTCCGGCGCCGGCGGTTATTAATCCAAGGGGCTGTGCATCCAGACCAATTCGATGTGCTGGTGTCAATCTTGCGCACCAACTTTGCCTCTCACAGCGCACAGGCCACCCTGCCGATCAGAAGTCTGTTCCACAGCTTGTCATTTTACGGAGCGACCGTTCTGACACGGACTGCCCGGCACCATGCGGAAAGTCTTGGCCCCGTCTGGCGCACGTTACATGCGTGGCTTCCCCGAGTCCAGGTCGCGAAACTCATCGCCGCGAACGTGCCGGCGCACGCTCGGCTCGATCGTCATTTCGCCAGGGATATATATATCGTTGGTGGCGCTGAGTCGCCTTGCCGCGCGGCGGGCTTGAAGGGCCTTCCTGAATTTATCGATCGGGACCCGAACATCACGCTTTGTAGACTGTATCTGCGGCATCCATACGCCCCATTTCTTGCGTTTAAGTATAACTAGGTAAGTGTCCGGTCTAGAAATCCTTCGGCACCTATAACTATGCGTCCTGCGCGCATCGTGGTGGTGCGGACTTGAGCTGTTCCTCCGAGGAGTGAAACCCAAAGTGGCAGCCGTGGAGTGCCCGCCTTCGGTGTGTGATTGGGATGCTGTTGTTGGGGTCTGTAGTTGGTGGGCTCTGGGGTATTTCGGACATAGCTGATATCCTAATGCGACAGGTTCGTTGTCCAGGTTAGGCGACAAGATTTGGAGTTACTCTCATGCGTCAATTGGCGATTGTTGCTCTGGCTGCGTCATGGCCAGTCTGTGCCCCATCGTACGCTGGGCTTAGTGGTCCGACAGGTGCCGGGGAGGCTCCTTGTAGTGAGTACCTCGCGGCGGCGAAGGCGCCAGCGCACGAGGATATCTACGCTCAGTGGGCATCGGGAATGATCGCCGGTATCGTGTCGCAAACGTCGCGGGTTCCAATTGCAGATTTAACTCTGGAAAAGATCGCAAGTGCTCTTAGAAAGTACTGCACATCTAACCCGAAAGAAACACTAATTGAAGCGACGGGCAAAATCGCTATGCCATACTTGGTAGCAAGACCCTATTCCGCAGGGAGAGAAATGCGCGAGTCAAGTGGCGGCACGTAGCTGCGATTGACCTTCCCAGGAAATACCTAAGGCGAGAATTAGGTGAATGGACTTCCCTCGCATCGTTGACAGCCCCGGGCCATGACACGGGGTAATTCCATTCGCGGGAACAGGCCCCAGTCTTCGTTTGCGGCCCCCGTTGACCGTCAAGCAACTTGGCGGCCACGTATTCCTTCCCCGTCAATGGCGGTGGCATTTGCTCCACAAGGCGCCGAGGCAGGACAATAAGATCTGGGGATCCTGGCCGACTCGGAG
>Ga0193713_1000545_pt1 | contig 12692 bp, 13 predicted proteins | sample H3a2metaG_FD_143054 | JGI IMG/M metagenome (GOLD analysis project Ga0193713, IMG submission 143054) | Soil microbial communities from a riparian zone of the East river system, Colorado, United States - H3a2 | ecosystem: Environmental > Terrestrial > Soil > Riparian zone | place: USA: East River... | reverse complement strand
CTCCCGCCACGGGGGCCGACGTGGCCACGGTCGGCGAGGGCCTGGTTCCCGACGGACCCCTGGAGTTCACCTTCGACGGCCGCGTCCTGGCGTCGGGAGCCGACGGCACGGTGCGCATCTTCGGACCCCGCGGGGCGGGAGTCTCCCGCCCGCCCGGGGAAGGAAAGTAGCCCATGGCGCGCGCGTGGATCCTGGCGGCGCTGCTCCTGGCGGACGTCACGCCCCGCGACGACCTCTTCCGGGTCTCCTCGGCGCGCCAGCTCGGCGCGCTGCAGGTATCCCGATTCGCGATCAGCTCCATCGCCTTCTCGCGCGACGGCCGCCGGCTCGTGGCGCTCGACACGAACGGGACGCTCTCGGTCTGGGACCTCCCCACGCGCCGCCCGGTCAAGACCATTCCGGGAGCTTTCTCCCGCGGCCGGATCGATCTCTCCCTGGACGGAACCGTCGTCGCCGGGCTGAGCTCGGACCGCCAGGCGGTCCGGGTCCTCGACGTCGAGAAGGGCACGGAGATCCGCTCCATCCCGGAGGTCTGGCCGATCCCTTCCGGCTTCGACCTGAGCTCAGACGGCCGGCGAATCGCGGTGCTGAAACGGGACCAGTCGTTGAGGATTCTCAACGCCGCGACCGGGGAGGAAGTGAAGTTGATCGTGGAGCCCAACACCGGGCAGGGGGGCCAGCCCTCGTGGTCCCCGGACGGAAAATTCATCGTCTGCCACGGGTGGGACGCCCAGGTCCGGATCTTCGACGTGGAGCGCGGCGAACAGACGGGAACGTTCGCCGGGGCCGGCCCGCAGGCCGCCTTCCTCGGATTCTCGCCCGACAGCTCCACCATCGTCCACGCGGCGCAGGATTCCCGGATCCGGCTCTTCGACCGCGCGGGACGCCAGACGCTGGAGCTCGCGGACACCGTGTCGGGAACGCAATCGGTGACGTTCTCCCGCGACGGCCTGCTGATGGCCGCGGTCGACGTCCGGTCCGTCGTCCGGATCTGGGATCCGCGGACGGGGCGGCGGCTCCGGGAATTCGAGGCGGGGGGTGTAACCCAGGCGGCGTTCACGCCCGACGGGCGGTACCTCGCTCTCGCCGGCTCCGACGGCTTGGTGAGGTTGTGGGGCGGCAGCGGATCTTCCCTGGGGTGGCCGAAACCCGTGGAGCCCCGGAAGGGGAACCCGGGATTTCTCGGCATCACGGGGGACACCCTCGACGGCGCGGACGCGGGCGTCTCCATCGTCACCATCATCGCCGGGGGCCCCGCCGAAAAAGCCGGGCTCCAGGTGGGCGACGTGATCCTCATGATCGGGGCCGTCTCGACGGACTCCTTCGAGACCCTGCGGGGCGTGATCATGGAGATGCGCGAAGGGGACGAGGTCGAGGTCACCTACCGCCGGGACGGCGCCTCGAAGAAGATGAAGATCAAGCTGGGCGCGCGGCCGGCCGACTCCCCCTGACGCCCGCCTCGCGCGCGGCGATGAAGAGAACCTGCTGGGCATAGCCCGCGTACGGGCCGAATCGACGCCGCGCGAATTCCCGGATCCGCAGGTCCGTCGCGCGCCGGTTCCGGAAGTAGAGTCGACGCATTGTCTTGCGAACCCAGGTGTCGACGGGGAAAGACTCGAGCCGCCCGCAGGCGAAGAGCGCCACGCAGTCCGCCACCTTTTCCGCGATCCCTGGAATTTCCATCAGTTCCGCCCGGACCTCCTCGTGAGGTCGCCCGGCGAGTCGGTCGAGCCGCCCGTCGCGCGCGAGGCCGGCCGCCGCCGCGAGGTAGCGCGCCCGAAATCCCAGGCGCAGCGCCCGCAACTGGGTCTCGGTCCCCATCTGCTCCGGGCGCGGAAAAGCGGGTGGCGTCCCGAACGCCGCCGCCATGTCCTCCACGTTGCGGGTGATCCTGGGAATATTCGAGGCCATCGAGGTGAGGAAAGCGGCGACGCACTCCCACGGATCCTGCCGGAGGATGCGGAGCCCGCGATACCGCTCGAGCGGATCGCGCAGCACCGGGTCGCCTTCGAGCGCCGCGTGGATCGCGGGCAGGTCGTGGTCGAGCGCGAAGAAATGGCGGATGAAGTCCGCGTCCGCCCCCTCGAACCGGAGGCGGTCGCCTTCCTGCCGGACGCGGAAGACGCGGTCGCGCCGGATCACCTCGTATCCTTCGCCGAGCCGTCGCCAGCGGAAGAACTGGCCCGATTCCAGCGTGTGGCGGAGGGAGAACCATGGACAAGGAATTGATTTCATCCAGACATGATCATACGGGGGAGAATCCCTTGCACAAGCGCAGCAAGCATCAAGTATCAAGCATCAGGCATCAGGCATCAGGCATCGGGCATCAGGCATCAGGCATCCAGTATCCAGCATCCCGCATCCGGCATCCGGCAGAAAACGGAGAGCGGAAAGCGGAGAGCCGGGAGTGCTTTGTCGTCGACGTTCGCTCTTTACCCATACGGATTTCCTCAATACACTCTGCCCAGCATGATCCGCATCGCCATCAACGGAGCGCTCGGCCGCATGGGCCGAGCGGTGGGCCGCCTGGCCCTGGAGAGCAAAGAGTTTTCGGTCGCGGCGGCCCTCGAGGCCCCGGGATCGCCGTCGCTGGGGAAGGATTACGGGTCGGCGCTCGGCGGCGAACCGCTCGGCGTGGCGCTCGCGGCCCGGCTCGACCGCAAGGTCGACGCGCTCGTCGATTTTTCCGTCCCCGAGGCGTCGCTCGCGCGGCTCGAGGAGTGCGTGCGGACGAAATCGCCCGCGGTGGTCTGCACGACCGGGTTCGCGGACGGCCAGCGGCGGACGATCCGCGCCGCGGCGAAGAAGATCCCGGTCCTGCTTTCCCCGAACATGAGCGTCGGCGTCGCGGCGCTCCTCAAGGCGGTGCCCGACCTGGCCCGGCTTCTCGGGGACGCGTACGACATCGAGATCGTCGAGACGCACCACCGCCGCAAGCGCGACGCGCCGAGCGGGACCGCGGTGAGCCTGGCCGAGCGCCTGGCCGCCGCGACGGGCCGGACTTGGCCCGACGATTTTAAATTCGGCCGGAAAGGGGATTCCGGCGGGCGGGGGCCGCTCGAAATCGGGATCCACGCGGTGCGCGCCGGCGGCGTCGTCGGCGAGCACAAAGTCATATTTGCATCGGACGACGACGTGATCGAGGTGACCCACCGGGCGGGGTCGCGCGATCTCTTCGCCCGCGGCGCCCTGCGGGCGGCCGCCTTCGTGGCCCGGGCGAAGCCGGGGCTGTACGGGATGGAGGATGTCCTGACGCAACCCCCTCGCCCATAGGCTTTTGCTTGACCCCTCCTCGGCCCGGTGCTTTACTGGCCGGAACGGTTCAGCGAGGTGGGAATTTGGTCGATACCGCGAAAACCCTGACCAAGAACGACATCGTCCGCACCCTCGCCGAAAAGCACCGCCTCGAGATCGCCTCCACCCGCCGGGTGGTTCAAGGAACTCTCGACATGATCATCGAGTCGCTCCTGCGCGGGGCCCGGATCGAGCTCCGGAACTTCGGCGTCTTCGAGGTGGTGGACCGGGCGGCGCGGATCGCCCGCAATCCGAAGGCGACCTCGCAGGAGGTCTACATTCCCAAGCGGAAGATGGTGAAATTCTCCCAGGGCAAGATCATGGAGGAGAAGATCACCGAGCCCAGCATGCGGGGCGGCATCCAGCCGGTCCGCCGGACCAAACCCGCCGACGGCGGGTCTCGGGACCCCGGAACTCATGAACCTCCACGAGTATCAGACCAAGCAGGTCCTCAGTAAGTACGGCATCCCCACGCTTCCCGGACGCGTCGCCGAGACCCCCGAACAGGCGGCCGAGGCCTTCCGCGCCGTCGGGAGCCCGGTCGCGGTCGTGAAGGCGCAGATCCACGCCGGGGGACGCGGCAAGGGCGGCGGCGTGAAACTCGTCCGGAGCGCCGAGGAGGCGCGCGACTTCGCCGCGAAGCTCCTCGGGAAACCCCTCGTGACCCCGCAGACCGGACCCCAGGGCCGCGTCGTCCGCAAGGTGCTCGTCGAGGCGGGCTGCGACATCGCGCGGGAGCTCTACCTCGGATGCGTCCTCGACCGGCGCCTCGGCATGCCGGTCCTGATGGCCTCGAAGCAGGGCGGTGTCGAGATCGAGGAGATCGCCGCGCGCGACCCCCAGGCGATCCTGAAGCAGCCCTTCGACGTCGGCTACGGGTTGCAGGCTTTCCAGGCGCGCGCCCTCGGTTTCGGGCTGGGGCTCGAGGGCGAGACGTTCAAGGCCTTCACCGCGATGGCCCACGCCGTCGCGCGGATGTTCGTCGAGCGCGACTGCAGCCTCCTGGAGATCAACCCCCTCGTCGTCCCGAAGCAGGGCGGGATCGTCGCCCTCGACGGGAAGATGGGGATCGACGACCGCGCGATCGAGCTCAAGAAGCAGCCCGAGCTGGCCGCGATGCGCGACGTCCACGAGGAGGACCCGATCGAGCACGAGGCCGCGTCCTACGGGCTCAACTACGTCTCGATGGACGGAAACATCGGCTGCATGGTGAACGGCGCGGGGCTCGCGATGTCCACCATGGACATCATCAAGCTCGCCGGCGGGTCGCCCGCGAACTTCCTCGACGTCGGCGGCGGGGCGAACAAGGACCAGGTCGCGAAGGCCTTCAAGCTCCTCCTCGCCAACCCCTCCGTGAAGGCGGTCCTCATCAACATCTTCGGCGGCATCCTCAAGTGCGACGTGCTGGCGCAGGGGATCGTGGACGCCATCAAGGAAGTGAAGGTGACCATCCCGATCGTCGTCCGGCTCGAGGGAACGAACGTCGAGGCGGGGCGGAAAATCCTCAAAGAGTCGGGACTGAAAGTGATTTCGGCCGCGGACATGGGCGATGCAGCCAAAAAAGTAATTGAAGCGGCGGGACTGTCCTCATGAGCATCCTGGTCGACAAGAATACGCGCGTGGTGGTGCAAGGCATCACCGGCAGCGCCGGCGGATTCCACGCCAAGGCGATGCTCGAATACGGCACGCAGGTCGTCGCGGGGGTCACTCCCGGCAAGGGCGGCCAGCTCTGGGAAGGAAAAGTCCCCGTTTTCAACTCGTGCGACGAGGCGGTGCGGAGCGCGGGGGCGAACGCGAGCGTATGCTTCGTCCCCGGGATCGCGGCGGCGGACAGCGTGATGGAGGCGGCCGCGGCGGGGATTCCGCTCGTCGTCTGCATCACGGAAGGCATCTCGATCATGGACGAGTGCCGCCTGCGCGCCTTCCTCCAGCGCACCTCGACGCGGATGATCGGGCCGAACTGCCCCGGGGTCATCACCCCGGGCGAGACGAAGCTCGGTATCATGCCCGGCTACATCCACAAGAAGGGCGACATCGGGGTCGTCTCCCGCAGTGGGACGCTGACCTACGAGATCGTGTGGCAGCTCTCGAACCTGGGGCTGGGCCAGTCGACGTGCGTGGGGATCGGCGGCGACCCGGTGCAGGGGACCGACTTCATTGACACGCTCAAGCTCTTCAACGCCGACGCGGGGACGCGGGCGATCGTGATGGCGGGGGAGATCGGCGGGACGATGGAAGAGGAAGCCGCGGCCTACATCCGGGAGCACGTCCGGAAGCCGGTCGTCGCGTTCGTCGGCGGCCAGACGGCGCCCCCCGGCAAGCGGATGGGCCACGCGGGGGCGATCATCCAGGGCGGGAAGGGGACGGCCGCGGAGAAGTACCGCGCGCTCCGTGAGGCCGGGGTCGCCTGCGTCGTCAGCCCCGCCGAAATTGGCGCGACCATGAAGAAGATCTTGGAAGGCAAAGCCGCGTGACCCTACGGTCGATCGTCGCATCGGCCCTCGCCGAAGACATCGGCCGCGGCGACGTCACGTCGGACGCCACGATACCCCCCGGGACCCGCGCCGTCGGACGGCTCGTCGCCCGCCGGAACGCCGTGGTCGCGGGCCTCGACGTCGCGCGAGAAGTCTTCAGCCAGGTGCGGGGCGTCTCGTGGCGTTCGCGCGCCCGGGGCGGCGACACCGTGCGCTCCGGCCGGGTGGTCGCCGAGGTCCGGGGCCGCGCGAGGTCGATCCTTGCCGGCGAGCGCGTGGCCCTCAACTTTCTCCAGCGCCTGTCCGGCACCGCGACGCTCACGCGCGCCTTCGTCGACGCGGTGAAGGGTACGGGCGCGAAGATCCTCGACACGCGCAAGACGACGCCGGGATTGCGCCTCCTCGAGAAGGCCGCGGTGCGCGCGGGCGGCGGGATGAATCACCGGTTCCGGCTCGACGACGCGGCGCTCATCAAGGACAATCACATCGCCGCCTCGGGGTCGATCGCCGCGGCCGTCGATGAGCTGAGGAGGCTCCGCGGCCCGCGGTTCCGGATCGAGATCGAGGCGCAGTCGCGATCCCAGGCCCTCACCTTCGCCGAGCTCGACATCGACGTGCTCATGCTCGACAACATGTCGCCGGCCGGCATGCGCCGCCTCGTGGGCGAGCTGCGCCGCATCCGGCCGCGCCTATTGATCGAGGCCTCCGGCGGGGTGACCTTGAAGACGGTCCGCGCCGTCGCGAAGACGGGTGTCGATTGGATCAGCGTGGGGGCGCTCACGCACTCGGCGCCCGCGGCCGATTTCTCGCTGGACCTCGTCCTGCTCCGCCGATGAGCCTCACCCCGCAGGCGATCCGGTCGCGGCTCTCCTCGCGCGCCGTGGGGAGGAAGATTGCCTGCGTCGGGTCGGTCGATTCCACCAACGACGTCGCATGGGCGGAAGCCGTGAAGGGCGCGGAGCACGGGTTCGCGGTCTTCGCGGAGGAGCAGCGGCGCGGGCGCGGCCGGATGGGGCGCACGTGGTTCGCTCCAAAGGGGTCGTCGATCCTCTGCTCGGTCGTGCTCCGGCCGGAGCTGGACGTCGAGCGCGTGCCGCTCGTGACGGCGATCGCGGCGCTGGCGGCGTCGGACGCGGTGGACGGGGTCGCGGGCACGGAGTCGCGCATCCGGTTTCCGAACGATGTCTTCGTCGGCGAGCGGAAGATCGCGGGGGTGCTCGTGGAATCGCGGTTCATCTCGGGCCGGCCGGACCTGTTCGTGGTCGGCGTCGGGATCAATGGCAACGTGGGCGCGGAGGATTTCCCGAAGGACCTCCGGAATTCGGCGACGTCGCTGGAAATCGAGCGGGGGGAGCGGGTGAATCTCGCGCACGCGGCGCGGGCGCTCCTCGAGGCGCTCGACCGGTGGGTGGAGGAATTGGACGGCGGGCTGAGACGAATCCAGAAGGCGTGGCGGGAGCGGTCGGGAATCCTGCGTCGGTCGGTGCGCGTGCTCGAGGGGGGGAGGACGTACGCGGGGGTGGTGGAGGATCTCGATCCGATCGAGGGCCTGGAAGTCCGGATGGCGTCGGGGAGCGTGCGCCATTTCCGGGGCGAGCACGTGGAGCGGCTGGAACTGGCGTGAGCGGGCTATTCGGGAGTGAGCAATCCGGTGCCTCCGCATGTGTCGCACGGATCAAGGTCGGCATTCAAATCGCGAGGCTTTCCCAGGGGGAGGTGGCCGCCCAAACCCTCGCACTCGTGGCATTCGTGGGGACGATGGAATCCGGGAGTGATCCCGGGGTCGTACCAGGACATGTGACGCTGCCCTCGGCGCGCCCAAGCCTGGTTCAAAGACAATCGTAGACCCGTCCTGATTGTGTGCGCCCGGAGTGGGAGGGGAGGGACCGAAGCGGCAATCGGGGCCCGACGCTCCGGACCCCGCGGAATTCGCGTCCAGAGGCACGCCACCACGCCCAGCGCGAGGAGCGCCGTAATCGCCGCGAGTCTCGCCGCCTTGATGCGCGCGCGATGTGCCGGCGATGATTTCGGCGGTTGTTTCACCGGGCCATCTTCGCTCGCACCGGACATCTCGACCGCTTTACACGTCGATCGAGCGGGGGGTTCAAGGCGAATCGAAGGAGGTGCGCCGAGATCAAGAGTCCGAGCGCCTTGAACTGGCTTGACTGGTCGCCGGATTGGACTACACTCGGGAACCTCGGCGGGGCGTTTAGCTCAGCTGGTTAGAGCGCTTGGATCACACCCAAGAGGTCGGGGGTTCGAATCCCTCAACGCCCACCATCTGAGACCCGCCGGCGAACCGGGGACCGGAACCGTTGAGCCCCTCGTCGAACTCCACATCGGGCGCCATGGCCACGGGATATTGGAAAAGCGCAACTTCAAGCTGTCCCTCGCCCTTGGCCTCCTCGTGGAATACCACGTAATCCACGAATCTCGGGATGAGCGCCTTGATCCGCTCAGGATGCTCTTCGCTCTTCGTCACGAGATCGTTGAAGACAGCCAGCGTCTGGACCTGGTCCTTGGCCGCGATCTCCTGATTCTGCTCGGCCTCCAGTTCGAACTGAAGCCGGGACTCGGTCTCCTCCAGCTCCGTGCGCTCCAGTTCCAACGCTTCGATTCGGTCTTTGAGCGTCCGCATGGCGGCCTTGCCGCCTTCGGCGACCGCGTCGGCCAGATGGTCCAGCTTGGCCTTCACGGCCTGAAGCTGGCCCCGGACGCGCTCCTGGTCCTCCCTGATCTTCTGGACCGTGCCCGATGTGGACTCGTTTGCCTTCTCCGCGAAGGCACGGACCAGTTCGGGTTTGACGTGCAGGCGCTTCATGAACTCCAGCACCGCAAGATCCAGTGAATCCGCAGGTCTGTGATGGTGATCTTGTCGTGCTCCAAGGGTCCGAGATACCTTCTTCGGTTGCGCTTATTCCCTCCTCCCGGCTCCAATTCAGAGTAGACTTCCCTCGTAGACGTTGGAGGATAGGCGTTCGAATGTACTCATGGTCAATCTGGCGCTGGTTGAGTAGGACCTTGCATGTCCGCTTGGGCTCCTGGTTGAACGGGCCCGCCAGGGCGTACCGCTGGATGTCTATGTTGATGGTCCACGCCTCGCCGTTCGAGAGCTTCGCGTCCGCCTCGAGAATCGACGGGTGGCCGGCCCAATCGACTTTACTTCCGAGCCCTTCAGTACATGTCTCGTCTCCAGCTTCTCGAGGATCTCGTATTCGTGCTAGACCTCCCGGTACTTCTGGACAAGCTTGAATGATGGATATTCTTTTCGGCCACGGGGCAGACATTCTAGGGATTCGGGAACCGATTCCCATCCGGCGGCTTCCGATGGGGAAGAGCGAGTCTTGAACCTTTTGCTGCTCGTACTCGCGCTGGCCCAGGCTCCCGCGGCCGAGAAGCCCGTCGACGAACTCATTGCGGCCTTCGTAATCGGCGACGATAAGTCGCGCGCGGAGCTCGTTCGACTGGGCGCTTTCGCAATTCGCCCGCTTCAAAAGTCCCGCGAAAAGAGTCCCGATAAGATCGACGCCTTGGTCTATGAACTGAAAAAGGCCGCGGCGCTTCCGGTTCCCGACCGGTTTGATGCCGACTTCAAGGGCACGCGCAAAGGAGTAGGCCCTCTCGACGTCCAGTTCATTCGCACGATCGGAACGGATGCAATTCCGCTCTTCTTGGATCCCGACAGCATCTGCAAGGCAACTTCGACTCGGTTCGAAGTCAGCGCATCGAGTTCCCGCAAACTGGTGGAGCAGATCTGCCGCCAGACGGGTCTCGACTACGGGTACTTCCACAACCATATCGTCATCGGGACGTCCGAGCGACTCTGGCCCCCGGGACCGCCGCCACCACAACGCGCGCTGACCGCAGACGAAAAGGCGCGCGCCCAGGCGCTCACCGAAAAACTTTGCGATGAATCCCTCGAAGCGCGGGAGGTCGCCACGCGCGAGCTCCTGGCGCTAGGCCCGGCGATCCTACCGATCGTGAAGGCGGCCCGGAAGAATCCGGACGCGGAAGTCCGATCCCGATGCGAATCGCTGATTGTCCGACTAGAGGACCGCCCCCGCGGAACTTTCGGACCCGCCGGGGCCCTACGGCAGCGCCGGACGGACACGGAGGAGAAGTCGCTGAAGCACCTCGAAGTCATGAAAGCCGACGTCGACTTTCGGGATCAGTCGCTGACGGATTGCCTGGCGTACTTGCGCGAATTCACGGGGCTGCAGGTCGAGGCGAAAGGCGACCCGGGCCGGCAACCTCTCAACGTTCGCATCCAATGCCAGCGCATGCTCGACTGCTTTTCTCTAATCGCTCAATCTCGGGGCATGGACTTTTACCTTCGCGACCTAAAGGTCATCGTCGACACCCGGGAGGCCGTCGAAGCCGTTATGTGCCCGCCAGAAGGTCGATAAGAAATCGGAGGTTATGGGCCCGATCGCCCTTCTCTAAATCGTTTCCTGATCCAGCCCCTGGGTTAGACTCAATCGCATCCGCATTTGCAAAGTGCTCTAGTCACCTTGATTTCCTGAAATATCGCGGGGGGGCCAACCAACCCCGGTATTACCAACACCCTTCCCCTTTCTACTGTCGATGACCATCCAATCATTTTGCAGATTTGGGGATTCACACAGCCACCGAAAGTACTGCATCCGGCTGTGCAAATCTTCGTCATTCGGGCAGTCGAATCGTCATCAGTGTCCTCTCCTCTATAGAGGACATAGTAAGAGAAGTCTCGCACGCGGCGTTCTTCGGGGCAGATTTCACCTGCCGAAGAGCACCCTGATATGGTAACGGATGCGGCAAAGTGCTGCGGCGTCCCGCCAAGAGGTACCCCTTCACTTGTAGAGAGTGCGTTCACAATTTTGGCTGTATCGGAGTAGAAGTTGGTGCCCTTTAGCATACCGCAGCCGCAATGTGGCTCAAGTGCTCCACCGCCCGCTCCTGCGCAATCTTCTGGGATGACAAACCCTGAATGAACCGATTGCGTAGTCTGGGGACCAATAGAACGACTCTTCATCCAAGAACTTGTGCAACAGTCAAGACCGGTAGATGCAGTGGAGCTGGGTAGGTTTGCCTGCGTCAGTGGGGGAGATGCAGCACGACGTGCGTGAATAGACATTGCTGTCAAGTAAGGTAGCTGCAGTGCTGGTTTAGTTATATCTAGCATACGAAAACCCAAAGCTCTCGCTGCATTGAACCAAACAGGGGCCAAAATCCGTAAAAGCGCTCAGTCGCTGACGAGGGGCCCAGTTGCTGTTCTTGGGGAACAGAATGACCGCGATCGTGACACCATTAATCTGGATCCCTTCCAGCTCCACCCGTATAGGATCTGGCTGCTTTGAAAGCCTTGGACTCTGAACCTTGATATCCGTGGAAGCGATTGTCCCAGGCAACTGCAGCCGCGCGTCGAGCATGCGTCTTCTCTTCTATGAAGTGCTCTGATCCCCTTTCCGTGGATCGGGCGGATTTTGGGACTGTTTACCTCTATCGTCAGGTGGGGAATCGACCCTTTTCATGTCTTGGTTGGGCTGGACGATTCCTAGCGGTCCACTTAGGGAATCCGTATCCCTTTGAAACCACGGGCTGTAGACTTTCTTGCCCGGCTTCCAATCCGGGGGCGGCTGTTGGTCCTTGGGCATGGTCAATTTCCCAAAATATGCTCTTGTGAGCACCCCTACGCCTTGACGGAGTCGAACCAGACGGGCGCCAGCATCCGGAAGAGGACCCAGTCGCTGACGACGGTTCCGGTGACCTTGAAACGGTAGCGGACGAGCTCCTTCAACGTGGCCGTGCCGGAGGTCCACTCGGCGGTGGTGCGGCCGGTCGCGGCGAGGGTGATGTTGGTGGCGGCGTCGGCATTGGTACCGTCCCCGGTGTCTTCGGTGTTCTTGCTGAAGGCCTCGACCTTCAGGGTGGCCCCATTCACCTGTACCAGCTCCGCTGTCGCTCGAAGGGAATCTCCCTGCTTCGGGAACCAGGGGCTGTACACCATGATGCCCGTGGCCGGAACGGAACCCGGAAAAAGCAGCTGCGCGTCGAACATACGTCCTCCCGTCCTTTCAACTTCTAGTCGACGAAGGCTACAGGAGCAAGAGGAATGCCAATGGATAAATCGCGCAAAATGCGCTCAGAATCGAGTCAGCGACGCGATCGGAAGGTCCGAGAACACTTCAAGGGCGGTGAGGAGACAGCAGAGGCCGGACGAAGAGACACTTTATACCCCTGATGAGACACCTGGACCCCTGCGAGGAGACACTCGGACACGGTCGAGGAGACAGATTGCACAGGTGGGATTAGGCGAATGGGAGGGCCGCAAGCTTGCCCGACAGGCCGCCGTCCTGATTGGACGTGAGACACCCGGCCGCCCCTATAGACCGGGCTCAAGATCCCCGGTCTCGCGCCTATGCTCGAGTGGGCGCAGGCCATGCTTCCGCATCAGCCGGTAAAAGTGAGCACGAGCGCACCCAAAGTAGAGGGCGGCATCAGAAACCACCTCGCTGGCCATCGCAAGGGCCCATTCCAGTTCGGCCTTCTCGTCAGGCCTCGGATCCGGGTCGGGTAGGTTCCCCAAGTGAGGCCCGAGGTCCTCGGTCCTAATGTGGCTTCCTGGTTGCCGTGCCGTGAGATCCATGATCAAGTTCCTGAGCTGTCGCACATTTCCAGGCCAAGAATACGCAAGAAGAACACGCATGACCGGGGGTCGGAGGACGATGCGAGGTCTCCTGAGTTTGCGGCTCGACAACCGAATGAAGTGCTCCGCCAACTCCGGAAGATCCAGCAAGCGGTCGCGCAACGGGGCCAAGAGGATCACGGATTCCCGAATGCGATGGTAGAGATCGGCACGGAACTTCTCCGCCGCGACGAGGCTGTCAAGGTCGGCATGAGTGGCGGCCAGAACGCGCACGTCCGCCTTGCGGATTCTGGTCTCAC
>Ga0193713_1000543_pt1 | contig 12713 bp, 12 predicted proteins | sample H3a2metaG_FD_143054 | JGI IMG/M metagenome (GOLD analysis project Ga0193713, IMG submission 143054) | Soil microbial communities from a riparian zone of the East river system, Colorado, United States - H3a2 | ecosystem: Environmental > Terrestrial > Soil > Riparian zone | place: USA: East River... | reverse complement strand
CGACCCTGATGGACTACGCGATCCCGCGCGCCGCCGACATGCCCGCCGTGCTCATCGAGAAGATGCACACCGCGTCGCCGCGCAACCCGCTCGGGGCCAAGGGCCTGGGCGAGGCCGGCTGCATCGCGATCCCGCCCGCGGTGGTCAACGCGGCGGTGGATGCGCTCGCCCCGCTCGGCATCGGCCACCTCGACATGCCCCTCACTCCCGAGCGCCTGCGCACCGCGCTCACGGAGCCGCGCTAGCAAACCGCCGCTGCACCACCGCGGGATATCGTCGGCTGAACCACACCGCGGCCGCGAAGGCGACGACCGAGGCCGCGACGTCCACCCAGATCGGAATCGCCTCCACGTACTCCGCCGCCGCGTCGGCCGCGACCAGCACCGCGAAGGCCCCCGCCCACACCGTGGTGATGAGGCGATTGGTGGTGTAGAAGACCGGCAGGGCCCAGACCGGCTCGGGCACCCGCTCGCGCGCGTACTGCAGCGTGAACGGCCGGCCGATGGCCAGCGAGGCCACCGCGATCGCGAGCAGGCCCGTGTCCACCGCGAGCCGCACCGTCGCCACCGTCCACGCAGGGGCGGCCAGCAGCGTGTACGCGGTGAGCGCGCCGAACACCACGAGGCTGCCGATCTCGAGGATCTTGAGCGCCTCGCCGCGCCGGATCATGCGGAGACACAGGAGCAGCGAGACGACCACCGCGCCCACCAGGCCGGCCAGCGGCGAGCCCAGGCGCATCAGGACGAAGAAGGCCACGAAGGGGGAGAGGCTCAGCAGGATGCTCATGGCGTGCCTTTCGGTGAGGCGACGCCCGATCGCGCGCCCGCCACGAGCAGCCGCATCGCCTCCTGCTGGATGGTCTTGAAGTCCGGCTCCTTGGGCAGCTTGCCGGCCAGGTGCAGCACGACGAGGCCGTGCATGGTGGCCCAGAAGACGTAGCCGAGGAGCTGCGGGTCGCCCGCGAAGATGCCCGCCTTGACGAGGGCCTCGAGGGCCGCGCTCATCATCTGGCGCGCCCGGGCGCTGGCCCGGACCAGCTCCGGGTAGCGGTCCGGGTGCGGCTGCGAGAGATCGAACATCAGGCGGTACGCGTCGGGGTCGCTCAGGGCGAAGCGGATGTAGGCCTCGCCCATCGCCTGGCCGCCCGCCCGCAGATCGCCGCGCGTCTTCGCGGCGGCGTCCTCGAGCGCGGCGGCGAACCGGTCGAACGCGGCCGCCCGCACCGCCGCGAGGATCTCCTCCTTGTTGCGGAAGTAGCGGTAGGGCGTCATCGGGCTGCAGCCGAGCGCGTCGGCGAGCTGCCGCATGCTGACGCCCTCCACCCCGTCCTTGGCGAAGCGCTTCTGGGCCACCGCGCACAGCCGCGCGCGGAACGCGTCGACGTCGGCCCGCGACAGATTCCTGGGCATGGGTCTCAGGCGTCGGGCGGCTGCGCCCGCGGGAACTCGCGCACGTACTTGAAGAACCGCGCGAGGTGGCGGTCGGAGGCCACCAGCACGCGCGGCCGGAAGCGGATGGTGTCGAGCACCGGCGCGTCCTCCGCGATGAGCTGGCGTACGAAGGCGCCCAGCTCGGCGAGCCGCTCCGCCGCGCCGTCCCGCCCCTGGCCCCCATTTTGCCCCTCCTCAATGTCGCGCACCCCGTAGGTATAGAAGCCCCGCGTGTGGCCGTGGGCGATGGGCGCGCCGGTGAAGAGCATGAACAGGTGCTGGTCCCCGATCGCCAGATGCTGGGAGAACGTGTTGACCCCGGTGATGCGTCCCTCCTGGAGGAAGACGGGCGCCTCGATCCGGTACTCGATGCTATGCTCCCCCACGGTCACGGCGTCCGGATCGACCACGGGCAGGCCGTGGAGGGCGCGCAGATGCTGAAAATCGACACCGTTCGACGTGGAAACCCAGGGATCGGTGGCCCGCGTGCCGCGGAAATGCGTCTCGTAGATCAGCTCGCGCTCCTCCGCGCCGGGTATGCCCGGCACCGCGAAGGTCGGGGCCTCGCCGTTGAACGCCCAGATCAGCCCCCACGCCTCCGCGGACGGGTAGGTCGCGATGCGGGCGCCGGGCGGGATCTTGTCGCCGGCCGGGATGTCCACGCACTGGCCCGCGCAGTCGAACTTCCAGTGGTGGTAGGCGCAGCGGATCTGTCCGTCCACCACCTGGCCCACCGAGAGGTCCGCGCCCAGGTGGGGGCAGAAGGCCCCCTGCACCACCGCCCGGCCGGTCGCGTCGCGGTAGAGGACCACGCGGGTGCCCAGGACGTCCTGGCCGATGGCCCGGCCGCTCGTGACGTCGCTCGCCAGGGCCACCGGGAACCACGACTGGTGAAAGCCCGCCGTCTCTTCGTCTTGCTGCCGCCGCTCCAGGGTGAGGGTCATGTCGGCCTCCTTGGATAGACACCGTACATTTACACTGTAAACACGTCAAGGAGAATCGTTCCATGCGATCCATCGACATCCACGCGCACGTGGTGCCCCGGGCGGTCTGGCAGGCCGCGGAGACCGGCCGTGACTGGCACGGCTTCCGCCACCAGGGCGGCGACGGCCTCGGCACCTTCCTGGGCGGCAACGGCAAGCGCACCGGCTTCACCTCCCCCAAGGTGCGCTTCACGCCGGAGGAGCGGCTCGCGGACATGGACGCCCAGGGCGTGGACGTGCAGGTGCTCTCGATCCACACCCCGTTCTTCGGCTACCACCTGGACGCGGCGCAGGGCGGAGCGCTCGCGCGCGAGGTCAACGACGAGATCGCGGCGATGACCCGGCAGTGGCCCACCCGCTTCGCCGGCCTCGCCACCCTGCCCATGCAGGACACGAAGGCCGCGATCGCGGAGCTGGAGCGCGCGGTGACCACGCTCGGGCTGAAGGGCGCCGAGCTCGACACGATCGTGAACGGGGAGAACTGGGACGCCCCGCGCTTCCTCCCCTTCTTCAAGGCCGCCGAGGCAATGGGCGCGGTGCTCTTCTACCACCCGCAGCCGCAGCACAACTTCCTGATGGAGCGCACCACCCGCTATGGGCTCTTCAACAGCCTGGGCGTCATCCTGGAGGACGCCATCGTGGTCGCGGTCCTGATCCTGGGGGGCGTGCTCGAGGCGTGCCCGAACCTCAAGGTGTGCATCGCCCACGGCGGCGGGCCGGCCTGCTACGCGATGGGGCGCCTCGACCGGGGCTGGCAGGGCAACCCGGACGCGCGCCAGAGTATCCCGCGCGCGCCGAGCAGCTACCAGCAGCAGCTCTACTACGACACGGTGGTCGGCAGCGAGGCCGCGCTCCGCTTCCTGCTCGACCAGGTGGGCGCCGATCGCGTGGTGCTCGGCAGCGACTGGCCGTTCGTGCCGTGGCACCCGTCCCCGGTCACGTGGGTGCAGGGGCTCGCGAGCTTGACCGCGGACGAGAAGGAGCGGATCCTCTGGCGCAACCTCGAGTCGCTGCTCCGGCTCTAGGGCCACCGCGATGCCGACGCGCCACGACTACCTGACCGTCGACGTGTTCACCGACCGCGCGTTCGCGGGCAACCCGCTCGCGGTGGTGACCGACGCGACCGGCCTGACCGCCGTCCAGATGCAGGCGATCGCGGCCGAGTTCAACTACTCCGAGTCGACCTTCGTGCTCCCGCCCGAGGATCCCGCCCACACCGCGCGGGTCCGGATCTTCACCCGGCAGAACGAGATCCCGTTCGCGGGGCACCCGAACGTCGGCACCGCCTTCACCCTGGCGCGGCTCGCCGATCGGAGCGGGCGGACGCTGGGGCCCACTCTCCTCTTCGAGGAGGCGGCCGGCCTCGTGCCGGTGGACCTGATGCGCGACGCGGACGCACGGGTGATCGGCGCGACCCTCACCGCCCCCCAGCCGCTCACCCTGGACCAGCGGGTCCCGGCGGCGGTCGTGGCCCGGTGCGTCGGCCTCGACGCCGCGGCCGTGCTCACGTCGCGCCACGAGCCGGTGGTCGCCTCGGTGGGGTTGCCCTTCCTGATCGCGGAGGTCACCCCGGAGGCCATCGGGCAAGCCCGGGCGGACGTCGCCGCGGCCGCCGACGCGGCCCGCCGCTTCCCGTTCAAGATGGGCCGCTTCTCGATCCACATCTACGCCCGCACGCCCGATCGCCGCGACGGCGCGGACCTGCGCGCCCGGATGTTCTCGCCGCTCGGCGGCACCGGGGAGGATCCCGCCACCGGCAGCGCCAACGGCGCCCTGATCGCGCTGCTCGCCGGGCTCGAGGCGCGCGCCGACGGCGTCCTCGCGCGGGACGTGCTGCAAGGCGTGGAGATGGGGCGCCCGAGCTTGCTCCAGGTCAGCGCCGAGACGAAGGCCGGTGCGGTGACCCGCGTTCGGGTCGGCGGCCGCTGCGCCCCGGTGATGGAAGGGACGCTGACCGTCTGACGCCTACTCGAACACCCCCGCGCGGTCGAGCTCCATCAGCGCCTGCGCCCCCGTGCTGAACGTGGGCCCGCCGCCCGGCACCGCGGCGGACTGGACGGCCTCGAGGAGCTCCCGCTTGGTCGCGCCGTGGTCGATGGCCCGCCGCATGTGGGCGATCACGCCCTCCTTGCGGCCGCGGAAGGCGAGAATGCCGATGATGACCATCTCGCGATACTTGACCGAGAGCTCCTTGCCCTCCCCGATCGAGAGCGCGCTGAGCGGCTGCCGCGCCTTCACGTATTCCGGGTCTTCGCGGGCGACCCACTCCCAGAACGGGTAGCCGTAGGGGTTCTTGGTCTCGCGCGTCGCGCGCGGGGATTTCGTGGGCTGGCGGCGTGGGCTCATCGTGATCTCCTTCGCGCGTCGTGAGACGTCAGGCGGCCAGGCCGAGCGCGCGGCCGGTCTCGGACGCGAAGCGCTCGAGCGCCGCGGCATCCATCGTGGGCTGCGGGCGCAGGATCAGCCGGTGGACGCCGGCCTGCGCGTAGGCGTCGATCGTCGCGCGGTCGGGCACCTCGTAGCCCGGCGGCGTCACGCTGATCTCGAGCGGGCCGAGCTCGGCCGGCCGCTTCGTGGTCTTGGCGGCTTCCTGGAGCGCGCTCACCCGCTTGCGCGTCGTCTCCACGTCGAGGCCGAAGCCGTACCAGCCGTGGCCCTGGCCGACCGCCCGTCGATAGGCGGGCGGAGTCCCGCCGCCCACCACGATCGGAATCGGCGCCTGCACCGGCCGCGGCATCGCCTGCACCGCCTCGAAGGTCACGTAGGAGCCGTGGTGCGCGGGCTTCGGCTGCGTCCACACCGCGCGCATCGCGGCCAGGTAGTCGTCGGAGACGCGCCCGCGCTCCTTGAAGGGCGCGCCCACCGATCGCATCTCGGGCTCGCACCAGCCGACGCCCAGGCCGAAGATCAGTCGGCCGTTCGAGAGCACGTCGAGCGAGGCGAGATGCTTGGCCAGGACCAGGGCCTGCCGCTGCGGCAGGATGATGACCCCGGTGCCGAGCTTGATGCGGGAGGTGTGGGCGGCGAGGTACGTGAGCGCCACCACCGGGTCGAGGAGCCGCATGTCGGGCGCCATCGGCCGGCCGGGCACCGGCGGGTCCGGCAGCACGACGTGATCGGCCACCCAGAGCGACTCGAAGCCGGCGGCCTCCGCGGCGCGCCCGATCCGGGCCGCCGCGTCCGGATAGGCGCAGGTGTTCAGGTTGACGCCGTGCAGGCCGTACTTCATCTGCCGGGCGCCTTCATGCCGGCCAGCCGCTCGATGATCGTGAACACCACGCTGGTGTCCTGCTCGCCGAGCCCGGCGGCCAGCGCGGCCTGCTGGTAGTGCTGGGCCAGGTTCGAGAACGTCACCGGCACGTGAAGCTCCTTGGCGATGGTGTGGAAGGTCTCGAGGTCCTTGTTCATCAGCGTGACCTTGAAGCCCGGCTCGAAATCGCGCGGGATCAGGGCGCGCGGGATGCGCTCGATGGCCTTGCTGCCGCCGCTGCTCGCCTTCACCACTTCGTAGATCGTCATCGGGTCGAGCCCCGCCTTCACGCCCAGCACGAAGCCTTCCATCATGGTGGCGCTGTTCACGCACGCCATCATGTTGTTGATGGCCTTGATGGTGTTGCCCGCGCCCGCCGGCCCGACGTGGAAGATGTTGGGCCCCATGGCGCGCAGCACCGGGCGCGCCTTCTCCATCGCCGCCGCGTCGCCGCCGACCATGATGGCGAGCGTGCCCGCGCGCGCCCCGGTGACGCCGCCGCTGACCGGCGCCTCCAGAAAGGACACGCCGCGGGCCTTCGCGATCGGCTCGATCATCCGAGGGGTCTTGGGCAGCACGCTGCTCAGGTCGATCAGGATCGTGCCCGGCTTCGCCCGCTGCACGAGGCCGCCCTCGTCGAGGTACATGGCCTCCACGTCCGGAGAGGCAGGCAGGGAGGTCAGCACGACGTCGGAGGCGTCCACGACCTCCTTGGCGGAGGCGGCTCGCTTGGCCCCCGCCTGGATCAGGTTCTCCATGGCCTTGGGGTTCAGGTCGAACACCGTCATCGAGAAGCCGGCCTTCAGCACGTTGCCGGCCATCGGGTTGCCCATGTTGCCGACACCGATGAACCCTACGGAGAGAGCCATTGCGCGCCTCCTTTGGCGAGACTCGGGTCACTGCGAGAACCGACCGGGACGCGCCGAGCATAAACCTGCGCGACGGACGGATCAACGTGCGTTAGACTCCGGTCTAGTGTTACGAGAGTTCGCGCTGGAGCCGATCGGGCCCGTCTCCATCGAGGAGACGTCGGCGCAGAATCTCCTCAAGCTCTCCACCCATACCTACTGGCGCCGGGTCTGGCCGGCCGGGCTGGGACTGGCCGCCTACATCACCGACCGCTTCGGGGCCGACGGTCTGCGGGGCCGCGCGGTCCTGGACCTGGGCTGCGGCGTCGGCCTCATCGGCATCGTCTGCGGCCGCCTGGGCGCGAGCGTCACCTTCCTGGACCGGGAGGCGGAGGCCCTCGCCGCCGTCCGCCGCAACTGCCGGCGCAACGGCCTGGCTCCTGCCCAAACGATAGGCGGCGACTGGAACCACGGCGGGGAGCGGCTCGCCCCGGCCACCTACGACCTGGTGGTCGGCGGTGACGTGGTGTACGACGACGCGGAGTGGCCGGCCCTCGGCACGGGGCTCATGCGGACGCTGCGGCCGGGGGGCCAGGCCCTGCTGGCCGACCCCGGCTGGGTCCCGGACGCCAAGCTGCGGGCGGCCTTTCGAAGAAGTGGCTTCGCGGTGACCCGGGATCGCTGGACGGTGAGCTGGCCCCCCTGGCGGCCAACGCACCGGCAGGACAAGACCATCAACATCTACACCCTCCGCCGGGCCTCCTAACCCACCCCCGCCCTCAGGAAGGAAGCGGGTTGACCCCTCCCGAGGCCAGCTCCTCTTCCACGAGGGTCGCCAGGTCGTTCAGCGCGCGCACGTCATCGTCGCGCAGCTCACGGGGGCGGCGGTCCACCAGGCAGAGAGTGCCCACGCGGCGGCCGAACATCCGGATCGGCCGGCCCGCGTAGAAGCGCGCGCGGATCTCGCCGGTCACCGCGGGGTTGTCCGCGAAGCGCGGGTCGGTCAGCGCGTCCGGCACGATGAACACGCGGTCGTCGTGGATGGCGTGCGCGCAGAACGAGAGCTCCCGCGGGGTCTCCTGGATCTCGATCCCCTGGCGGGACTTGAACCACTGGCGCTCGGCGTCCACCAGGCTCACCAGCGCGATCGGGACGTCGAAGACCCGGCGGGCCAACCGGGTGATCCGGTCGAAGCGCTCCTCGGGCAAGGAGTCGAGCACCCCGGTGTCGTGCAGGGCCCGCAGCCGCGCGGGCTCGTCGGGCGGGAGCGGGGCGCACATCCAGCGGCACGCCTGGCGGAGCGCCCACGCGCGGATCCGGGTACGCGCGTAGAGCGTGGAGAACGGGGCGACGAGCCAGTCGGTCACCCCGGCCTGCGCGCCCGCGGCCCGGTCGGTCTCCGACTCGTCGGCGGCCACGATCACGATCGGCAGCGCCGCGGCCGGGCCCTCCGCGCCGGCGCGCAGCGCCCGGCAGACCTCGAGGCCGTCGCGCCCGCCGATGCGCCGCCCGAGCAGCAGCACGGACGGCGGGGTCGCGCGCGCGAGGGCGAGGACGTCGGCGGCATCCGCGGGCGACACCGCGGTCAGGTCATCGGCGTGCACCGCCTCGAGGAGCTGCTCGCGGAGCGCGCCGGGGTCGAGCGCCACCAGGACGGACCGGGCCAGCATTTCCCTCGGCGGGCTGGTCTCGGCGGCCACCGACGCCGGGTGTTCGGGACCGGGCACCAGGCTGGTCGGGACCACCTCGACCGTCTGTCCCTCGGTGGCGGCCGTGACCTCGAGCGCGGAGCCCGCCTGCCGGCGGGCCGCGGCCAGGACCTGATCCAGCCCCACGTCGTCGCGCAGCGGATCGTGGTGGAAGAGCACGAGCCGCCGCGCGCCCGCGGTCCGGGCCGACGCGACCACCGATTCCACGGAGCTATGCCCCCAGCCGACCTTCTCCGCGTACTCCGCGGCGGTGTACTGGGCATCGTGGATCAGCAGGTCGGCGCCGGCCAGGAACTCCACGTGGCGCCGGTCCTCCCCGGCGAGCGCGGAGGCATCGCCCGAGGCGAGCGCACGGCTGTGGGGCTCGTGGTCGGTGGCGTAGACGAGCGCCACCCCGTCCGCCTCGAGCCGGTAGCCGAGCGTGAGCGCGGTGTGGTTGAGGTACCGCGCGGTCACCCGCACGTCGTCGATCCTGAAGGCGCCCTCCACCAGGTCGTGGAAACGGACGGTGGCCGCGAACTGATCGAGGCTCACCGGGAAGTAGGTGTACTGCATCTGGCCGGCCAGGGTCTCGCGCACCGACTCCCGGAGCCCGCGCGGCGCGTAGACGTCCCACTCGTTGCCCGCGACGAAGAGCGGGGCGAAGAACGGGACGCCCTGGATGTGGTCCCAGTGGGTGTGGGTGATGAGGATGTGGCCGCGCAGCGGGACGGTCCGGCCGGCCTCGAGCGCGTGCCCCAGGCCGTGCGCGCCGGTGCCACAGTCGAGCACGAGGATGGTGCCGGCGCGCGTCCGCACCTCGACGCACGAGGTGTTCCCGCCGTACCGGACGGTCCCGGCCCCCGGCTTCGCGATCGATCCCCGGGTGCCCCAGAACCGGACGCGCACGGTCAGCGGGTGCGCTCGAAGGTGGCCAGGGTGCGGCGCAGGTCGTCGCCGCGCACGGTCCCGCCGTACTTGGCGATCGCCTCCCGGATGACCTCCCGGGCCCGCGCGCGCTCGCCCTTTTCCCAGTACGCCCAGGCCATCCGGTCCCAGGTCTCGGCCAGCTTGTAGGGGCTCACGTCGGCCCCGCGCTCGTCGATCAGCCGGCGGCAGACCGCGATCGCGTCGTCGGGGCGGCCGGCCGCCATCAGGAGCCGGCTGAGGTTCTGGGTCAGCCCCTGCGTCCGGTCCCCTGGCATGCAGTTGGCGCAGTTGTCGACGCGCTGCCGGTGCTGGAAGTAGCGCTCCCAGCCCCACTGGGCGAGCGCCAGGCGGTGCGGGTAGTCGTCCACGACCCAGTAGAGCAGGTCCACCGCGGTCGCCACGATATGCTCGTCGTTCGGCTGGTCCACGATGCCCTGGTAGGCCGCCTTGAAGAACTGCCGCTCGCCCAGACCGTCGTCGCCGCGCGGGAAGCCCTGCCACGCCGCGAGCAGGTCGCCCACGTTCTCCACGCGATACGGAGTCTGCACCGAGGCCCACCACGCCGGCCGCGGCGCAACCGACACGAAGGCGGCGATGAGCTCGCGCTGCCGGGCCTGGCCTTCGGCCTCGCTCTGGGCCCGCTCCTCCTCGGCGCGGCGCCGCTCGCCCTCCTCGACCCGGTCGCGGACGACATAGTACGCGCCGCCCGTGAGCACGCCGACAATGGTCAACACGAGCGCCCGGCGCGCGAGGCGCCGGCGGCGCGTGAGCGGCGCCGCGGGCAAGATCCGGACCGCGCCGATGATGAGGAGCAGCATGAGCACGGCGCCGGTCACGTAGACCCAGCGCGGGAGGCTCGCGTTGCGGACCTGGAAGCGGTAGTTCCACGAGTGAACGCCGGCGTCGTGGGTGTAGAGATCGCCGACGAGACGGCCATCACGCCAGGCCGCGATCCAGAAGAAGTATCGCTCGTCGCCCACGCTCGGCGGCAGGCTCAGGGCCACCTCGTTGGCGCCCGTCATCGTGCGCAGGGCCTCCCGCTGGCGGTCCGGCTGGGAGCAGGAGACCGCGGTCACGCTCACCCGGTACTCGGCGCCCGCGACGATCGGGTCCCACGCGAACTCGATCCGCGCCGTCGGCCCCCAGGAGTGGCGGGGGGTCTCGAAGACGGGCTGGGTCGCGCAGCTCGTGAGCATGCCTTCGAGCGAGCGGGCATTGTCGCCCGGGCGCGTGAGATGAATGAGCCGGACCATGTCCACGGTGATGCGCTCCGGGCCGCGCTCGGTGACCTCGAACCGGTGCTGGGCCTCGTAGTCGCCCGGGAAGCGACGCGGGTTGACCGGGTTCTCGTCGATGCTCACGTGCAGCCGGTACCGGCCGGGCTCGAGGCCCTCGAGCAGCCAGGCCCCCGGCCCCTCGCCCCGCTTCACGCCGCAGCTCACCCAGCGGTTGGCGGTGGCGTTGAAGCACGTGAAGTCGGGCGGCGCGGCCGGCTCGATCGGCTGGCCGTCGAAGTGCAGGTCGAGCGGGATGACCCCGCCTTCGGCGCCGGACGCCAGGGAGAGGACGAGCAGGGCGACGGCCAGCCAGGACCGCTTCATCGTCGGGCCCCACCCCTCACCCGGCCCCCTCCCCCGAGGGGAGAGGGGGAGTGGGCGGCTAGTCGGCGGCGGGCCAGTAGACGAAACCGCACCCGGTCTGGGCGCAGTGAGCGGGCACGTAGTCCACCACCTTGGCGGGGCGGTTCATGGCGGCGGCCGTGCTGACCCACGCGCGCACCTCGCCGGTGCCGGAGCGCATGGCGTCCGAGTCGAAGGTGAAGAGATGCTCCATCGCCTCCAGGTCGTTGCGCTCGAGCCGCTCGAGGATCCACCGGTCCAGCGGCTGGTCGATCCAGCCCGCGTTGTACATGCCCGGGAAGTGGGAGAGGCCGCCCGAGGCGTAGATCGCGATGCGCTCCGGGCGATCGCGGAGCACGTCGGCGATGGCCTCGCCCAGGCGCGCGCAGCGGGCCGCGCTCGGCAGCGGCGGATAGTACTCGTTCATGAACACGCAGATCAGCGGGATCTCGAGCCCCGGGTCCACCTCGGGCACGAGGTTCGAGACCATGTGCGAGACGCCGCGCGTGGGATTGCCGCGCGGATCGAAGCGCCCGATGCTGGCCATGTCGAAGCCCCGCTTGACCAGCCCACGGTGCAGGTGCCGGGAGAGCTCGGGATGCGGCTTGAACACGAGCTTGGTCCGCTCCGCCGGCGGGGTGTCGTAGCTGTCGCGGGCGCTGCGGCCCCAGAGCGGCTCCTCCCCGGTGTAGACCGAGAAGGTGGGGTTGTTGGTCTCATCGAACAGGTCGCCCTGGTCGTCGCCGATCATGAGGAGCGCGTCCGGGCGGTAGGCCCGGAGCTGCTCGCGCAGGGTGGCCAGGCCGCCCTCGATGCGCTGGATGTTCGCGTCGATGATGGCCGGGGTGGCGATCTCCTCCCGGGCGCTCCGCGGCAGCTGCTCGCGGGCCTCGGCCGGGATCCGCCCGACCACCCGCGGCCAGTACTGCGCCTTCTGGAACATCATCGGGGCGTGTGACGACGCCATTCCCAGACCTAGCATGGCAGAGCCTCCTCGGGGCCCCGGGTTGGAAGGGCCGGAGCGCCCAGGAAGCGAATCTAGCCCCGCCGGGGCCCCCCGGTCAACGAGCCCCTTGCGCGCCCGCCACCGCGCGCTAGGATGCCCCCGGGAGGGAGCCACCCATGATCCTCGAGCGCTTCAAGGTGCCACCGCAAGATCAGGTGCTGGTGTCGGAAGGGGACCTGCGCCGGACCACCACCCGGATCTTCGAGAAGCTGGGCGTCACGCCGGAGGACGCCGCCGACGCGGCCGACGTGCTGACCATGACCGACCTGCGCGGGGTCGAGACCCACGGCGTGTCCAACATGCTTCGGGTCTACGTGCGTGACTACCGGGCCGGCAAGCTCGACCCGCGTCCCGGATGGAAGATGGAGCGCGAGGCGCCCGGCACCGCGGTGATCGACGCGGAGAAACGACTCGGGATCATCGTGGGGCCGAAGGCGATGCGCCTGGCCATCGAGAAGGCCCGCAAGGTCGGCGTCGGGATCGTGACCGTGCACAACAGCGGGCACTTCGGAGCGATCGGCCACTTCGCGATGCAGGCCGCCCAGGCCGACATGGTCGGCGCCTGCTTCACCGCCGCGGGGCTGCACGTGGTCCCCACCTTCGGGGCGAAGCCGCTGCTCGGCACCAACCCGATCGCGCTCGCCGCGCCCGCGCGCCGTGAGGCGCCGCTGCTCTTCGACGCGGCCACCTCCGCGATCGCGGGCAACAAGATCCGGCTGGCCATGCGGATCGGCTCGCCGCTGCTCGCGGGCTGGGTGACCGACAAGGAAGGCACGCCGATCATGGAGGAGAAGCCGGTCTTCGACCGCGAGGACTTCTACCAGGCGCCGCTGGGCGGCACCCGCGAGCAGGGCTCGCACAAGGGCTACGGCTTCGCGCTCATGGCCGAGGTGCTCTCCACCATGCTGGCGGGCGCGCTGCCCACCATGCTGGCGCCGGGCAGCGGGTCGAAGAACCAG
>Ga0193713_1000539_pt1 | contig 12744 bp, 9 predicted proteins | sample H3a2metaG_FD_143054 | JGI IMG/M metagenome (GOLD analysis project Ga0193713, IMG submission 143054) | Soil microbial communities from a riparian zone of the East river system, Colorado, United States - H3a2 | ecosystem: Environmental > Terrestrial > Soil > Riparian zone | place: USA: East River... | reverse complement strand
CCATAGGAAGTGAGGGAGCGGCCGCATGGGAGCTTGGGCCGTCAACAGCTCCGCCCCGCTCCCCACTTCCACTCTATTTTTGATCATGCCGCCCCCCCCCCGGCCAGACATCGAGATACGGGCATCGCATGATGCCCGCTTCGAAACGATCCTCACACCTGAAGCGTTGGCATTCGTCGCGCGCCTGGCGCGGGCCTTCGAAGAGCAGCGCCGTGAGCGGTTGCGGGCGCGTGCCGCCCGTCAGGCCCAGCTGGACGCGGGCCTCCTGCCCGACTTCCTGCCGGAGACCCGCGGCGTGCGCGACGCGTCATGGACCGTAGCGCCGGCCCCGCGCGATCTGCGCGACCGCCGAGTGGAGATCACCGGGCCCGTCGACCGCAAGATGATCATCAACGCGCTGAATTCCGGGGCGCGCGTCTTCATGGCGGACTTCGAGGACTCGCACGCCCCCACCTGGCGCGGCACCATCGAAGGGCAGATCAACCTGCGGGATGCCGTGCGCGGCACCATTTCGCACGTGAATCCCGAGGGGAAGGCATACCGCCTCAACGACCGGCGGGCGACGCTGATGGTGCGGCCCCGCGGCTGGCACCTCGTCGAGAAGCATGTCCTGCTCGACGGCGAGCCCGTCTCGGCGTCCCTCTTCGATTTCGGCCTGTTCTTCTTCCACAATGCGGCACATCTCGTCGGCCAGGGGACCGGCCCGTACTTCTATCTCCCCAAGCTCGAGAGCCATCTCGAGGCTCGTCTCTGGAACGACGTCTTCAACCTCGCGCAGGACCAGCTCGGGCTGCCGCGGGGGACGATCCGCGCGACGGTGCTCATCGAGACGATTCTCGCCGCGTTCGAAATGGACGAGATCCTGTACGAGCTGCGCCAGCATTCCGCGGGGCTCAACTGCGGCCGCTGGGACTACATCTTCAGCTTCATCAAGAAATTCCGGAACCGGACGAGCGCGCTCGTGCCCGATCGCGCGCAGGTCACGATGGGCCGGGACTTCTTGAAGGCCTATGTGGACCTCTTGATTCGCACGTGCCATCGTCGCGGAGCCCATGCCATGGGGGGCATGGCGGCGCAGATCCCGATCCGCAACGATCCGGTCGCCAACGAGGCGGCCCTGGCGCGCGTGCGCGCCGACAAGTTGCGAGAGGTCAAGGCCGGCCACGACGGGACTTGGGTCGCGCATCCCGGCCTCGTGCCCATCGCGCAGGCGGTGTTCGACGAGCACATGCCGGGGCCCAACCAGCTCGACGTGACCCGTGACGATGTCCACGTTACCGCCGCCGACCTTCTGGTCGTCCCTGCGGGCACCATCACGGCGGAGGGATTGCGGACCAACATCGACGTCGGGGTCCGCTATTTGGCGGCCTGGCTCACCGGAAACGGCTGCGTGCCGATTCACAATCTGATGGAGGACGCGGCGACCGCCGAGATCTGCCGGACGCAGATCTGGCAATGGCTGCACCACGGCGCGCGCATGGTGGACGGGCGCGTGGTCACGGCGTCCCTGGTGCGCGAAATGATCGCGGCGGAACCCGAAGCCAACGGCCTCGCGGGGCGCCTGTTCGAGCAGATGACGACCGCCCAAGAACCGCCGGAATTCCTCACGCTCGTAGCGTATGACTACCTAGACTGATAACGTTTGGGACGGTGCCCATGGCGACCACCCTGCGGAATTACATCGGCGGCGAGTGGGTCGCGGCCTCGGCGACCGATTTCCTCGAGGCCACGAACCCGGCCACCGGCGAACCCCTCGGCCGCGTGCCGCTCTGCGGTCCGCGCGACGTCGATCAGGCCGTCGCCGCGGCGCAAGCCGCGTTCGGCAAATGGCGCCAGGTCCCGCCGGTCGTGCGCGCGCGCTACCTCTTCAAGCTGAAAGCCCTGCTCGAGCAGCACTTCGACGATCTCGCCGCCATCGTCACCCGCGAGAACGGCAAGACGCTCGATGAAGCCAAGGGGTCCGTGCGGCGCGGCATCGAAAACGTCGAGCACGCGTGCGGTATTCCGACCCTGATGATGGGCAAGACCCTCGAGGACGTCGCGGTGGGGATCGACTGCGAATATGTGCGGCAGCCGCTGGGCGTCTTTGCCGCGGTCACGCCGTTCAACTTCCCGGCGATGGTCCCCTGCTGGTTCTGGCCCTACGCGATCGCGACCGGCAACACCTTCATTCTGAAGCCGAGCGAGCAGGTGCCCTTCTCGGCGACGAAGATCGTCGAACTGGTGCACGAGGCCGGCGTCCCCCCAGGCGTGCTGAACTTGGTCCATGGCGGTAAGGACGTCGTGAACGCCCTGCTCGCGCACCCCGGCATCGCGGGGATCTCGTTCGTGGGCTCATCGCCCGTGGCGCACCACGTCTATCAGGAAGCGGCCAAGCACGGCAAGCGCGTGCAGGCGCTCGGCGGCGCGAAGAATCACATCGTCGTGATGCCCGACGCCGACCTCGATCGCGCCGTGGCCACCGTGAGCGAATCGGCGTTCGGGTGCGCCGGCCAGCGCTGCCTCGCCGGCAGCGTCGTCGTCACCGCCGGCAACGCGTACGAGCCGGTGCGCGATCGGCTGCTGAGCGCGGCGAAGAATCTGCGCGTCGGCTACGGCCTAGAGTCGGGCGTCACGATGGGTCCCGTCGTATCGGCGCGACACAAGGAACGCGTCGTGTCGTACGTCGAGGCCGGGAAGAAGGAAGGCGCCACGCTGCTGCTCGACGGCCGCACGACCAAAGTCGACAAGTATCCCAAGGGCCACTTTGTCGGTCCGACGGTGTTCGACGGCGTCCGTCCCGACATGACGATCGGCCACGAAGAGATTTTCGGACCCGTCGCCTCCGTCACCCGCGCGGCCGACCTGGACGAGGCAATCGAGCTGATCCAGCGCTCGTCCTTCGCCAACGCGACGTCGATCTTCACGACGAGCGGCCGTTCGGCGCGCGAGTTCCGCTACCGCGTGGGCGTCAGCATGATCGGCGTCAACATCGGCGTCGCGGCGCCGATGGCGTACTTCCCGTTCGGGGGGACGAAAGGCTCGTTCTTCGGAGACCTCAAAGCACACGGGCAGGACGCGGTGGAGTTTTACACAGACAAAAAAGTCGTGATCTCGAGGTGGTGATGAGAAACGTCGTCGGCGGCCTGATCCAAATGTCGAACCCCATCAACGACGCCAACGCGCCCGTGGAGAAGATCGCGGGCGCGATGCTCGAGAAGCACATCCCGTACATCGAGGAGGCGGGCAAGAAGGGCGTCCAGATTCTCTGTCTGCAGGAGATCTTCAACGGCCCCTACTTCTGTCCCAGTCAGGACGCCAAGTGGTATGACGCGGCCGAACCGATCCCGGGCCCGACCATCGAACGGATGCAGAAGCTCGCCAAGAAGCACGACATGGTGATCATCGTGCCGGTCTACGAGCGCGAGATGGCCGGCGTCTATTACAACAGCGCGGCGGTCATCGACGCCGACGGCAGCTACCTCGGCAAGTACCGCAAGAACCACATCCCGCATACGTCCGGATTCTGGGAGAAATACTTCTTCAAGCCGGGCAACCTCGGCTACCCGGTCTTCAAGACGCGCTACGCCACGATCGGCGTGTACATCTGCTACGACCGTCACTTCCCGGAGGGGGCGCGCCTGCTGGGCCTGCACGGCGCCGAGATCGTGTTCAATCCTTCGGCCACCGTGAAGGGGCTGTCGCAGTACCTGTGGAAACTCGAGCAGCCGGCGCACGCCGTGGCCAACGGCTACTTCATGGGCTGCATCAACCGCGTCGGCACCGAGGCTCCCTGGAACGTCGGCCAGTTCTACGGCTCGAGCTACTTCGTCGATCCACGCGGCAACTTCCTGGCCACCGGAAGTGAAGACAAGGACGAGCTGGTCGTGGCCGAGCTGAACCTCGACATGATCGAAGAGGTGCGGCGGACGTGGCAGTTCTTCAGGGACCGCCGGCCCGAGACGTACGACGACATGGTGCGGCAGCTTCCGTAGATGCTGGCGCTCTTCCGGACCATCGTGTACTCGGCGCTGTTCATCAGCGTCGTGCTGGTGTTCATCCCGGCGCAGATCCTCACGGCCACCGGCATCACGCGCCCTCCCCAGATCGGCCCCCTGCACTGGGTGGGGCTCGCGCTCGTGCTGCTGGGCGGCGCGCTCGCCATCTGGTGCATCCTCACGTTCGCGCTCATCGGCAAGGGTACGCCCGCCCCATTCGATCCGCCGCGCAAACTCGTCGCCACAGGACCGTACGGCTGGGTACGCAACCCGATGTATGTCGGGGCGGGTACGGCGCTCGCCGGCGCCGCGCTGTTCTATCAGTCGGCGGCCCTCGTGGCCTTCGCGGCAGGCTTCCTGATCGTGACGCATTTGTTCGTGGTGTTCTACGAGGAGCCCACGCTCGAGCGCACGTTCGGCGCGCGCTACGCCGACTACCGGAACGCCGTGCCGCGCTGGGTGCCGACGTGGCGCTCCTGATTTCGGGCGGCCGGGTCATCACCCCGACCGACGACTACCAGGCGGACGTGTATTGTGCGGGCGAGACGATCACGCGCATCGAGCGCGCGATCGACCCCCGGGGCATGGCCCCGGGGACCGAGGTGATCGACGCGACGGGAAAGTACGTCCTCCCCGGATTCATCGACCCGCACGTCCACATTTACCTCCCGTTCATGGGCACCTTCGCGGCCGACGATTACGAGTCGGCGAGCAAGGCGGCGCTGGCGGGGGGAACCACGACGCTGATCGAGATGATCTGCCCGGGGCCGCAGGATGAACCGCTGGCCGCCTTCGAGCTGTGGAAGTCCAAGGCCGCGCCACTCGCCGCGGTGGACTACACGTTCCACATGTCGGTCGTCCGATTCGAGGATTCGGTCCAGGGACAGTTTCGCGAGATCGTCGGGGCGGGCGTGGCATCGTTCAAGGTCTTCCTCGCGTACAAGGGCGCCTTGAACCTCTCCGACGGAGACCTGTTCGCGGCGATGAAGCTCGCCAAGGAGCTGGGCGTCGTCGTGACCGCCCATTGCGAGAATGCCGACGCGATCGACGCGCTGCAGCGGGCGCTGCTCGCCGCCGGGAAGACGGGCCCCGAGTGGCACGGCCCGTCGCGGCCGCCCGCTGTCGAAGCGGACGGCGTGCACCACCTCTGCACCTTCGCGGAGCTGCTCGGCACACACGTCTACGTCGTCCACACGTCGTGCGATGCGGCGGTGCGGGCGGCGCTCGCCGCGCGCTACCGCGGCGTGAACGTCTGGATCGAGTCGGTCATCCCGCACTTCGTGCTCGACGAGACCTACACCGACCGCCGCGAGTTCGAAGGCGCCAAGTACGTGATGTCGCCGCCGCTGCGAAACGCGGCGAATCAAGCCGTCCTGTGGAACGGTGTGAAGTCGCGGTCCATCAGCACGATCGGCACCGATCATGCGCCGTTTCGCTTCCGCGACCAGAAGAAGATGGGGACGGACGCGTTTACCAAGATTCCCAACGGCATCCCGTCCCTTCAGGAGCGCGTGGACCTGGTCCACACGTACGGCGTGTGCGCCGGGCGGTTCGGGTTGCAGACGATGGTGGACGCCTGCTCCACGCAGGCGGCTCGGCTGTTCGGCCTGTATCCCAAGAAGGGCGCCATTCAGGTCGGCAGCGACGCCGACCTCGTCGTGTACGACCCGGCGTTCCGCGGCACCTTTTCCCAGAAGGACAGTCACTCCAACGTCGATTACAACGCCTACGAGGGCTGGGAGCGAAAGGGGCGCGCCGCGGTCGTAACCGTGCGCGGACAGGTACAGGCTCGGGACGGGAAATTCGTGGGGAGGATCGGACGAGGGCAGTTCCTGAAGCGGGAGCCGACGCACTTCTAAGCGAGGGCACATGGATTCGCAGACCGTCCGCGCGAAACACAAAGAGTTCCTCTTCCCCTGCGTCGCGAACTACTACGCCGAGCCGGTCGTCATTACGGAGGCGCACGGCGCCACCGTCAAAGACGCAGACGGGCGCGATTACCTCGACTTCTTCGGCGGGATCCTGACGCTCGGCATCGGGCACTCCCATCCCGACTTCGTGAAGCGCATTCAGGACCAGGTCGCCCGCCTCACCCACACGGCGAGCGTCTATCCCACGCGCGAGCAGGTCAAAGTCGCCGAGCGGCTCACCCAGATCACACCGGGGAAGCTCAAGAAGAGCTTCTTCACGACGAGCGGTACCGAGGCCGACGAAACGGCGATCATGCTCGCCAAGATCTACACGGGGCAGCAGGAGATCATCGCGCTGCGCCACGCGTACGCGGGCCGCAGCATGACAGCGATCGCCGTCACCGGCCAGAAGCCGTGGCGGGTGCTCCCCACGCAGATCGCCGGCATCAAGCACGCGCTCTCGCCCTACTGCTATCGCTGCCCCCTCGGTCTCGAGTATCCGTCGTGCGGCGTGAAGTGCGCGCAGGACATCGACGAGCTGATTCAAACCGAGACGACGGGGCGGCCGGCCGCGTTCATCGCAGAGCCGATTCAGGGCGCCGGCGGGTTCATCACGCCGCCCAAGGAATACTTTGAGATCGCGGTGGGGATCGTGCGGAAGTACGGCGGCCTGTTCATCTGCGACGAGGTGCAGACGGGCTGGGGCCGGACCGGCGACCACTGGTGCGGCATCGAGCACTGGAACGTCGACCCCGAGATCATGACGTTCGCGAAATCCGTCGCCAGCGGGTTCCCCGTCGGCGTGACGATCGCGAATCCCGAGGTCGCCGACGCCTGGACCGGCCTGTCGCTCTCGACGTTCGGCGGGAACCCGATCTCCATGGCCGCGGTGGACGTGACGCTCGACGTGATGGAGCGCGAGAACACGCCCAAACGCTCGGCCGAGCGCGGCCGTCAGCTGCGCGACGCACTCGAAGAATTCAAGAAGCGGTTCGCATTCATCGGCGACGTCCGGGGGATGGGGCTGATGCAGGGCCTCGAGCTCGTCGAGGACCGCAAGACCAAAGAGCCGTCGCCCAAGAAGACGCTCGCCCTCATGGAGGCCGCCAAGCGGCAGGGGCTGCTCATCGGCAAGGGCGGGCTGTACGGCAACGTGATTCGCGTCGCGCCCTCGATGTTGATCACGAAAGCCGAGATCGAAGATGGATGTGCTCGGCTGGAGAAAGCGCTCGCGGAAGTGAAATGAGCGACGCCGCGCTCATCAATCCCGATCTAGCGCCCGTGCCGCCCGAGCGGCGCACGTGGAACTGGTGGCACATTGCGTCGCTCTGGATCGGGATGGCGATCTGCATCCCGACCTACACGCTCGCGTCGGGCCTCGTCGATCAGGGTTGGACCTGGCAGGCCGCCGTGGGCGCCGTCGTGCTCGGCAACGTCGTCGTCCTGCTGCCCATCGCCTTGAACTCCCACGCGGGCACGCGTTACGGCATCCCCTTCCCCGTGCTCGCGCGCGCCTCGTTCGGCGTGCTCGGCGCCAACGTCCCCGCCCTGCTGCGCGGCTTCGTGGCGTGCGGCTGGTTCGGGATTCAGACGTGGATCGGGGGCTGGGCGATCTACAAGCTGATCGAGGTCATGTGGCCGGGCATCGCCACGCTGCCGCAGCTGCTCCCGGCGTTCGTCGGCCTCAACACGGGCGAGTTCCTCTGCTTCATGCTGTTCTGGGCGATGAACGTGTGGATCGTGCTGCGCGGGATGGACTCGATCAAGTTCCTGGAAACCTGGGGATCACCATTTCTTCTCGCCGTCGGAGTGGCATTGTTTGTTTGGGCTTGGGCCCGCGCGGGCGGGCTGAGTCCGATGTTGCAAAACCCGCCCATCGGCCCATCCGCCCATCCGCCCGTCGGGAGTGTCTTCGGCGCCGGCCTGACGTCCGCCGTCGCCTTCTGGGGGACGATGGCGCTGTCGATCCCCGACTTCTCGCGCTACGCACGCTCGCAGCGGGACCAGGTGATCGGCCAGGCCGTCGGGCTTCCGGGCACGATGGCCCTGTTCGCGTTCATCGGCGCCGCCGTGACCAGCGCCACCGTGGTAATCTTCGGCACCCGGATCGCCGATCCCGTCGCGCTGCTGGCGCGCATCGGCGGGCCCGTGATGATCATGCTCTCGATGGCGGGCCTCACGATCGCGACGCTCACCACCAACATCGCGGCCAACATCGTGGCGCCGGCCAACGGGTTCTCGAACGTCGCCCCCCACAAGATCTCGTTCAAGCAGGGCGCGATGATCACGGCGGTGATCGGCATCCTGATGATGCCCTGGCGGCTCTATAACGACGCCGCGGCCTACATCTTCACGTGGCTCATCGGGTACGGCGCCCTGCTCGGCCCCGTCGCCGGGATCATGATCGCGGACTACTTCGTCGTGCGGCGGGGCGAATTGTCGCTCGACGATCTCTATCGGCGGGGCGGCGTCTACGAGTACCGCCGCGGCGTAAACTGGGTGGCGATGCTCGCCTTCGTGCTCGGCGTGTTGCCGAGCCTGCCCGGGTTCATCGGTGCCCTGAGCGGGCAGCCGGCGAGCGGGTTCTTCGGGGGTGTGTACAATTGGGCGTGGTTCGTGGGATTCCTCGTGTCGGCAGGCCTGTACCTCGCGGGAATGAAGGCTCGTGGCTGATTTCGACTTCGCCGACATCGCGCCGCCGCTGACGCCCGACTACGCGCTGCTCGAGGCCAACAAGTGCCTCTTCTGCTACGACGCGCCCTGCACGATCGCCTGCCCGACGCACATCGACGTCCCGGCCTTCATCAAGAAGATCGCGACCGGCAACCTGCGTGGCTCGGCGCGCGTGATCCTCGAGCCCAACCCCTTCGGGCACTCGTGCGCGCGCGCCTGCCCCGTTGAAGTGCTGTGTGAGGGCGCCTGCGTGTTGAACGACCGCGACGAGCAGCCGATCAAGATCGCCCTGCTGCAACGTCACGCGACCGACTACGTGCTCGAGCGAAAGCTGAAGCTGTTTCAAGCGGGCAAGGCCACCGGCAAGAAGGTCGCCGTGGTTGGGGCCGGTCCGGCCGGGCTCGCCTGCGCGCGCGACCTGCGGCGCTGGGGTCACGCCGTCACAGTCTTCGACGCGAAGCCGCGGCCAGGGGGACTCAACACCTACGGCATCGCCGAGTACAAACTCAAGGCCGACGTGGCGCTCGCCGAGGTGCAGGACATCCTCGATCTGGGCGTCGAGCTCAAGCTCGGCATTATGGTCCGGTCGCTCGAGCCGCTGCTCGAGGAGTACGACGCGGTCTTCGTCGGCATCGGACTCGGCAAGACCAAAAAGCTCGGGATCCCGGGCGAAGACCTGGACGGCGTCGTGGACGCGCTGACGTTCATCGAGCATCTCAAGACGCACCCATACCACGAGACGCGGGTCGGGAAGCGCGTGCTCGTCATCGGTGCCGGCAACACGGCGATCGACGCGGTGACTCAGGCGAAACGTCTCGGCGCGGAGCAGTCGACCATCGTGTATCGCCGAGGCGAGGACGACATGCCGTGCTACGACTACGAGTACGAGCTGGCGAAGCGCGACGGCTGTGCGTTCCGATTCGACGCGCTGCCCAAGCGCGTCGTGGGGAGCGGGCGCGTCACTGGCCTCGAGGTCGAAACGCCCCAAGGCACTGAGGCAATCCCGTGCGACATGGTGATCGTCGCCATTGGCCAAGGAGCTAGGACGGGCCTGGTTGTCCCCCAAGGGAATCCCAAGGTATTCGTGGGGGGCGATTGCGCCAACGGAGGCGCGGAGATCGTGAACGCGGCAGCGGAGGGCGTTGCCGGCGCCAAGCAAATCCATCAAAGGCTCACCCATGGCTGATCTCAAGACGAGCTTCGCAGGGATCGAAAGCCCGAACCCCTTCTGGCTCGCCTCGGGCCCACCAACGAACACCTACGGCCAGGTCGCCAAGGCGTTTGATCAGGGCTGGGGCGGCGCTGTCTGGAAGACGATCGGCGACCCGATCATCAATGTGTTCTCCCGCTACGGCTCCGTGGATCTCGGCGCGACGCGGATGATGGGCCTCAACAACATCGAGTTGATCAGCGACCGGCCCATTGCCGACAACTTGAAGGAGATCGCGGAGGTCAAGCGCAACTACCCGACGCACGCCATCATCGCCTCACTGATGGTCGAGTCGAAGCGCGAGACGTGGCACGAGATCGTCAAGCAGACCCAGGATACTGGCGCCGACGGGATCGAGCTGAACTTCGGATGCCCGCACGGCATGAGCGAACGCGGCATGGGGAGCGCCGTCGGCCAGGTGCCGGACTACACGTGTCAGATCGTCGAGTGGGTGAAGGAAGTCGCCACGATCCCGGTGATCGTGAAGCTCACGCCCAACGTCACCGACATCACCTACATCGCGCGCGCGGCAGTGAAAGGCGGTGCCGACGCCCTGTCGCTCATCAACACCATCAATTCGATCGTGAGCGTCGATCTCGACACGTTCGCGCCGGCGCCGTCGGTGGGCGGCAAGTCGAGCCACGGCGGCTACTGCGGCCCGGCGGTGAAGCCGATCGCGCTGCACCTCGTTTCCGCGGTCGCCAAGGATCCGCAGGTGCAGATCCCCATCTCCGGGATCGGCGGCATCAGCACGTGGCGCGACGCCGCCGAGTTCGTCACACTGGGCGCAGGCACGCTCCAGGTGTGCACCGCGGTGATGCATTACGGCTTCCGGATCGTCGAAGACCTGATCGACGGGCTATCCAACTGGATGGACGAACGGGGCCACCGCACGCTCGCCGACGTCCGGGGCCGGGCGCTGCCGAACGTCACGAAGTGGGAGGAGCTCGATCTCAACTATCACCTGCTCGCCCGCATCGATCAGGACACGTGCATCAAATGCGAGCTGTGCTGGACGGCGTGCGAGGACGGCGCGCACCAGGCCATTCGCCGGCTGCCCCGCGACAACGGCGGGCCCGTAGTCGAGATCATCGAGGAAGCGTGCGTCGGTTGCAATCTCTGCGCGGCGGTGTGTCCGGTGCAGGGCTGCATCACGATGGAGCCTGTGCCGAACGATTTCGCGCCAGTGACGTGGAAGGAATACGCGGCGGGGAAAGGCAAGTTGGCGCCACGGTCCGAGCAATTCCACACCGCGACGTGGTCTAAGAGCCGCTAAAGTCGTCCCGGGGGCGCGACCGGCGGCATCGCGGCTGCTTCGTCCACCGGCTCCGGCGTGAAGTCCTCGCCCGGATTGATGAACCGATCCAGCTCGAAGCGGTATTGCTTGTCGTAGAGCTGGCGGTAGCGCCCATTGGCGGCCAGCAGCTCTTCATGCGTCCCCCGCTCCACGATCTCCCCTGCTTCGATTACCAGAATCTGGTCGGCGCTGCGGATCGTCGAGAGACGGTGCGCGATCACGAACGTCGTGCGGCCGCGGCGCAGGGCGCGCAGGCCATCCTGAATCAGAGCCTCGCTTTCGGAATCGAGCGACGACGTCGCTTCATCGAGGATCAAGATCCGCGGGTCCGCGAGGATCGCGCGCGCGATGGCGACGCGCTGGCGCTGCCCGCCCGACAGCTTCACCCCCCGCTCTCCCACGATCGTGTCGTAGCCCTTCTCGAAGGCCTTCACGAACTCGTCGCAGTGCGCGACCCGGGCCGCCGCCTCGATGTCCGCGCGGGACGCGTGGGACTCCGCGAAGCCGATGTTCTCGGCGATCGTGCCGTCGAACAGGAAGTTGTCCTGCAGCACCGCGCCGAGGTGTCGCCGGTAATCGTGCAAGCGAATCCCGGCCAGGTCCTGGCCGTCCACGACGATCCGGCCCTCGCCCGGGCGGTGGAACGCCATCACCAGGCCCATGAGCGTGCTCTTCCCGGAGCCCGACGACCCTACCAGGGCCGTGGTCGAGCCGGCACGCGCATGGAAGGAAACGTGCTTCAGCACAGGCTTCCCGGGGTCGTACGCGAACGACACATCCTCGAAGCGCATGTCGCCCTGAAGCGTCGGGAGCAAGGCTCGGTCCTCGTCCGCGGCGTCTTCCGTGACCTGCGACCGAATCTCGCGCAGGCGGTCGAGCCCCGCGAAGGCTTCGGTGATCTGGGTGCCGATCGACGCGATGTTGATGAGCGGCAGCGCGACGAGGCCCACAAAGATGCCGTACATGAAGAGGTCGCCCAGCGTCATGCTGCCGGAGAGGACGGCGCGACCACCCTCCAGGATCATGAGGATCCCGATCGCCCCGATGATCACGGTGGCGAATGAGCTGACGCTCGAAATGCCCGTCATAGTACCGGCGATGTTCCGGAACAGGCGGTTCACGCCGCGTCCGAACACCTGCCGCTCGCCGCGCTCGGCCCGATACGCCTTGACGATGCGGATTCCGCCCAGCGTCTCGCCCAGCCGGCCCGTCACCTCGGCGTTGATCTTGCCGCGCTCGCGAAACAACGGCCGCAGCTTGGCGAATGCGTAGGCCATCCCCCCGCCGAACAACCCGAGGATCAGGATGGCGATCGCGGTCAGCCGCCAGTTGAGTACGAACAGCACGACCAGCGCGATGGCCCCGGTGAACACCCCACCGATAAGCTGCACCAGTCCGGTCCCCACGAGGTTCCGGATCCCCTCGGCGTCGTTCATGATGCGGGAGATGAGAATGCCACTTTTGGTGGAGTCGAAGTACGACACTGGGAGCCGCAGCACGTAGGACTGCACCGTGCGCCGCATCTCGGTGATCGCCCCCTGCGCGGCGACGCCGAGGATTTGCGACAGGCCGAACCCCGTCGCCGCTTGCACCAGCGTGGCCACTCCGGCCGCGATCGCGAGGGGCACGAGCAGCTGCGGCTCGTGTTGTCCAATCACGCGGTCGATCACCCACTTG
>Ga0193713_1000538_pt1 | contig 12761 bp, 9 predicted proteins | sample H3a2metaG_FD_143054 | JGI IMG/M metagenome (GOLD analysis project Ga0193713, IMG submission 143054) | Soil microbial communities from a riparian zone of the East river system, Colorado, United States - H3a2 | ecosystem: Environmental > Terrestrial > Soil > Riparian zone | place: USA: East River... | reverse complement strand
CCAAACTTCAATGAGATGATGCATATTGTCATTCCGGGCGAAGTCGAGGAATCTCTCGATGTCGAGCCGCAATAAAGTTCGCCCTAGTTCAGTCTAAAAACGAAAATCCGCAATCCCAAATTGAGATGTCGATCTACCGGCGCGTTCTCCGCTACTACAGACCGTTTCTGGGTCAAACGATTCTAGGGTTGTTCGTCTCGCTTGTCGGCATTGGCCTGAATCTGCTCAAACCGTGGCCGTTTAAGCTGATCGTGGACGATTTCCTTCGTCCGGGCCCGGCAGTGCGCAGTGATTGGCACACCTGGATCCCGCTGCTCTGTCTCGCCCTGGTCGTGATCCAGCTGCTTTGGGGAATGATGAACTGGATCACGAACTATCTCTTTGTAAAAATCGGCCTGCAGGCATTGCTCAAATTGCGCACCGATCTCTATTCGTGTTTGCAATCTCTCTCGCTCAAATTCCACGACGCGCGCCGTTCGAGTGATTCCAGCTTCCGCGTCGCGTACGATTCGCAATCAATCCAGACGATCTACAACAAAGGGTTCACCAACATTTTCGCGTCCGTAATCACGTTGATCGGAACCTTCCTCATCATGTTGCGATTGGACTGGCAGCTCACGATGGTTTCTCTGGCCATCGTTCCCCTGGTCGTTGGCGCGATTTATCTTTTTGCCCATCGGATTCGTCGCGAATCGACTTCGATTCAGGAACAGGAAAGTGCGGTCCTGGCGCAAGCACAGGAAGGTCTCAGCTCGATTCGAATGGTCCATGCATTTGGACGCGAGGAATTCGAAGTGCGCCAATTTCAGCAACAGGCCCGTCAAAGTTTGCAAGCCAATCTGCGGCTCACTTTGACGAACGTAAACAGCGCGCTGGTGATCAGCACATTGATGGTGGTCGGCACAGCTGCAATGTATTACATCGGCTCGCTGCACGTCTTAGGCGGCACGCTCACCCTCGGATCGCTGCTCGTTTTCAGTGCCTATTTGATAATGCTTTATCAACCGCTCGAGTCCCTCACCTACACCACGTGGGCCATGGAAGGCGCGACGGCTGGCGCAAAACGCTGTTTTGAAGTGCTGGACCGGGAGGACGATGTGCGCGATTCACCGAATGCGGTTTCTATTTCGTCCGCCAAAGGCGCGATCGCATTTCAATCCTTAAATTTCGGTTATGCGGGCGATCGACACGTCTTGCGCGACATCGACCTTCGCATCGATCCGAATCAGATCGTCGGCCTGGTAGGCGGCACCGGCGCGGGCAAAAGCACGTTGATGAGTTTGGTGCCGCGATTTTACGATCCTTCTACGGGTTTCGTCATGCTGGATGAGCGTGATGTGCGGGAGATCACAAAAAAAAGTTTGCGGGCGCAGATCGCAATCGTCTTACAGGATACGTTGCTTTTCTCGACAACGGTACGAGAGAACATCGCATACGGCCGGCCCGATGCGACGGAAGAAGAAATTATCGAGGCGGCGCGCCGCGCGCAGGCAGACGAATTTATTCGGCAGATGCCTGATGGCTACGCCAGCCCTGTAGGCGAACGAGGCGGGCACCTGAGCGTTGGCCAACGCCAGCGAATCGGCATTGCCCGCGCGTTTTTGAAGAACGCGCCGATTTTGCTCCTGGACGAACCTACGTCGGCGCTGGATCCGGTAACCGAAGCGGCAATCATGGAAACCATCCAGGAATTAATGCGCGGCCGGACAACTTTAATTGCGACCCATCGGTTGGCGACGATCCATGGTCTCGATCAAATCATTGTGCTTGAACACGGGCGCGTAGTTGAAAAAGGGCGCGGCCCTGAATTGATCGCGCGCGGCGGGATTTACGCAAAACTGTATGCATCGGGGAAATTTCCGATTGGGGTGGCCCATTGAGCAACGTTAGAGAAGATCGACACGTCGAAGGCGACTGGTGGCCGGATCCGATTCCGCCAAACGTCGAGTTTGGCGAGGGATTCTATTGCGAGAGCGCGCAAATCTTTCGGAGAATCCGGAGCAAAAAATCAGGTGCTATCATCATCGGCAAACACGTTTCGTGTTACGCCGGCTGTTCGTTTTCCGTCGGTGAGAACGGCCACTGTACGATAGGCGATTTCACGCTGCTGAACGGCGCCCTGATTATGGCAGATGAGAAGATCGAGATCGGATCGTATTGTCTGGTTTCCTGGAATGTCGGCATCGCAGATTCCGATTTTCACCCTCTAGAACCGGCCCAGCGTCTCATCGATGCACAAGCTCTCGCACCGTATTTCAAGGATCGGCCTGCACGTCCCAAATTGAAAACCGCTCCCGTGAAAATCGCGGATAACGTCTGGATCGGGATGAACGCAGTGATTTTGAAAGGCGTCACGATCGGGGAAAACTCGGTTGTTGCGGCGGGATCAGTTGTCACCAAAAGCGTGGAGCCGAACACGGTGGTCGCCGGAAACCCGGCGGTGGCGGTTCGGCAATTGTGATCGGTGATCCGTGATCAGGCCAATGGATCGTCCACACTCACGCTGTGCACTGTTCACTGATCACCGTTCACCTGTTTCCATATGAAGCGAAAGAAAATCGTCGTCATGGGATTCATGGGCTCAATGCCCATCGCGGGCGTAATCTGGCAGCACATCCATTACATCGTCGGACTGCAACGGCTTGGTCACGATGTGTATTACATTGAAGATTCAGCCCGCATTCCCTACAACCCGGAAACGTTTGAAGTCACTACTGAATTTAATTACACAGCGCGGCTCCTGAATCGGTTGGCGCGAGAATTCGAGTTCCGAAATCGCTGGGCCTTTTGCGCACGTTATTTGCCGGGCAATCCCACTGCCGGCCTGCGATTGAAACGAATTCGGCAGCTCTATCGCGAAGCGGACGCTATCCTGAACCTCTGCGGCGCACAAGAATTCAACGACGATCTGCTCGTTTCGGATCGCATTCTGTACATCGAAAGCGATCCTGGCGTCGAGCAAATCAAGATCGATAAGGGCGTAAAATCGACAATGCAATATCTGGCCCGACATCATGCCCTTTTCACTTTTGGCGAAAACATCGGTACCAAAAGCTTTCCGGTCCCGACCCACGGATTGAAATGGCTGCCGACGCGCCAACCAGTGGTGACTGATCTTTGGCGAACAAAACGCTCCCCTTCCCGCGCAGCCGTGTTTACATCCGTGGCCAATTGGTCCACCAGTGGTCTGAAAGACATTAGGTGGCGCGGCAAAAAATATCTCTGGAGCAAATCGCGAGAATTTCTTCGCTTCATTGCAGCGCCGAAAAAAGCGAGCGAAACATTTGAGCTGGCGACAAACATCGAGAACGCTGCCACCCGCGTAAAATTCGAGCGAAACGGGTGGCGACTCACTTCGCCGCTGCAAATGAGCGTCGATTACTGGCTTTACCGGGACTACGTCCAGCGCTCCAAAGGAGAGTTCACTGTCGCCAAGGATCAATACGTTCGCCTGAATACCGGGTGGTTCAGCGACAGGAGCGCGTGTTATCTCGCAGCAGGGCGTCCGGTCATTACTCAGGAAACCGGCTTTACAAAATTCTACGGCGGCGAAAGAGGCCTTTTGTCTTTCCGAACGCTCGATGAAATCGCAAATGCGGTGAAACGTATCAACGCCGATTATACGAAGCATTCTCAGGCTGCTTACACCCTGGCTCGGGAAGTCTTTGAGGCCCAAACAGTGTTGAAATCAATTCTCGACTGCGCAGGAATTTGAGGAGGCTGCGCAAATCCTTCTTCGTCTATCAGAGATTTGAACGTAGAAAGCATGTATCGTGTCTGTTGTGTCCGAAAAGGCCACTTGCCAATGCAAATCCGAATCTTGATTTTCGAATACGCCGTTTAAGGTTGCAGCCTTTCCGCTCATGAAGCGTATCTTTCTTTTAATTTACGCGGCCTTGCTGCTTGGACCGGTTCTGGACGCGCAGGAAAGCACACCGGCGCGTCCCCCGATGGAACCGCAGGCCCCAGAGCGGCCGGGTCCGTGGAGATCGACCTCGCCAGCGCAAGCAGTTGTTCCAGTTCCTGTGCCCATTGCGCCGCCAAAGCCAAACGGTCCGGTTCAAAAAAGCTTGGTCCGGATTACCGCGACTTCCCTAGAGCCGGATTACAAAGCACCTTGGAACGCCGGAGCGCTCGAGCGCGGCGTTGGCGCCGGTTTCGTCATAAGCGGCAATCGGATCATGACAAACGCACATGTTGTTGCCAACAGCCGTTATGTCACCGTGGAGCGGGACGGCGATCCCAATAAGTATCCGGCCAAAGTACAATTCATAGCGAATGATTGCGACCTGGCTGTGATCACCGTGCCGGCTCCCGATTTTTTCAAGAACATGTTGCCATTGCAACTCGGCGGGATTCCTGCGCTGGAATCGACCGTCTCGGCCTACGGCTATCCAATCGGAGGCGAGCGGATGTCGGTCACTACGGGGATCGTGTCGCGGATTGATTTCCAGCTCTACACGCATTCATCGGTCGATCAGCATCTGGCGATCCAGATCAGCGCGCAGATTAACCCGGGAAACAGCGGTGGCCCGGTGATGCAAGACGCCAAAGTCGTTGGCGTCGCCTTTCAGGGTTACAGCGGCGATGTCGCCCAGGGCGTAGCCTACATGATTCCGACGCCAGTAATAAAACGGTTCCTCCAGGATATCAGCAATGGGCATTACGATGAATATCCCGATCTCGCAATCACCTATGCGAAATTACAGAATCCCGCTCAACGAAGATTCCTTGGTTTAAAGGATGACGATCGCGGCGTGCTGGTGAGCTCCGTGGTAGCCGCCGGGCCATCAGGTGGCATTCTTTACCCGGGTGACGTTCTTCTCGCTATCGACGGTCATCCGATCGCCAGCGATGCGAATGTCGAACTGGAAGGTGAACGCGCACAGTTCGAGGAAGTCGTTGAGCGAAAATTCAAGGGCGATTCAGTCAAGTTGGACCTCTTGCGCAACAAGCAGCCGACGACGGTTTCGATCAAATTGTACAAGCCCTGGCCATACTCGGTGCAGGGCCACAGCTACGATGTGCGGCCGCGTTATGTCCTTTACGGCGGTCTGCTTTTTCAACCGTTAAACCTGGACATGCTGGAAGCGTACCGCACAGCCGATCTGCGCGTGCGTCACTTCTTCGAATATTTCGTCCTGGACCAACTCTATGTGCAGCATCCCGATGTTATTGTCCTGGCCAATATTTTGCCGGACCCGATTAATACCTATTTGGCGCCGTACCGGGGCGAGATTGTGGATGAAATCAACGGCAAGAAAATTCGGACTCTGGACGAATTGGCAAAGGCTTTTGCCGAATCACCAGACCGGCTGGTGATACGGATGATCGGCGATGGACCTCCGCTGGTCCTTGATCGGAAACAGGTGGAGGCTGCACGCGAACGAATCATGACGCGTTACAACGTGCTAAAGGACCAAAATCTTGAGGAGCAACCGGCGTCAAAAGCAGCAGAACAAGCAAACAAAACATGACGATGACCAGGCACGCTCTTATTACTTTCGGGCTCGTCCTTTTCACAGTCGGTGGAGCGCTGGCCAAGAAGGAATCCGCTGTTCCTGTCGCGTTAAGCAAGCAAAAACAGTTGGCGCTTGTCCGGGTAAACGTGACCGGACAGTCCTATGATTATTTTCGGCCGTGGCAAAAGAAAGCGCCTTTTTCAAAGCGCGCTCTCGGCGCAGTTTTATCTAAAGGCCGTGTCCTGGTGACAGCGGACCTGGTGGCAAACCAAAATTACGTGGAGCTCGAGCGTGCCGAGTCTGGCGAAAAAACCGCGGCCACTGTCGAGGTGATTGATTACGAAGCCAATCTCGCGCTGCTCCAACCAGCGGAGAAGACGTTTCTCGATGGAATCACTCCGCTCGAAATCGCGCCTGACACGGTAGTGGGTGACCGGTTGGCCGCGTGGCAATTGGAACCGACCGGTGCGTTGCTCGCGACGGAAGGCTTGGTGACAACAGTCCAAATGATGCCGTATCCGATCGATATTGGACAATTCCTCACGTACCGCATCAGCATCCCTATGCAATACCGCGAGAACAGCTACACGGTGCCACTCGTGAAGAAGAATAAACTTGCCGGCTTGCTCCTGCGTTACGATTCGCGCTCACAGCTACTCGATGCAATCCCTGCGCCTGTCATCACGCACTTTTTAAAGGATGCTGAAAGCCAGAATTATCGAGGTTTTCCCTCTGCTGGCTTTTCATTCTCTCCCACGCGCGATCCCGCGCTGCGTGAGTTCGCCGGAGAAAAAGGGAAGGACGCCGGCGGAGTTTATGTAACCACTGTCGAGCCAGGCACGCCAGCCATGAAAGCGGGACTCCAGGTGGGTGACATCGTGACTGCAGTCGCTAACAATGAAATCGATCAAAACGGCAACTACGTGGACCCGCTTTACGGCAAGATCGAACTCACGAATTTACTCACGGCTCACGCGTACGCCGGCGATGTTGTTCCTTTTCGGATTCAGCGTAGCGGCAAGCCAATGCAGTTAAGTGTGACCCTCGAGCACCGCGACGCCAAGGATTATGTGAGCCCACCATACAATCTTGATCAACCGCCACGATATTATGTTCTCGGTGGCCTGATTTTTCAGGAGCTTTCCCGTCAATATCTCAAAGAATGGGGCCCAAACTGGCAAAGAGAGGCTCCGCAACGTTTGGTTTACCTGGACCATTTCCAGTCCGAGCTGTTTCCTGACCGAAATCGACGCGTTGTTATTCTCAGCCAAGTCCTTCCTGCTAACAGCACTATTGGCTACGACGAACTCGCCTATTTGACTGTAACGAAGGTGAACGGCAAAGAAATCAAATCGTTGGACGACCTGGCCGAAGCGGTAAAACACCCAATCGAAGGGTTCATCAAAGTCGAGACCGAAGAAGATCCAAAGCAGATCGAGCTCGATGCGGCACAAGTCGCCGCTGAGGCGCAAGATCTCCAGGAAAATTACGGTATTTCCGCACTGCATCGCCTTAATTGAAAGGCGAGACGCGAGCGCTCAACTCACGTCGATCAAAGCGCCTTAACAAACGTTGTAGCCGCCGGTTCGCCGCAGGACGAATCCATCCGGTGTGCGGACCTGTGGCCGATCCACTCATTGCTGCTTTTCACGCCAGAAAGACGGCCCACAGGGGCGTGGCTACAACAGCCTACTGAACTCACTCTGGCTTTTCTTCCAAGCGGTGGTGAAGTACGCTGGGAGCCTTTAACTATCGACGCCATCGGTAGTGACGTCGGCTGTGCGTGGTTTGGCTAGAAACTGTTCCACTTCCTCATTGTAAGTCTGGAATGGGTCACCCATCACGAGAAAATCGCGGTTATCGCACGCGATCGAATCCCAGTTGATAACATAGGGGGAATCGCAATCCTGAAAGAAAGCCACCGCTCGAGCCCGACCTGACGCACGCGTATTAGCTGGGGGAACATGTGTTGCACTGGAACGCCGGACATTGTTGTTCCACTCCGCAATTCGCTTTCCAGGCGTCACAGCAAAGAAGAGCCCGCGAAGTGGATCTATGTTGTGATATTCAAGGTCGACGCTTTGCAGCCACGGATCGTCCCAACTCAATCCTTCGGACTCGACGAATGCTTCCATCAGCCATTTCTTCGTAATCCAGTCGACCCCGCCGATGAGCGCCTCATGGTTATTTGCAATTGCTTCGAGAACGAACCCCCAGTTTTCCAGGAGCCAGTTAGTTTCCGCGCTGGTGTTGCGCAGGTACTTTTGCGCCAGATGATGAAATTCCCACTGTACGTCGACTGCTCCGATGGTCTTACCGTTCTCAAGATGAACAATCCATTGCTGAGTTGGATCCCGGGATATGTCGCGTGTGCTTTGCACCGCATCGGCCAGGACCAGATTTCGCGGTAAACGGCCATCCTCGAGCAATGATAAAACACATGCAGTTGTCCCGATTTTTAACGCCGTGGCATAGGGACTCATGTTCGAATCACCGATGAGCAAGTGAAGCCGCCGGTATTTTCGGTAATCGGCCAGCGGCTCGTCACGTGCGTTAATGATGGCGCGATTGAATTGCACCCATTGGTAGATGTCGTTCACGATATGATCCGCACGCTGGCTAAGTTGGAAATTCACCCGGGTTTCCACTTGCGGCGGTTCAAAATCAAACGCCAGTGGATTGGATTGACCGACGCGGCCGGCGCCCGTGAAGATTTGTCGCGTCGCCAGGAAAGTAAGCAGGGTCCCCAGAATTGGTGGCGTGAATTGCGCCTCCCGCTTCATCAGGTAATTCTCGTGACAACCAAACGTGGCGCCGGTGTGGTGATCGACATTATTTTTGATGAACGAAACGCGATCCTGCGCGCCCAGAGCAATCAGTGACGATTGCAGCAAGTCGTCTCCGGCCAATTCATAAGCTGCCACATCGTGCAGATGCAGACATTCCGGCGATGCGTACTCGATGTGTCCCATATCGAGGTACAAACGTCCGCCGTTACGAAGGAAACCTCCGTTACCCGGTGGCTCTTCGTAATCGCGGTAATGCAGGTCGATGGTGCCGGCCTCGGCGTTTCGGAAAAGATGGTTTTTTACCTTCGCCGGCCAGAGCTCGGAATTTACGTGCGGCTCTTCTTCGCTCAAAAGACAGCCGTACTCGGTTTCAATCCCAACGATCCGGTCCATTGTCTAGCGAGCATCCGCCAAGGGTCGGTGCTCCTCAAGTGCTAATGCCGTCATCCTGAGCGGAGCGAAGGACCTCGCAAGGAGAATGCGATCACACTGGGTATGATGTGTGAATTTCGCAGTTCGTGTGAGGTCCCTCCTTTTACTCGGGATGACGAAAAAGGAGCCGCATCGAACGCCCGCTTGAACCGTCGTCGAAAAAGCACAAACTCTTTTTGTGGTTACTTTTGCCCTCCGTAGTCCGTCCGAAAAGGTAGGTGGCCTTTTTTATTTCGGCCGGATGCTGGACAAAATCCGGTTACACGCCAAGGGCGAATTGCCTTCGGACTATCACGCGAACCTTGGAAAAGGATTTGACGAAAAATGTGCGAACTTCCTCCGGACCAATTACGACCAGTTAGTCGAGCGAGTGAATCGCGGCGGAACGGACGAGGAAATCCTGCAGTGGTGTTTCGATCACGGGCGCAGACCGGATGAAAAGGACGTTTACGTTTGGAACGAATTTATGCGCAAGCGCGGCTGGAACGACGAAGTTTCTGAAATATTACAGCGCCGCAAGAAGGAAGCAGGCATAATGGATAGGTCGGACATTCAGACAACATTCGAATTTATCGACGCCGACGAAGGGCGCTTGCCCAAAGGATAGGCCGGCGCACCGGGGCGACTCCCGAAAACGCTCGGGACAGCGCGGTGTCCCTGACCATTATTCGGCCAGGGTATCGATTCGTTCGGCAAGACCAAAATCAAGCTCGGTCAAGCCGCCTTTGCTGTGGGTCGAAAGAACCAGACGTACTTTGTTGTAACGAATGTCGATGTCTGGATGATGTTCCTCTTCCTCGGCCACTTCGGCCACTGCGTTCACGAAATCAATCGCATCGGCAAAATCATCGAACTCAAACGTGCGTTCGATGTGCTTCTTCTCCAGTTCCCATTCCGGGATTTTTTTCATTCGCTCCTTGAGCTCGCCTTGTTTGATGAGGTCAGCCATAACGGGACAACGAGTAACACCCGAAAATCGTTTTGCAACGCCAAAACGAGCGGGTGTTTTTGCGACGGTCATCCCGAACGAAGCGCAGCGGAGTCGACGGATCCCGCAACACTGCCTAAAGGTGAGTCAGCGGGATTCCTCGACTGCACTTCCCTTCGTTCCGGCTCCGCTCAAAATGACAACTACATGCCAAGAATCTTTCTGAGATTTTTTGCAGAATCGAAAACCTCCACGGCGCACACTCGCGCCTGCTTCGATAGTCTCGACCAATCGCGCAACACTTCTTTCACCGCCGTTTCCGCTTCATCGATGTCTCGGATGAAACGAAATCCGCTGTCACGCGGAAGATACCTCGTTGCGCCTGTGTCTTCCGTGATCACCGGCCGCCCCAGTGCAAGAAACGCCGCGGCCCGATCGCTTAACCAGCCGGTTCGCCAGGCTACATCCACACCCTTGATGGCCGTAAACTCTGCAAGCGCGCTCGCCATGTACCGACGGTACTCGCTCGGAGTGCGCGCAACCCGGTGCGGATCGACGACGTGCCAGCCAAGCCGCTGCAAACGCGACCGCTCCGGGTCGTCCGGGCTGATATTCATCGCTAGTTCAAACTGCGCTTCCGGCACTCGCGCTGGTAAACCGAGATACGGTTCGAACCTAACTCGCTTGGACAAGTCGGGGAATTCTCCCGCCACTTCTACAGCCCCGCTCCAGTACCACTGTCCAATAGTGGTGAACTTAGACATCTTGGGGCGTGATTGAGGTTGGAGGAGTCTTGTGTCAGCCAGCGGATAAAACGTCTTCCAACGCAGAGTCGATTTCGGCAGCCGGCAATCATTTCTGTGAGCGTTGAGCCCGATTGTCCAAAATTCGTCGTGAGACGACTGGCCCAGCTCCATTTTGGTCATCCAGTAAAAAATTTCACTCGGATCCAGGTCACAAAAGATCCGTCGCTCAAATTGCAAAAGAAATGGCGGGTGAATCGAGTAACTGAGATTGAGCAGCGTGTTTGGGCCGGCGAGTCGATCAACCAGCGCTTGTTTCGACATTCCCATGCAACGCATCGCGTCGAGCTCATGCGTTGTCGCTGGCGGTTTCTGATACAGTAAAGAATATCGGCCGGCCAATCCATGCGCATGCAGTTGCCGCTGGAAGTTGTCGATCCTGGCCTGATCGGCCTCCGGATCATCTGTCGCCGGTAACAACTCCAGCCAGATAGCATCAAGCTTCAACCGCTGCAGACCGAGCATCCATTGCAGAGGGACGGAAAAATTTCCGCCGCCTTCGCGATATTTTGCGGCAAAGCCGCATCCGAGAAAGATAGTCACGCGAGCAGAATCCTCATTCTGCTCGCGTGCTCAAGCGCGAAGGTTCGTAATCTTAGAAGATGGGCTTGCGCGGAAGATGCACTCTACCAGTGAACACCTGAGGCTGCCTCGGCTGACCGGTGCAAAATCCGCCGTTCGGGATCGGGATAATCGAGCCGAGGAATTGCGGCTGCTGCCGCACATTTAACGCCTGCTCCAACGCGTAGCCGAAGCCGATTAGCTGCGGTTCATGCAGGAAAGTGCTGTACATGAGCATTCCCGCCGGCCGGCCGCTATCGCGAATGCCCACCGGTATCGATAAATTTGGATAACCCGCCACTGCGGGTCCGGTCGAGTTAGTCAAGTGCGGAGCGACGATCGCATCGACACCCGAGTTGATTACACTATCAATGCCAGAACGCGCAGCAGTGCGGGCATGCGTTCGCGCGGCGATGTAGGCGGGATCGTTCGGATAACCTGGGAACTGATCCGACAATAAGAATACGTCCTGGTCGTAGTAGGGCATCTCTTGTGGACAATTCGCGTCATTGAAGGCGATGAGGTCGGCCAACGTGCGCATGTTCGTGTGCGTAAGCGTCGCGAGGTAGTCCGCGATTTGCGCTCTAAATTCATACAGCAACGCTGTGGACTCGTCGCCGTTGTAAGCGAATACGTCCCCCGTATCAACGTCAACGACAGTCGCACCGAGGCTTTCCATCACGCTCAGCGCATTTTCCGCAAACGCGACGGTGAGCTCATCGCCCGGAATGCCGCTGCCGTAGTAGCTGTAATCGAAAAAGCGCACATCGCGTCCGATCACTGCGCCATCGAGTGCGTTCGGATCGAGAAATTGCGTGTAATCATCGGGCAGCTGATGCCCAATCACTTCACCAAACGGCGACTGCAACACTCCAAGCAGGATCGCGACATCAGTGACGCTGCGCGCCATCGGTCCAGCCGTGTCCTGCTCGTGAGCGATCGGAATGATTCCGTCTTGCGATACAAGACCGAGTGTCGGCTTCAGACCGACGATGTTTTCAACGGCCGACGGTCCAGTGATTGATCCATCCGTCTCCGTACCGACCGCCGCTGCGCACAGATTCGCCGCAGCACCATTCGCCGAGCCAGAGCTTGAGCCCCACGATGTGTAACTCAAGTCGTAGGCATTGTTCGTACTCCCACCGCGCGCGCTCCAACCGACTGCTAGAGGATAGGTCTCAGCCTCATCGTCCCGGAAGTTTGCCCACTCGCCCAGGTTCGCTTTCCCAAGGATTACTGCGCCAGCTTCACGGAGCTGTTGAATAATTACTGCATCCGCCGGCACATGGCTACGAAGCAGAGCAAGCGACCCCGCTGTCGTCTCCATATTATCGTCAGTCGCAATGTTGTCTTTCACCAAAACGGGAATCCCGTGGAGCGGACCGCGCACTTGTCCCCTGCGGCGCTCATTGTCGAGATGTTGCGCGATGGATACAGCATTGGGGTTTGTTTCGATGACTGAATTAAGCAGAGGATTCAGCGACGCGATACGTCTCAGATAACCCTTCACCAGTTCCTTGCTGCTCACCTGGCCCGACGCCATGGCAGCCTGTAGCTCGGGAATGCTCTTTTCAAGAAAATCAAAATCATGCGCAGCTAAGGCAGATCGTGAAAGAAATGAGGTGAGCCCTCCGCCTAGCAGTGCTGCGCTAGTGGCGGCAGTCGTGCCGATAAATTTTCGGCGTGTGATTGTGTGGTCGTGGTCAAGGCGATTCGGGCTTTGCTTATTCATATTTATTCTCCAGTTGCGCTGTTTCGCGAGTAAACAGACGTAGGTTTGATTGGT
>Ga0193713_1000537_pt1 | contig 12783 bp, 12 predicted proteins | sample H3a2metaG_FD_143054 | JGI IMG/M metagenome (GOLD analysis project Ga0193713, IMG submission 143054) | Soil microbial communities from a riparian zone of the East river system, Colorado, United States - H3a2 | ecosystem: Environmental > Terrestrial > Soil > Riparian zone | place: USA: East River... | reverse complement strand
CCCTGTTGGATTCTTCCTTACCCTGGTCCTCGTTCTCGGAGCCGGGGCCATCGGCTGAGGCTGGTGGCAGCGGAGTCGGCGCTCACAACCGACTCAGGGTATCCACGCCCCCTCACGCCTTGGCACGCCCCGCGCTACTGGACCGGGCCCTCCCGCGGAAACGTCGGTCCTTCCATCACGATCACGCGCAACGGTTGGTGGGCGACGATGTCCAACACGCTGACCGGTATTCACTGCGCCGTGGCGCTCGGGGGCGATACAACGTTCGGAGGGGCTAAGTCGGGCGAGCCGTGGTGTTTCGGCGAGAAGGATATGACCGCGGCTCAGTAACGACGCAGCGTCAGGCCCCGGGCCCGATGCAGAACACGTCCTTTGAGGGCGATCCTTTGTGCAAGACGATGTTGACGTACGTCGTCTCTGGCGGGGGCCCCGTCTGCGCGAGGAGGACCGTAGGGCGGCGACGGCGAGGCAGAGCCATACCCAGCGCATCCCTGACGTAGCGGCCTGCTACGTCCGCTCGTCAAGCGATGCCGCACCAAACGTCATAACCGCCCCGCCTTGCGCAAGGCGCCGCAGGTGAGCGTCAGAGAATCGGGGCGCTGCGCAGGAACCGGAGGCCGGGCGTCGACCGCGAGGGTGTCGGCCGCGGTGCGCGCATCCTCGTAGGCACGCTGGCACGCGCGCTGCTCCATCACCGACCTCGGGGTCCCGTACATGCGAAAGAACCACCACAGAATGACAATGACCAGAACGGCACTGGTCAGCTGTCCGAACAAGCGCTGCGGCTCAGGTCGCATCACGAGCCTTCGCTGCGCAGCAACTCTCGCAGCATCCGTTCGGGGTGGTCGAGGAACGCCTTTGTGATCTGATAGTGTTCCGTCTCCAGATACTCTGTGGTCGTCAAGGCGCTCTCGGTGAACAAGTGAATAGTCGCCCCTGGATACCCCAGCAGAATCGGGGAGTGCGTCGCGATGATGAACTGAGAATTGCGCTGGACCAAGCGATGCATCGCCGCGAGCAGCGCCAGCTGGCGCGTGGGCGAGAGCGCGGCTTCGGGCTCGTCGAACAGATACAATCCGTTCCCCCGTAGGCGATGCAGCACCAAGGACAGAAATGACTCGCCGTGCGACTGCGCGTGCAAGCTGGGCCCGCCATACGCCTCGGCGTTGTCGATCGTGTGCGTGTCGTCCACCGCCGACGCCAGATTATAGAACGACTCGGCTCTCAGGAAGTACGAGTCGGTCGGGGCGTCGCGGCTCTTGGTCAGCGTCAGGAATCGGAACAATTGCGAATGGCTCGCGCGGGTGGTGAATCGTTGCCACTTGGACCCGCCTTCTGGATTGAGCCCGAACGCCGCCGCGATCCCCTCGAGGAGAGTGGACTTCCCGGAGCCGTTCTCGCCCACAAAGAATGTTACGGGGGTAGTGAACGACAGCGTCGTGAGATGGCGAATCGCTGGTACCGAGAAGGGGAACTGCTCGGCGGGGACCTTGTGGTCGGGCTCCCGCGCCACGGACTGAATGAAAATCCCTGGTACAGTGGGGGCGAGCTTGGCCCGCGGCTTCTTCATCCCCCCGAATCTACAGTTAGAGCCGCATTCTCGTTCCGTTATTCCGCACCCAGCTCGGGACCGCGGCACCGTCGATGGTGGCGGGCAGGAACACGATTCGCCGTTGCTCCGCTACGATCGATTGGTCGAGATCCCGCAATCGCTCGCGATGAGCCACGACATCAGGAGGAGGGGCGCGCGATTGGGCGTCATACGGTCTAGATAGAAGGGCGCGTGACTGGGTCGCAAGGGAACCCGCGCCAAACGTCATAACTCCCCGGGCCCGCCGGCCTACCCCGCACTCCGCTTGGGCGCCAGCCCCATCAACGAGAGAACGACGGCCAGGGCGACGGCGCCGCATGCTTGCACGAGGTACCCATATCCGACTTTCTGGATGATGGGGGGCCCCAGGACCGGGTCCGCGAGCGCGCCGAGGTGCTTCCACGCGAGGTACACGATGGCGATGAGCACGGGCACGACGAGCACGCGCCGGAACTTCGCGATCCAGTAGCCAGCCAATCCCAAACCGAGGGCGGCACCCCACAGGGCGAGGAGCGTCGGTTGCTGGCTCATGACTGAGGCCGCCACAGGATCTTCTCGCCGCTGCGCGCGACGATGAAGTCCGGACAGCGTCCGTCGCCGCCGCCGCTGAATCCACCGTCTGGCGCGCACAAGACCGCCCCAGCGGCATTGTACAGCGTGCTGGGGATGTCGCAGCAACGCGGCCCCACGTAATAGACCGTCTGGCCTTGGTACTCGTACCGCGCGATGAACTCCGGAGGGTTGGAAACCGGCGGGTGCTCGAGCTGGTCAATGATCGTGGCGAGCCACTCCGGCACGGGCTCGGACTTGACGGGCCGCTCGGTCGTACAGGCGGCGCCCAATGCGAGCCCCAAGAGTAGAACTGAAGTCCGTGGCTTCATGTTAATGCGCCGCTTCCGGCAAATTCGCGGACATCCCCCGGGCGACCTTCCACGTCCCGTCCGCCTGACGACGCCACACGAACGCGTACCGGCCTCTGTCGACCACGGCGGCGCCGCGCGGCGGCTGCAGCGTCTCGGCGTACGTCCCCAGCTGTACGGCGAGGTCACGATCCACCAGGATCTCGTCGGTGTGTTCGACGACGTCGGTGAGGCGGTTGGCGGCGAAGAGCCCGTGCAGCACCGCGTCGAACGCGGCGCGTCCCCGCACGACCGGCCCGTTGGCCGGCATATACACGACGTCATCGGTCCACCACGCCGAGACGGCCGCCGGATCGTTCGTGCGCAGGGCCGCGACATACCCCTTCATCGCCGCCGCGACCGAGTCGCGAGCCGCCGCGGTCGCTGGTGGGGATGGAGCGCTGTTGTTGCAGGCAACGACAGCCACGGCGATCAAGGGGATGGAGAATCGAGTGACCACGGAAGGACCTCCCGGCGCGGGTGTTGGTTGCAAAGGCGCGGTTAACCTGCGGCGCGTTTCACCGCCCGTCCAGTACGAAGGATACGTTGGAGCAGCAGGCCCTCGGTCCCCGCCAACACGGCACCTGCGAAGGCCTCCACGATCGTCGACAACGAAGGCGACGGGCACCCACGGTCCGGAAGGAGCGATCTCGTGCAGGAGGAGAAACATGCGTGAATCTAGGCGACGTCAGGCGACCGCTGCGGCTATCAGGGTGCGAACAATGGGCTCCTGACCAGGAACACTTGATCGGTGTCGAGGAACGCTACGCCATCGCTGCCCCAATGCACGAGGTGCGGGTACGCCAGCGCCGGATGGTCGAGCACGAAGCCCGACACCGGCACCGTCCCGAGGAGTTGATAGTTGTTCAAGTCGTACACCGCGATCCCGGCGTCCACCAGCATGAAGGCACGACCGAGCTCGGGGTCGACCGTCATGGACGCCGCGCCCGTCGGGAATGCCCCCACCTTCACGCGGCGCTCGGCATCCACGATCGACCCATCGGTGCCGTAAATGCGCCCTGCCCCGCCGGTAATCTGCGTGTAAAAGCCGGCGATCAGGCCCCCCGTAACAAAGGCGTGGCGTGCGCCGTCGGCATCGATGCTGATCGTGAAGAACTCGAAGCCCGTATGCGCATTGTTGTATCCGTAGAGCGTGTCCGGCTTGTCGAGAAACTCGATGCGGTTCCCGCCGGTGTGCCCGGGCGAAGACTGTGGACGTGGCAGGCCATCGTCGTAGATCGTGACGCCGTCGAGCGGCGGGCTACAGCAGGGCGACTGGCGGGAGACCGCTACGGAGCGCGCGTGGCCCGGGACGACTTTGATCTCTCCCGCCACCTCGCCTGCGGGGAGCGACCACTGCAAGCCCGCGGTGAACGTCGCCAGATCGACGCGGCGTACCGCGCTCGCTCCGTCCAGCCCGACATAAATGAACTGGCCGTCACCGGACCGGGCAACGCGGCTGGGGCCGGCGCCAACGAAGACACGCTGTGTGACGTTCCCGGAGTCGGGATCGAGCGCCACGACACTGTTGGCGTCGAGTGGGGCGCTGGCGGCGATCGACAAGAAGATGAGCCCTCGCTGATCGTCGGGAGCGAGATCGCGACCGAAGAGCTGGACCGCCCGCGTCGATGTCGCCGTGGCCGCGGGGACAGCCCGGACCGTCATGACCGCGGGTGCGGATGTGCCCCCACCCGGTGCCGGGGTCACAACGGTGATCTGCGCGGTTCCCGGAGACGCGACGTCCGCCGCCGAGATCTCCGCGACGAGCCGCGAGCCGGAGATGTACTGTGTGGATCGTGCGCCGCCGTTCCAATACACGGTCGATCCCTGGACGAACGCCGTGCCATGCACCGCAAGGGAGAACCCGGGACGTCCCGCGTGCGCGCCCTGCGACGGCAGCAACGTGATGGTCGGGACCCCGTTGACCACCTCGAGCGTGAGCGCGTTCGACGTACCTCCACCCGGGGTCGGAGTGGCCACCGTGATCGTGAAGGTTCCTGCGGCTTGCAGGTCGCCTGCGCCAAGCGTGACGTCGAGCGTCGTGGCGTTGACGAAGGTCGTGGGGCGCAGCGCGGCATTGAAGCGTACCGCGGAGTTCTTCACGAATCCGGTGCCGGTCACGCGCAAGACGTACTGACTCTGTCCAGCGGTGGTCTGCGACTCGCCGAGCGCGGTCAGAGTCGGAGCGGGTCCGCGGATCTCGAACCCCACCACGCTGGAGGTGCCTCCTCCGGGCGCCGGATTGAAGACGCGCAGGTTGATCGTGCTGCTCGACGCGACTTCCGAGTCAGCAAAGGCGACACGGAGCTCCGTCGGGGACACGTACGTCACGCCGCTGTGCGCCGCGAACCCGACCATGACGCTCGACTGCTCAATGAAACCCGTTCCGTGGATCGTCACGGTGTCGCCGGACGAGCCTGCCGTCAGGAACGCAGGCGCGGACCCCGTGATGACGGGGACCGGATTCGCGTGCGCTCGGACGACGAGCTGGGCGACGTTCGACGTACCGCCGCCCGGCGGGGGATTCACGACGACAATCTGGAGAGTGCCGGCGGTTCCGATGTCGGCGGCGGACAGCACCGCGCTGATGGCCAAGCTGCTCGTGACCGTCGTGGGCCGATCGGCGCCGTTGACGCGCACGACGGATGTCGCCACGAAGTCGGACCCGGCGATCGCGAGCGACTGACTACCGGTGCCCTGCTCGACCTCGGCGGGCACCAGTTGATTGATTCCGGGAGTCGGGTTGTCGGTCGTGCCCGTCGAGTTGTCGCAGGCCGCGAGTGCCCCAACCAGAGCGGCTGCAGCGATGAGGGATGAACGTCCACGTCCGACGCGTGCGCTCATGCATCCACGAAGTACGCGCGCAAAACCAACGTCAAGCACAACCGCTCCAAACGTCATAACCGGATCAGCCGCTGCTGAGAAGCCATCCGACGCGCGGCGGGTGATGCGCGAACGCCACGATCGACACGGGTCGAAGCGCCGGCGAGTCCGCGCCCCGTCGGGTTCCCACGGCTAGCGCGATGCCCAAAACGAGGCCAACGCCGCCAATGAAGATCCAATCAACGCTACAAGCGTCCAGCCTTCCGCAACGCGCCGCACGTTGCCGCCACACTATCTCGAAGTTGCGATTCCATCGGAGACCCAGCGTCCACGGCGAGCGTCTCGGCGGCCGTGAGAGCGTCCTCGTAGCGGCGCTCACAGATGCGTCGCTCCATGAGCTGCATCGGGGCTCGGCGCATTTGAATGAACCATAGGAAGACGATGATGGCTACGATGACCGTGACGAGCTCTCCTTTCCACGTCGGCCCGCCGCGACGGCCATTCACACGGTGGACAGTCTCAAGCCACCGGCTCCGCGACGGAGACGCGCCGCGGAGTCAGTCCACTCCTGATCAAGTCACGTGCCGTGAGATACCACGGGACAACAATCACGGGTGAAGACGCTGCGATCAGGAACAGGGTCAGCGGACGATACGCCAGACTGGAGTGGTACTCGGCGATGCGAATGCGTCGAGAGTCGAAGGCAACCCAGGCCGCAAAGGGGAGTCCACACAGTGACACCCAGCCGAGGGGCTCGAAAAGTTGGCTCCAGAGATAGAGCCCGAAGAGCACGAGACTGGGAATCACCAGCACGCGGACCGGGCTCATGGTCCTCATCATACTTTCGAGGGCCACGCCCGCAGCGGCGAGCGGTCTCCCACCAGCCAGAGGTGACCGAACGGATCGACAAACCCGCCCTGGCGATGGGGTCCCCAGGGCATCGCATGGTCCCGGATCGGGTCGTGGCCGTTTGCGCCTGCCGCCACGGCGCGCGGGTGTTATGCATCCGGGTCGTCGCAGAACACCTCAACGCGGGCTGACGTGGTACCGAGCTCCGTGGGGCTCTCCCAACGGTTGCGCGCGGGCTCCCCGACAAAGAATGGCGCTCCGGCGATCTCCAGGCCGGCGACGGACCCCAGACTCCAGAGCTCGACGGCACCGAGCGCGCGCCTGTACCACGCGACCGCGGCCGGCGCATCGGTCACCGCGAGCATCACGGAGATGATCACAGGGTGGTCACGACGAAGAAGTCGTCTTCCGCACGTACCCGCACACCCGTGAAATCGGCGATGCAGGCCTCTGCACCAACCAACTCGTCCGCGCCAACAGACGTTGTCAGGGCAACGACGCGGGCGCCCGCGGCTCGGCCCGCCGCCAAGCCTGCGGGCGCATCCTCAAAGACAACGCATTCGCGAGGGTCACGCTCCAGGCGACGTGCTCCGAGGAGATAAGCATCGGGGGCCGGTTTGCCGCTCTTGACGTCTTCGGCAACCACGAGGGTCTTCGGTATTGGCAATCCGACGGCGCCCAAGCGGAGCGTTGCGAGAGCGCGGCTGCACGATGTCACAATGGCCCACCGATCCCGAGGCAAACTCGCCAGGAGCTCCTCGGCGCCGGGCACGGCGGTGAGCCCGTCGACATCCACCAGCTCCGCGGCGTCGAGCCAATCGACCTCCGCGTCCACGGCGAGACTTGGGAACACGGCGCGCAGGCTATCGCGCACCTGACGCCCATGGTGGATTCGCAGCACGGCCTCGGGATCGAGGTGATGCCGCTCGGCCCAACAACGCCAAATGCGCTCCACGACGACGCTGGAATCGACCAAGACACCGTCCAGGTCGAAGAGGAACGCGGTGCACTGAATGGACCAGGTCATTCGGGTGGGCGCCACACAAAGTTGTCCCGCGCGCTGTACAAGACCTCGCCCCGCGCATTACGCACGGTCAGGACCGCCGAGAGAGTTGGTGCATCGAGCGCCGTCGTGGCGACGCGGTTCACGAACCGCCCGTCGATCGTCATGGTGCCGACTCGTTCGATCTCGCAGCTCATGCGGACCCTCTGTGGCGTGATCACCGCATCAAAGCAGCCAAACTCTTGCCGGGTACCCGTCCGCACGAACCTGACGGACGGCTCTGGACGGAGCGTGAGACGCGTGAAGCGGCGATCGGCGACGGTGAACTGATAGCCCGGCTCATAGTAGCCCTCGGCGTCGGCCTGCAACGGTTTGGGCGGCGGCGCGACCGCTGCTGGAGCCTCCTCGACGACGACGGGCGGCGGTGGGGCCTGTTGGAGGACGACGAAGACGCCTGCGCCACCGACGAGAACGACGGCGCCACCGATGAGGATGGCGCGACGACGCCGCCGGAAGAACGTACCCACGGTGGTCAGGGCCGCCCGTAGCCGCTGCACGGCCGGGGAGGGCACAGGCGCCTCCGGGGGCGGCTCGACGGGCGCGGACGGTGGCGGCGGCGGCGGGGGCGGCAGCGGTGCCCTTTTGAGAGTGGCTGTAGCGACCGGTGGCGCAGGCCGCGGCCGCGCCACGGTACGCGGCCGGGAGGTGACGCGCTTGGGGCGACGCCACGCGCGGAACGTCAAGACGACGGCTGCCAAGCCAATGCTCGGCGCCCACACCCACTTCATCTCATTTATGAGAATCGCGAGGCCACGACTCGTCAGAAACGCCTTGATGTCGAGCGGCGATACCGCGAGCGGCCTCTCCGGGAAGAAGTACCGCTTGGCGCTGAATGGCGCGAAGAAGGCGACGCCGAGGCCGCCCTTCGTGAGTGCGTCGAGCACCCCGTGTGACGCCATGCACAGGAAGAGAAACAACCACACCTGGTTCCAACTGAGCGGGCCTGTCCCATCCCGGTAAAAGAGCAAGACGAGGACGAAGCTGACGACGGCCGCCGCGAGCAGCGAATGCGTCAACCCGCGATGCCCCAAGAGGTCGGCGTACTTCACGCCGAACCGAAACATGATCACATCGAGGTCCGGCGCGACGGCGAGCAGCGCGCCGAAAAACCACAGATGCCACGGCACCCGCGGCCGGTGAAAGAACGCGGCGATGGCGCTGGTCGCGACGACGTGGGTTGGGGCAGAAGGCATCAGCGTGCCACCTCGGGCAACTTCAAGCGAACCAGCTCGGCATTGACGGCGACGAGGTCCGTGGACCAGACCTGCGTCAGGCGAGCCAAGTACACATCCAGCTCCGCGGAGAGGATGACGAACAGCTCCGGCATGTTGCTCGTGGGCGGACCGTCGCCGCGCTCGGCCATGGACAGGAGCGTCGCGAGCCGGTTGTTCACCTTGATGGGAAAGTTGAGCGGATCCTGATTGCTTTGGTTCCGCACCTGATAGATGCTCTCTTCCACGGCTCGCGCGTTTGCGATGAGCTTCGCGGCCACGGCGCTGAGCCGGGCATCTGTAGACTGCTTGAGACGATCCTCCACCTGACTCCTGACGCGCCGGATCTGAATGATCGCGGTGTTCGCGGCGTTCACGCGGTCGCGCACCTGACGCGAGAAGGCGTACTGCGCCTGCAGATCGGCGCCCGTGACGCTCGTGATCCAAGGATTCCGCTCGACCGAGAGCGGTGCCGTGAGCGTTCGGCCATCGGCGATCAGGCGCACCGTGTAGCGACCGGGCGGTGCCGCCGGCGCGGTACTGCGCACCCCCCACAGGATCATGCCGGGGAACGTGACGAACGGCTGCGTCCGTAGATTCCAAGAGAGCTGGCTCACTCCCGCGGCGAGCGGCAGCCACTGCGTCCTGTTGCGGGGCCCTTCCCCTCCTTCATCACCACCCGCTTGACGCGCCTGCTGAGGAGGCGTGGTGTCGGGCTCCCAGGTGCGTAGCACGGCGCCCGCTGAGTCGAGTATCTCGAGCCGCGCGGTGCGCGGTTTGTCCTTGAACCACCAGCTCAGCGTCACGCCCGGGCCGGAGCGCACGGCGACCGGCGGAGTGAAGAGCCATGCATCCGCACGCAGGCGCTCCTGCGTCCCCTGGCGCAGCGGCGCGATGTTGTCGAGCACCCAGAAGCCGCGCCCGTGCGTGGCGATCACCAGCTCGTTCCCCTCCACCACGAGGTCCGCCACCGGCACGTCGGGGAGCCCGGCGTTGAGCGGCTGCCAGGCGGCGCCGTCGTCGAACGAGACGTAGACGCCGTGCTGCGTCGCGGCGTAGAGCAACCCTCGGCGCGTGGGGTCCTCGCGCACGGCGTGCACGTAGCCGTCGGGCCGGATCCCGCTGACGATCTTGGTCCACGTGCGGCCGTAGTCGGCGGTCTTGAAGACGTACGGCGCGAAGTCGTTCAAGAGCGGCCGGCGCACCGACACGTAGGCCGTCCCGTCGTCGAAGGCGGACGCGTCGATCTGGCTCACGCGGCCGAATTCAGGCATGGCGCGCGGGGTCACAGTAGTCCACGTGGCGCCGCCGTCGCGCGTGACGTGGACCAGCCCGTCGTCCGAACCGGTCCAGATGACGTTTACGTCGCGCTTCCCCGGCCCCACCGCGAAAATCGTGGCGTACACCTCGGGGCCGTTCATGTCGCCCGTGATGGGGCCGCCGGACCGCTCGAGGGTCTTGGGATCGTGCCGCGTGAGGTCGCCGCTCACGGCGCTCCACGTCTTGCCGCCGTCCCGCGTGCGCCACAGGCGCTGCGATGAGACGTACAGCGTGCGCGGATCGGCCTTGGAAAAGACGATGGGGAACGTCCACTGCCAGCGCTCCCGGATGTCCTGGGCGGGCTCGCCCGAATAGAACCAGGGATAGGGATTCACCTCGCGCGACGTGCCGAGGACCCGGTCGTAGCGGTCCACGTAACCGCCGTTGTTCGTGCCGGCATAGAAGACGTCGGGGTTCAGCGGATCGGGCGCGATGTAGCCCGGCTCGCCGCCCCCGACTTCGTAGGACAAGTCCATCCCCCCGAGGGTCAAGTCCCGCGGCCGGGCCGCTGGGGCGCTGCTGTCCTTCGGAGGAGGGGGGGCGGAGAAGGCGGCCGCATTCCAGTTGAACGGCGTGCACAGCGTGCTGTTGTCTTGCTGCGAGCCGCACACGTGATACGGAATGTGCGTCGTCGTGATCACGTGGTAGAACTGCTCTGTCGGATAGTCCTCGTCCGTCCAGCTCTGCGCCGTGTCGCTGGAGACGGCGGCGCCTCCATCGTTCCCCACCACGAGATGGCCCGCGTCGTCGGGATCGATCCACAGATCGTGGAAGTCGCCGTGCGTCCCGTTGTTGACGGACTTGATCGTCTTGCCGCCGTCCGTGGACCGGAACATCGTCGTGTTCTGCATGTAGACGACGTCCGCGTTCTTGGAATCCGCAAAGACGTGCGTGTAGTAGAACGCGCGCTGCCGGATGGAACGGCGATCGTTGATCAACGCCCATGTGGCACCGGCGTCTTCGCTGCGATAGAGGCCGCCGCTGTCGTTCTCGACCAGCGCGTACACGCGGTTTGAGTTCGCGCCGGACACGGCGACGCCGATCCTGCCGATCATGCCGCGCGGCAATCCGCGATTGCGCGTGATCTCGGTCCACGTCTCGCCGCCGTCGGTGCTCTTGAAGAGCCCACTTCCCGGCCCCCCCGAGGACATCTGGTACTCTTTGCGGTAGGCCTCCCACAGCGCGGCGTAGATCACGTTGGGGTTGTGGCGGTCGATCGCGATGTCGATCGCGCCGGTCTTGTCGTCGCGGTAGAGCACTCGGCGCCAGGATTGGCCGCCGTCCGTGCTCTTGAACACGCCGCGCTCGGTGCTGGGCACGCTGTACTTCCCGAACGAGGCGACGAACACGATCTGCGGATTGGTGGGGTGGATGCGGATCTTCGCGATGCCGTCCGACGCCGTGAACCCCACGCGGGTCCACGTCTTCCCGCCGTCGGTGCTCCGATACACGCCGTCGCCCGGCATGATGTTGCCGCGGATGCACGTCTCGCCCATGCCGATGTAGACGACATCCGGGTTGGTCTCGCTCACCGCCACCGCGCCCACGGAGGCGCTCTGGATCTGCCCGTCGGTGACGGGGAACCAGTTGGTGCCGCCGTCGGTGGTTTTCCAGAGGCCGCCCCCGGTCGCGCCGAAATACGCTTCGCGGGGCCGCCCTTTGACCCCGCTCACGGCGATCGAGCGCCCGCCGCGGTCGGGGCCGATGTTGCGCCAGCGGTAAGCGGCCAGGAGCACAGAGTCCGCGCGTTGCGCGGGGAGAGGCGCAGCGGCGCCCAAGAGGGCACCGAGGACGCCGACGGCGAGGAGGGGGCGGAGGAGTCGTGACATGGGGCAAGAGTCTACCTTATGCCACGACTCCCGCTAGCTGACGTCCGTCAGTCTGGCATCGGAGTGTTTCCGCGACGCGCCCATGCCGACAAGACGCCCGCGATACCAAGTACCATCGCCGCATGAGCGATGACGCCTAGTACAGAAGACAGCAGGAAGACGGTGGAGATCAGCGTGGGGATCCGCGCTGTGTCAGTGCCTGCACTGCGGATCACGAGGGGGAGGGCAAGCCTCGAGGCCGCTTGAAGAATCACTTCCGCCACAAAGGCACCGAAGAGCAGAGCCACCCAGCGCGAGCGCTTGAGATAGGCGGCCGTGACGACCACTCCGCCAATGGACACCAGGATGCTGAGCCACGACGCCAGATTCTGAACCCACCTTGCCAGGAATGCCTCACTCATAGGCGGTGTTGCTCACAAACGCCAAGCGCTTCCCGTCGGGCGACCACGACGGGACGTTGATCGTCCCCTGACCGCCATACAGGTAGGCGATGACGCGGAACGGTCCGCCGCCGACAGGCATCAGGCGCAGGGTCACGTGCTTGTAGAACGGATGATCGTCGGGCTCGACATCGGTGCTGAACGCGAGATACGCGATCCACTTGCCGTCGGGTGAAATGTGCGGGAACCAGTTGTTGAAGCCGTCGTTCGTGATCTGCTCCTGGCCGCTCCCGTCGGGTCGCATCCGCCAGATCTGCATCAGTCCGCTGCGCGAGGAGTTGAAGTAGACGTACGCGCCGTCGGGCGTGTACTCCGGTCCGTCGTCGAGTCCCGGCGCCGTCGTGAGGCGGATCTCGTCACCACCCGAGGCAGAGATCTTGTAGATGTCGAACGAGTCGTTGCGCTCGCCCACGTACACGAGCCAGCGGCCGTCGGGGGACCAGCCGTGCAGGTACGATGGGCCTTTCGCGGTGATGCGCTTGGGCGCGCCGCCCGTCGCCGGCACCGTGTAGACGATCGACGCGCCGCTGTCCTCGATGGCGTGGTTGCTGATCGCTATCATCCGGCCGTCGAACGAGAGGACGTGGTCGTTGTTGTTGCGCGTCGCGAATCCCGTATTGATCGCCGTGGGCGTGCGGGACACGAGATCGAAACGGTAGAGCCGCCCCTCCTGCACGTAGATGAGCGCCTTGCCGTCGTGCGTCCAGTTGGGCGCCTGAAACGAGCCGCGATATTGATGAATGGTCGTGGCGTTCCCG
>Ga0193713_1000535_pt1 | contig 12787 bp, 23 predicted proteins | sample H3a2metaG_FD_143054 | JGI IMG/M metagenome (GOLD analysis project Ga0193713, IMG submission 143054) | Soil microbial communities from a riparian zone of the East river system, Colorado, United States - H3a2 | ecosystem: Environmental > Terrestrial > Soil > Riparian zone | place: USA: East River... | reverse complement strand
CGCGCACTCATGAAAACCAGCTCTCTGAAGGGTGCCCTCGCGCTCCGGACGGTCTGGAGCAGACCGGAAGCCCAGAGTTGATTCCCGGGCCGCGGATTCGTTCCTATGACGCGCGCCCAGCACCACTAATTTTTCGGCAAAAGAAGGCCTCGCCGCCTGGCGTCGATGGCAACTTTGAGCTTGCCGGTGACGCTGAGCGGGCGGGACCGTCCCTCGATCGCGGCTTTCTGTCGGGTGATGTCGCCGGCAATGATCTGCTGCGTGTCGGTCATGGGAAGCGCTTTCGGGTTGGTGGGCTGGCCGGCGGTGCGTTCGAGGATGGCGAGCCGACGCTGCTTTCGTAGTTCTTGCTTGAATGTCAGCTTGCGAGGCTTTGCGGGCAGATCCTGACCCTTTCGCGGTCGGCTTCGCGGAATTGCGGATCCTTGCGCTTCCTGGCCATGTGCGCGGCCTGGCGCTTGTTATGGTCGATGCGGTGACACTCTGCGCAGCGCTTGGCTGTGGCGCTGCCGGCAATGCTGGGCTGGCCGCAATCGCGGTGAGTGCGTTGTCCGCGCAACGTACCGCACGTGACAGTTGGGTAGCGCGCTGCGACCAACTATAGGGACCGCGGCCGCCAGCAAGGCCGCACAGTCGGCGCGCCCATGGTCGCTGCCGTCTTCTCGATCAGCCCGGCGACGGCGGCCGGCGCCTTATCGATCGGACCGAGATCGAGGGCCGCGACCGCGACCGCGACCGGATTTGCGCAGGGATCGCGACCGCGCCCGAACCAAAGAGGAAAGGCGCGGCCGCGCCCGGGCGATCCGGACCCTGCGTCACGACCCGGATTGCCCACCCTCGATGCTATCGTTGTTTCACAGGTTGGCGCGGCTCATGTTGGACATGGTTCGTTCTCCCTGTGGGGTGGGGTGTGGTGGGGTGTGGTCTGCGAGGGGCGATAGATCGCCGGCAAGGCCGGCTCGGCGGGGCGGCGGGGCGTCGACATTTTTTCTGTCACGTTGGTTTTCGTGTGGCTAAGGGTTTTCCGGGGTATCGGCCGGTATCTGTGCTGCGACGGTCCCGATGTTGAAAAGTGGCATTTAACGCTGACGCCATCGTGTTGCGACATGCCAATTTGCGCGCGCGATTAACGCTGGCGCCGTCGAAAATGCGACACGCGGTTAGCACATCCCAGCCGAGCACAAATCCCGTGAAGTTCGCCGAGCCCAGACCGTTCAGTGATCCGGAAGCCGCTGTCTCTCTCGCTCTTGCGGGGGAATTCATCCGGCCAGGTCAAGGACGTCTGATCAGCGAGGGTTGCTATTAGCACAGCGGCGCCGTCTGCATAGGTCGACGACAGCGGAAGCTCCAGGCGTATGTTGCACAGGGGTGACATCTCCTCTTGCTGTGCGACTACTTCGAATGCGGGTTGCCACCACCAGGCTGGCGCGGGTGATCGCTCGTCTGCCGGTACTGCGCGCCATTGCGCGAATTCGCGCACCGCCCGCTCGAATTGAAATTTTGCCGCCGGATGCATTTACGTCCTCAGATTCGGAAGAAGGCAACCAGATGCCGGCAAGAATCGTGACCGCGAAAACGAACACTGACGATCAGAATCATGCCGCACTTCGGTGGGCGTCTAGCGATACGACCCTGTCTTTTTCGGCATCGAGGTCTTCCTGGACCATCTGCGTATGACTCCAACTGCACCAAAAGCAGCGGTTCCCGGAGCAACGGAACTGAGCGACTCCCTCGCCTGTTTCCGTCGTGCGTTGCCAATCAAACGAGGATGCGCCGCCCCCGAAAACCAGCAAAAACCCGCCTCGCAGGTGGCGAGACGGGTAAGGATCTCAGCGGGTCCGTTGTGTGTAGGCAGGCTCACTTCAATGTCGAGAACCACATGTCGACGTCTTTGCGAGCTTGATCCTTGGCATAACCATACCGCTGTTGCAGTCGACCTTCGAGCTGGTCGCGTTGGCCGTCGATGGCGGTCAGATCATCGTCCGTCAGTTTCCCCCCACTTCTCTTTGACCTTGCCTTTGACCTCTTTCCAATTCCCTTCAACGCGATTCCAGTCCATGCGATATCCTCCGGGTTACGAGAGTGCGCCAACGCTTAAACGGGCGTCGGGTTCCTAGCGTCGGGCGCAATGCGGTCCCCTGATCGATCCGGTCGGAACGAAAGCTGATGCAGCTGCAAGCATATGCGCCGCAGTACCGGCGAGCGCGGAAGAGGTCGGTGTTGGTGTCGGAGTGGGCCCAGTCGGAGCCGGAGTGACGGTAGGCTCGGATCACCGCGACCGAGATCGCGAACGAGCGACCGTAATCAAGGAGCGCGAGCGCGAGCCACGCGAAACAACGGTCATCAGGGAACGCGAGAGGGAACCTGATCGCAAGGTTATCATCGAGCGCGACCGCAATTAAAAGCGGGAAACACGTGAGAGACCCGCTCGATGATCGCATCGGGCGGGTTTTCGTTGGCAGGGCAAGGCCGGCATTTGAAATCACTTACGGCGGAACCCGACCTCCCCTTTTGGGTTTTGAATCCATAAGGTTTCAAGGAGGCGGTAATGGGACGAGGACTTTTGCTCTGGCTGGTTGGTGTGCCCATTCCGGTGATCATTCTGTTGTGGCTCTTCTTCGGCCACTGATCATCGAGGCGGAATGAACGAGGTCCACCAGTTGGCCAACGCACTATTGACGGTAGTATTTGCCGCCACGATGATCGTGTTGGGGCATCTGCATATCGAAAAAATGTCTACGAGAATTCCGCCCCTCAACCATGCCTCTCAGGCATTCGTGCTATGGACGAATCCCCTGTAACAACTTTCTTATTGACCAGACAGCACACCGATAGACCGGACGCGCGACGTTGACCCCAAACTTTTCTGCATTGGAAGCGCCAGCCTGGGATTTTCTTCGAGCTACTGGGTAGGCCACGGCAACGGCAGAACGACAAGCAGGATCATGGCAACGGCGATCAGTAGTGCCGCCAAGCCAAGCCGGCGCACTGGAAATCGGTCATGCTTCGGGTGGTTGCGGATGTACCGCACGTCTGTCTGATTGTGGCTCTCTTCGACTTCTTTTCGTGCCATTGCGTTCCCTCCGCCTGAGGCTGGCAAATGCCTACGTGGTGCTCATTGATGGTTTGGAATAAACGGGCACGCTAAAAATTTGCTGCCGTGATCCGTTTAAAACCGCAATGCGCCGCTTCGGATCGGCTGGCGGCTTGTCGAGAGAAACGCCAATCGCGATCACCTTCGCCTTGGCGACGGCGGCGTCATCATTCTTGAAATCTAGTCCTGACGGGTCAACGAACCTATGACCGTCTTTGATATCGAAATAATAATGCGGCAACAGCCACCTCCAAGTGAGCCAATGTCTAAATACCCCCAAGCGTTCCGCCTGAGGTGATAGTTGATGGCAATGCCAAACTTCTAAAAGTGAGCAATATTGACCACAGGCTCGAGCCCCCGAGGTGCATGATGGTTGCATCACCGCCCCGTCCCGGCTCTATCGGTGACTGAGAGCATTGTCGCGCTCCCGCCTTACGAAGGGAAACGCCAAATGCTCAATCGTTCCGTCCCCTCGTTTTTCCATGGCAAAGCTACAAGCGAGCGTCCGTTCTGCGCGGACTGCGAGTCTCCAATGATCCTTTCGCGTCTTGAACCTGATAAGCCCGGCTTCGATTTGCGTACTTACGCCTGCCTTATGTGTGCCGCGACCGAAAGCATCGTCGTCGCCGTTTCGTAGGTGGCCGTCATGCCGTCTATTGCTCGTGTGGCGTACATACCATTGAGGGCCCTGGCCGTTAATGTGATCGCGATCTACTCGCGTTCGCGCCGCAAACGGCGCAAGCCCGATTCAACGACTCCTGTCCAACTGCTCGTCGAGCCTATCTACAACCGAGATGAACTGACGGACCTGGGGCGCACTATGTTGCGCTACGCTCGTTCTTTTCCTCCGGGAAGCCAAGCACAACCAACACCTGCAGATAGCTGTCTCGCTGCGTAGGCCTCTTCAGGAACGAGACGTGGTTGCGAGATCACGTTCGGACAGAGTCCTGATACGCCTGATTGGTGTCACTTTGCCATGCGCGCGTCTCTCGGGGTTGCCTTAGCGCCGAATCCAGCGCTTTGATGCGTCAATGAAGCACTGGGAGACTATCGCCGTATTCACGCCGGTCTGCGCTGTCGTCGGCTTGCTTGCTTGGTCGATGACCTCTGCACGAATTGAAAACGAGGCAAGAGACGCACCCGCTCGGGCGGCAGGTTTCTCGGAAGCTCTGGAAATGGAGGCCGCCGAGAAACTCGGAATATCTGATCCGGCAGCCTACCGCGCGCGCGTCGAGGCGGATCAAGCCAAGGCTGCCGCCGACAACGCCATTCGCGACAAAAACCTGAGAGCAGCGAAGGCAGAAGGCGAAGCCCTGCTCCGCGAACGCAACCGTAATCCCGCCGACAGGCTGGCCATGAAGGCGATGACGTGGAGCCTCGGCGGTTTCAAGAACGTCGGCGTCGTGAATGTCACCATCGAGAACACGAATGACTTCGCGGTGAAGGATGTCGGTATCCGGTGCTATTTCAGCGGCAAGAGCGGAACCGAGCTATCGGCCCGCAATCACACCATTTTCGATAGCATCCCTGCCAAGACTAAAAAGGCGTTCAAAGAGATAAACGTCGACCTGATCGACAGTCAGTCAGCTCAAGCGCAATGCAACATCGAAACGGCGGGTAGGCTTTAATGTAGCGCGGATCCGCGCGCTCCAACGCGCTAACTCGCGCCCTCGGGCGTCTTGATGAACTTCCAAAATGCTATCCACCACCATTAGCGACCTGAAATAGAATAAAATCCCCTAGGCCGCCCTTGCCGTCGCCTTTGGGTTGCAGAATGATCGCCCACCATGCGCAAGAAACCCAAACCGAGGTCGAGTTAGACCAAGCAGCTCAGCCCACGATCTGCCGGGATCGCGGACATCGAGATGGGGCGGCGAATCCGTCTCCGTCGCCGGGAAACAGGCATCTCTCAAACAGAGCTGGCCGATCACCTCGGGCTCAGCTTTCAGCAGATGCAAAAATACGAAAAGGGCATCAGCCGGGTCGGCGCGGCGCAGCTCCAGCAAATCGCTAAGATGCTCGGCGTCGACATACCGTTTTTCTACGATGGTGGCGGCAAGGAACCAAACGGCGACAGCCTGCTCCTCGTCAACAGCGTTTTCAGCCTCCGACTATTGCGCGCCTACACCGCCATCAAAGACAAAGCGGTGCGGAGAAAACTTGTAATTTTGGTCGAGATGATTGCGGCTTCTCAGCGCTAATCTTCGTCGCAGGATCATCAGCGCAGCGCCGTCATGCGTCGGCGCGATGGCGAGGGGACAACACGCGCTTGCCGCCTTCGAGGGCACCACGAGGCCACGCTAGGTGGATGAGCCGCCTTCAATGGCGGGCCTTGATTCTTTGCTTTCGATCTCCTCCGCTTGAGCGGTGTATTCATCGGCCAATTTTCGTAGCGCTGTTTGCGTCACAACATCGCTCACATAGAGCGAGCGTGCGACCGGCATTTGATCCGCTTTGGACGATATTATGGGGGCTGCCATCCCGGAATGACCTAAGAAATCATCAAGGTCGGTCTGGCAAAGCACTATCGCAACTATTGCGCCTGGTCTTGCGCGGGGTGCGGCAGCGGGCCTTCGTGATCCAGAACCCATGCGTAATCCCGCGCGTCGAGATAGCCGCCACAAACGTTGCATCGGAAAAAGTTTTCGGCCTCGCTGACGCGCCGCCTGTCGGCGCGCTCGCCGACCACCGTCCCGCGCGGTCTCGGTTCTTCAGGTGACATGATCGCCGTCATCTGGCCGCCCCCTTGGGTGTGCCACCGCTCTATACTTCCCGTGGTCTCATGGAAAGTGTCTCTCAACCGCGCCCCGTGGAACCACGGGTCAAAAAAAGGCCCCAGATTTCTCCGAGGCCCCGATCCTATACGGCGAGCGGGGTACATCCGCCCGTGCCGCCATCTCTCTTTATATTGTCGGGGAAATCGTCGCTGTCAACGAATGCCGCGCGATAGCTGGCGTGCGAACGTCGGTGTCGAACGACGATTTCAAAGAGGTTGCTGCATCGCGGGCATTCGAGAGACTGCATCACGTACCCTCTGGCGACAGGCGTAACTCCTTTTACGATCCTCTTGACATTGCAAGCGATGCACGTTGCATCAGAAACCATGGCTGCTGTCACTTTCCCTTTGCAACGTTCGCCATGGCGTCGATCTGTAGCCTAGGCACTTTTCTAATCGCTTGAGACAATTCGTGCATGGCAGCGGCCAATGCTTTACTTCTCAGTTCCATCAACTGGTCAAGCCGGTTCTTAGATTCAGCATCGCCAAGTCCATCGATAACATGGTCGACAGCGCCGAAATGCTTTGAAAGATCCTTTACCGCGTGGCCCAGTTGGATGCACGACGCCAAGATGTTCGCGATAGCGATTGTCACGCTGTTGCTAGGATCATCTGACGGATGATTGTCGATTGTTTCTTGTTTAAACAATGGAACTACGTTGCTCATATTACCCTCATTCGATGCCATCGGAGCCTTCATGCAGCAGAGCCCGGCTCGACGAGGATGAGCCGGGCTCGGTTTGTTAAGCGGCCCTCACCGTGTTGAGGAACTTGCCGACTTCCAGCTTGAGGCGGTTGCTGTCGCTGGACAGCGATTGCGCCGCCGAGAGCACCTGCGACGAGGCCGATCCGGTCTCGCTTGCGCCACGCTGCACATCGGTGATGTGAGATGAGACCTGCTGGGTACCCTGTGCGGCCTGCTGCACATTGCGGGAAATCTCCTGGGTCGCAGCACCCTGCTCTTCCACGGCGGCTGCGATGGTCGATGAGATCTCTGACAGCTTTTCGATGGTGCCGCTGATTTCCCTGATCGCGTGGACCGATTCCTGGGTCGCCGCCTGGATGCCGCTGATCTGCTGGCCGATCTCGCCGGTGGCTTTCGCAGTCTGCTCGGCCAGCGCCTTCACTTCGGACGCCACGACCGCAAACCCGCGGCCGGCTTCGCCGGCGCGTGCCGCCTCGATGGTGGCGTTCAGGGCGAGCAGGTTGGTCTGTCCCGCGATTGTGTTGATGAGTTCAACGACGTCGCCGATGCGGGCTGCCGCCTTCGACAACTCGCTGACGCGATCGTTGGTCTTGCGGGCCTGATCGACGGCGTCGCCCGCCATCCGCGCCGATTCCTGCACTTGACGGCTGATCTCGTTGACAGATGATGTCAGTTCCTCGGTCGCGGACGCCACCGACTGCACATTGGTGGAGGCTTCCTCGGATGCCGCGGCGACCATCGTGGTGAGTTCCTGTGAACGCACCGCCGTCGCCGTCAATGTTCCCGCGGAGGCCTCAAGTTCGGTCGAGGCCGAGGACACGGTTTCGATGATCTCACCGACCGCGCCTTCAAAGTCATTGGCGAGCTTGACCATATCCTTCTTGCGCTGCTGGGCGGCAAGATGGTCCTGATTGATTTTGGCTTCTGCTTCGTCGCGGGCCTTCTGTTCTGCCACGACCTTGAATTTCTCGACGGCGCCGGCGACGTCACCAACCTCGTCCTTGCGGCCGAGGCCGGGCAGCACCACCGCGAAATTCCCGCCGGCGAGTTCTTCCATCGAGACGCTGAGGGCGCGCATCGGACGGGCAATCGTGAAGACAGAGAACGCGCAGGTTGCGATCAGCAGAAGCGCGACGGCAATGCCGAGAATTAGCGACATCCGCTCGACCGATGCGGCTTCAGCCGCAGCTTGGACTTGCGCTTCTCCGTTTTTTTGCTTGCCAAAATCGGTGATTTCGTTCGCGGTCTTCTCGAGCTCAGCGTTGATCGGAATTGTAACTTCCTTACGGATGCGCAGGATCTCGTCGGCCAGCTTGGAGAGCCGCGCCGTAGCTTCAGAGGTCAGTTCACCGGTAACACGCTTTGCCTCGAGACCAACGGCTTCCCTGCGCGTGGTCTCGATTTGCTCCTTGCCCTTCGACAGGGCGGCGATCAACGAGGTGAACTTCGTGATCCGCTCGCCATTCTCGACCGACTTCGATAATTTTGCCAGTTCGCCGGTGAATTTTTGCGCCGCCTTTTCCCGGTCTGCGAAGTAATCCACCGCTTTCTGCAGATCGACCAGCGTCGGGGAAAGGATAATATCGCGCACCCCGATCTGCATGCCGCGAACTGAAGCCTTTGCTTCGGCGGCGTTCTGCGCGACGCTTTGCTGCCTCGCCGCATTATCGTTGACGATGCGAACCTCCGCACCGCCAGTTATTTGCAGGTAGATCATCGTCGCGACGAGTAAAATGCTCAGCGCTGAAGTGATCGCGAGCTTGGTGCCGACGCGCAGATTTTGGACGATTGATATCATGACATTCCTCGAAGGATGTGTTGCTCAAACAGCGTCAAACCATCGCCGGAACGGTCATTCCAGCGTCGACACCGGTTTTGGCGAAATTGAGCCCGCGCTCAAAGCGCACAGCGAGCGCTCTTCCTTCAAGGGATAGCGTTAACGCACTTCATCTTGGTTAACTTTAGACGCCGTGGAACTACGGTACCTTCCGCCCAATTCCGCACCGGCATAAGCTGGCGAAAGCGCGGCAGTCGAAGCGCCTTGTCGCCGATCACGATGTAGAGCTTTGGTGTGGCGAACGCTTGGTCACCCTACTGAAAGGTCACGACGAAGTATACCCAATGACCGGACTGTGCGTTCTAGGTTTCAGCGGACGACATACGGACCAGGGCAAGTCTTCGCCGTCGACCACGAACATCCCCACGACGAATCGATCGGTACCGAAGGCGCGCGCGTGCTCGTTGGTCGTAAATACGCGAAAGAGTGAGCCATCCGCCGGTTTGTAGAGCCAGGACTGAAGGGCGAAGGGGAATGGGATCTGCCGTCCGCGTTTGGACGCCATATGAAGACGAGCGCCTACGAACCCTAGCTTTGGTCAGCTGCAAGTGCCGCGAAGATCGCGGAACAGATAAAGGGAAGCGAGGCAGCGGTCCGAAAACGGGCCGCCCGGTTGAAGATCGTATTGGCCAAGCAGACGACGAACGGGAAATAACCAACCGGCAAGGCCACGGAACATAGGGTTCGGCGCGCTGTCGTCAGTGTAGCCTCGGGTCGTTCGGATTTGCCTCCAGTGGCCCGGGGTTGGGGGACGGCGAAAGCTGGTGCGAGATCAATTACCAGCCCGGTGTGGTGATTGTCGGCATGGTGATTTTAGGAATACATATTGTCCTCTATAATCAGGCTTAACTTGCAAACCCCAAGTTTCTAAATTTCGCCGTCAAGTGAACGCAAGTTGGCCTTGCGAATCAATTCGATATTGGCTGGAGCAACGTCTGTGTAACGTCTATATAGTTTAAGACGGAGCGACCGCATGCGCGTCGCAGTGATTGTTGTGTTCGTGTCATTGCTGACCACGCGGTCAGAAGCTTCAACGTCCTGCATGAGCAAGACCGAAGCGCGTCAGCAGTTTGGTACGGTGTACCTCTATTGGCATGGCCCGGAGCGTTGTTGGGACGCGACACCGACGCGTCTCCATGGGGTTCGCCATCGCGTGCGTCATCCCGAGCCGACGCCGCACTTCGTGGTCCCGATTCCATCGCCAGACCTCCGTAGATCCGCGAACGCGATGGCCACCGATGAACCGGAGACCGAACTGATAACGGTGATACCATGGGTCGAACGCTGGACTGATATCACGCAGAGAACGCCACCGGCGTCCATCGTCGTCACCGATCGCAAATCCGAGCCGACGGTCACGTCGCGCGAAGCGGTGATGGTTATCATCGCCATCATACTGACGCTTGCGGTTGTCGAGTTTCTGTTTGGCGGCATGAGATCGGTTGGACACACTCATCGCCTTCGTCTCGGAGCAAGACAATGAACGATGAACATCTCGCCGCCATGCATAAGTTGCTTGCCGAGTACCATCGCAAGCTGGCCAAGGCAGCAGTGCTCGACATTGTGCAACAATATCACGTCGATCTTGCGCAGCGACTTGCGGATGAGGCTGCCCAGATACCCAGACGGACGGCGATTCTGGAACGCCTTAACGAACGCGAACAGCAAGAAAAGATGGCGTCCACCCGATTGGAGCCTTGGATGATCGTGTAATGCTTGCCGCGATATTCCATCTCAATCTGCAGAGGTCACGCGCCGGAAGGCGTCGCCCGGCCGGTCTGCCCTTCGAAACCATGGAGCACGGCGGCGAATATCCCGACACCATGCCGCAAGCCATCAAACTAACCGATGCTGAGGGCCGGCCCGCCGTCTATGTGCCGATCACGCAAGACGGCAAGGTGGTCGACAGCCAGGGATATCTGTTTGGTCCAGACGACGAATAAGCCGTTTGGGCCATCAATGGCTCGCCAAATCATCGATCCATTCAAGGGCTCGAAGGACCTCAGTATAGCCTCTAAAATCATCTTCTCCCGAAGCAACACCGAAAAAATGGCGGCTCTTCTCGTCTCTCATGGCGCGCCTGACGCGCTTCGCAAAAAGAGAAAGCTGGTCTTTCGGTGGCTGTTCGCTCGCCCTTCTATCGTGGTCGGATCGCCTGATTTTCGAACGTCGTTCTTCTGCTTCCGACCGCGTCTCTCTGCCAGACCTCCTATCTTTAGTTTCGCGCCTCTCTCCTCCCAACCGAGGGGTCTGTTCCGGCGTAACATAACTTTGAGTGCTCCGACATTTAGGGCATTCAAAAACATCATGGACAAAACCGGGTTTCTCAATTTCCTTGCAAGAGGATCGCATTTTAACATTGCATCTGATGCAGAGAGGATCGTTTTTAAATGGCTCGACCATGCCGGGCTTCACGCGGTAGTGGGCCGCGGTTCTAGGTTCGATCACTCGCGTAACTCCAGGGAAACCATGCGCGCGAAGTAGCATGACAGCTATAATTTAAATGTTTCTAAAGCGCTGACAGAGAGACTTTCGGATCGGTGCTGCGTTTGATTGGGCCAAGTGACCGTCCTGGCAGGCGCCGCCCAATTGAAGGGGAATAACCAAGAAGCCGTCGGCGGGTAATCAACGTGACTGCGTGCTGTACGGGGCCGCCATAACAATGGATCTCCGTCGAGTGGTTGCTCGATTGCCTTGTCTAAACCGCTGGCGGCTGCGTAATGGGTTTTGGGATTTCGAAGGTGATAGGAATGTTCGACGTAGCCAGGCTCTCCATCGCCGATTTCTCTTCGTTTAGGCGCCTTTCAATAAATTGGCGCTCAAGGGCTGAATGCTCGGTCTTAAGCAACCAATGATAGCGGTTAATATTATTGCGGTATGCGCGCAGACGGGCAAATTTCTCTGCGATAATCATAGTTATCCTTTGAAGTTCGGTATGCGTTTTCCTTGTTGAAAAGGCGAAATTGGTCTCTCAGAGAATGAAAAGACCACTGATAGGATCAGCGGCCTCCGGGCTCAAAAATAACGCCCAAAATACGAAAAGCACCCGCCCCCGGGGGGCCACCCTCATCGTAAGCCCAATCAGGCGACTTTGTGGAGTCGAAAGTTGGATGCTGTCCAGAAGCGCGGGATTCTGCTCTGGCAGTTCCTCACCAGCGACTTTGTCTCCAAAGTCCATGTCGAGGTTCAAACAATCTCGGAGGGGCTGCCCTGCACTTCAACCCTAGCTGCGTTGTAGCCCCACGCTAGGCTGTTTCTTTTTAGGAACAGTACCATGCGTCATTACAGCGCCTTCCAGCTTGATCCGACAGGGCATGTCGCGGGTCGGATCGATCTTAATTGCATTGACGATCAGGACGCCATGCGACAGGCGGAAATGCTAGTGGACACCTTCGGCCTCGAGCTATGGGAGGATGATCGAATGATCGCGGTTTTCAGGAAGAAGAATCCGAACTAGTTGCAAAGTTTCAGCCGTCGGAGCGCTCTAACGAACGGTCTGCGATTACGTCGAAGGCTCATGACGACTTAAATGCCAAGGCGGGTTGTCCGCGTTGTGGTCGCACCATTTGAGCGGATGTTGGAACGGCGCCGGCAAAAGACCGCATCAAGAGTTTGAAGGATATTTCCCAGCAAGATCCAGTTCTCGGTATGCGGCAACACCAAGGAAGGCATGGAGAAGGAGGGTCAGCCCATCACTGTGTTGTATGAGGCCGTCGACGTTCCGTCGGGCGTCGTTCGGTTGATGGAACTGCAGGAGAAAGGCTGGAGCTACGTCCGGCCTTAACAGACTTGCCTATGGCGCCGCCTAGTTGGTTCATCGTTGCCCCAATGACATTTTGTTTGCTGTCGGAGGGCCACTTACATGCCAATCCAATTTTCTTCCGAACGCTGTCCAATCCGGTAAGTTGGAACGTCGCTTCTTGACCAAGGCCCTGCCTATCGAACACGCTGATTTTCAGCCGTGCATTTTCGGGTAGCGACCGCAGAAGTCCAACTGCATCGTCTTTGTAACTAGCGGTCGTTCCATCCGCGGATACAGTCCACTGTAGCTTAACGAAGGGTTGGTCGTTGATCTGATAGTCGACTTGAACTTCGCTGGTGCGCGACGCGGGCCACGTTCCCGCCATGCGAAGCCAGAGTTCGGTGTGTAGTCCACGACAGCGGACAGCCAGAGTGGTTGGTGCATCCTCCATGCTGGACGTTGAGCGGATCACCGCCGTGACGAGAGGGGAGTAATCCACGGGGGAGGTTGTTTCACTTAAGACCCAAGCTGTTTCCGCCGGCTGGTTTTGCGCGCTTCCGGTAGACGGTTCATGCGACATATTTTCCAGGCATTCGACCTGAGCGGCGCGAACCGATTGGAAACATGCTGCT
>Ga0193713_1000534_pt1 | contig 12792 bp, 12 predicted proteins | sample H3a2metaG_FD_143054 | JGI IMG/M metagenome (GOLD analysis project Ga0193713, IMG submission 143054) | Soil microbial communities from a riparian zone of the East river system, Colorado, United States - H3a2 | ecosystem: Environmental > Terrestrial > Soil > Riparian zone | place: USA: East River... | reverse complement strand
CAAAATCAGTTTGATCATCCGATGGGTGCTCCTGATAGATCTGCCCGGCAACTTGTTGCACTTCAGACTGCAGCCCTCAATCAAGGTACAAAAAACCCCGCGCCAACGCTATGTGCGTCAACGCGGGATTGAATATTAAACCTTAAGCGAAGAACTAACTGGTCGCACGAAGACGAAGTGTTTGTCGGAGTCCCAGAAGGACTCCAGTCAGAACGACGCGATTGACCCATTTCGGGGCCGAACCGCATCACTCGATCACGTCCTCGGCGCGAGCGAGCAGCGTCTGCGGTATCTCGAGGCCGAGCGCCTTCGCAGTTTTCAAGTTTATGACCAATTCAAACTGTGTCGGTCGCTCCACGGGAAGGTCCCCAGGTTTTGCGCCCTTCAGGATTTTGTCTACAAAAAATGCCGCGCGGCGATAGTTCTCGAGCAGATTGGGGCCATAGCTCAAGAGACCGCCGTCCTCGGCCAACTCGCGCCTGAAGAAGATCGCCGGCAGACGCGCGGTGGTCGCCAACTCAGCGATGCGCCTGCCATAGGTATTAAATGTAACGTCTGGCGGAACGAGCAGTGCCTCGGCTTGGGCCTGCGCGAATGCAGTAAAGGCCTGCTGCAATTGCTCGGGGCTAGGGATTTCGAACGGTGTCAGGGCGATCGCGGCACGCGTTGCTGCGGACTGTGTATGGCGCCATTGCGGCACGTGCAACGGGTTTGTGATATTGATGAGAACGGCAACACGCGCCAGATGCGGCAATAATTCCCGCACCATATCCAGCTGCTTCGCTGCCAGATCTTCGGCGAAATTTGTGAGGCCAGTTACGTTGCCGCCGGGATGAGAAAGACTCTGTACCAAGCCAAAGCCAACTGGATCGGCGCCGTCCGCCATCACGATCGGGATCGTGCTGGTAGCGTTGCGAGCCGCCAAGTTGGCTGGCACCGGCGCGGAGACGATGAGACGTGGATTTAACTGGACTAACTCGGCTGCCAGATCCGGCAGGCGGTCAAGGAAACCATCGGCAAAACGGTATACGAAGCGAATGTTGCTTCCCTCAATGTAACCAAGCTGCTGCAAGGCAGCCTTGAACGCCTGGAACTCGCCTGCTCGGAACTGGCATGCAGAACCCCGATGACGACGGGAGGCACTTGCTGCGCGTACAGCGGCATCGACCATATCGCCGCTGCGCTGCCGAGAAGGCTAATAAACTTGCGCCGCCTCATGCTGTCACCCAAGGCCGGGGTCGGGTTCTGATGTTCGAACGATAGCACGCGCGACCGGTGTGGTATGTAAACCATTTGCGTTGGCGGCGACGATGCTGGTCCCACATGCGTTTTGTCGCTACTTGTGCAGATGATATGGGGCGAGCGGCGAGGACATGGCACCATGGGCGCTGTTCAACGGCTACCGATGGAGCTCACCCATGTCGCAACATTTTCGTTTTGACGCGAGCAGATCCCTCACCGCTCTCGAGCAAGATAGCACAATCGTCGCCGTGATCGAGATGAGCCAAACGAAGTGGCTGGTTGCGGCGCTGGTTCCCGGCGTCGAACGTCAACCTCTTAAGAAGTTCGATGCCCAAGAGGAAATGCTGCTGAAGCTCTTGCATCGTTGGCACTGCGAAGCCGGCCAGGCTGGGCGCAACATCAAGCGTATCGTCGTCGCCTTTGAGGCTGGCCGCGATGGGTTCTGGCTAGCGCGCTGGCTGCGGGCACGCGATGTCGAGGCCTATGTCATCCATCCGACCAGCATCGCGGTGTCGCGCGAACACCGGCGCGCAAAGACCGATCGTCTCGATACGGAACTTCTGATGCGCGTTTTTCTCGGCTGGCTGCGTGGCGAAAAGCGCCATTGCAGCATGGTGGCAATCCCGACGATCGAGGAGGAGGACGCGAGGCGACCGAACCGTGAGCGCCAGAATCTGGTCACTGAGCAAACGCGGATTATCAACCAGATCAAGGCGATATTTGCCCGCTTCGGCCTTCGCACTTTGCGCCCGACCATGCGCAAGCTTGCCGAAGGGCTCGAAGATTTGCGCACGGCGGAAGGCACGCCGTTGCCACAGAACACGCTTTCGGAACTGCGCCGTCATCTCGCGCGGCTACGCTTCGTACGCGACCAGATCCATGCGGTCGAACAAGAACGCCTGCGCAAGCTCGCGGTGGCTCCTGCCGCGGAGACGAAAAGCCCGGACGCGATGGTCCGCCTGATTGCCCGTGTCTTTGGCGCTGGTATCGAAACGGCGGACATGCTGGTCAACGAGATCTTCTCGCGCCACTGGCGCGATCGCAAGGCCGTCGCCCGCTACGCCGGTCTTACCGGCTCGCCCGACGAGAGCGGCAGCCGTCGACGCGAACGGGGTCTTGCGCGCGCCGGCAATGTCCGCGTCCGCTGCGGCATGATTCAGCTGGCTTGGCGTTTTGTCAGGTTCCAAAAGAACAGCGCCCTGGCCCAATGGTTCGCGGCGCGAACCGCCGACGGACGCGCCAGCACACGCAAGACGATGATCGTGGCGCTGGCGCGTAAGCTGCTCATCGCCCTCTGGCGTCTCGTTACGAGGGGCGAGGTTCCGCAGGGCATCGTGCTACGGCCGGCGTCATGAGCAACAGCATGGAAAGAGAGCAACGACAGGACAAACGGCTTGGCAGCCCGTGCTAGGAGTCTGCCGATGAATCCGAGGTGGCGGTGTCCCGCCTTAAAACCATGGCTTCAAATGCCGCTGTGCAGATTGGGCCTGCCGCCCCGGAGCTTCGCCGACGATGCGTATGACTGCATCATGGTGCGATCCACACATGGATCGACCGAATACAAGGTTGTGGCGTGACTTCTGCGCCCCGATGGCAAGCTCCCCTCGGATCAGTCGTGCCGATCTTCAGGCTGCAAGACTACTCATGTCGGTGAAAGGAGAGGTCCCCACAATAGCAATCCACAGTGCCTCGAACAGCGCCGAATGACTTTTGTACGTTGCGGCGACAAATTATGATGGCTCGGCTGCGCCGAGCAAGGGGCTGTCCATGCCGCAAATGCAATCCAGTGACGTGACAAAATGACTCAACAGCACCGCCACTCTCTCCTTGACGCCAATAGGCCCCATACAAGGTTTTTGGAAGCCGGCATGACGAACCCTTCCACGCGCTGTTGTGGCCGGCGTCCAAAAAGCGCCAAGGCACGAAATCGCGGGACGTATGCGGGGGCGGTGCCGCGGGCGCTATGGGGATTTTGCCGCGGGTTCGGGCTTGCTGAGGCTGGATTGTAAGGGTTGCCGCGATCGGCTTGCGGCCAAGCGTGGTTGGATACGTCGGTGTGAACGAGCGATCTGGGCGTGGCGCGACGGGATTGGTGGCGGGAGCGCTGGTGAATCCGAGGTATTGATGCGAGCTTGGTCACTGCCGGCTGAGAGCCGGCAAGAAGAGCGAGTGTCGGGGCGGGCGTCGATCGCTGACGACGGCATCATGACGTGTCGATCCTGATTGCTGCTGGAGGCGGCGTGGGCCGGTGCTTGGGCTCGCATCCGCGCGCGAAAGTCTCGATGACGATCATGCGGCCGCCGCAGCACGGGCATGGCTGCGGCAGCACGCCGGATTGCTCGAGTGCGGCTTCGGGCGTCTCAGTTTCTTTTGGGCGTGCCGGCGCGGCGAGCAGCTCGCGCGCGTGCGCAATGTTTTCGGATCGGTTGCCGTTGGCGAGCAGCCCATAGTGTCGGATGCGATGGAAGCCCTTCGTCAGCACATGGATCAGGAAACGCCGGATGAACTCGTCGGTCGCCAGCGTCATCGTCTTGTAGCGGGCCGGCCCTTCGATCCGATAGTCCTTGTACTTGAAGGTGACGCCGTTCTCGTCGGCGGACACGAGCCGGCGATTGGAGATCGCAATGCGGTGGGTGTAGCGCGACAGATAGCGCAACACCTGCCTGGGCCCAGCGAACGGCTCCTTGGCGTAGACCACCCAATCGATCTCGCGCAGTGGCGCCAGATAGGCCTTGAATGCGGCCTTGTCGGCGAGCCGCGCATGATCGCCGAAGAACTGCAGGCGGCCGGCGTGGTGGGTCGCAACCAGCATCTCCAGAAACAGCCTGCGGAACAACGCCGAGAGAACCTGCACGGCTAAAAAATAGCGTGGTCGGCACGCGATCCACTTCGATCCGTCCGGCGACAGGCCGCCACCGGGCACGACGATGTGGACATGCGGGTGATGCGTCAGCGCGGAACCCCAGGTGTGCAGCACCGACATGAAGCCGATGCGAGCGCCGAGATGCTTGGGATCCGCCGCGATTGTGAGCGTGGTCTCGGCCGAGGCTTTGAACAGCAGGTCGTAGATCACCGCCTTGTTCTGATAGGCGATGTCCGCGATAGCTGCCGGCAACGTGAACACGACATGGAAATACCCTACCGGCAGCAGCTCGGCATCGCGCTCGGCCAGCAGTTCTCACAGCGCCCGACATGGCCGCCGAGCGCCGCCGTGCGGCAGCGCTCAATCGCCGACATGACCTTCATCTGGCCGAGGCTGACATGGCCGGCATTGGCCTGTCCCTGTCGTAAATTCAATCGTGCTGGCAGTTGACTGAGAATCGCGCGATGCTGGTACCCGATGCTAGATTTGTGTCGATTGATCTTTGGGATTACCAGCGACCTGTTGCGGTCGCAAGTTGCGCTTGAGGCAGAGATTCTGGTGCTAAGGCAGCAAATCAATGTGCTGCGACGCGCTAATCCTAAGAGACTTCGATTTGTTTCGATTGACAGGTTGATATTGGGAGGCGTCTGCCGACTGTTTCCCAAGATGTATGCCGCACTTGCAATCGTCCGACCGGAGACCGTAATCCGTTGGCACCGTGCGGGATTTAGATCGTATTGGCGATGGAAATCGAAGCACCGCTGCGGACGACCGGCCGTGACGGTAGAAATACGCCAGCTTATCCGCCAGATGAGCGTCGCCAATCCGTTGTGGGGAGCACCGAGGATCCATGGCGAGCTTCTCAAGCTTGGCATCGATGTCGGTCAGACCAGCGTGGCCAAATATATGGTGCGGAAGAGGGTTCCTCCCTCGCAGGGATGGAGGACGTTCCTTCGTAACCATGCTGATGGGATTGCCGCGATGGACCTGTTCGTGGTGCCGACAATATCGTTCCGGCTGCTCTATGGCTTGCTGATTATGGGGCATGGCCGGCGGCAACTTCTGTGGTTCGGAGTTACTGCGCATCCAACGGCCGAATGGATCGCCAATCAGCTCACTGAGGCTTGCGGCTGGGAGCAAATCCCTCGATACCTAATCCGGGATCGCGATGGCGCATACGGAGAGATATTTATCCGCCGCGTTCGATCGATCGGCATTCGAGACCGCCCGACGTCTCCGCGTTCACCCTGGCAAAACGCATACGCAGAACGGTTGATCGGCTCGATCCGCAGGGAATGCCTCGATCATATCGTGGTGTTCGGCCAACGTCATCTGCGCCATGTGCTGCTGTCCTACATGGACTACTATAATGGCACGCGCACTCACTTATCGTTGAACAAGGACGCGCCGATATCACGTGCCGCCGAGGCAGCGGGACGCATTCTGTGTCGTCCGATCCTGGGTGGACTGCATCACCAATATGCTCGGGCTTGATTTGCGGTAGGCACAGCACTGGACGCGAATGGAAACCTGCCAGCCAATGCCGCGATTTGATCGAGCACTGAACTGCCAGCTGGCGGAGACTATCTATCTGAACAATCAGAAGGCGAGACCATGTCGCACTTGCACCATACTACGGTGGACAGGCCGGAAAAGGATGGAGCGGTTTACGCAATGGGCTGGACGATCAGCGGCCTAGCCGTGCTCGGGACCATCGTTGCGGTTTGGATACTTGGGATTTTGCGCGGTTTCTCTTATGGAATCGATTTAGAGCACGCGTAGGGCACGCACATCACTTGGCTACCCGAGCCCCGAATGGAATCGTAGGCGGCCTGATGAATTAAAAGAGGCCGCCAACTGAGGCGGCTTTTGCGTTGCAAATCCTACGATAACGCGCCCCAGTGTGTCTTGCGCGTTATGGGCGAACGCGACCACGCTCAGTTCCGGTTCAGTCCGTGCTCGCCGCGAGTGAGAAGAATGCGCTTCCAAAACGCTTCACGCGCAAGAATAGCCTCGTCGGGCGTCGGGCTGGGCCTCACCGCCTTGAAGGTCTCCGTGGGATCGTCGATTGACGTAGGAGGTCCTGCGCAGGAAGGTAGAGGTTGGATTCCGACAACTGAATCGGCCCCTTGATCCGCCCTTGAAAAGGGATTGGCATGAAAACGCTGATCGGGACGCACTTGCGGCGTGCGGACGAGGGGCGCGCGCGTTACACGTCCTGAAACAGGATATCGCTCAGGCTTTTTTCGTCGCGCTGCCGTGGTGTCAGGTCCAGTCCGGTCAGCAGATCGGCGAGGTGGCCTGTCATCAGTTCGGCAGCCATATCGGACTCGTGGCGGGCGATGGCGTCGACCAGGGGATGATGGGCGTGGCTTGCACAGATGGTGTCGCGCCGGACCCAGTACAGTGCGATGATCAGCGACGAGCGGGTGACGAGGTCGGCGATGACCTCGCACAGAATCGACTGCGAGGCGATCTGCGAGACCTCGACATGGAAATTGGCCGAGAGCATCAGCGCGTCGCTGTCGCGCCCCTGGCGCACCGCCTCGTGTTCCTGATCGAGATGGGCGCGCAGCCGCGCTATGTCAGCGGGCGTAGCGCGTGCGGCGGCGAGGGCCGCGGCGCGCGGCTCGACCAGCATGCGCATTTCGAAGATTTCGCGGGCTTCGGTCTGCGAGGGCTGTGCCACGAAGGCGCCGCGGTTCGGCTCTAGGCGCACGAGGCGATCGTGCGCGAGCGCCTGTAGCGCGGAGCGGATCACTGTGCGGCTCACTGCGTAGATCGAGGCCAGTTCGTCTTCGGGCAATTTGGTGCCGGGCGCCAGCCGATGCGCGAAGATCGCGTCCCTCAGGCGGGTGTAGGTGCCGGACCATCGCGATGGCGGCTTCAGGGACTGGGTCTGTTGGTCTTCAAGGGTGCGCATGGCGTCAGGGGCTAGACGGAGATGGCGACGTTAGGGGTTGCGGTCGGAGAGTGTGCACGCGCTTCGGCGGTCATCATAACGTGCGTTGTCCCGCAGGTGAAGCGGTGATCGGCGGGTTGTCCGCCGCGCGCTGCGGCTGCGACTCGTTGTCTGGCTCGTGCTGCGCTTGCGGAGTGAACGCAGCGAACATGCCCGCATAAGGCTTGGCGCGAGGCGCGGCATAGCCGCCATGCTTCGATGTCTTGTGGCCGAGGCTCACCAGGCCTTCGGCGAGCTTCACCGCCGCACCGACGCCGTCGACGACGGGGAGGCGGTGCTCGCGCGATAGCGCGGCGGCGAGATCGGCCATGCCGGCGCAGCCCAGCACGATCGCCTCCGCGCGGTCCTCGATGATGGCGTTTTCGATCTCCTTCGATATGCGCTGACGCGCGTCTGAGCCTGGGATCTCGAGATCGAGCACCGGAATGTCGGAGGCGCGCACCCGCGCGCAGCGGCCGGCGAAACCGTATTTGGCGAGGTTGTGCTCGATCGCCGAGATCGAGCGCGACAGCGTCGTCACCACGCTGAACCGATAGGCCACCAGGCTGACCATGTGGAAGGCGGCCTCGCCGATGCCGACAACTGGCGCGGTGGTGAGACAGCGCGCCGCGTCGAGCCCGGTGTCGTCGAAACAGGCGATCACATAGGCGTCCGCACTGGGCGCAGCACGCATCTGCGCCAGCAGGCCCGGAATCGAGAAGACTTCATCGTAAAAGCCCTCGATGCTCGGCGGGCCGAAATCCGGATTGACGGCCTCGATCGCGGTGCCGGAGGCAGCGACCGCTTGGGCCGCAGCACCGATCTTTTGCGTCATCGACGCGGTGGTGTTGGGGTTGACGACCAGAATGTGCATGGGTGTTCGACCTGAACTCACAGTTCTCCGCCAAGATAGAGCGTCTTGACGCGTTCATCGTTGAGAAGCTCGGCCGAGCGCCCGGTGAGCGCGACGGCACCGGTAGAGAGCGCATAGGCGCGCGCGGAGATCTTGAGCGCGATGCGCGAATTCTGCTCGACCAAGAGCACGCTGACCTTCTCGTCGCGATTAATGGCAACGATCGAGCGGGCGATGTCCTGCACCAGTTTCGGGGCGATGCCAAGCGAGGGCTCGTCAAGCAGCAGCAGCGTCGGCCGGCTCATCAGCGCGCGGCCGATGACCAGCATCTGCTGTTCGCCGCCGCTCATGGTGCCGGCCGCCTGGCCGTAGCGTTCGCGCAGCCGCGGAAAGCGCGCGAGCACCGCCTCGAGCGTGCGCGCGACCTCGGCTTTGTCGTGGCGGGTAAAGGCGCCCATCAGGAGATTGTCCTTCACCGACATCAGCGGAAACGAGCGGCGGCCCTCGGGCACCATGGCGATGCCCATCTTGACCAGTTCGTCCGGCGGGTGGCCATCGATCCGCTGGCCGCGAAAGCGGATTTCACCGCTGCGGATTTTCCGCAGGCCGGTGATTGCGCGCAGGATCGAGGTCTTGCCGGCGCCGTTGGCGCCAATCAGTGCCACCGTCTCGCCCTCGTTGACCTCGAGCGAGACATTGCGTAGGGCGTACACTTGGTCGTAGTAGAGTTCGACGCCCGAGAAAGTGAGAAGCGGCTCCATCGCGCTACATCCCGATCGATTCGTCGGCACTGCCGAGATAGGCCTCGATCACGCGCGGGTTTTCCTGGATCTCACTCGGCGTTCCTTCCGCTATCTTCTCGCCGAAATTCAGCACCACGATGCGATCCGAAATCTTCATCACGGCGGGCATGTCGTGCTCCACCAGCAGGATGGTGACGCCGCGCTCGCGCACCGCGCGCACCAGCTGGACCGCGCGGCGCGTCTCGTCGTGGTTCATGCCGGCGAACGGTTCGTCGAGCAACAAGATCGTCGGGTTGGTGGCAAGCCCGATGGCGATACCGAGCGCACGCAAATGGCCTTGCGGCAGTGTGCTCGCCAGCTGGCTGGAGATCGCGCCGAGACCGAGAAAATCGAGGATCTCGTCGGCGGAGCGGGCGAAGTCGCTCTCATCCGCGCGCGCGCTTTTTGAACCGGCGTAGAAGCCGAGCAGGCTGGCGCGTGAGCGCAGGTGATGGGCGATGATGACGTTGTCGCGCACGCTCATACCCTTGAAGATAGTGGTTTCCTGAAAGGTGCGCACTACGCCGGCGCGAGCCACGATATGTGGCGCAAGGCCGGAGATGCGCGCGCCGCGTAACAGCACTTCGCCGTCGCTCGGCCGCATGAACGAGGCGATCAGCTTGAACAGGGTAGACTTGCCGGCGCCGTTCGGTCCGATCACGGACAGGATCTCGCCCTCACGCACGAAAAACGAAATGCCGTTGACGGCCACCAGGCCGCCGAAGCGTTTGGTCAGGGATTTGACCTCGAGCAGCTCCGCCATGGCTCAGCTCTCCTTCCGTCGTGGCGCGAACAGGCTGAGAATGCCGTTGGGCAGCGCTACCATCAGCGCGATCAAAACCATCGAATAGATCAGCAACTGGAACGCGCCGGTCCGGAACAGGAAGTCCCAGCCGAAATACAGCACGAACGTGCCGACCACGGGGCCGACCACATATCCCAATCCGCCGAGGAAGCAGTTCAGCATAAAGTTCACAGAATCCGTGACCGCGAAGCTCGACGGATAGATCGATTGCGCGATGGCGACGAACATGGCGCCACCGATACCGCCCAGGAACGAGGAGATCGCATAGGCGATGATGCGCAGCTCGGCGATGTTGACGCCGATCGAGGAGGCCAGCTCCTCGTTCTGTTGCAGCGACAGGCACAGTTGCCCGATCCGCGAATGCACTAGCCGGTAGACGCCGGCGAACACCAGCACCATTAGCGCCACTGCGACGAAATAGAACGCCTGGCGCGGGTTGGCGAGCGTGGCGAAATCCGGCAGCAGCGTGACGCCGAACAGGCGGATCGGTCCAGGGGGCGGGATGTCGGTGATGCCCCTGGCGCCGTTGGTCAGCGGAACCGCCAGCGCCGCGAGCCGCGCCACCTCGGTTAGCACCAGTGTCACCATGGCGAAATAGACGCCGCGCAGCCGCAGGATCGGTAGCCCGATCAGGATGCTCAAGCCCGCACACAACAGCCCGGCGAGTGGCAGGCTCAGCCAGAACGAGACGCCGCCAACCGTGACGAGTATCGCCGACACGTAACCGCCGAGCAGCGCATAGGCGCCCTGGCCGATGTTGATGCGGCCGATGAAGAAGGTCAGCCACACGCCAGCGCTGGCGATGCTCAGCAGCGCGACGGACGTCAACGTGTAATAGAGATCGCTGCGGCCGCTGACCGCAATTAGCCAGGGCACGAGCAGGAAGGCGACGACGAGAAACAGCGCCAGCGCCGAGAGTTTGGATGCGGTGCTGCTCATCGTTAGCCCCAAGGTTTGCCCATCAGCCCGTTGGGACGGATGCTCAGGAACACCATCAAGGCGGCGAAGATCACCAGATAGGTGATGTCGCCGTGGGCGTGAAGCACCGACAAGCCGACCGACTCCAGCATGCCGAGAATGAACCCGCCGGCGATGGCGCCGCCAACCACGCCGGCGCCGCCGATCATCACCATCAGGAACGCCTTGATCGAAATCGGGCCGCCGATGCCGGAGTTGACGCCGGTGATGGCCACGAGCAGCCCGCCGACTACGCCGGCCAGCATCGCGCCGAGCGCAAACCCGATCATGGAATAGCGGTCAACATTGACGCCCATCAGCTGCGCGGCGACGCGGTCCTGCGCCAGCGCCCGCATCGCCCGCCCGGGACGGCTGAACTGCATGTAGGCCATAAAGCTCGCGATCAGCACCAGCGCAATGACGCCGACGGCGATCTTGTCGTAGGGCATGATCAGCCAATCAACATTGAGCACGCCGTTGATGATTTTCGGCACGCCGCGCTGCTTTTCGCCGAACAGCAGCAGGATTACGGCATCGAGGAAAAAAGCAGTGCCGGCCGCGAGCAGCATGGTGCTCTCGTCGCGCACGCTGCGCCGGATCACGGTGCGGAACAGCAGGCGTTCGAACAGCCCGCCGATGATTGCGAGCGTCACGCCCGAACAGGCGAGCGCCACCACGAACGGCAGGTGCAATTGACCGTAGACCGTATAGGTGATGAAGCCACCGAACACGTACATCTGGCCGTGCGCAAAATTCAACACGTTCATCAGCGCGAAGATCAGCGTCAGGCCGAGCGCGATCAGCGCGTACTGGGCGCCGAGATAAAGGCCGTTCACGATGACTTGTGTCATGCGCAATCCCGTTTGAAAGGCGCGGACGATCCGCGGAGCAGCAGCCTCGGGTGAGCAGGGGCAGAGTGGGCGGCAAGCGAGGGGCGAACGATCTCGCTCGCCGTCAGGTTCTAATGACGTTCAGCCGGCCGCCGGTTTAAGGCCGGCGCCGGCCACCACGGATCAGTCGACATCGGCGATGAACAGCGTCTCGAACTTGCCGTTCTTATATTCGGTGACGACAAGGGGAACCGCGAGTTGTCGCTTCTGGCCGAACGACGAGGCCCCGACATAATGCAGCATCTTCTCGCCCTTGACGTAGGGGTTCGGGGCCGAGAAGCCGTCGATGGTCTTCTTGTACTCGGCGATATCGTCGATCGCCTTGGGGTTTGTCTTCAGCGTGTCGATAATGTATTGCAGTGCGTATACCTTGGTGTTCGACTCGTCGTTGTATTCGCCGAACATCTTGGTGTAGCGCGCGATGAAGTCGTCCATCGTCTTGGAGCGGATCTCCGCAGTCGAGGCGCCGCCGACCGAGATGAAGCCGTTGGCGAGGTCGCCCGCGCCTTCCTCGAGCACCTTGGCGTCCTGCGCGGTTTCGGCCGAAAGCAGTCCCCGATAGCCGAGTTCGCGCGCGGCGCGGATCAACAGCGGCGCGTTGGCCGGCGAGACGCCGGAGAGCACCAAGAGATCAGGCTTCAGCTTGACGATCGGCGTCAGCACCGGTGTGAAGTCGCGGGTGTCGTTCTGGTAGGTGTCCTTGTCGGCGACGACCTGCAGGCCGAGCGCATGCGCGGCCGCGACGCCGCCGTCGCGCTGACTGAGCGGATCGGATTCATTGGCCGCGACGAAGGCGATCGTCTTCACGCCCTTGTTGTCGTGCAAATATTTGTAGATCGCCGGGCCCGACTGATAGTTCGCGACCATGCCGAGCACCGCGTTGCTGGCAGGCTTGGTATAGAGCGCCTTCGGGAAGGCGTAGGGGAAGTAGATGATGCCTTTGGCTTCCGCCACCGGGCGCACGGCGGCCGCGCCGTCGTCGACATTCGGCCCCACCACATAGTGGATGCCTTCCTGAGCCATCTTTTCCATGCCGGCGATGGCGCGCTTGGGATCCTTCTGGTCGTCGAAGGTCACGATCTTAATGTCGTAGGTGCGATCGCCGATCTTGACCCCGCCAGCCTCGTTCCATTGCGCCGCGAGGGTCTGCATCGAGCGCACGTTCGAGGTGCCCCAGGCCGCAGCGGGACCGCTGGTCACGCCGACGAAGCCGATCTTCAATTCGGTGTTCGCCGCCTGCGCCGGCAGTGCGCCTCCGGCCATCAAGGTCAGCAGCGAGGCCCCGAACAGAGCCGATTGCACAGCAGAATACCTACTCATCATCGCACGTCTCCTCCGTTGAATGAACCAGCGCCCGACAGTCCGGGTATCTCCCCCCGTCGCCAAGTCTTGGGCGGATCAGACGCGCCCGCCTTGTGATTGTCAACAATCAACAGGATTTCGTGTACAATGCCCGATT
>Ga0193713_1000532_pt1 | contig 12803 bp, 13 predicted proteins | sample H3a2metaG_FD_143054 | JGI IMG/M metagenome (GOLD analysis project Ga0193713, IMG submission 143054) | Soil microbial communities from a riparian zone of the East river system, Colorado, United States - H3a2 | ecosystem: Environmental > Terrestrial > Soil > Riparian zone | place: USA: East River... | reverse complement strand
CGAGCGCAGGAATCCAAATCCGTCGGAGAGAACCTCAACGACGCCTTCGCCGATAATGTCGGTTTCCTGGATCGCGAGTTGTTTGAGAATGGCGAACATCAGCTCTTGCTTGCGCATCGTGCTGGCATTTTCGACCCCTTTCTCTTCCGCGAACGAGACGAGCTCGGCCGGCGTTTGAGCCTTGAGGTCTTGGAGTTTCATTTCCCGCATTGGGATGGTCCTGTGGAATAACGGAGGAGGGATTGCGAGGTGGCTTTAGGAAAATGCGGACGACAGAAAAAGAAGGTCCGCAGGTCTGAGCAAGGAAGGGGCCGGAGAGGCTTCAAACCTGATGCGGCGGCCGGTTCAACGAGGAAGCCGGGACGCAACCACATCCGCCTGCGTGGGGTGGGATTTCAGTAATATAGAAAATCGGCCGGCTTTGCGCAAGGAGGCGCAGCGCTGCAGATGTTGATCGCCGCCTTCGTCAAAACGGCTTCACCACCACGAGGATGACGATCCCGATCATGAGTACCGTCGGTACCTCATTGATTATACGGTAGAATTTATGGCTACGCAGATTGCGATCGGCAGCGAAATCCTTGACGCAACGGGAAAAAAAACCATGAACGCCCGACAGGACCAGCACCAGCAGAAGCTTGCCATGCAGCCAGCCCGCCGAGAACCAGTGGCCGGCCCAGGCGAGGTAAAGTCCCGCCAGCCAGGTCACGATCATCGCCGGGTTGATGATCGCCTTCAGCAGCCGCCGCTCCATCACCTTGAAGGTTTCGGATTGCTTCGATCCGGCTTCGGCGTCGCAGTGATAGACGAACAGCCGCGGCAAATACAGCATGCCCGCCATCCACGCGATGACGGCGATCACATGCAGCGCCTTGATCCATTCGTACATCGGGAATTTCTACTCGCCGGCGATGGTGGGGAATTTCCAACCGATCAACGTCGGAACGTTTCGACGAACGATCGCGTTGAAAAGCATGTTGCCTACAGACCCGAACGGAAGCCTTTCCGCAAGCGGTCCTTTTCTAAAACAATAATTTTAGAATCTTAGGTTTGAGTCTAAGTAGCGGTGGATTAGGCCCGCACAAAACCGTCCGCCAGTTCCCCGGGCTTGTTCACATCCATCAACAAATTTCCAGCTACGTTCGGCAATTTGAATAATACTACTCGGCTCAGGCACTTGCGTCGCGTTGTGGCCAGCTTATCAAGAGACAAGTCCACATAACCTCACTATCATTGCCGCCGTTGAATGGACTTATCCTCATTCGAGGCCTGTGAAGAAAAAACCGGGTTATCCCCGATGCGTCGTCGCTCGCACGATTCTGTCGGGTACGCTCCACAGCGATTCACAGGATACACAGGGGTCACCGTGCCTACGACCGGCAACTATTTTCACCTTCACCTGGTTTCTGATTCGACCGGCGAGACGCTGATCACGGTAGCGCGCGCGGTGGCCGCGCAATATGCCAACGTGACGCCGGTCGAACATGTCTATCCGCTGGTGCGCAGCCAGAAGCAGCTCGACCGCGTGCTCGATGAAATCGAGCAAGCCCCCGGCATCGTACTCTTCACCTTGCTGGAGAAAGATCTGGTCGGCCGGCTGGAAGCCAAGTGCCAGCAGATCAACATACCCAGCCTTTCGATCATCGGCCCGGTCATGCAATTGTTTCAGGCCTATCTCGGCGCCGCCACCACGGGACGGGTCGGCGCGCAGCACACATTGAACGCGGAATATTTCAAGCGTATCGACGCGCTGAATTACACGATGATCCATGACGACGGCCAGCACGTCGAAGGCCTCGAAGACGCCGACGTGGTTCTGGTCGGCGTGTCCCGCACATCCAAAACCCCGACCTCGATCTATCTCGCCAACCGCGGCATCCGCACCGCGAACGTTCCGCTGGTGCCGGGCATTGCGATCCCGCATCAATTGGTGGAGCTGAAAAAGCCGCTGGTGGTCAGTCTGCACGCGACGCCGGAGCGGCTCATTCAGGTTCGGCAGAACCGGCTGTTGAGCATGGGCGATCGGGACAATGACACCTATATCGATCGTCAGGCCGTCACCGATGAAGTTGCGTTCGCGCGGCGATTGAGCGCCAAGTTCAATTGGGCGCTGCTGGACGTCACGCGGCGATCGATCGAGGAAACCGCCGCCGCCGTCTTGAAGCTGTTCACCGACAGGCAACGGCAACGGCTGGCGGAATGACGCTCTGGCGCGGAAAATCTCCGTTGATCCTCGCTTCGCAAAGCCGCGCGCGACAGGCGCTGCTGAGCAATGCCGGCATCAGCTTCGAAGCCGTGACGGCCGAGATCGACGAGCGGGCTGTACAGCAAGCTTCCGGCCTTTCAGCGCCCGGCGAGATCGCCTCGCTGCTGGCGCGTGAGAAAGCGCTTTCGGTATCGGTGCGGCAGCCTGGCAAATTTGTCATCGGCGCGGACCAGACGCTGGCGCTCGGCGAGCGTCTCTTCAGCAAGCCGGCCGGCCGCGCGCAGGCTGCCGCGCAATTGCGCGCGCTTGCCGGTCGCAGCCACGAACTGCACTCCGCCGTTGCCGTCGCGCGCGATGGCAAGATATTGTTCGAGGCAGCGGCGATCGCAGGGATGACGATGCGGCGGCTTGGCGAGGCCGAGATTGACGTCTATCTGGATGAAGCGGGAGACGCTGTAACCTCAAGTGTCGGCGCCTATCAGCTTGAAGGGCTGGGGGTTCATTTGTTCGAGCGGATTGAAGGCGACCATTTCACCATCCTCGGTCTGCCGCTGCTGCCATTGCTGGCGTTTCTGCGAAGCGAGCGGCTGCTCGGGATGTAAAAGATGCAGTGCATGCGCACACCACACACTCGTCATGCCCGCGAAGGCGGGCATCCAGTACGCTGCGAGGCTGCATGGATTGCGAGCGCTTCGGAATACTGGATCATCCGCTGGAGCCTGTCATCGGGCTCGCCAAAGGCGAGACCCGGTGGCGGATGATGACGGCTGAACTGGAAAATCCTGATATGGCAGCCAATGGCGATATTTGAATGATAATTCTCGGACTGACCGGCTCGATTGGGATGGGAAAATCGACCACCGCAAAGCTGTTCGCGGAGGCCGGTGTTCCGGTTTACGATGCCGACGCGACCGTTCACATGTTATACGAAGGCGAGGCCGTGCCCGCCATCGAAGCGGCGTTTCCCGGCACGACGGTGGACGGCAAAGTCGATCGCAACAAGCTGTCGGCCCGCGTGGTGCATGATCCGGCGGCGATCAAGCGGCTGGAGCAGATCGTTCATCCGATGCTCGGCGCCTCACGTCAAAAATTCCTGGATGATGCCGAACGCTCCGGCGCGCCGGTCGCGGTGGTCGATGTGCCATTGCTGTTCGAGACCGGCGGCGAAAAACGGGTGGACGCGGTGGTGGTGGTCACGACCACGCCGGAACTTCAGCACCAGCGAATCCTGGCGCGCGACAACATGACCAGTGAAAAGCTCGATGCCATCCTGGCGCGGCAACTGCCCGACGCCGAAAAACGCCGCCGCGCCGATTTCGTGGTGGATACATCCGATGGACTCGACGCCGTGCGCCTGCGAATCCGGGACATTCTGAACGAGGCTGTTAAGATGCCGCGGCGACGATCCTGATTCGTCATTCTCAGCGGTTTAATTCATGCGCGAAATCGTTCTCGATACCGAAACCACGGGCCTCGACCCTCTGCGGGGCGACCGGCTGGTTGAAATCGGCTGCGTCGAAATGGTCAATCGCATGCCGACGGGACAGACCTTTCACCGGCATCTCAATCCAGAGCGCGACATGCCGGCGGAAGCATTCGCGGTGCATGGTCTTTCCAGCGAGTTCCTCGCCGACAAGCCGCTGTTCGCTCATGTGGTCGAGGAGTTCCTGGAATTCATCGCCGACGCGCCGCTGGTGATCCACAACGCCTCGTTCGACATCGGCTTCATCAACGCCGAGCTTGACCGCATCAAGCGGCCGTCGATCCCGCGCGACCGGCTGGTCGACACGCTTCTGCTGGCGCGCCGCAAACATCCGGGGGTGTCGAACCGTCTCGATGACCTCTGCTCGCGCTATGCGATCGACAATTCCTGCCGCACCAAACACGGCGCGTTGCTGGACGCCGAACTTCTGGCCGAAGTCTACATCGATCTGATCGGGGCGCGGCAGTCGCAATTGATACTTGCCACGGAGGGCCGCGATACCCGCGCTGCCGGCTACGGCGAAATGCCGCGGCGGCAACGCCTGGTGCCGCTCGCTCCGCGAGTCACCGAGGACGATCGCGCGGCGCATCGGGCCTTTGTCGCCACGCTGGGCGACAAGCCGATCTGGGGCGATTTCCTGAGCGCGTAACTTATTGAAGCCGGACGCGCGCGGTTCAGCTCGGTTTAGCCGTCGCCGCCTGCGCGGCAGTTTGCCGCTCCAGGTTCTGGCGGTACAAACCGACAAAATCGACCGGATCCAGCATCAGCGGCGGGAAACCGCCGTCGCGCACCGAGGTCGCGATGATTTCGCGTGCAAACGGGAACAGCAGCCGCGGACATTCGATCATGACCAGCGGATGCAGATTTTCCTTCGGTACGTTCAGAATCCGGAACACGCCGGCATAGGCGAGATCGAAGCTGAACATCACCTTACCGGCGTTTTCCGCCTTGCCTTCGACCGAAAGCGTCACTTCGAATTCGTTTTCGGCGATATTGTTGGCACTGACGTTGATCTGGATATTGATCGCAGGTTGCTGCTGTTGCGGTGCGAGCGAAGCCGGCGCGTTCGGGTTTTCGAACGACAGGTCCTTGGTATATTGCGCCAGCACGTTCAACTGGGGAGGAGGGGCCGCCTCGGGGGGCGCGCCGTTGCCGTTGGTCATGGAAGTCTCCTGGAACGTTCGAAGGCGAGCGGGACCGATTTTGGGTCGGAATTCGCTCAAAGAGCAAAAATGCCCGTGTCGGGGCGAGTGGCTATCATAGCCCCGCCTCATACCACAAGGACGACAATCGCCCGCAGGCTTGTACGCGCGCACCCCAGGAATCGGCCAGCGCGGCAGGTAGCGACCATGCTGGCCGGTCCAGCGTGGAGGGGGCACCCTAAATTGTTGAATATGCGCGATTTCCAGGCATGATCGGGTTTCCCCTCGCAGCGAAAACGCGCTACTATTCGCCCGTGGCGAACGGTCAAGCGCACCGACTTGGCCTATTGCCGCCGGCATGGCTCCTCATGCCAAGTGCGCCATTGGCCGGGCCAAGTTTCGTGCCTACATGCTGCAGACCCTTCCATGATGTAATCTCTGCCGTTCCCCAAAGGAACGCTCTACCGCCGGACCCGTTACCGGCGCAGACCAGAAAGCGAATGCGACGTGGATATTTACACCATCATCTTCCTGGCGCTGGCGGTCTTCATCTTCCTGCGCCTGCGTAATGTCCTTGGACAGCGCACCGGAAACGAGCGGCCGCCCTACGATCGCGCCGCGCGCAACGTCGTGCAGGGGGCACAGGACAATAATGTGGTCCCGATTCCGGGTGCCGTGATCGACCAGGCGCCGCTGGCGCCGACAGCGGATGTGGTTCCGCCGTCGGATCGCTGGAAAGACCTGGCTGAACCCGGCACGCCGCTCGCTCAGGGACTTGATGCCATTGTGGCGCATGATTCCTCGTTTGATCCGCGACATTTCATCAGCGGTGCGCGCAGCGCCTATGAGATGATTGTGCTGGCGTTCGCCAACGGCGATCGCCGCGCGCTGAAGGACCTGCTGTCGTCCGAGGTCTATGAGAGTTTCGAGACCGTGATCAAGGATCGCGAGAAGAATGAGCAAAAGACGGAAACGCGATTCGTTTCGATCGACAAGGCCGAGCTCGTGGGTGCGGAAGCACGCGATCGGGCGGCGCAACTGACCGTTCGTTTTGTGTCGCAGATGGTCTCGGTGACCCGCGACAAGGCTGGCACGATCGTCGACGGCAATCCGGATAAGGTCACTGACATTACCGACGTCTGGACCTTTGCCCGCGACACTACTTCACGCGATCCGAACTGGAAGCTGGTTGGCACGGGAAGCGCTCACTGACGCGCGCGGCTTCGGGCGATACGCCGCGACGTTGTATGTCATCGCCATCGCATTGTCGCTGGTTCCTGTTGCCGCGCATGCCGCACGCCGGCATCTGCCATATCCCAGCCTGGCCTCGCCGCTTGAGATCAGCGGCAGTCAATATACTCCGATCGGGTGGGCCGATATCCCGGGCTGGAGCGAGGACGACCAGCTGCAGGCGTACAAGGCGTTTCGCATCAGCTGCAAGCCGATATCGGCGCAACAGAAACCTCCCGCCGATCCCAAGGCATTGGGCATCTCGTTACGCGATCCCTGCCGCGCGGCTAAAGCTCTCGATATTTCCGATGGCGCAAAGGCGCGGGCATTCTTCGAGCAGCATTTTCTGCCGTTGCGAATCTCGCGGCTCGGCGAAGGCGAGGGTTTTGTCACCGGCTATTACGAGCCTGTCATCGACGGATCCCGGACCCAGACCGACGTCTACACCGTGCCGGTCTATCGCCGGCCTTCGAATCTGTTCGTCCGCGGCTTCAAGCAAAGCGCCGCCAGCCTGCCCAACAAGGGAGAGGTGTTTCGAAAGATCGGTCGCCGCAAGCTGGTGCCGTATTACGACCGGGCCGAGATCGAAGACGGCAAGATTGCCGGCCGAGGCCTCGAGATCTGCTGGCTGAAGAACCAGACCGATTTGCTGTTCACGCAAATCCAGGGCTCGGCGCGGGTCCGCCTCGAAGATGGCTCGACCGTCCGGATCAACTACGACGCCCACAATGGTTATCCCTATACGGCGGTCGGCCGCATCCTGATCGATCGCGGCATCATCCCGAAAGACCAGATGTCGATGCAGCGGATCAGGGAATGGATGGATCAAGACCCTGACGGCGCCAACGAATTGCGGCGGCAAAACCGCTCCTACGTGTTCTTCCGCGAAGTGCAGCTCTCCGACAAGGATGAAGCGGTTGGCGCGCAGGGTGTGCCGCTGACGCCGGGCCGGTCGATCGCGGTCGACAAGTCGCTGCATGTCTACGGCACGCCGTTCTTTATCGAGGGCGAGCTGCCGATTGAATCCGAGCAATCGAAGACGCCGTTTCGCCGATTGATGATCGCGCAGGACACAGGCTCCGCGATAACGGGACCGGCGCGAGCCGATCTCTATTTCGGCGCCGGCGTGGAGGCCGGGCGGGTGTCCGGCCGGCTGCGGAGCAATATGCGCTTCGCGATCCTGGTGCCCAGGAGCCTCGATCCGGTGGCCCGAGGCCGCAAGATGCCGCTGCCGGATGCGAGGCCATCGGAGAAAATCGCAAAGCTGTTTCCTCAAGTGGATCCATTGAAGGATCAGAAGCCAAAAGATCAGACCCAAAAAGATCAGAACAGAGGCGCGAAACCGACGGAGGCTTCCGCGGCGCCTGGCTCAAAGGACACTTTCAACGCCAGGGAGCCTGCGAAGACCGCCGCGCCCGCGGCGGCGCCACCTTCGGCAGCCGTCGCGCAAGCTTCAACCCCGGTGGCCGTCGCGAAACCGGTACCGCTGCCGGAAGCACGGCCGAACCCCAAACCGATCCATGAACTGCGCCACCAGCGTCGCTATCGTGACTACCTCCGCGTCCGATGAAACGCTCGACCTCGATCCCGGAATTGTCGTCACCGCCTCGCCGCAAGCGTGCGCTCAGTGAAGAAGAGCGCGTGCTGTGGGAAAGCGTTGCGAAGCAGACCAAACCGTTGCGGAAAAGATCCCGCGCCGCCAAGCCGCAACTCGCGGCTCCGGATTCGGAAACGCCGGTCGCCGCGAAAGCTGCAGCGGCGCCGAAGGCTCATCCGCCCGCCAAAGTGCCACGTACGCCCAGACCGGACGTGGCGCCGACAGCGCCGCCGCTGGCGCCACTTGGACGTCGTGAGCGCTCGCAACTTTCACGTGGCCGGAAGGAGATCGATGCCCGGCTCGACCTGCACGGCATGACGCAGACCCGCGCACATCGCGCGCTATCCGGCTTTTTGCAACGGGCCCACAGCGATGGCTTGACGTTTGTTCTCATCATCACCGGCAAGGGCCGCACCATCGGACCCGAATCCGAGCGTGGGGTGCTGCGCCGCCAAGTGCCGCAATGGCTGAGCCTGCCGGAATTCCGCTCGCTGGTGGTCGGCTTTGAGGAAGCACATATCGGCCATGGCGGCGAGGGCGCGCTCTACGTGCGGATCAGGCGATCGAGAATGTGAGCCCAGGGCGCATTTCATCGTCATGGCCGGGCATAGCCGTCCGAAGGACGGCTTCGCTTCCGCTCGCCTATGTCCCGGCCATGACGAACTTTGATGCAGTGCTTTAGAACGGCCTCACGATCCCCACCCGCGGGACCAGTGTGACGATCCAGCCGAGAATCGAGACCTTTCGATCATCCGCTGCCACCGGCGGCACGGTCTGCGAACCGGGCAAGGTCTTTACCGCGTGCAGGATCAGGAACATGCAGACCGCCCAGTTCGAAATCCATCGCGAATAATCGAACACGATCGCAAAGATGATCAGATAGGCCGCGCTCACCATCATGATGGCGGCCATGACAATGCGGCGGTGGAATTCTTCCCTGAGCGCGTGGATCAAATTGACAAAATATACCCAGAGCGGGGCATGCAGCCAGATCAGCAGCGCAAACACCGGCACGCCCAGCAGGTTCGACGGCATCCGGGTCCAGGTTTCGCGGATCTCCTGAGCAAGCGGCTGATACCAGATATAACTGAAGCTCAGCAGATTGGTGCGCGCAGGGTCGGCCATGCGGCCCTGCAGATAACGAACGAATTCGTCGGGCGACACCGTCATGGTGCCGTAGAATTGCGCGGCGAAGAACAGCAGGCCGATGCACGCCAACGCCGCGATGCCGATGATCGCATTTTGCCGGTTGAAACCCTGGACGAGATAATAGCGCAGCACCACGATGACCGCGATGGTCGGCACATACATCAGCAGATGAATGTGGTGGATCAGAATGAGGATCATCGAACCAAGGGCGGCCAATATCACGAAGGCAACCGAACGCGCCGGTACCAGCAAAAGACAAATCGCAAGCGCGCAGCCGTAGATATCGAAGTGCCCCAGCGTATGCATGAAGTTTTTCAGAAAGAACGGCGAGCCGGCCATGAACACCAGCAGCGGCATCTGCGCTTGGTCGAGACCGAAGGTTCGCCGAAACAGCGCGACAAAGAGACCGAGCGTGATCAGCCAGACACCGCCTGAGAGCGCGAATACCAGCCACACCGGCACCTTTGCAAAAAACAACGATACGACGGCGCCGATCAACGCGCGCTTGGTGAAGCCGAAATGATAATCGACCAAAAGGTGGATGTAGGGGACATAGGGTTCGCGTGTGATCTTGTAGCAGAAAACCCCGATCAGGACGGCGACGTTGACGGCAAGCATCAGGCGCCAGGGGTTTTCCCGCATACGCAGAATCATTCGGCACCCGAAAACAGCGGCTGAATCAGGCGCAAACTATCACACGGCGGATGCTCGGCATGCAACGCGCCAATATTCTTGACGTCGTCCCGGCGAAGGCCGGGACCCATAATCATCGGCGTTCGTATTGCAAAAAGCTGGAGCGGCCATCGTCTGTAACGACAAACCTCCGTGGCTATGGGTCCCGGCCTTCGCCGGGACGACGATGCCAAATCACAAAATAAACCGGCTCAGATCGGCGTTCTTGGCGAGATCGCCGACGTGCTTCTGCACGTAGTCGGCATCGATCCGGATGGTCTCGCCATTGCGGTCCGGGGCTGCGAAGGAAATCTCGTCGAGCACGCGCTCCATCACGGTTTGCAGCCGCCGCGCGCCGATGTTCTCCACCGTGGAATTGACCGCGACCGCCACGTCGGCGAGCGCGTCGATGGCGTCCGGGGTGATGTCCAGGGTCACGCCTTCGGTCTGCATCAGCGCGATATATTGCTTGATCAGGGAAGCTTCAGGCTCGGTCAGGATGCGGCGCATGTCGTCGCGCGTCAGCGCTTCCAGCTCAACCCGGATCGGCAGCCGGCCCTGCAATTCCGGCAACAGATCGGACGGCTTGGCGATGTGAAACGCACCCGACGCGATGAACAGGATGTGGTCGGTCTTGACGGCGCCATGCTTGGTCGACACGGTGGTGCCTTCGATCAGCGGCAACAGATCGCGCTGCACGCCCTCGCGCGAGACGTCGCCGCCGCTGCGGCCGTCACGGACGCAAATCTTGTCGATCTCGTCGAGAAACACGATGCCGTTATTCTCGACCGCATTGATCGATTCCTGCACCAGCTGATCGCTGTCCAACAGCTTGTCGGACTCTTCGTTGACGAGAAGCTCGTGGGAATCCTCGACGGTGAGGCGGCGGGTCTTGGTCCGGCCGCCCATCTTGCCGAAGATATCGCCGATCGAGATGGCGCCCATCTGCGCCCCCGGCATGCCCGGAATTTCAAACATCGGCATTCCGCCCGACGATTGCGTCTCGACCTCGATTTCCTTGGTGTTGAGTTCGCCTGCGCGCAGCTTCTTGCGAAACGAATCGCGGGTCGCCGCGCTGGAATTGGCGCCGACCAATGCGTCGAGCACACGCTCCTCGGCGGCGAGTTGCGCGCGGGCCTGCACGTCCTTGCGCTTGCGCTCCCTGGTCTGAGCGATCGCGACTTCAACCAGATCGCGGATGATCTGCTCGACGTCGCGGCCGACATAGCCGACCTCGGTGAATTTGGTGGCTTCGACCTTGATGAAGGGCGCGCCGGCGAGTTTCGCCAGCCGCCGCGCGATTTCGGTCTTGCCGACGCCGGTCGGCCCGATCATCAGGATATTCTTCGGCAGCACTTCCTCGCGTAACGAGCCGGTGAGCTGCAGCCGCCGCCAGCGGTTGCGCAGTGCGATGGAAACGGCGCGCTTGGCGTCGTTCTGGCCGATGATGAAGCGGTCGAGTTCGGAAACGATTTCACGGGGTGAAAAGTCGGTCATGCGTTGCTTGCCATCATGATGTCGATAAACCTGGTTGCGGGAGCCGACGCGTCAGCGCGGATGGTACGACGCCCAGAATTCCAGCTCGGAGCGGTCGCCAGCCGGCACTGAGCAACAAGACGAACGCGCCGAGCGTCAATATTGTGAACGGGGTTGTCATGTCGGAGAAACCCGCTTGGCTGATCAGCGTCCAGAAAGCAAATCCGGCGTAGGAAAGGCCGGAAACCAGCATCGCGCGGCGGTCGATCAGGACCGCGACCAAACTCAGTGCCAGAAACACGACCATGATGGCAACAGCCGATCCGGGGCTGAGTTTGGAAGCTACGGTCACCATTCCCTTGATCAGTGAGTGAACGATCAGGGGCGCCGCAAGCAGATGAAGCCAGAAGGCAATGTCGGTTCGGCGGGTCAGCCGTTGTGGATCAGCCATATCGAACCGCATCGCCAGCGCGAAAATCGCCAGACCGCAGACAAGAATGACCGCGTTATGTGCAACGGGCGATAACTCCGGAGCCAGTCCATAAACCAGTCCGATGACGGTGCCTGTCAGCGCCCCGCAGCCCGCCGCGATCGTGATGGGCACACCAAACCGCCAGTAGTGAACGGCCGTCAGCAAGACGGTCAGCAGCGCCGCAGTAGCCAATAGCGTAGGCTCGCCGGTGTTGATGCCAAACATACCCATCGGGGTCACCGGATAGCTGTACGGCGATATGCCCGCGCCGAGAAAGATGCTGGCGCCTATGAACACAGCCACCGCGAACACGATCAGAAGGACAATGCTCGGTAGCGCCATCCGCCGCAGCCGGGTGAAGAATTCGGCGAGCAACCATGCCGTAATGGCGATGGCCATCCACATCCCAAGCTTGCCGCCGGCCTGCAGCGAAAAATACCCGATAGCGCCGAGGAACATGGCAAGGCCGATGGTGACGAAGATGTCGCTGAAACCGCCGATGAAGCGAAGTTGTTCGTCGTCGGGCGAGGCGGGCAATTCGGGCGGCTCACGGACATCTTCCAGTGCACGCAGGCGCTCAGCCTGTTCGGCACTGATGATGCCCTGCTCAACCCCTTTCGCCAGAATTTCACTTGCAATCATCGGTACCGAACCTCTGGTATTAGCTAAGCCGGATCGGCGCTCTCGCAAGCAGTCCGACGCGATCGTCCCTAGAGCATGATCCGGAAAAGCATGCCCTCGGACTTGATCCGAGGGTGGATACCGGTTTTCCCTCGGGACAAACGCGAAGCGTTTGCCCGGAGATCATGCTCAAACAAAAAGATAGAGCGGGATGACGATTCGAAGAAAAGTCATCCCGCTCTAGATGATCGGCGGCCCACTCTGCCATAGCCGGATCGCCTCAACCGGATGGACCAGCATCAGAACGTTCAGGGTAAGATTGTCGCGAATGTGAAGTGCCATCACGAGTTCAAATAAAAGTGCGAGCGCAACGGTCGCCGCAATCGGAAGCTTCCGGGCGAGCAGAAAGCCTGCGACCATCGACAGCGTATCGGAGACCGAATTGACGATGCTGTCGCCAAAGTAGTCCAGCGACACCGTGCCGGCGCGGTATCGCTGGATGATCCAGCTGGAATTTTCAACCAGTTCCCAGCTGCATTCGACCAGCATCGCCGCCATCAGCCGCCCCTGCCAGGGCAGGCGCGGCAGCAGCAGCCAGGTCGCGCCATAAAACAGGAAGCCGTGGAGGATGTGCGAGAACGTGTACCAGTCGGTAATGTGCTGCGAATTCTCGGAGCTTTGCACCACGCCGTGCCAGAGCTTCACATATCCGCAGGCGCAGATCGGCAGCCGCCCCATCGCCAACAGGATTGAGG
>Ga0193713_1000531_pt1 | contig 12813 bp, 11 predicted proteins | sample H3a2metaG_FD_143054 | JGI IMG/M metagenome (GOLD analysis project Ga0193713, IMG submission 143054) | Soil microbial communities from a riparian zone of the East river system, Colorado, United States - H3a2 | ecosystem: Environmental > Terrestrial > Soil > Riparian zone | place: USA: East River... | reverse complement strand
GCGCGCTTCTTCCCAAAGCGCTTCGGAGAACGACAGGACGAAAGCCTTGGACGCGTAATAGACCGCCATCAGCGGTCCCGGGACGAATGCGGCCATGGAAGCGACGTTCAAGATGCCGCCGCGCTTGCGCTCGAGCATCTGAGGCCAGTAGACATGAGTCAATTCCACCAGCGCGCGGTCGTTCAAGTCGATCATGCCGACTTGCGACTCGGCGGCCGAGCCGGCAAAGGCTCCCGCCATCCCAAAGCCGGCGTTGTTGACCAGCACGTCGACGCCGAGTCCTGCCGCTTTGATCGATTCAGCCAGGCGGGTTCCGCCGCCTCGCTCGGCCAAATCGACGGAAAATACAGCTGCCTTTACACCGTGGGTTGCCGACAGCCGGGCGGCGACCTCGCGCAGCGCCGCTTCGCTGCGTGCAGCGAGGATCAGGTCGTAACCACCCCTCGCAAAACATTCCGCCAGATCTACGCCGATCCCCATTGATGCGCCGGTTACCAGCGCCGTCTGGCCTGCGCCCGGTTTTTCGTTTGCCATGGCTATGCTCCCCGCGTTATGCCGGCCATTGCCGGTGGTTTTGCCCAGTCTCGCGCCTTTCACCGGCCGTGTCGAATCGAGGAAGCTTGCTGTTGGCGGCTTTAAGCGCCTGTGGCGGCGGCCCACCGCGGGGCATTGCGCTAAGGAGCAATCAACCTGCGCTTGCCGTCGGCGGACAGCATCACGCCGGGCTCATCCAGGCCGATTCTATCCCACAGTTCGCAGGTCACTTCCCGGTGACGCTGATCCAGCGCCTCGCAATAATTGGTGTAGATGCAGGTGCGCACCTTGTTGCCCTCTCCGGCGCGAACCTTGGCGAACCAATCCGGGTCGGCCAGTGCCTGGCGCGCGAATCCGACAATATCCGCCGCACCGCTCGAAAGCGCATGCTCCGCTTGATTGAAATGATGTATTCCGCCGGAGAGCACGATGGGTGTATCGAATCCAGCCCGGCTGATCTTGGCGCGGATCCGCGTAGACGCGTCGTTGTTGCGGCCGAAGGGTCCAATGGCGTCCGAATAATAGGACGGCATGCATTCATAGCCGCTGCGGCCCGTGTAAGGATACGCGGCCTCGCCGATTTTGGGCTGCGAAGCGTCCTCGAATTTCCCGCCGCGGGAAAGGGAAATGAAATCCATGCCCGCGCCGGCCAGGCGTTCGGCAAAATATTCCGCATCTTCGACGGTGCTGCCGGACTCGATGCAGTCCTCCGCCAGCATGCGGCAGCCGACCGGATAGCCGCAGCCCACTTGTGCGCGAACCGCGCAGTACACCTCGAGCGGCAAGCGGATTCGCTGCGTACGTTCTCCGCCGTAGCCGTCGCTCCGAGTATTTCTCGCGGAGAGAAAAGAAGCCATGGTGTAGGCATGCGCATAGTGCAATTCGACGCCGTCAAATCCTGCTCTGCGGGCGCGCGCCGCGGCGGCGGCGAAAACACCGGGCAGCGTGGCCGGCAGATCGCGAACAGCCGGCACGTCGGTGTCGGTCACTCGCTCGCGAAATCCTTGGCGAAGCGATTCGAGTTCGCGCGCGGTCAATGCGCTTTCCAACTCGGCCTCACTCAATTCGGCCAGCCGGGCTCGAACACCGGCTTCATCGCTGTCGGGCATTTGCAAGAATTCTCGGTGCCGCGGCGTAACTCTCAAGAAACGCTCGAAGTATTTTTGCGGCGAGGGACGCCTTCGAATACTCAAAAAATCGATGATTTGAATGAAGAGCTTGGTTTCGCCGCCGCTCGCCCGGCGGACACACTCCGTCAATTTGGCGAGGCCCGGCAGAAAGCGGTCATCGCTGATGCGCAGCAGCGGTCCGCTGGCAACGTCGCGCACGCCCGTGGCTTCCACCACCAGTGCGCCCGGACGGCCGCGCGCGAAGCGCTCATACCAAGCCAGTACCGAGGGCGTGACCTCACCATCATCGGAAGCGCGCCACGGAACCATGGCGGGTACCCAGGTACGCGACGTCAGGTGTACTGGTCCGACCTTGATCGGCTGAAACAGTTGAGAGTTCTTGATTTCATCGGCATTCGGCCACGGCGCGGCAAGCGGCGTGTACTTGATGCGCTCAGGCGGGCGCCAAGCGGCCATCAGCTTCGGATGAGAATGGATTGAGCACCGGCTCCATTGATTACCTAAATAGCTAATTTATCTTCCCTAGATAATATCGCTAATTTCCACCAAACTCTACAAAAATTAGGAAAATCAATTACATACGGCCTCGCAGTCGGGGGCGACGCGCCTTGTGCCCCACCCTCTTCCGTGGCTTACTCGCTAGCCTACTTGCCGGATAATCTCCGGCGCACACGCATTGGGCGCGATGGACATCGACAAGGCTCCCGACTTATCTCAAATCCTCGCGTCGGCGACCGACGGAGACCGCGCCGCAATCGACCAACTGTACGGCATCCTGTACCCGGAGCTGCGCGCTTTGGCTCACCAGCGCGTCCGGGGTTCGAGCAATGCGGTGGTACTCGACACAACGTCGTTGGTTCACGAGTCGTATCTTAAGTTCGTGAATGCCGGCAAGATCGCCGTGCAGAGTCATAAGCAGTTCCTGGCCTATGCCGCCCACGTGATGCGCTCCGTCATCGTGGATTACGTGAGGCACGCTCAAGCGCAGCGGCGGGGCGGAAAGAGCGTGCACGTCACTTTGGATACCAACCTCGCCGAGTCAATCGAGTCTCCGGTCGATGAGATCATCCGAGTCAACGACTTGCTCGACGAACTCGCGCTGGTCGATGGTCGACTCGTGAGCGTCGTGGAAATGCGCTACTTCGCTGCTCTCGACAACGGCGAGATCGCCGAGTGCCTGGGGGTGACAGACCGCACGGTTCGCCGGGATCTCGAGAAAGTACGATTGCTGTTGCTCGATGCGATCGGCTAGGCCCGTGCCTGCCTCCACCATGAAGCGCACGGCCGGCGAGTACGCCGTGCTCCTTGCGCTGTTGGACGAGGCGCTCGACCTCGACGTCGAGGCGCGCGACGCCTGGATCGACCGGTTGCCGGAATCTCACGCGGACCTGCGGCCCGCGCTGCGGCGCATGCTGTCGGAGACGTCTTTGCAAAAGTCCGCGGACAGCAGCGGCTTGCAGGCGCAAATTGCCGCCGTCGTGCAGAATACCGCTGCGCAACCCGAGACCACGGAGCTCAATGCCGGCGAACACATCGGCCCATATGAACTCGTGCGCGAAATCGGCCGGGGCGGCATGGGATTCGTCTGGTTGGCCAATCGGGCGGATGGCGCGTTCAAACGATCGGTGGCGTTGAAACTTCCCTATGCGACGTGGGCGGGCCGTCTCAGCGAGCGGATGGGACGCGAGCGGGACATCCTGGCCGGTCTCGAGCATCCGAACATCGCCCGCTTCTATGATGCGGGCGTCGATGCGCTGGGGCGCCCCTTCATGGCCATGGAGTATGTCGAAGGCCAGGCAATCGATGTCTACTGCCGCGAGCGGAACCTGTCGATTCGCGAGCGCCTGTCTCTCGTCCTCGACGTCGCCAAAGGGGTGGCGTACGCCCATTCCAAGCTGGTCGTTCACCGTGATCTGAAGCCGGCCAACATGCTGGTCACCGCCGCGGGCGCGGTGCGCCTGCTCGATTTCGGCATCGCGAAACTCATCGAAAGCGATACCGTCAAGGCGTCGAACGATACGCAATTCGCGGGGCGCCTGCTCACGCCCGATTATGCGTCGCCGGAACAGATCCGGGGCGAGACCATCGGCACCGCCGCAGACATTTATTCGCTCGCGGTGGTGACCTATGAATTGCTGACCGGAACTCGGCCTTACCAGCTGAAGCGACTAAGCGCGGCGCAGCTCGAAGAAGCCATCGCAAAGGTCGACCCGCCGAGCGCAAGCGATGCGGTACAGGACAAGATGGTCAAGCGTCAATTGCGCGGCGATCTCGATGCCGTTTTGAACATGGCGATGAAAAAAAGCCCTGCCGATCGATACGCGACCGTGGATGCGTTTGCGAGCGATCTGCAGCGCTATTTGAGCGGTCAGACTGTGATCGCACGCCCGGATAGCACACTGTATCGAATGCGCAGATTGGCCGGCCGCCATCGCGTCGGCCTGGGTGCGGGCGTCGTGGTTCTCCTCGCTCTGGTCGCCGCCACGGCCGTGTCATTGATCCAGGCCCGCGAGGCGAAGCGGCAGGCGGAGCGAGCGACAGCGACCAAGAATTTCCTGCTGCGTGTCTTTCGGGCCAACGATCCGCGCATTGCGACGGACCGGCCACGCGGCGAGATCACCGCCCGGGAATTGCTCGATATCGGCTCCGCGCGCATCGAAAAGGATTTCACGGGACAGCCGGAGCTGCAGATCGAATTGCTGGGTCTGACCGCCGACATGTACGACTATATGTCCGACGAAGGACACTACGCGGCGGCGCAGAAGCGCCGCATCGAGTTGGCCCGAGCGTATTACGGTGCCGGCCATCCCATTGTCATTCAAGGCCTGTTGAATGAAGCCGACGCTGCTTGCCTGCGTGAAGATTATGCCAAGGCGAATCGGCTGCTGGATGAAACGGATGTCTCGCTGAGGAACGCAAACCTGGATGAAAGCGTGATGCGGGCGAATTGGTGGCGAACGAAAGCGCGTGCAAGCGGCAGTATGGGACGACCGGTCGAATTCGATCATGCACTCAAGCAGGCGCTGGCTTTGTACGCAAGAGCGGCGCCGCACAGCAATGATTATGCCGTGGCGCTCAGCTTGGCATCGCTCGATCAAACCGAGCATGGAAACGGCCCGCAAGCCGAACAATTTCTCATACAAGCCTTGGCAGTCGCGCAAACCGCGCCGGATCGCGATGATTCGAGCATTGCCGACTATTTGTACGACCTCGCGCGCGTTCAAGAAAGACTCGGGGAATTCGCCGCCGCGGAAGGCACCTATGTGCGCGCAGAATGCAGTGTATTGGTATTCCCTCGCTCACCACGCACAACTCCTGCACCAGCGAGGGGAAAGAGACGCCGCCGCTGCGTTGTTCGGGCAGATGTTGGCGGCGATTCCGCCGGACTGGACCACCAATGGGAGCGACAAGGTGGCACGCGAGACTTATGCGGAATGCCTCGCGGCCGAAGGGCGCGCCCGGGACGCCGCTCCCATCTTCGAAGCCAACTACCAATCCTATGTAGCACACGGCCGCGCCGATTTCGGGGTGCGGGAAGTACGGCGTAAGCTGGGTGACGCCTATGATCAGCTCGGACGCACGTCCGAGGCACGCACACTTTTGCAGGCCGCCCGCGATGAATCGATTGCGAAGGACGACGCTTCTTCTTCCTGGGCCTTGCGCATGCGCGAACGCTGGGGGAGATTTCTGCTCGATCACTCCCAAGAGGGCGATCCCGACTTTGCGGCCGCCGAACTCGAATTCAAAGCCGTACTCAAAAGCGCCGCGGACCGGCCGCTGGTGGAACCTGCTCTCGCTCATTCTGGGCTTTCCCGCATCGCTGCCGCCCGGGGCGACGATGCGCTCGCCCTGCGTGAAAGCGGGCAAGCGCTGACCGACTTGGGCCGGGTGAAGGGGTTGTACGATGTGCGCGTGAAGCCCCGATTGTGGCTCGTGCACAGCGCGCTCCTCCTCAAGAGCGGCGAGAGAACCGGCGCACGTCAATGGGCCGACAAGGCGCTCGAGGCCAGTCTCAAATATGACGATCCAATGAGTTCTGGCATCGCGGCTGCCCGAAACTCGGTTCGTCTCGCCGCCGCAACGCCCAGTACGAATTAGGTTCCAGCCGCGGTCTCGCGGGGACGGATCTTTGCCTATGTGCGCTATCTCGATGCGTTGAACGCTGAGAGCGAGACGCCGCCGCCGTAAGATTTCCCAGCGATCTGGACATGGGAGACGAGATTTTCCGGGCGAATGGCGTCCCAATGCGTGCCGGGACCATTGATTCCGCGGCCTATGTCCAAATCGCGAGCAGAACTCGTCTTACTTGGTAGGCGAATCGACATCGGTATGTACGAGGGAGCAAGAGAATGAACAGCAATTTGGGAGTCGCGGGCACCATCGCGGCACTCGCAGCACTGCGCCCCTGCAAGTCCGCGTTGGCGGATGTGACACCTATTCGGCGCCTTCCGGGTTCCCGACAGTGCAAATGAAAAAAATGTCACTCGTCGTCATGTTCGCGAGCGCGATGGCGAGCTTCATCCTCTCGCTCGGGATATCGAATGCCACATCTCCGGCGCCTGCCGCGAATCCCACGCCTGCGAACGATGCCGATCCCTTTCCGATCACCGTTCGGGTGCTGCCCGGCGTCGTTCTAGTCGGAGCGAAAGGCGGCCGCGCGGCGGGTGGATCGGGAGGCGCGCTCACGATATCGGGCGCCACCATGCCGGCCGGCGAGCGCACCGTATCCATATCCATCCAGAACGAGAGTGGCGCCGCGGTGGATGCGCAGCAGGTCAAGCCGGATGCCAAAGGCAACTATTCAGCCGCTCCACCCGCGCCGGTGAACGCAGGCACGTATAAAGTCACGGTGACCGCGCCCGACGGGCGAGGCGCCGCACAAGCTACATTTCGTGCGATCGAACCCGTGGCGCTTGGCGCCCAAGCCGACTCAGCCATGCTCGATGCCGTCGGCGCCGCAGAAGATGCCCTCACCGGCGTGCAGGCCCAGATTGAAGCGCAGGTCGACTCGCCGGCTAAGGACAAGGCCAAGAAGAAGTTGGCCGATGCCCATCAATCATTGCACGACCTGCGCACCGCCGAATCCCACGGTTCGCTCAACGGTCTGATCGGCGCCATTTCGTCGGACGCCGCGCTGGCGGAATCGCTCCGGCCGAACCTCAACAAATTGACGAACCAGGTCAACGAGACGATTAACGAGACCGAGCGCGTCAAGAGCCTCACAGCCGAGATGTCCAAGGCCGACTTAGGATGCCACCAAATGGCCTTCGTCACCGAGGTCTTCAAAGGCATTTCGGCGCTGCTCAACGTCAAGAAGCGCGTCCTCGACACCGCCATCGGCCTGGCAAAGGACGTCACGTCCGACATCACCGCGAACAAGGCCAAGGCCGCCGGCGCGAGCCCGGCACTAGCCTTCGTGAGCGGTCAAGTCGTCAAGAATCTACCCGAGCTCAACAGCGCTTCGAAACTCTCCGGGAATGCCTACGGCATCATGGCGGACGTGGGTGCCTTCATCAGCGACACCCTGTTTGGCATGTATTGCGAACAATTCACAGGACCCATCGAAGGCATCATGAATGCGCGCTTTTTCGAATCGCGCGGCGGAAACGGACCTACGCTCTGGTGGAGCTACAACTACAAGATCTCAGGCCGCATCGTTCTCTACTACCCGAAGAGCGCGAAGGGTGGCACGTCGATCCGAATGAACGGACGCATCGAAGGCTATGCCCACGGCTTCGACACCTGGGAAGACGCGCTGACGGTAACGTTCCCGAAACTCATGTCGGGTGCGATGCAGTACAAACACAGCTTTCCACCGTTCGAAGCCGGCGGCACCGTATCGCAAGTTGCCAGTCAAGGTTCGCGTCCCTTATCCGCCTACGTGGAAGGCTCCGCGGCAGGATTGCTGGTGCCCAATAGCTTCCTCATCAGCGTCACGGGCGTCCTCGAGAAGAACGCCATTACCATCGTGCTCGGCCCGGCAAAGAGCGACATTTCGCCGGTGCACCGGGTCACCGTCCTCATCCTCTCGCCGCTGACCGGCGGACTCGGGCCGCAGATCACCTGGTATCCGCTGCCCTTCCAGAAAGTACGCAATTTCATCGACAATGCCGCGAACGGCGAAGCGATGAAGCTGCCGCTGCGGACCGACAGCGACACCATGACGGCCGAGAGCGTATTCACCGGAAAGGTCGACAAGGCAACGGCCAAGGCGGACTACACACTCAAGATCAAGGCGTGCAATCCAGGCTGCTGAGTGACCAATAACGATGACGTTTTTCGATCTTTTCCGGCAGAAAGTGGCGTCCCCACGCGTACCCCGTCTTAACCCCCGTAAACGTGACCAGGTCAGCGGCTCGTGGTCCTTGCCGGTCGGGCAGCTGGGCGATGGCTGCACTGCGCGCGCATTCGAGAGAGGCTCATGCATCCGCCGGTCCCCGGGTCGGAATATCGGCCGCCACCGCACGCGCGGCCTGATCCAGGTCGATGACCGCATCGGCGACCGCGAGAACGCGTGCTATATCATCGTAAAGCGCGATCACCGAGGCGCAGCTGGCCGCAGCCTTGCGAAATCCCGGCGCCAAAAAGTGGTCCCGGCCATAGCGAGGAATGATCAGCGTCAGGCGGTTGTCGCGTGCCGCCACCAACGGCCGTCCGTCGATGTTCGCAGCTGGGCCGCTGAGCGCGAGGAGCCGCTCCATGAATGCGGGGGTCAGAAGTGCGCGCGCTGCGATTTGATCGGTGCTCCACACATCATAGACTTGTGCGAACCGCGGATCTTCCAAAACAACGTGCTGGCGGTTGCTCGTCTTCAACCAATGGCGCAGCTGTTCGAAGGCGCCGGTACCGGCGATCACCGTCGTGGTCGCCTGCAGACGCCTCGGCAGCGTCACCTCGACCACCAGACCCTCGAAGGACACACGGCGTTGCTTGCCCGATCCCAACGTCAGCAGCAGAGTCGCGATGCTGATGGGAAGTCCGCGGTGCGTACCGAAGAATTCGTTGTTTGAAACGGCCCTGTCGAAATCGTCGAAGAATCTTTCGGAATTCAATGCTTGCTGATCGAGCTGAGCGGGCGAGCGAAACGAAAGGTCGCCGAAGCGCGCCGCCAGCAACGGCAGCACGCGGCCCAGGTACAAGCGGGCATAGGCGGCGCTGCCATCGCGCGCGGCCGCGTAAAAGCCCGCCATCGCTCCAACGCCCACCAGACAGATGGCGTTCCAAATCATTCCGGCGACGCCGTCTCGATCGGGCCTACCGCTCATCTGCTCGAGACACCATAGACCGAAGCCCGCGGCGGCGCCCAACGGAATCCGGGCCATCGCACGGGCATTGACCTGACACACCACTTCCAGGCGCGCCGCCTCGAGTTCGGCAAGCACCGGGCGCAGCGCGCTCATGAGCTCGTCGGCCGTCTGATCATCGACCTTGGGCGCCGGCGTGACGGCGACCAGCGACATCGCGATCCACGCACCGCTGCCGCCGACGAACAGTGCCGCGAACAGCCCGACGAAGATACCGCTCAAGAGCCCGTGGATCCCCGGCGATTTGTGCATGGCCGCGCTGAGTACCATGACGAAGATCACGAGCGCCGCGATACCGCACGCGGCGAGAGCGCGCTGCGCCAAACGCCTGCGGCCCTCGAGGGCGGTGCCGTTTTCCGTTGTCATGAGAGCAACTGGCCGGCATCTACCGCCTCGCGCGCCGCGACCGATGCCTCAAAGAAGGGCGGCGGCTTTGCGACGCCGGCGAGATTTGCCAGCAGGGGGCCGGGGAATATCTGAGTAGCATTGTTCAAACCGCCGACCGCGGCATTGTAGAAGCGCCGCGCCGCCGCGATGTTGGTTTCCACCTCTTGATAGCCGCATTGGGCTTCGATCATGGGTCCATCGGACTTGAGCGACGGGTAATTCTCGGCCACCGCGAACAATCGTCCGAGTCCGGCCGTCAGCTGCCCTTCGGCCGCGAATTTGCCCTCTGTCGCCGCAGGGTCGGTCGTGTTGCCGAAACTCGTCGCTTTGGTGCGAAGCGCAGCGATTTCATCGAGCAAACCACGCTCATGCTCCATGAATTTTCGCGCAATCGCGAGCAGATTAGGAATGAGGTCATGCCGCTGAGCCAATTGCACATCGATGCCGGCCAGCGCCTCGGCAACGCGGTTGCGCCGCTTCACAATGATCGCGTACCAGGAATACAGCACGACCGCCGACACGATCGCCGCCGCCCAGACAATGATGTTCATGGCAATCCACCTCATGTTTGTGTCGCGCCGCCGGTCTTGGCACTTATAGGAACGTGATTGCCCGCGTCTTTGGACATGGACTGCTGCGTTTCTTCGATCCGTGTCCGATGGCCGATGTCTTAATCGCGCCTGAAAGACGTCTTACTTGGTAGGCGTATCGAAATCGTCACCCACATGCGCGGCAGGCGCCAGGTTGTTCGACTTACCGCGAGTGGCTGCAAGCGCGCCTCACATCCGCGCCTTTGCCGTATCAAAGATCTTCTTGGCTTTTGCGGGCGCGCCTTCCACGCCGGTGAAGACCAGCTTCACCAGATCATCCCCAGTCCTGATCATCAGGGCGGGACCGACGGCAGCGGCTTGGTCGCCGATGCCATCGTACGGGCTGGCGATACCGGGTTCGTGTGCATTGACCATGTTGACGGCGCGCATGGCGATTTCGCCATCGCCCCAATCCACGGCAAAATCCACAGTCGGAAATCCGGAAGGCGCCGCATACCGGCACTCGGTTTCGCCGCTCGAGTGAGTGGTGTCCTTCGCGCTCACTGCGACGCCCAAGATCGCGGTCATCTCCGTCGCCGTTACCATCTCGCACGCGCTCACAACGGTATTTTTCGCTGCAGCGGTTTGAGTCGCGGCGGGCGCTGCAGCAGTGGCCGGTGCAGCGGCGCCCGGCGGTTTTGCGGAGGAGCCGCATCCGGCGACGGCGGCCAGCACGATGAGGGCTGCCGCGCGGCACAGTGCCGCGGTCGAGTTATGACATGAAAGGCGGTTCATCACATGTTCTCCCATGGTGTAGTGGTCACTGCCGAATCAGTTCGACGCGGCGATTGCGGCCCCGTCCCTCGGGGGTGTCGTTTTTCGCTTGAGGTTGCGAGGCGCCGAATCCGCCGGTGCTCAATCGGCTGGCCGCAACCCCATAGCGTTCCACCAGCGCGTTTTTGACCGACGTTGCGCGCAGGCGGGACAGTTCGAGGTTGGACGCATCGCTGCCGATGTTGTCGGTGTGACCGTTGATATTGAGCTTCCTGCCGTCGTTCTTCGCGAGTACCGCGGCGATCTCCGCAAGAACGGGCGCCGATTCCGGCCGCAACCGATCACTCGCAAAGTCGAAGTAGATGCCGTACACATCGACGCGTTTGTCGAGGGCCAGATGCTGTTCCATGTCTCCCTCATTCGGAAAGGAGATCTTCTGGAACCGAATCGCATAATGTGCACTGGGCCGCTCGTAGTCGATGACAAACGGAAAGCGCTCGTCGTCGACGACGGTCACCGTGGTCATTTTTGAAGTTCCCGGATTGGCGATGGCAACGATCGTCGGCACTGCGACCATCCTATTGTTGACAATGATATTGAAAGGTTGGCGATCGGCATCCTGGATCTTCAAGGTCCCATCGATATCGAGGTCCATCGGCTGGTCGCGTGTGCGCCAGGCGTCGTCGATCTCGATGTAGCGATGACGAGTGCCGCCCGTCGCTTTCAACTCGTGCAGCGAGCGCGAAGAGAGGCTGAACATCGTCGTGGGAGACGCTACAGGCGGTGCGTCCTTGGCCTCGGCTGTTTCGGTGCGATAAAAGAATGAATCGCGCAGATCGCTTTGACAAAGCCGCCGCTTCTGGGTGACGTTGTGATGGTCCGCGCCCAACGGACAACTGTTGGTGATGTCGACATACGAGTCGGTAACGGCCTTCACTTGCAGCAGGCATTCATGGTCGTAGTCGTTGGTCACCCAGGTGTTGGACAGGGTGAGGCCGACTTTGAGCGGCACGAGCGCGGCCTGTTCCCGGGAAACGGCATCGGCGACCTCGATCGGGCACTCTTCGCCCAAGATGACCCCATTCGGCAAGTTTCCCGAGGCTGAGCGGTCGATTGGAATCGCGGTGGGTACTCCCATGCGCTCGAGCAGCGTTTTACCGATGGCCACCGCCCTGGCTTCCGAATCCTGCCGCATCGCCAGGCTAATCGTGATCAGCGTCTTGCCCGCATGAATGCCGAGCACACCCTCTTGGCTATAAAAAGCTTTATCGCCCAAGACGACGGGATGCGCGACCCTCTGTCCCGGTTCGCTGTCGCCGAATGCCGCCGACAGCTGCTGCTCCAACGAGGACGAGCCTGCGGCATGCCATGCGATTTCGATGTCGGCGTGGGAGTAACTGTCGGCAGCGCCGGTCGGATAGGCGCAGGAGGTCGTGCCTTCATCATTTTCTTCGATGAGCGGGCCGATGGGTGCCCCCAATAGCTCGGCCATCTCAGCGCGCGTGATGTAAGAACAGGCGGAGCCGTGTGCTGCGGTGCCGGGCCTGGGTGCCGGCGCTGGCGGGGCACTGCCGGCGGAACCGCCCGGAGTGACCGCAACCTGCGGAACCGCAGGTCCCGGCGCGGCTGGGTTCTTGGGTTGGCCACAGCCGAGAAGCGCGAACGTGGCGATCAGCGCAAGCGATCCCGCCCGAGCCCGCGTTATTGCGCACGGTGCGAGATCACACAGGGCCACTCATGCTCCCCTTCGCGGACGTGTCTTCATCCGGTTTGCAACCGCCGAGCTGCGAGGTTTTGTTGATGATGGTCAAGGGCTCGCTCGGTTCAATGCCGCCTTCTCCGGTGACCCGATACCTGATGTTGAGCCCCGATCCGGACCCCTGCTCGTGCCGCTTTGTGCATCCGGGGAGGAGCGCCGCGATGAGCACCATCAAAAGTATCTGAGTACGCGTATCCAAGGTGTCCCCATGGTCATTTGCATCATTCCCTATGGGAGTAACGTGATCTGGCGCCGCCTTGGACATCAGTCGGCCGAAAATAAAATCCTCAGGCGTGTCCGAAGCCGGGCACGGATCACGTCTTACTCCATAGGCGCTATGTTGAAAGGGGAGCTAAGGAAATGAACCGAAAACGCATGAACAGAAAATGGCGGTT
>Ga0193713_1000530_pt1 | contig 12829 bp, 15 predicted proteins | sample H3a2metaG_FD_143054 | JGI IMG/M metagenome (GOLD analysis project Ga0193713, IMG submission 143054) | Soil microbial communities from a riparian zone of the East river system, Colorado, United States - H3a2 | ecosystem: Environmental > Terrestrial > Soil > Riparian zone | place: USA: East River... | reverse complement strand
TCGGCGGCCTCTACGAGGGCCGCGGTCGCGCCGCGCGCGAAGGCCTCGCGGATGAAATCGTGGCCGTCGAAGCTCGGCCCGCGGAGGGCGACGAACAGATCGCCCGGGCGGAGCGTCCGCGTGTCCGTCGAGATGCCCAGGACGGTCGCGCCGTCGATCCAGCCCTCGGCGGCGCCGCCGACGGCCCGAAGCACCCGGCTCAGCATCAGCATGGTTCCCTACTCCCTCGACCTCAGGCGGCCGCTTTCTTTCAGGATCTCGCGCGCCACGGCGCGGTCGTCGAACGGATGGGTCTCGCGTCCCACGATCTGCACCGTCTCGTGGCCCTTGCCCGCGATGAGGACGATGTCGTCGCCGCGCGCCATGCCGAGGGCGATCTTGATCGCGGCGCGCCGGTCGGGCTCCACGAGGTAGCGCGAGTGATTCTCGATCCCCGCCTCGATCTCCCGGATGATCGCGAGGGGCTCCTCGGTGCGCGGGTTGTCCGACGTGACGATGAAGAAGTCGCTCAGGTCCTCGACCGCGCGCCCCATGAGCGGCCGCTTGCCCCGGTCGCGGTCGCCTCCGCAGCCGAAGACGACGATGACCCGCCCCGCGCTCCCGCCCCGCAGGCGGCGGAGGGATCCCAGGACGTTCCGGAGCGACTCCTCCGTGTGCGCGTAGTCGACGAGGACCTGGAAGGGCTGGCCCGCGTCCACCGCCTCGAGCCGCCCGGGGACGGCCCCGAGGGATTCGACGCCCGCCTTGATGTGCTCGAAGTCGTACCCCATGGCCCACGCGGCGGCCGCGGCGCCCAGGATGTTGTGCGCGTTGTGGCGGCCGAGCAGGCGCGAGTGGAGCAGCAATTCCTCGCCGCCGAACCGCGCCCGGACTTTCAACCCGTGGAAGGTCATCTCCTCCACCGCGCCGTTCACCTCCGACCGCGTCTCGAGGCCGAACCGGACCACGCGCGCCGGCGTCCTTTTCGCGAAGTATTCCGCCGCGGGATCGTCGGCGTTGACGGCGGCCACCCCCTTCGCGGGAAGCTGCTCGAAGAGTCGGACCTTCGCGTCGCGGTAGGCCTCCGCCGTGCCGTGGTAGTCGAGGTGGTCGCGCTGGAGGTTCGTGAGGATCCCCGCCGCGAAGTGGAGCGCGTGCGTGCGGCGCTGGTCGAGGGCGATGGAGCTCACCTCCATGACGGCGGAACGGCAGCCCCCGGCGACCATCTCGGCGAAGTGCTTCTGGAGCTCGTCGGCCGGGGGCGTCGTCAGGGGCGAGGGAATCACGCGGCTTCCGATCGCGTACTGGATCGTGCCGATCAGGCCCGTCCGCTCGCCGGCCGCCTCGAAGATCGACCGGAGGAGGTACGTCGTGGTGGTCTTCCCCTTCGTCCCCGTCACGCCCACGACGTTCAGCTTCTCGGTCGGCCGCCCGTGGAAACGCGACGCGAGGTCGGCCAGCGCGATCCGCGCGTCGGGGACGAGGAAGACCGGAACCGGCGGCGCCGGATCGACGGGCTGTTCGGCCACGATGGCCGTGCAGCCGCGGTGGACGGCGTCGTTGACGAAGGCCCGGCCGTCCGCCTTCGTGCCGGAGACGGCCACGAAGACGTGCCCCGGCAGAACCAGGCGGGAGTCGCAGGTGACGCCCGTGACATCGGAGGCCGGGACCGCGGGCGCGGGCCCGAGCAGATCGGCGATTCGAACGGCCATGCCGGAACCCTCCCTACGCAGGGCGTAGCGCAACGGCGTCGTGCAGAGGTAGATGTCGCGCATCGGAAGCGGACTCGACGACTTGCGGTGCGGACGCATCCGAATCCCTCTCTCTCTCTCTCTCTCAGCCCTGAGCCTTGAGCCGTGAGCCCTGAGCCTTCAGCCTCGAGCTCCAAGCTCATGGCTCATGGCTCACGGCTCACGGCTACCGGACGAACTTCATCCCCTTCTCGAGGATCTCGGCGACCACGGGCGCCGCCACGGCCCCGCCGTAGTACTCGCCCTGCGGGTCGTCCAGGATCACCGCGATGCAGATCCGGGCCCCCTCGGCCGGCGCGAATCCCACGAAGGAGCTGATGTATTTCCCGTGCGTGTACCGGCCCGACGCGGGGTCGACCTTCTGGGTCGTCCCCGTCTTGCCTGCAATTTCGAGGCCCTCCACCTCGGCCTTCGTGCCCGTCCCTGTCTTCACCACCTCGCGAAGCATTTTCCGAAGCTCGGCGCACGTGGCTTCGGAAGCCGCGCGGCCCACCACCTTCGGCTCGGTGCGGCGCAGGAGCGTCCCGTCCGCCGCGACGATCCGGTCGACCGCGTACGGCCTCACCAGCTGCCCGCCGTTCGCGATCGCGGACATGGCCGCGACGAGCTGGAGCGGCGTGACGGAGATCTCGTGGCCCATCGGCACCGAGGTGACCGAGAAGGAATTCCATTTCGCCAGCGGATGGAGCATCCCGCGGTCCTCGAGCGGCAAGTCGCTTCCCGTCTTCCGGCCGAACCCAAATGCATCGGCGCCTTTCCAGAGACGCTCCGGGCCGAGGAGGATGCCGATCTTCGCGGCGCCGATGTTGCTCGACTTCGCGATGATGTCCCGGACCGCGAGCTTGCCGTACGGGTGATGGTCGTGCAGGACGCGCGCGCCGCAGCGCCAGGCGCCCATCTCGCAGTCGAAAACCGTGGCGGGCGTCAGGAGCTTTTCCTCGAGGGCCGCCGCGACGGCGAAGGGTTTCCACGTCGAGCCGGGCTCGTAGGGCGCGACCACGGCGAGGTTCTGCCGCGCGCGGGCCGCGGCTTGCGCATCGGCGCCGGGCGGCACGGGCCGGGTGGGGTCGAAGTTCGGCCGGTTGGCGAGGGCGAGGATCGCGCCGGTCCGGGGATCCATCGCGATGGCCACGGCCCAGCCCGGGCTGTGGCGCTCGCAGGCGGCGTCGAGGGCCTGCTCGACGACGCGCTGGAAGGCGGCGTCGATGGTCAGGTGGACGTCGGCCCCGGCGGAAGGAAGCTCGGGCCAGGAGAGCGTGCGCCGCTTGCCGTCGACGTCGATCCCCGCGCGAAACGGCTCGCCGGGATGAGGGCCTCCCGCTCCCTTGAGGACGCCGTCGAGGGAGCGCTCGAGGCCTTCGCCGCCCTGGTCGTCGATGTCGACCACGCCGAGGACGTGGGCCAGGAGTTTTCCCTGCGGATAGACGCGGTCGTACTCGGTCTTCAGGAGAACGCCGGGAAGAGCCAGCTTCTTCACCGCCTCGGCCTGCGCCGGCGAAACGTGGCGGCGGATCCACGAGAAGCCGATCCGGATTTCCTCGCCCTCGGAATTCTTGCGGGTCGGGCTCAACAGGGTGCGGACGTCGGCGGCGTCCATGCCGAGCGCGGAAGCGAGGCGAGTCGCGGTGGCCGCGGCATCGACCACGCGCGCGGGTTCGACGGCCACCGAGGAGACGGGGAGCGAGACCGCGAGGGCCTCGCCGCGCGCGTCGACGATGAGCCCGCGGGGCCGGCGCAATTCGAGAACGCCGCGCGATTGCCGGTCCCGGACGCCGCTGTAGTTTTCATGGCCGGCGATCTGGAGGTCGTACAGGCGGAAGACGATAAGGGAGAAGAGCAGGGTAAGGCCGATGAAAACGACACCCGCCCGCCTTCGCGGCTCGGGGTTCGCTTCGGCGTGGCAGGCCCGTTTCCGCGGGGCTGGATCCCCGACCATGATTCCCCCTCGTGCCCGGATTACGAGCGTCGGCCCGGCGTCCTGACCAGCGGGCCCGGCGGCGCATCCTGCAGGGCCCGCGCCCGGCGGGCGAGAGCCTCCGGACTCCGCGCGGTCTCCACCTCGACCCTCAGGCTCCGATGCTCCAGGGCCGTCGCCTGGAGCCGCCGGCCGCGCTCGGCCAGCGCGTACCGCAGCTCCACGCCTCGGACCTCGAGAAAGACCGCGATGACGGCGAATTGGAGGAGGATCCAGACCGTCAGGGCCGCCCGGCGCAGGTTCATGCTCGCTCCCGGATCTCGGACTCTCCCCTTCCCGGGATTTATCGGCCATCCGCGGGGGGCTCTGGAGGTCCCGATGACGGGCGCCGTCCGGGGCCGGACGGCCGCGGGGAACGCGATCCGCGGGGGACGCGTTCCGCGAAGCCTTTCCGGCGCCCGGACGGCGCCTCGATCCCCGGTTCCTCCCCGCCATCCCTCTCTCCAGGGTGGCCTCAGGAAACCCCGAGATCCGGGGGCGGGCCTTTGCGCCCGGCCCCCTCGGCAGGTTGTCAAGACGAACACCGGGCGGCGTGAAAGGTAGTGAGGTTCGGCACGCGCGGTCCCCCTCTCGCCATGGCCAGGCACCTTCCCATTGTCCGCGTCCCACGACCCTCACTACGCGTCGCGCCGCCCCGGCAAAAACGTCACAGGAATATCGCCGCGATCCGCCTCCGCAGGGAGGCGCTCCAGAACGAGAGTTCGGGCTGTTCGCTCAGTCGAATGAGGGCCCAGACTTCGTCGCTGAGCTCCACCCCCGAGTATTCCGGCCCTCGCGCCCGTACCCGCTCGAGCCGGGTTTTCAAGTCCTGCAGGCTCAACCGCGCCTCGGTCAGCTCCCGCCCGGTGGGCAGGCGCTTCTCGAGCTTGAGTCTCCGGATCAGGCCGTCGACGACCTGCACCGGGGACGTCCCCCTGTCTCCCTGTTCCATGATGCGTCCTCTCTCCGTGTGCGACCCGCCCTGGAGGAAAGCGAAGCGCATCCTCCAGGGCTCGCGGGCGCCCTTCCCCGGCGCCCGCCACCGGCGTCATTTCAACTTCGGCCTCAGCGCCTCCGTCATCAGCGGCAGGAGCTTCTCGCGCGCCCCCTCGGACTGCGCCCGCAGCTCCGCGCGGTCCCAGATCTCGAGCCAGTCGTTGACGCCCACCATCACCACGTCGCGCCCGAGGCCCGCGTAGTCGACGAGCTTCTGCGGAACGAGGAACCGCGACTGCGTGTCCATCGGGGCGAACTCGGAATGGGCGGCGTAGATGCGGAGAAAGAGGACGGGGTCCTCCGCCTTTTCGGCGGCGGCCTTGATCTGCCCGGATTGAACGAGGTAGCCCGACCGCGTGTAGAGACGGAGGCAGCGGTCGATCCGGCGGGGGTCGGCCACGATGAAGAACCCCTTGAGGTCCTCGGGGTCGGTAATAAAAGTCCGGAACTTCGCCGGAAGCACGAGGCGCCCCTTCTCATCGAGGGTCAGCGCCTGCTCACCCAGGAACATGCGGGTCGCTCCACCGCGTGGATTCTTGTGGGTCTGCGACCCACATCGCTCCACCACTGGGGGTAAAAAAAGCTGTCCCCTGAACAGCCTTGCCGCGGGTAACTATATCCCATGGGGTGGCACTGTCAAGGCGAAAACCGAAGGGTCCGGGCACCCATACCGGGCCATCCGAAGGGAGTCTTTGGACCCCCCATCGGCATGGACAGCCCGCTCCGGGTCACCCCACCCATAGAGCCCCGCCCATAATCTTCGCCGGTGACCCCGCCGGAATTTTCTCAAGCGCGGCAATTTTCCAGGTCGATAACTGATGCAACGGACCCCCGTTGGGAGCGGCCGATGAACATTCTCGTGTACGACGATCCGCGCACACTCGGACACCTCGTCCGGGCGGCGCTGGCCGGTCGACGCCATCGCGCCTCCATCGCCTGCTCCGCCGAGGAGGCCCGCCGGAAGCTCGAAACGGGGCTCTTCGACGCGCTCGTGATCGGGCCCTCCGGCGCTCCGCGGGAACTGGCCGACCTCCTCGAATCGGACTGGCCTGACCTGCCCCTCGTCCTCGCCGGCGTCGAGCGCGCCGTGCCGTGCGCAGGGCCGATCGCCGCGGTGCTGACGAAGCCGATCCATCTCCAGGCGCTCCGCGCCGCCGTCCGGGCGCTCGAGGCGAGGATTCCCGCGAAAGCATCGGAGATCGAGGCCGAGCTCGTCGCGGCGGGCGTGCGCATTCCCGGCCGGCTCGTGGGCCGGGGACGCGGCAGCCTCCTGTTCGAGCCCGCGTCCGAAACGGCCATCGCCGCCGGGGCGTGCGTCACGGTGCGTTGCGCGGGGTCGGACCTCGACGCCGACCTGGTTTTCGCCGACGCCGCGCCGCGCGGGGGATCGCGCTACCTGGGAATCCGCGTCGGCGACGCCGCCGCTTTCGAGAAATTCGTGTCGTCACAGCCAGGGGGTGAGGCATGCTCAAGGGAACGTTCGCTCATCGCATGACGGTCTGCTGCCCGGTCTGCCGCCTCGAGGAATTCCGCGTCGCGCGCCGGCTCCCCGGCGCGGGCGGGCGGGTCACGAAGCGGTGCATCTGCCAGCGCTGCGGCTCGGCCTTCGAGTACGACGAGGACCGCGTGGGAAAGCCGGTCAAGGCCGCGAAGTAGTCCAGCTTCAAGCTTCGAGCTTCAAGCTTCGAGCTTTCACTTCGCGGGAGCGAAGTGCCACGACTTCCCGTCGAATTCGACGGAGTCGCCCGTCCCGTCCCAATCCCCCACCACGTAGAGGTCCCGCCGCCGTCCGCCGCGCTCACACTGCAGGTGGGTCGGGAGATGGATGTGGCCGCAGATGAGGACGTCGGCGCCCCGGTCGAAGAGGGGCGCCGCGCCCGCCAGCAGATCCCGCTTCGACCAGCGATACGCGGGCGTCGTGCGCCGCGAGACTCCGCGGAAACCCCGGGCGAGCCTCTTGCCCACCTTCGCGGGCATGGCGAGGACCGCGGCCCGCAGCGCCGAGAATCGCATGAGTCGCCGGTAGGCCGAGTACTTCGGATTGCGGTTGTAGATGAAGTCGCCGTGGGCGCACAGGACGGAACGGCCGCCCAGCTGGAACGAAATCTCCGATCCCGCGACCCGCACGCCCGTCGCCCGTTCGAAGGCGCCCTCGACGAAGTAGTCCCGGTTGCCGTGGAGGAAGAGGACCTCGAGTCCCGAGCGCGTCAGACGCCGGAGCCCGTCGAGCGCCTCGCGGTAGTCCTCCCCCTCGAGGTGCTTGGGCCCGATCCAGTAGTCGAAGAAATCCCCGAGGAGGACGAGGCGGGCGGCCCGGCGACTCTCGACGAACGAGAAGAACCTCCGGGCCGCGGCCGAGTCCCCGGGGCGCAGGTGAATGTCACCCGCAAATAGTGTTCGGGTCGAGCTTCCAGATTCCAGATCCAAGATCCCAGCTTTCCGAAGTTACGAGTTCCAAGCCAGAGAATACTCGAAGGCCGCCTTGGGGGGAATCGGGCTCGGAACTCGTAACTTCAGGAACTGGGATCTGGGATCTGGTAACGGGGATCTGCCTACCCCATGGGAATGGCAATCACCTTCTGGATCGTCCGCTCCTGGCGGGCGGCGCGGTCCTCGACGATGGTGATCGTAATGCGGATCATCGGGATCCGGATCGGGATGGCGTTCTGGTCGCCCTGCCCGTCGTTCTCGCCGAGGCCGTTCCCGAGCGGGTCGTCCTTGCCGCCGGCGGTGACGTCGCTGCGGAAGGGCGAGGGGTCGAGCTGCGAAAAGAGGAGCGTGTTGGAGAAGTACTCCAGGTTGAAGCTCGTGACGAACCGGCAGAGCTCCATGTCCGGCACGGGCTTGCCGAGCTGGTCCACCGGTCGCTGGTCGTACAGGCCCGTCTGGGGGTTGAGAAGCTGGACGCGGCGGATGAGCGTGTAGAGCGGGCGGCCCTCCGGAAAATTGGGCGTCGGCATGGTGCGGCCCATGTCCGGGTCCCCCTCCTCGACGTTGCCGTTCGAGTCGAGGGCCTTCTGGCCGGGCAGGAGGTAGAACGTGATCTTCCCGGTCTGGTGGGTCGACCCGACCATCGTGGTGGCGACGAAGCTCAGCCGGTCCGCGGCAAGGCGGGTATGCGAGTCGGCGCCCGAGGCGGGATACTGCGGTTCGGCGGCGCCCGCGGCGCTGATGCCGCCCTTCCCGTTGTCCATCGCGAACTGCTGCTGGCCGTTGAAGGGCAGGCACGCGAGGAGATCTTCCTCGAGGATGTCCGTCGACCGCCGCGCCTCGGTGTAGACCTGGGTCCGCGCCTGGCTGATCGTCACGGTCTCCGTGGTGTGGACGAAGACCATCGTGATCGCGGAGAGAAGGATGATCATCAGGATGATCGAGATGAGCAGCTCGATCAGGGTGAACCCTTCGACTCGCACCCTGACGTGCCCGCTCAGGGCAGGCCCCTCGAGTCGCACCATGCGGTGATCGGTCAGGACAAGGCCGCGCCGCATCATCACGGTAACCTCCCGAGCCCCAGCGGAGCCACTCGTGTAACTTCTGAACCTCTCATTGCCCTACCCGCTTTCGCCTAGGCTGCGGCGGGTCAGCGGCCCGCAGGGTTGTCCGTCACATTCATCGGGCCGCTTACTTCGTGCTGATCCGCGTCGTCAGGACCGCGATGGCCCGCTTGTTCTGCTTTTCCGAGCCCCCTTCCACGGTGCCCTGGACCCGGAAGATGATGATCCGGAACTCGTAGAGCTTGGAAAGGGGGTCCAGGTCGTCCAGGGTGTAGGGCCGGCCGTCCGGCTTGGTCGTCCCCTCGAGATAGGCCAGGGTATGGACCTTCCGGACTTGGAAGGAAAAGGCGAACTGGTTCAGCGGATCGTTCGGGTCGCTCAGCTTCACGTTCTTGAGCTGTTCCTTGGTCCACGGATCGGCCCCCAGGGCGAAGGCGAGCTGCGCCTCGGGGTCGTCGTTGGCGGCCACGCCCGGCGGATGGTGTATCCACCGCGTCCCGTCCCGCGTTTTCGTCAATCCATCGGAGAGCTTCGGAAGGGCGAACGTGTACCGCACCGTCGAACCGGACGTTTCGAGGTCGTGGGTCAGGACCGCGGTCCACTGGCCCGAGCCGGGGTCGTAGGTGGCGAGGCGGAGGGCGACCGCGAGCGCGTTGGCGACGGACTCCCCGGTGATGGCCGCCTGGGAGTATTCCATCGAGTCCTTGGAGGACTCCAGCGCGGGCGGGAAGAGGGCCAGGATGCCCACGATGCCCAGCACCATCACGATCAGGGCGAGCAGGATTTCCAGGAGCGTCAGCCCCCGGGCCGCGCGCGCCCGACCTGAAGGCAAGCGAGTCGCATCCTTCAGGGCCCGCTTCGGATTCATCGATCGCCCTCCCCGCATGGCCGGCCTACTCCTTCTTGTCCTCGTCCGTCAGCAGGACCCCGCGCCGCACCTTGCCGGCGGCCGGGTCGATGTCGATGCACCAGGCCCGGTAGCGCCCGCCCGTGTTCGTCAGGATGATGTCCCCGGCCTCCTGGAAGTCTCGCATCCGCTTTTCGTACAGGCTGGAGGACATGTCCGAGTATCCGGAGCAGTAGCCGGTGGGGGTGATGCCGACCCATTTCGGGAACACCTTGAAGATGACCCCCTTCGGCAGCTGGATCAGCCCTCCCTGGATCTCCTGGTCGCCGTTGTCGTACGTCTTGGTGTTGTTGATGTCCTTGTAGCACTTCATGATCCCGCACCCCGCCGCGTCGTTGTTCTCGAAGACGACGAAGTGCATCACGCGCGTCTCGGCGGCCCGCTGGCGGCAGAGGGAGAGGGCCTGCTGGACCATGTTCCCCGCCTGGCGGATCCCCTGGTCGCGCAGGAAGACGTTCATCATCATCATCGTCATGCTCGTCATGATGATGATGATGATGATCACCACGAGGAGCTCGATCAGCGTGAATCCTTCGACTCGCCCCTGGCGGGGCTCGCTCAGGACAAGCCCTCCCCGGGGCGTCGCGGGGCCGGTCCGGGTCGTCCTCATTTGCTGATCCAGTTCGTGATGTCGTCGGCGTCCGTATTCGGCTTCGCGCCTTCCGACCAGATGTCCACCTGCTTCGGCCGGTTCTGGCCGGGGTTCCGGTACTTGATCTCGTTCCCCCAGGCGTCGACGATCGCCGAGGCGGGCGGCGGCTGGAGGGAGGGCGCGCCCTTCTCGAGCTCGCCCGTGTGGAACTCGATGAGCGGGCCCTTGGTCACGTAGATAGGCGGGTCCCCGGTCACGAGGCGGAGCCTCCGGGGGCCTCCGAGCGCCTGGTGGAGGGCCCTCGATCCCTGGCCGGGAGGATAGATGTCGAAGTCGGTCCTGTAGGAATCGCAGGCCGTGCTCAGGACCATGATGAGCCCCTCGGTCCGGGTGGTGCGGGCGCGCGAGATGACCCCGCTCACGACGCCGATGGCGATCGACACCAGGATGGCGATGATGACGATGACGACCATGAGCTCGATCAGCGTGAACCCCGCCCTGCGGCGGCCCGCGGTCCCCATGCGCGCTCCCGAGGTCTCCGTCAATCCCAGTTGTTGATGGACTCAGGTTCCTTGTCGCAGCCCCGGGTCCACAAGTCGATCCCGTTCTTGTTGTGGATCCCCTTCGTGGTCTTGTCCTTGGTCATGGAATTATTGCGGTACTTCACCGTGTCGTCCGAGGGCTGGACCATGTTCACGATATTGCCCGCCGTGTCGATCTGGCTCTCCTTGAAGTCGTAGTACACCCCGTGCCGGGCGCTCGGTCTCCTGAGGGCGGCGGCCAGGGGGGCCGAATCGAAATTGCCGTTGCTCTGGGGATAGGCGCCCGTGTCGGTCTCGTAGGACTTGGCCGCCTGTTCGAGGGAGGTGAGCATCGCCTCCATGGACCCCGCCTTGGCGTTGCAGATGGCCCTCATGACCGTGGGAATGAGCAATCCCGCCAGGATCATGATGATGACGATCACCACGAGCATCTCGATCAGGGTGAAGGCCCTCCGAAGCCCCGACCCGATCGTCGGGAGAGGACGGGGGAAACGAGCCGGCGCGCGCAAACCCATCATGGCTGAAACCTCGTCGAGAACGGGAAGGGGCCGACCAGCGAAGCGACAGTATAGTCGGGCCCCGGAAAAAGGGTCAACACAATCCCGCCCCTCCACGTCGCGCGGGGTCCGGTGCCGGGAGGCCGCGGTTCCGATTGTCAAACCGCCGCGGGCGTCCCATCTTCCATCTGATGGGACGCCGCTGGCGGCACCCCTGTCCTGCCCGGACGTTACTTTCAGGTAAGGCGGTTACGGGATGGTAATGCCGGAGGCGCCGGCCCTCTCCGGCCGACGCCCCGGCATTGGGTCTCGGAGGTTGTCTTGCAAACGGCGTGCCCGCGGTGAAGAATGGTCCCGTGGATCCCGTGCTCATCGGCCTCGGCATCGTCGCCCTGGGCGCCCTGCTCCTCGTCGCCTCGCGTCGCCGCGCCGCCGGGGACCCCGGGGAGGCGGTCCGACGCGATCTCGCGCGCCTCGTCGAGGAGCTCCGCGAATCGGCCCGCCTCCAGGTGGAACGTCTCGACCAGGAGGTCCGGCGGCTCCGCCAGGCCGTGGCCGAGGCCGAGCGGGCTCGAGCCGCCCTCGAGGAAGCCATCCGTCGCGGCGCCCCGGAAAAGCCGGAACCGGGGCCGCCCCCTTCTTCTTCCAATCCCCTTCACGCCCGGGTTTTCCAATTGCGCGACTCGGGGAAAGCCCCGGCCGACATCGGCGTGGAGACCGGACTGGAGATCGGCGAGGTGGAGCTGATCCTCGGCTTGCGAAGGATGCCGCCCCGGGCTTAGTCGCAGTTGCCGGACTTCAGACATCAGACTTCAGAGTTTTCAGTGATCGGTTCTTGAATCCGTTACTGGTAACTACTGAAGTCTGAAGTCAGAGGTCTGATAACTGGCAATACCCAAACCCATAGCGTAAACTGCACCAGAGCCATGGCCCACAAGATCGCGCTCATTTCGGACCTCCATTCGAACACCGAGGCGCTCGAGGCGGTCCTCAAGGACATCTCCCTGCAGGGCACCGACGAGATCTACTGCCTCGGGGACCTCATCGGCTACGGCCCGAACCCCCGGGACATGCTCAAGCACGCCCTGGACTGGAAATGGTCGCTGCGGGGGAACCACGAGGACGCGCTCCTCTTCCTCGCGCTCGACTTCAACCCCGACGCCGCCCAGGCCATCGAGTGGACGCGCACCCAGCTCAACGACCCCGCCGCCCAGCGGGAGGAAAACCACCGGATGTGGAATTTCCTCGGCGACCTGCCGGACCTCAAGGAGGACGGCGAGATCATGTACCTGCACGCGTCGCCGCGGAACCGCACCAAGGAGTACGTGCGGCCCCACGACGTGCAGGACCGCGAGAAGATGGAGGAGATCTTCTCGATGCTGAAGCGGATCTGCTTCTGCGGCCACACGCACGAGCCGGGGGTCTTCACCGAGGACATGAAGTTCTATCCACCGCGATCGCTCGCCAACAAGGCGAAGCTCGTGGACGGGCGCAAGTACTACGTCAACATCGGCTCCGTCGGCCAGCCGCGCGACCGGGACACCCGTGCGTGCTACGTGGTGTGGGATCCCGAGAACCTGGTCGTGGAATTCCGGCGGGTGGAGTACGACTACCGGCGGACGATGGAGAAGATCTTCGGCATCAAGCACATCCCGCGGCGGTTCGGCGAGCGGCTTGAAGTGGGAAGGTAAGCTCCCCGCTTCCAGTCCCCCGCTTCGAATTCCCGACCGGACAGCGAACTACTGAGACTTCACCCGCCCCGCCGGCCTCACCACGTACGCGTACTTCCAGTCGCCGTTCTCGATCACCATCGAGTACATGAGCGCGGGCGCCTTGTTCTGCTTCACGAGGATCGAAGCCTCGATGCCGTCCGGAAATACCTCCGCCACCTCGATCGAGCTGCCGACCTGGCGCAAGGTGTCCTTCTCGAGGTTGAAATAGTGGTTCCAGGTTTCCAGGAGCCATTGCGAGTTGAGCAGGCTCTCGGGAAGGACCACCGAGCGCCGGTCGATGTACGGGACCGGGACGCGCTTGTTCTCCCGGACCCAGACCTCCAGGTCGATCTTGCGCGACGAATCGAGCGCCGCGACGCGCTTCGCCCAGTCCGAGTCGTCCTT
>Ga0193713_1000529_pt1 | contig 12835 bp, 12 predicted proteins | sample H3a2metaG_FD_143054 | JGI IMG/M metagenome (GOLD analysis project Ga0193713, IMG submission 143054) | Soil microbial communities from a riparian zone of the East river system, Colorado, United States - H3a2 | ecosystem: Environmental > Terrestrial > Soil > Riparian zone | place: USA: East River... | reverse complement strand
TTGAGGCTCACGTCCCGGAGCCCGATCGTCTTCAGCGTGAAGTCCGGCGCGGGATCGCCCACGCCCGGGGCCTTGTCCTCGCTCATCGCCTCATCCCTCCCTCATCCGCCGCAGACGCGGCCGGGGACCGAACGTGGCCCGCGCGCGCAGCCCCTCGGCGCCGCCCTCGCCCGCCCCGCGGGCCCGCGAGGGCCGCACCGGCATCGGCGGCTTCCGCCGTCCCGGCCAGAGCTCGAGCCGGCGTGCCTCGAGCGGCGCATCCGCCAGACCGAGGAATCCCGCCGCGGTGACCACCTGTCCAGTCTCCCACAGCCGCCGGAACCGCTCCGGGTAGGCGGCATCCCGCAGCGCGTAGTGATCGAAGATCACGCGACAGCCGGTCTGGTCGATGATCCGCAGCAGGTGGTCGATCCCCCGGTCGATGAGCTCGGAGCCGAGCTGCGCCTCGAGATAGGCCGGCGGCCCGGAGAGGTAGAGCAGCGTCGGCCGCTGGCGGGCCAGGTAGGCGGCAGCCACCGGCGACAGCGGCCCCTGCACGTCGGAGGCGTGGACGAAGCGCGTACCCTCCCGCCGGTCCTCGATCGTGAGCGCCACGACGTAGCCGAGTGGCGTCCCGTCGGTGCCGTGACCGAGCGGCGGCGAGGCCTGGAGCACCGCGTCCGCCGTCTCGAGCCGGCGGCCCTCCGCCGCGAGTGGCTCCGCGTGCCCCTTGAGGGCGCGCCAGAGGGTGGCCGCGCGCTGGGCCTGCCGGCCCTCGATGTGCCGCGTCGCGTCCTTGGCCCAGAGGCGGCGCCCCGCGTAGAAGGCGGGATCGTGGCGGAAATGATCCTCGTGATAGTGACTCACGAAGACCACGGAAGCCCGCGTCGTGTACGCCGAGATGCGATCGTTGGCGCACCGCAACGCCTCCCACTCCTCTTCCCCCGGCGCCAGGTTGAAGCGGTTGGGCGCCAGCATCGCGCCCGGATCGATCAGCACCCGCGTCTCCCCACATTCCACATACGTCGCCATCGACCGCACCCCGAGCGACTCCGCCGCCAGGGGAACGACGTTCAAATGCACCTCCCCCCGTCGACCGGGAAGACGCTGCCCGTGATCATCGCGGCATCGTCGGAGGCGAGGAAGAGGGCCGCGGCGGCCAGATCCTCCGGCTTGTTGAGCCGCCCGAGCGGCACGGTACCTCGATAGCGGGTCATCCCCTCCTCGTCCACCTCCTTCTTGCCCATGAAGGTGGCGAGCATCGGGGTCTCGGTCGCCACCGGGGCGATCGCGACCACCCGCGCGCCGAACGCGGCGAACTCGAGCGCGAGGCTCGCGGCCATGGTGTGCACCGCGCCCTTGGAGGCCGAGTAGCACTGCACGCCCGGCCGCGGGCGCACACCCGACGTCGAGCCGGTGATGAGCAGCACGCCGCTCTTCTGCTTCTTGAAGACCGGCATCACGTGCTTGGCGGCCAGGAACACGCCCTTCACGTTCACCGCCATGATCTGATCGAACACCGCCTCGTCCACGTTCTCCACCGGCGTCGGGAACTGGGGCACGCCCGCGTTGGCGTAGAAGATATCGAGCCGGCCCCAGCGCGCCACCGCCTGCTGGATGGCGGCCTGGTTGTCCGCCGACTTCGAGACGTCGGCCCGGATCGGCAGCGCCTGGCCCCCGCTCTTCTCGATCTGCTCGGCGGTCGCCTTCGCCGCGTCCTCTCGCAGATCCACGACCGCCACCCGCGCGCCCTCGCGCGCGAAGAGTACCGCCGTCGCCTGCCCGATGCCCGAGCCCGCGCCCGTGATCAGGGCTACCTTGTCTTTGAGTCTCATGGCTGTGCTCCTTTCGCATCGCCCCCGGCCTTGATGTCCACCACCTGCCCGCCCGTCGCCCGCACCAGCTCATCGGGTGCGAGCGGGAACACGCACTCCGGCAGCCCTGCCGCCGCGTAGACCAGCTCGTAGCCGAGGAGGTCCCGGTCCACGTACACCGCCAGCGGGCTCGCGAGCCCGATCGGCGGCACCCCGCCGATGGAGTACCCGGTGGTCTGCTTCACGGTGTCGGGATCGGCGCGACGGATGCGTCCGCCCGCCAGCTCGCCCAGCCGCCGCTCGTCCACCCGGTTGACCCCCGAAGCGACCACCAGGAGCGGACGCCCGTCCACGGTGAAGACGAGCGACTTCACGATCTGGCCGACGGTGACGCCCAGCGCGTCCGCGGCCTGCTGCGAGGTGCGGGCGTGGACCTCGAGCTCGATCACCTCCCGGTCGAGCCCGTGCTCGGCAATCGCCGCCCGCACCTTCTGGACCGCCGGCTTCATCGAGCCTAGAGCACCAGCTCGGCCATCAGCTCGAGCGCTTCCGCCTGCACCGCGCCGCAGATCAGCGTGGTGACGCCGGAGCTCTTCCAGCGGGGCAGGCGCTCCCGGATTCGCTCCTTCGGGCCGCAGAGCGCGACCTCGTCCACCAGCGCGTCGGGCACCGCGGCCGCGGCTTCCTCCTTCTTGCCCCCCAGGTAGAGATCCTGGATCCGCCGGGCGTCCGCCTCGTAGCCGTAGCGCGTCACCAGCTCGTTGTAGAAGTTCTTGCCGCGGGCGCCCATGCCGCCCACGTAGAGCGCGAGCCGCGGCTTGACCATGGCCCGGCAGGCCGCCGCGTCGGGGCCCAGCACGATCGGCACCGTGGGCGCGATGTCGAAGCTCGCGAGCGACTTCCCGCAGCCCGCCGCCTTGAAGCCGGTCTCGAGGCTCGGGGTGAACACCGCCATGCGGTCCGGCGAGAAGAACACGGGCAGGAGCCCGTCGGCGATCTCGGCGGCGAGCGCCACGTTCCTGGGCCCGATCGCGGCGAGGTAGATCGGGATGTCGGCGCGGCCGTGCAGGATGGACTTGAGCGGCTTGCCGAGTCCCGTGGCGTCCGGTCCCGCGTACGGGATCTGGTAGTACTCGCCCTTGTGCTCGACCGGCCGCTCGCGCCGCCAGACCATCCTGACGATGTCGACGTATTCCCGCGTCTTCGCCAGCGGCTTGCCGAAGGCCACCCCGTGCCAGCCTTCCACGACCTGGGGGCCCGACACGCCCAAGCCCAGGAGGAAGCGCCCGCCCGAGAGCTGGTCGATCGTCATCGCGGTGGTGGCGGTGAGCGTCGGGGTGCGGGCCGGGATCTGCATGATCGCGGTGCCGACCTTGATGCGGCTCGTCTGGGCCGCGATCCAGCACAGCGGGGAGACCGCGTCCGAGCCGTAGGCCTCGGCCGACCACACCGAGTGGAAGCCCAGCCGATCCGCGTGCTGGACCAGCGACAGGTCGATGCCGAGCTGCGAGCGCGAGTAGCCGATATTCAGTCCGAGCCGCATGGTGCCCTCCGATCAGAGCCGCTCGAGCGCCGCGATGGACAGCCGGCGGGTGCGCCCAGGCCCCGCCCACCGGTGCTGCTGGAGCCGGATCCGTCCCCGCCGGACCGGCACGCCCTCTTGCTCGAGCAGGAGCCGCTGCGTCAGCATGCTCCCGACATTGCGCCTGAGGCTGATCCCGCCCTGGGCGTTGACCACCCGGTGCCACGGCAGATGGGCGGGCACGTGCTTCATCGCCTGCCCCACCGCGCGGGCCGCCCGCGGATAGCCCAGGAGGGCCGCGATCTGCCCGTACGTCGCCACCTGCCCCTTCGGGATCCGGCCGACCAGCCGGTACACCGCCCCATGAAACGCCTTCATGTCCGCCCCAGGCCGAACTGGAGCTCGTACAGCCGCGAGTAGAGCCCGCCGAGCGCGAGCAGCTCCGCGTGCCCGCCCGCCTCCCGGATCTCCCCGCGGTGCAGCACGAGAATGCGATCCGCCCGCTGGATCGTGGACAGCCGGTGCGCGATGACCAGGCTCGTTCGTCCCTCCAGCAGCCGGGCCAGACCGACCCGCACCAGTGCCTCCGATTCGGGATCGATGCTGGAGGTCGCCTCGTCCAGCGCGAGAACGCGTGGATTATAGATGATGGCGCGGGCGATGGCCAGCAGCTGACGCTGCCCCTGCGAGAGATTGACGCCGCGCTCGCGCAGCTCCTCGCGGAGCCCGCGCGGCAGCGCGGCCACGAAGCGCTCCGCGTTCGCGGCCTCGAGCGCGCGCTCGATCGCCGGGCGATCCACGGCGCCGTTGCCGGCCAGGCGCAAGTTGTCCTCGACCGTGCCGGAGAAGAGGAACACCTCCTGGGGCACCAGCCCCACGTGCCGGCGCAGCGTCTGGAGATTCCACTCGCGCACGTCCACCCCGTCCACGAGGACCCGGCCGCGCACCACATCGTAGGCCCGGATCATGAGGCGCGCGATCGTCGTCTTGCCCTCGCCGGTGGGACCAACCAGGGCCACCCGCTCGCCGGAAGCGAGCGTGAACGAGCAGTCGCGTAGCACCCACTGCTCGCCTTCGTAGGCGAACCAGACGTTCCTAAACTCTACCGCTGGGGTTTGAGGCGTTGCCACCGGGGCTTCCTTTCTTGTATCCGCTCGGCTCGCCTTCGGCTGCGCCTCGCCCTGCAATTGCCTGCCCGAGCTACCGTCGCCCGGCGGGGGCGTTGCTACCGGGGCTTCTTTTCTTGTATCCGCTCGGCTCGCCTTCGGCTGCGCCTCGCCCTGCAATTGCCTGCCCGAGCTACCGTCGGCCGGCGGGGAGGTGATCGAGGGGTGGGTATCGAGCAGGGCGAAGATGCGCTCGGCCGAGACCATGGCGGCCTGCATGACCGTGTACTTGGCGCCCAGGTCCCGGATCGGGAGGAAGAAGCGGCCGGTGTACTCGAGGAAGGCCACGAGGCCCCCGAAGGTGAGCGCCCCGGTCACCACCTGCCCGCCCCCGTACCAGAGCAGGAGGGCCACCGCGGCGGAGCCCAGGGCCTCCACCGTCGCATAGAGGGAGGCGTCGTAGAACGTCGAGCGGAACTGGCCCGCGCGCAGCGCGCCGGAGAGTTGCCCGAACGTCTCCCGCTCCCGGCCCTCGCGCGCGAAGAGCTGGATCACGCTGATGCCCTGGAGCGACTCCTGCAGAAAGGCGTTCATCCTGGCCAGGCGGGTGCGGACCACCCGATAGCTGTCCCGCGCGCGCACGCGGAAGTAGGCCGCGGCCAGCACCAGCAGGGGCACCAGGGCGAACGTGACGAGGGCCAGCTTCCAGTTCATCCCGAGCATGATCACGACGACGCCGGTGAGGACGACCACGTCGCCCAGGAGCGCCACGGCCCCGCTCGTGAATAGCTCCTGTATCGCCTCCCCGTCGTTCAGGACGCGGGTCATCAGCCGCCCGACGGGGCTCCGATCGTAGAAGCGCGCATCTTGGCGCTGGAGATGCGCGAACAACGCCGCACGCAGATCGTGGATGACCCGCTGGCCGGTGAGCTGGGTGAGATAGGCCTGCGTCGCCCGCAACGCGTAGAGGGCGACGAGGACCAGCAGGAACAGCGCCGCGACGCCCCCGAGCCCCGCCCAGTCGCGACGGAGGATGTGATCGTCGATCGCGATCTTGATCAGGTACGGCTGCGACAGCTCCAGCAGGGCCACCGCCGGGAAGAGCGCGCAGGTCGCGAGCACGAGCCGCGTATGCGGGCGCGTGAACGCCCAGAGACGCCCCATCAGGCGCGAGTCGTACGCCTTGCCGAGAACCTCGTCCTCGTGCTCGGGCTCACGCATGGTTGTTCCGCGGTGTCTGAGCGAGGCGCCCGGACACGGGAAGCTTCTTGTTGTTCAGCTGCGGGGGCCCAGAAATGGCCCCCGCACTCCCCCACTCTCGCGCCTCAGCTCGCCGTTCGGCTCGCTGCGCACCTGTCCACGGGTCCGGGTCACGCATTGGCGAGCTCATCTTCTAGCTGTTGCACGCGCCAGAGGCGGGCGTAGAGGCCGCCGGCGGCGAGGAGGTCCGCGTGGCGGCCCTGCTCGACCACCCGGCCCTCGTCGAGCACCACGATCGCGTCGGCCTCGGCGGCTGCCTTCAGGCGATGGGTCATCAGCAGCGTGGTGCGCCCGCTGGCCGCCCCCCGGAGCGCGCGCGTGATCTCCCACTCCTTGGCCGCGTCCACCGAGGCCAGCACGTCGTCCAGGACGAGGAACGGCGGATCCGCCACCAGCGCGCGCGCCAGCGCCACCCGCTGGCGCTGACCGCCCGAGAGCGTGAGGCCGCGCTCGCCGACCACCGTGTCCCAACCGCCGGGCAGCGCGCCCAGATCGTCCGCCAGCCCGGCGGTCCGGGCCACCGCCTCCAGGCGCTCCGGGCCCGCGCTCTCGTCGGCCAGTCGCACGTTGTCGCGGAGCGGGCGCGAGAAGAGGAAGGACTCCTGCGGCACGTAGCCCACCGACCGCCGAAGCGGGCCGAGCGCGAGGTCGAGCACGTCGTGCCCGCCGACCCACACCGTGCCGCGCGGCGGCTCGTAGAGGCGGCACAGCAGCGTGCCCAGCGTGGACTTGCCGCTGCCCGTCGGGCCCACCACCGCCACCACCGCCCCCGCCGGCACCGTGAACGACACGTCGCGCAGCACGGGCCCCCGGTCGCCGTCGTAGGAGAACGTCAACCCTCTGAATTCAACCGATCCGCCCGGCAGGAGTTTGGCCGGCAGGTACTTGGGAGCTTGTTCTGGCGCGCTCTTCTTCATATGCGGGGGCCCAGAAATGGCCCCCGCACTCCCCCAATCCGCTGACAGCCCGTCCCCTGCTTCCGTGGACAAACCGCCGCCCAAGCCATCGTGCGGGCGCGCCTTCACGCCGTCATGCGCGCGCTCGTCCAGCACCTCGGTCACCCGCGCCATGGCGGCCAGGCCGCGCTGGATGCTCGCCAGGGTCCAGCCCAGCGCGATGGTGGGCCAGGCGAGCTGAGTCAGGTAGCCGTTGAAGGCCACGAAGGCCCCGAGCGAGATCCGGCCGTCCACCACCGCCTTGCCGCCGAGCCACATCACGATCAGCACGCCCATGCCCGACACCAGCCCCATCAGGGGCCAGGACACCGCCTGGATCCGCGCCAGGGCCATGTTGCGCGTGAGGTATTCCGCGTTGAGGCCCTCGAACTCGGCCACCTCCCGCGCTTCCATGGTGTACGCGCGCACCACCGGCATCCCGGTCAGGTTCTCCTGCACCTTCGCGGAGAGGGCGCCGAGCTGCTCTTGCACCGCGGTGGAGCGCACCTCCGTGTCGTGATGGAAGCGTTTGGCGATGATCACGAGACCGGGGAACGGCGCCATCGCGAACACCGTGAGCCACGGGTCGATGAGCCACATGGCGGTCAGCGCGCCGCCGAAGGCGAGCGTGGTGCTGATGAGCATCACGGTGCCGAACCCCGCCAGCGCCCGCAGGGTGGAAATGTCGTTGGACACGCGCGACATCAGGTCCCCGGTCCGGTGTCGCTGATAGAACGCGGCCGGCAGGGCGAGGAGCCGCGCATAGACGTCCGCGCGGATGTCGTGCTCCACCCACTGGCCGGCACCCAGCATGGCGAAGCGCGAGCCCAGACGTGCCGCGCCGTGCGCCGCGGCCAGCGCCAGGATCAGGAGGACGTACGGGCCGATCCGCGCGGCGATCCCATCACGCTCGAGCGCGTCCACCGCGCTCTTCACCGTCCACGGGATGCTCAGCGAGAACGCGGTGGCGAGGAGCAGGCAGGCGGCGCCCCCGAGGTAGCGGAGCCGGTAGCGATCCAGATACGGCAGGAGACGTCTGAGCGACGACACCGAGTCAGTATAGACCAGCTCCGCGCCGGCGCCAGTCCGGGCGCGGCCGCGACGCTAGCGGGCGGGCGAAGTGGGCGCGCCGTCCCGATACGGGAGCAGCGAGGCGTAGACCGCGAAGACGGTCGGCGCGGGCACCTGGTGACGTTCCGCGAGTCGCACCGCGTAGCCGTGGAGAGCCTCCAGCTCGAGGCGCTTGCCGTGGGTCAGGTCGTGGTGGAGCGAGGAGAACGCGTTCGGCGCCACCGTGTCGAGGAACTTGAACCCCTGCTCGAGCATGGCGTCGTCGAGCTTCACCCCGGCAGCCCTTCCGATCGCGAGAATCTCGGTCACGGTGCGCCGGTAGACCTCCCGCACTTCCGGCACCGCCCGCAGCACCCCGGCCGGACAGCGGGTCAGCGCGGTCATCCCCGCGTGCGTGGTGAGGAACACGTACTTCTCCCAGAGGGCGCGGGTGACGTCGGCCACGAGCTCGGCCGGGATGGACGCCTTCTGGCAAGCGGTGAGAAAGGCCCGGGCCCGCGCGCTCTCCCGCCCGTCCATCTCGCCGAAGGTGAGATGCCCCCCGAAGGTATGCGTGATGACACCCGGTGCCTCGATCGTGGCGAAGACCCGCACCGCTCCGCCCAGCACGTGGCCGGCGCCGAGCACCCGCGCGAGCTTCTCCTCGTTGTCCACCCCGTTCTGGATCGAGAGCACGCCGGTCTCCGCGCCCACCACCGGCCGGATCAGCGCGGCGGCTTCTTCCGTGTCGAAGGACTTTACGCAGAACAGGACGAGATCGGCGGTTGGCAGCCCATCGAGGCGATCCACCGCGGGCGCTCGCACCGTCCATTCCCCCTCCACCGCGGACTTGATCCGCAGGCCCTCCGCGCGGAGGGCGGCGAGGTGCGCGCCGCGCGCTACGAAGGTGACGTCCTCCCCTGCGCGCGCCAGCTTGGCGCCGAAGTATCCGCCGGTCCCACCGGATCCCATCACCACGATGCGCATGCGCGCCATGCTGCGAGAGGCGTGCCGGGTTGTCAAGCGCGGCCGTGGTATCCTCGATCCCCGTGAGCGATTCCTTCCGCGACGTCGCCGTGGAGGCGGCACTCCAGGCCGGCGCGTTCCTCCGATCGCGCTTCGGCGCTCGGCACGACATCAGCTACAAGGGCAGCCCCACCAATCTCGTCACCGAGATGGACCGCGGCGCCGAGACCATCATCCTCGACGCCATCCATGCCCGGTTCCCGGGCCATGCGGTCCTGGCCGAGGAGAGCGGGGCGCGGAGCGGGACCGAGCCCTACCGGTGGATCGTGGATCCGCTCGACGGCACCACCAACTACGCCCACGGTCTGCCGATCTACTGCGTGTCGATCGCGCTCGAGCGCCACGGTGAGCTGGCCGTCGGCGTCCTCTACGATCCCAGTCGCGATGAGTGCTTCGTGGCGGAGCGCGGCCGCGGGGCCACCTTGAACGACGCACCCCTGCGCGTCTCCGCGACGCCCACGCTCGGCCTGAGCCTGCTCGGCACGAGCTACCCGAACGACCTGCGGGCCGCCCCGCGCAACAACCTCGCCGAGCACGCCGCCCTCATCCAGCGCTGCCGCAGTGTGCGCAGCCTTGGCTCCGCCGCGCTCGGACTCGCCGCCGTCGCGGCCGGCCGGCTCGACGGGTACTGGGAGCAGCGGCTGGGTGCCTGGGACATCGCGGCGGGCGCGCTGCTGATCCGGGAAGCGGGCGGCACCGTGACCGCCGTGCACGGGGCCCCGCTCGACTTGGCCGCGCCCACCATCGCGGCCTCGAACGGCCCGATCCATTCCGACTTGCTCCAAGCCCTCAAGGAGGTCGCGGCCACGCCATGACCGAGGAGACGAAGACCCCGCCGGTGCACGTCAGGACCATCCGCGTCGAAATCGCGCGGGCGGGAGAACACGAGCTCGAGATCACCGCGACCCTGGTCGACGAGCGGCCGAGCGACAACCCCCGCTGGTTCGGCGCCGAGCCACCGCGCGTGATCCACGACATGCGGCTCGGCCTGCGCGTGCGCCACCCCGACCTGGTCATCACCGAGGCGCGCAGCGAGATGGCCTCGCATCCCTACACGATCTGCCCGGACGCGCTGCCGCCGCTCCAGCAGCTCGTCGGGCTCTCGATCTCGCGCGGCTTCACCCGGGAGGTGAACGAGCGCTTCGGGCGGCAGCGTGGCTGCGCCCATTTCACCGCGCTGATCCACGCGGTGGCCCCGGCGGTCCGCCAGGGGGCGGGAGTCGCCTTCGCGGATGACGAGCGCCCCGCGCAGGGCGCTCAGTGGTTCGTCAACAGCTGCCAGGCGTGGCGGGAGAACGGCCCGCTGCACCGGCTGATCGAGGCGGGCGACGAAGCGGGGCTGCGCGCACTCTCCGCCTTCCCGCGCCGGCCGGAGACTCCGTCCTAGAGGCCCGGCACCGGATGCCGCCGCCCGCCCAGCACGAGGCTCGACCGGCCGGTCCCCTCGTCGGGCTGCACGTGCTGGAGGAGCTGATAGGTCGCGGCCCGGCTCAGCCGCGCGTCGAAGCGGCCCTCCTTCACACGGCAGCGCGGGATACCCCGCTCGTCCACGCGAAGGGTGTCGAGTGCCACCGGCTCCCGGGTCAGGTCGTTGAGCGTGGCGGTGAGACCGTCACCCCGCGCCTCCACCCGCTCGACGACGTACGGCGCGTCCTCCACCTCCACCGGCACCCGCGCGGGCCCGATCTGGAGGTAGTGGCCGCGCTCGTCCACCCGGAGGTTGTCGCGCAGGTTGGCGATGATGCCGGGGTGCGTGACCTCGGCGTCGTCGTGGAACCAGTTGCCGTCGCGATCGATGCGCAGCTTCGGCAGGGTCCAGGTCGAGGGATCGGGCGTGGGGCTCGGGCTCATGGGAAGGTCACCGCACAGAACGTCACCGCGCCCTCCGGGTCCGGCCACTGGGTGTAGCGCACCAGGCGGCCCGGGGCCTCCGGGAGGAGCCGCAGCAGCGTGTAGATCGGCGAGAGGCCGCAGATGCGGCGGGCATCGTGATCGGCGGCGACCCCGGCGTAGAAGCCGCGCGCGTCTCCTCCCACCACCGACTCCAGCATGGCGCGATCGTCCCGCTCGACCCGCGCGAGCGAGGCGGCGGTATTGGGCTCGCGATCGCCGAAGCGGGGCCCCACGTGGGCCAGGTCCACGCCCGCGACCAGGCACACCCGACGCCCGGACGCCGCCATCGTCTCCCGGAGCGCGTCCACGAAGCGCATGATGCGCGGATCCGCGTCCGGAGCGCCACCGCTCCACAGGGATTCGTGGAGGTACGAGGCGAGCACGGGCAGGATGGCGAAGGGGCGGCGGCGCCCCACGACGTGCTGGAGCATCACCGCCTGGAACTCGATCGAGTGCTCCGCGCGGTGCGCCGGCTCGGAGGCCAGCAGGTCCTGCCCGGCCCGCCGGGCGAGCCCGTCGTAGAACTCGCGGTCCACCGGGACGGCGCCGAGCGGCGTGTCGTAGGGCTTGAGCGTGACCGCGAATGGGTCCGGCATGCCCGCGTGACACGTGCCCAGCACGACGTAGAGATCCGCGTCCGAGCGCTCCAGGATCTCCCGGTACGCCCACGCGTAGGTCGAGCCGCCCCGGTGGAAATCTATATGCGGGGCGATCAGAGCGCGAGTCCGAGTTTGGGGAGCCGCAGCCGAAGGCGAGGCGACCGGATCAGTAAAGAAGTCACGGTTGACAGCAGAGAAGTCACGGCTGACAGCGGAGAAGTCACGGCTGACACCAGAGAAGTCACGGTTGACAGCGGAGAAGTCACCGTTGACCCCCGCCCCCGGCCCGTCGGACGCGGCAAAAAACCCGTCGATCTGCGCCTCCAGCTCCACCGCGTCGCCGGCGTAGGCCCCGCCCGCGTGGGCGGCGGGGCGCACCGGACTCCGCCGGAAGGCGTCCTCGAGCGCCCGACGCCGCTCCCGGAAGCGGTCGCTCTCCAGGAACCCGGCGGCATCGAATTGTTCGACGACATCGGCGATCTGCTTTGCGGTCGGCGCCTTGCCGTGCCGGCCCCGGAGGATCTCCTGGATCTCCTCGACCGAGTGATCGCCATCGAAGAGCGAGACCAGGTCCAGCAGGGCGGGCGGGAGCACGGCGATCTGGTCGGTGTAGCCGGCGGGATCGCGGAGCGCCACGCAGCGCTGCCCTTCCTGCTCGACGGGAAAGGCCTCGAGGGCCCGGAGCTTCGGGTTGCCGGCGCGGGTCACTCGGCTTCTAGATAGTTCAGAGCCGACGCGGCATAAATCTTCGCCGCTTCGACTACTTCCTCAGCCCTGACGAACTCGTCGACCTGGTGCGGGATCAACCGATCCCCGGGTCCGCAGGTGACGATCGGGATACCCAGCTCCATCCGGAGGATCGTGCCGTCGGTCGAGCCCGGCACGCCGCCATATTTCGCGGCCCGACGGGTCGCCTGCTTGACCCCCCGGACCATCGCCGCCACCAGGGCCTCGGAGCGGTCCACCTTGGTGGCCAGGCGGAAGGCGTTGACCGGCTCCCACTCGACCTTGATCCCGGGCTGTGCGGTGGCCGCGTCGCGGCAGATCGCCTCCAGCTCGGCGCGGATACCGTCGGCGTCGATGCCCGGAGTCAGCCGGATGTCGAACGTGGTCTCGGCCAGCGCGGGGATGACGTTCGACTGCGGCACGCCCACACCGGGAGGCGGGCCCTGGATGATGGTCGGGGTCACCGTCGGCGGCTTGAGGTAGCGGCTCTTCTCGCAGGCCTTCCGCAGTCGTCGCTCGAGGCCGGGCGCCGCGGCCAGCAGCCGGCCGAGCCCGGTGATCGGATTCACGCCAGCCTGGGGCATGGCCCCGTGGGCCATCTTGCCGCGCACGCGGAACCGCGCCCAGACCACGCCCCGCTGCTCGAGGCAGAGCTCGTTCTCCTCGGGCTCACAGATGATGGCCGCGTCCAGCTCACGGCCCACCGCGGTGCCGCAGAGGTGGCGGACACCGATCATGCCGTCCTCCTCGTCCACGAGCGCGCCGACGACCAGCTTGCCCCGCAGCGCGACCCCGGCGCGCTTGAACGCGGCGACGGCGACCATCGCGGCGGCCAGCCCGCTCTTCATGTCCGCGGTGCCGCGGCCGTAGATGCGACCGTCCACCATGTCGGCGCCGAAGGGCGGGTGCGACCACTCGGCCGCGG
>Ga0193713_1000528_pt1 | contig 12845 bp, 9 predicted proteins | sample H3a2metaG_FD_143054 | JGI IMG/M metagenome (GOLD analysis project Ga0193713, IMG submission 143054) | Soil microbial communities from a riparian zone of the East river system, Colorado, United States - H3a2 | ecosystem: Environmental > Terrestrial > Soil > Riparian zone | place: USA: East River... | reverse complement strand
ATCTGCATCGCCCGCGAATTCTGCGACGATGTGGAGTTCTCTCCCGAGGACGCCTCGCGTACCGAGCTCGACTTCCTGGCGCAGGTGGTCGAAGCGGCCGTCGAGGCCGGCGCGACCACCATCAACATCCCGGACACGGTCGGCTACACGGTGCCCGACGAATTCGGCGAGCTGTTCCGCTACCTGCGCCAGAACGTGCGCGGCATCGAACGGGTGCGCCTCTCGGTGCACTGCCACGATGATCTGGGGATGGCGGTGGCCAACAGCCTCACCGCGGTGGTGGCCGGCGCCCGCCAGATCGAATGCACGATCAATGGGATCGGTGAGCGCGCCGGCAACTGCTCGCTGGAGGAAGTCGTGATGGCGCTGGCCACGCGCTCGCAGTTCTTCAATCTCAAGACCGGGGTGCAGACCAACCGGCTCTACCCGGTGAGCCGATTGCTCGCGAGCATCACCGGGCAGCCGATTCCGCGCAACAAGGCGGTGATCGGGGAGAATGCCTTCTCGCACGAGGCGGGAATCCACCAGCACGGCATGCTGCAGAACCGCACCACCTATGAAATCATGCGGCCCGAGGACGTCGGCCTGCCGCGCAGCAATCTCGTGCTCGGCAAGCACAGTGGCCGGCATGCGTTCCGCGACCGCGTGCGCGAGCTGGGCTTCGAACTCGACGAACTCGAGCTCAATCGCGTTTTCGAGGAATTCAAGACATTGGCCGACCGCAAGAAGGAACTGTTCGACGGAGACATCGAAGCGCTGGTGCTGCGCGCCGAAGGCTCGGCCCACGGGCCCTGGTCGCTGGCGCAGCTGGAGGTCAACTCCCGGATCGGAGCGCCCGCCACCGCCACTGTGCGGCTGCAGCACGCCGACGGGCGGGTGATGAACTGCCAGAGCAGCGGCGATGGTCCGGTCGATGCCGCCTACAAGGCGATCGAGCAGGCGACCGGCCTGGTCGTGAAGATCCGCAAGTTCGAAGTGCACGCCGTGACGGTGGGCGAAGACGCACAGGGTGAGACGGTCATCTACGTCGATTACAATAACCGCAGCTATCGCGGTTCGAGCGTCTCCACCGACATCATCGAGGCCAGCTGCAAGGCACTGCTCGAGGTCATCAATCGCATCGTGCAGTCGCAACAGGGTGGCGCCCGCCTGGCCTCGCTGGAGGCGGCGGCGCTGGCGGGCAACACCGCGGTCTAGGAGAGGAACTCATGCCCATTCCGGCAACCGACTACATCTGGTTCAACGGCAAGCTCGTGGCCTGGGACAAGGCGACCGTGCACGTGCTGGCGCACGCCCTGCACTACGGCTCCTCGGTCTTCGAGGGCATCCGCGCCTATGCGACACCGCGGGGCGTCGCCGTGTTCCGGCTGCAGGACCACACGCGGCGGCTCTACGACTCGGCCAAGATCTACCGCATCCAGATCCCCTTCGAAGCGGCACAGATCGACGCGGCCTGCCGCGAGGTCGTGGCGGTCAACCGCCTCGCGCGTGGCGCCTACCTGCGCCCGGTGGCCTTTCGCGGTTATGGCGAGATGGGCGTCGTGCCGAAGGTCGAGCCACCGATCGATGTGGCCATTGCGGCCTGGGAATGGGGCAAGTACCTGGCCAATGACAGCGATGCCGAGGGCGTCGATGTCTGCATTTCCTCCTGGCAGCGCATGGCACCGAACACCATCCCGGCGATGGCCAAGGCCGCGGGCAATTACCTCTCCAGCCAGCTGATCAGCCTCGAGGCCAAGCGCTTAGGGTTCGCCGAAGGCATCGCGCTCACCACCGATGGCATGGTCAGCGAAGGCGGCGGTGAAAACCTGTTCCTTGTGAAGGATGGTGTGCTGCTGACCCCAGCGCTGGCGCATTCGGTGCTCGGGGGCATCACCCGCAACTCCGTCATTCGCCTCGCGCAGGAACTCGGGCTCGAAGTGCGTGAGTGCGCCGTGCCGCGGGAGCTGCTGTACCTGGCCGATGAGCTGTTTTTCACCGGCACCGCCGTCGAAGTCACGCCGATCCGCTCGGTCGATAGGATCACGGTCGGTGCCGGCAAGCGCGGCCCGATCACGGAGCGGATCCAGCAGAGCTTCTTCGGACTGTTCGATGGCCGCACCGAGGACAAATGGGGCTGGCTGGAGTACGTCGACATGCGAAGCGATGCCAAGGTGGCGGCCGCCCGTTGACGTGAAAACCATGTTCCAGAAGATCTGGGAACGACATGAAGTCGTCCCGGAGACGCCCGAGACCCCGGCGGTCCTCTACATCGACCTGCACCTGCTGCACGAGGTCACCACGCCGCAGGCCTTCACCATGCTGCGGGAACAGGGCCTGCGAGTGCGCCGGCCGGACCTCACGCTCGCCACGATGGATCACTCGACGCCCACGCGAACCGAACAGGTCTTCGGCGGCGCGCCGATCGCCGTGGAATCGGCGGCGCTGCAGATCGCCGAGCTGGAGAAGAATTGCGCCCAGGCCGGCATCGAACTGTTCAACCTGCGCAGCGCCTCCCGCGGCATCGTGCATATCGTCGGACCTGAACTGGGACTGACGCAACCGGGCAGGACCGTGGTCTGCGGCGACAGCCACACCAGCACGCACGGCGCCTTCGGCGCCCTCGCCTTCGGCATCGGCACGACCGAAGTGGCGCATGTGCTCGCCACCCAGTGCCTGCTGCAGCGGCGGCCGCGCACCTATGCCGTCGAAGTCCGCGGCGCACTGAGCCCCGGCGTCACCGCCAAGGATATGATCCTGGCGATCATTGGCAGGATCGGCGTCGCCGGCGGCACCGGCCACGTGCTGGAATATCGCGGCAGCGCGGTGCGCGCACTCGACATGGAAGAGCGCATGACCGTGTGCAACATGTCGATTGAAGCCGGCGCCAGGGCCGGCATGATCGCGCCGGATGAGACCACCTTTGAGTACCTGGCAAACCGGCCGCGCGCGCCGCAGGGCGCGGCCTGGGAGCAGGCCCTGGAGTCATGGCGGGCACTGCCCACCGACCCGGGCGCGAGTTTTGATCGCGAAGTCCACTTCGACGCCGACTCGATCGAGCCGATGATCAGCTACGGCACGCATCCGGGCATGGTCCTGCCCATCGGCGCCCGCATTCCAGGCCGGAGCGATGATCCCGTGTTCAACAAGGCGCTGGCCTACATGGGCTTCACCGCCGGTGCACCGATACGCGATCAGCCCGTCAACGTGGTGTTTATCGGCAGCTGCACGAATGGCCGGCTCTCCGACCTGCGCGCCGCGGCGCAGCTGCTGCGCGGGCGGAAAGTCGCGCCTGGCGTGCAGCTGCTGGTCGTCCCGGGCTCGCAGCAGGTCAAGCGCGCGGCCGAGGCCGAGGGACTCGATCGCGTCTTCATCGATGCCGGCGGGGACTGGCGTGAATCGGGCTGCTCCATGTGCATCGGCATGAACGGCGACACGGTCGGCCCGGGCCAATACGCGGTGAGCACCAGCAATCGCAATTTCGAAGGCCGCCAGGGCCCCGGCGCGCGCACGCTCCTGGCCAGCCCGCTCACGGCCGCCGCGAGCGCGGTGCGGGGCCGGATTACCGATCCGCGCGAACTGCTCGGGGGCCAGTCCTGATGCCTCCCATCCGCCAGATTCGCTCGCACACCGTCGTGCTGCCCTATGCGAATATCGACACCGACCAGATCATCCCGGCGCGCTTCCTGCGCACCACGGCGCGCGCCGGGCTCGGCAGGCACCTGTTCTCCGACTGGCGCTACCAGAGCGATGGTGCCGCGAAGCCCGATTTTCCGCTGAACCAGGCCGCCGCGCAGGGCTGCCAGATCCTCGTGACCGGACGCAACTTCGGCTGCGGCTCCTCGCGCGAGCATGCACCCTGGGCGCTGCTCGACTACGGCTTCCGCGCCGTGATCAGCGCCGGGATCGCGGACATCTTCTGCAACAACGCCCTCAAGAACGGCCTGCTGCCGATCGTGCTCAGCGCCGATGAAGTGGCCTCGCTCCTCGCCAATCCGGGCCTCGAGCTGCTCATCGACCTCGAGACCAACCGCATCACGCGGCCCGATGGCAGCCAGCTCGGTTTTCAGATCGAACGCTTTGCGCGCTATTGCCTGCTCAATGGCCTCGATGAACTCGGCTTCCTGCGATCGCAGGAACCGGCCATCGCACGCTTCGAAAGCACCCGGGCATGAGGGCGGACATCGCGGTCCTCTCCGGGGATGGCATCGGGCCCGAAGTGACGGCGGAGGCGGCAGGTGTACTGAAGGCTGTGGCCGCGCGATTTGGCCATGAGTTCATCCTGCATGAGGCGGCGTTTGGCGGCAGCGCCATAGACCAGAGTGGCGAGCCCCTGCCGCCGCGCACCCTGGAGTTGTGTCTCGGCGCCGACGCCGTGCTGCTGGGCGCCATCGGCGGCCCCAAATGGTCCTCGCCACACTCCACGGTGCGCCCGGAACAGGGGCTCCTGCGCCTGCGCCAGGAACTTGGCGTGTACGCCAACCTGCGTCCCGTCAGGGTGCACCCGGCCCTGCGCCACGCCTCCACGCTCAAGGCGGAGGTGATCGAGGCGGTCGATCTGCTGTTCGTGCGTGAGCTGACCGGTGGCATCTACTTCGGCGCCAAGTCGCGCACGGCGGAGGCGGCCAGTGACCTGTGCGTCTACTCGGTCGCCGAGATCGAACGGATCGTGCGTGTCGCCGGGCGCCTGGCGCGCACCCGGAAACGCAAGCTGGTCTCGATCGACAAGGCCAACGTGCTCGAGACCTCGCGCCTGTGGCGCGAGGTCTGCGAACGCGTGATGCGCGCCGAATTCCCCGATGTGCATCTGGAACACATGCTCGTGGATGCCGCCGCCATGCACCTGCTGCGCCGCCCGCGCGATTTCGACGTCGCAGTCACCGAAAACATGTTCGGCGACATCCTCACCGACGAGGCTTCGATGCTCGCCGGGTCCCTCGGGCTCCTGCCTTCGGCGTCCCTCGGGGACGGCCGGCGCGGGCTCTACGAACCCATCCACGGCTCCGCGCCGGACATCGCCGGTGAGGGCAGCGCCAATCCGTTCGGGGCCATCCTGAGCGCGGCCCTGCTGCTGCGCCACTCGCTGGGGCTCACCGCCGAGGCCTCCGCCGTGGAGACGGCCGTCTCTGCGGCCATCGTGGCGGGCGTGCACACGGCAGATATCGCGGCGCCAGGGAAGTCTGCGGCCAGCACGCGCGCGGCCGGCGCGGCCGTCAGCGCCGCGCTCGGCTAGGAGTCGCCAACGCCCAGATGCGCGATGGCATTGGCGTAGTAGCGCAGCAGTTCGAGCTCGGCCGGATTCACCCGGTAGCGGCCGTCCTGCTCCAGCACCAGGTTCCTCAGCGTCAGCATCCTCAAGCCCACCAGCACGGAATACTCCGGATCGCTCCGTGGGACGTAGACGTGCGCGCCGAGATCCTCGAAGCGCCGCTGCAGTGCCAGCGCGCGGGTGTTGATCTCGCCCTCTTCCAGCCCGGCGGGCGACGCCGCATCCACAAAAACGCGCGCCACGAGCGAGACCGGGAGCACGGGCACCACGCGACCGACGGCTTCCATCAGGTGCCGGGCGAGGCGCACGACGCGCTCACCGCGGGCCTCGCGATCGAGTGTGAGCGGATTCCACCCCGCATCAGCGAGGTATTGGCGCAGCGAGATCGGTGCGCCGAAGTTGGCGCAGGCATAGCCGTATCGATACCAGCGCCCGCGCAGACGCAGCCAGAGCTGGGAAGCCAGAAAACGCAGGGCCGCCCTGATGGCCGCGAGGGCTGAGCGACGCTCGCCGCCCGCGCTCGCTGCGCCGAGCAGGGTCCGGTCCTCGAGCACGCGGTCGTAGTTGATGCCCACTGGAACAAAGGCGATATCGCGCTCGCCGCGTGCATCGAAGCCGCGCAGCATGTAATCGAGCAGCCCGAGCTTCGGCGCACGCATCAGTCCGTCGCGGCTTAAGGCTCCTTCCGGGAATATCGCCTGCACCGCGCCGCCCTCGATCGCCATCTGCACGTAACGTTCGAGCACGCGTCGGTAGATCTCATCGCCCGTCCCGCGCCTCACGAAGTAGGCACCCAGCGAGCGCACGATCTGCTGCAGGGGCCACACCCGCGCCCATTCCCCCACCGCATAGCTCAGCGCGACGCGCTTGCTGGCGAGGTAGGCGACCAGGACATAATCGACGTTACTGCGGTGATTCATCACGAACACGACACTGGTGCTGGGCGGCAGCAGGCGCAGCGCGCGGCTGTCGGCGTGCCCGAGCCGCACGCGGTACAGCAGGTTGACGAGCGCGCGCGCGAGGCGGTTGCCCAGACGGAAATACAGGTAGGCGTTGAAGGCCGGAACGATTTCCCGCGCGTAGTGGCGCACCTGGCGCAGCGCGACGGCTATGGGAATCCCGCTGGCGGCCGCGTGCGCGCTCACCTCGCGCAGCACCTTCGGATCGTAGACCAGCCGATCGATCAGCACTTCGCGCCGCGTCATCGCGATCGGCGGGATCTTCAGGTGCAGGCGCTGATTGAGCGCCGCGGTCAGACGGTTGATGCGGCGGCGCAGGAACCAGCGGGCGCCGGGCAACAGCAGCAGCGTCAGGACGAACCAGATCAGAGCGGCCCCGGCGGCCAGCGCGAGCCACAGCGGCACAGTGACCATCCGATTCATCGGCCAAATTATATCGCCCGCACACCCGTCCCATCGTTATAGTTGCTCCTCGTGAGCGCCATCGCACCCATCCGCGTCGCACTGGTCGGGCATGGCCTCGCCGGCGCCTACTTCCATGGGCCGCTCATTGAAGCAGCGGCCGATCTGAAGATTGTCGCGGTGGCGACCTCGAACCAGGAATCCCTCCAGCTGCGCCGCGACGCTCCGCGGCGCATGACCGACGCGATGGCGGCCTGCGTCGCGGCCGATGTCGAACTAGTGGTGATCGCATCGCCCAACGAGACGCATTTCCAGCTGGCCGCAACCGCCCTGCGCGCGGGCAAACACATCGTCATCGACAAGCCGATGGTGCTCTCGACCGCCCAGGCCGATGAACTTATTGCGCTGGCAGCCCGTCAGGAGCGGGTGCTCACCGTATTTCACAACCGGCGCCTGGATGGGGATTTTCTCTATGTGACGGAGCTGCTGCGCCGCGGTGAGCTCGGGCTCATCTCGCTGGCCGAATTGCGCTGGGACCGGTTTCGACCCGAGGTCGGCGCCGGCTGGCGCAACCAGGCCGTGGCGGGCGCGGGGCTGCTCTGGGACCTGGGTCCGCACCTGATCGACCAGGCGCTATGCCTGTTCGGTACGCCCGATCGGGTCGATGCCGACATCGCGCAGCAGCGCCGCGGGGCGCTGGTCGATGATTACTTCGAACTCACGCTGCACTACGGATCGATGCGCTGCATCCTGTCCGCCTCGACACTGATCGCATTGCCGCGGGCACGCTTCGCCGTGCACGGCACCTCCGGCAGCTGCCTGACTTTCGGGGTCGATCCGCTTGAAGAGGCCCTGCGCGGCCGCAGGAAATCCGGGGACAGCGCGTTCCGCGACCACCTGCCGAGGATGCAGGGGGTACAGGTGGACGCGGCTGGCCGGCGCGAGGAGTTGCGGTTCGAGGCCGGGAGGTGGGAGGCTTTCTATGCCGATCTCGCCTCGGCCATACGCCAGGGCGCGGCGCCCGCCGTCGACCCTCTGCAGGCCCGTGCGGGCATCGCCATCATCGAGCACGCACTGCTCAGTTGTATTCGACAAACACGCCCGTCGTCCGCGCCGGTACCGTAAACCGGCCCGCCGTGGCGTCGGCGCTGAAATCCCAGCCCGCCTGCAGCACGGCGTCCGAGCCGGCAATCTGTGCCGGGTGCAGATAGAGATTTCCAGACACCGTGCCCTTCAGCTTGCCCGCATAGGCCGGAATCGTGAACGACTGCGGCGTGCTGCTGGCGTTGAACAGTACGACGACGCTGCGGTAGTTCGTGCCCGAACTGGTGAGCGGGCAGGTGCCGTTGCCGGCGCCGAGGATCCGTTCCACGATCAGGCCGTGCACCTGCGCGCCCTGATCCGGAAAGCTCACGCACCCGTTGATGTCCGCCGCGGTGGTGAGGCGGAACAGATTGGTGTTCCGGCGTACGCGCAGCAGGTCGGCGAAAGCCGCGCTGGTGGCGAGGATGGTGGCCTGCTGGCTGGCCGGGCTCGGTAGCGCCCGATCGAGGATGGGCCCGAGGGTGGCGGCGTTGGCCCCGTTGTTGCCGGTATTGTCCGGCGGCAGGCCCACGGCCCAGTTGTTGGCCGAGCCGTCCCAGTAGACGCGATTGAAATAATCCCCGGAGTTGAAGCTGTTGCTGTCGCCGGATTTCGAACGCAGCAGATCATCGCCCGCGTGGATGAAGGGCACGCCCTGCGCCAGCACCGCGAGTGACAAACCCACGACCTGCGCGCGGCCGACATCGGCAAATGCGGTTCCTGCGGGATGACGGTACTGGCTGATATCGAAGAGCGTCTCGCCATCGTGCACGGAGACATAGGCAATGTTCTCCTGCGGCACTCCCGTGTACCCGACACCGGCGACATTGGCCACTCCGGCGAAACTGGCGAGATTGCCGGCCAGGCCGACGCTGATGCGATTTTGCAGATTGAAGGCGGTATCGCTGGCATCGCCCGTACAGCCGACCGTGCCTGCGGGGTCGTAGCACAGGCCGTTGACGAAGCCCTGGTGAGCGACCATGGCCGCTCCGCTGTCAAAGGGACTCCCACCGCGCGCGCCATCGCGCAGGCGATCGTTGAAGGTGCCGATACCCGTGCCGGCCAGCGCGGTCTGGGTCGCCGGCGCGATCACCGCCGACACTTCAGGATCCGGGTCCCAGCCCTCGCCGTAGAAGTAAGTGTGGCCCCGGCCATCGGCGGCGGCGATCGCATCGACCGCGCTACGCGCGGCGATCATCGCGCTCTTCGGGATCATGCCCATCACGTCAAAGCGGAAGCCGTCCACCTTGTACTGATCCGCCCAGGTGAGGAGCGTATCGGTCATGAGCTTCGCCATCATCACCCGCTCGGTGGCAGTGTCGGCGCAGCAGGAGTGATTCTCCACCGCCCCGTTCCCGTTCAGGCGGTGGTAATAGCCAGGCACCACGCGATCCAGTATGGATTTTCCATCCTGCCCGCTGGCGGACGTGTGGTTGTAGACGACGTCCATGATGACGCGCAGTCCCGTGGCGTGCAGCGCCTGCACCATCTGGCGGAACTCCTTCACGCGCGCCACACCGTCGTCCGGATTGCTCGAGTAGCTGCCCTCCGGCGCCCCGTAGTGCAGGGGGTCGTAGCCCCAGTTGAAGCAATCGGTGTTCTGCGTGGCCTTGACGTCACTCTCCGCCGCGGTGCCTGAGCCGGTGCTGGCGGTAATGGCAGGCACCGTGCAGTTGGTTTCATCCACCGAAGCGATGTCGAAGGCGGGCAGCAGGTGCACGTGCGTCAACCCCGCCGCGGCCAGCGCCGCCAGATGCTGCATCCCCGCCGAACCCGCGTGCGTGAAGGCCAGATACCGACCCTGATCCGCCGCCGGAATCACCGTGCCGTCGTTGACGGAAAAATCCCGCAGGTGCAGCTCGTAGATCACGCTGTCGGTCGGAGCCGCCGCAGTGGGGATCAGCGCGCCGGGCCAGGCTGCCGGCCTGGCGATGGCGTCAGCGAGATTCAGCACCATCGAGTAACGGCTGTTGGCAGTGAGCGATACGGAATACGGATCGGTCACTTCGTTCGTGACGAGCGCCCCGCCCATCGCGCCGCCACTGCCTGCCCAGCGGCTGAAGACGTTGATGCTGTAGGTGTAGTAGGCACTGTTGGTCCAGCCCGCATTGGGCGCCGAGTAGGACCAGACGCCGGAAGCGGCGTCCTGCGCCATGTCGAAGGTGGTCGAGATCGGGGCGGCCGCGCTGGAGTAAATGTTCAGCTTCACGGATTTTGCAGTCGGCGCCCAGACCCTGAACGTCGGCACATCGGCGCCGCTGAAACTCAGCCCCAGTGCGACGGGCGCCGCCACCGCGGAATACACGGCATCGAGCACAGGTCCGATCTGCACGGCAGTACCGGCGGTCGGAGTGCTGCCCGTGTACTGGACGATCGCCAGCTGGTCACGCAGCAGCGTGGCGATCTGGCTCTGTGTCGCCGCCGGCACCTGCAAGGCCGGCGCCGTGGCGTATTGGGGATATTGACTCTGCAGTGCGGTGCTTAAGGTACCGACCGTCAGCGCGTCGCCCGCGGCATTGTCCGCTCCGGAGACGCCGGTGCTGACCGGAGCGAGCGCGGCGCTCGCCGAATAGTAGAGCCGGTAACTGTAGCTGGCGCTCGTGCCCGGCCAGACGAGGGTCCCGGCATCGAGCCAGACGGCGTGAGCCGTGCTGAGCACGACCGGGCCCGTACCGCCGCCTCCGCCACCCCCGCCGCCTCCGCCGCCCCCGCCGCCGCAGGCGGCCAGCAGGAAGACCAGCAGCGGGAGGGCGCGCCTCAGCGGCGCTGCAGGAACCGCAGGTGACCCCGGTGTTGCCATTGTCCCGACCCTCGTGCCGAAAGGGTCACTGTAGTTCGCAACCCACGCGGATGAGAACGGGCCACATACGTATTCATGCCGCGTGCGGGCACGGCCGGCCTGCTCTGGGGTGCGGCCGCGCCCCCTTACGGTGCCGTGGACTTGAGCACCTCGGCGGTCACGCTGTAATCGGCCATCGACACCTGATGCGGAACGCACGAGGTCCGGTAATCGGCGTTGCGCAGCTTGAATCCCTTCTGCAGCATGTCCTTCATCTGTTCCACCAGCTCGCATTCGCCGGCGCCCATGAAGTGGGGACGGTTCGGCGCGATCTGGACCTTGACCCAGGTCGACTTGACCGCCGCGGCGGAGGCAGGATCGGTGGCCGGTGCCAACGCGTTGAACTCGGCACGCACCCAGGCAAAGCGGCTCGGCCGGTTGAACCCTTCGTCGCACCCGGTAGCCCTCACCGTGAGGTCCTTGCGGGCGCCGAAGGCCAGGAGAATTTCACGGACCTTGTTCTCAATCCCGTCGCAGGAATACCGCGTCGTGAAACCGCTGTAGTTGAGACTCAGCTGTTGGGGATGCCACTCTGCCGCGGTGGTGCTGGTATCCGCGCTCGCCGTCGCACTCGTCGCGGCCGCCGCAAGGGACAGGCCGGGGCTTGCCAGCCCGAAGGCCACCAGACAGATCGTCAGCCATGAGGCCGGGCCGATTCGGTTCATGATCCACCTCCATCCAGGTATCGGAACGATAGGCCTTGGACCCAAGCCAGTGCCGTTGGTTCTGCGCCGCGGCAGTCACCGTCGCTCAGCGCTGCTTCGGGCTCAAGGCGGGGCTCGACACGGCATGGCCGCCGAAGGCCTGGCGCAACCGGGCCAATACACGTGCGGTGTAATCTGCCCTGCCCTGGCTGCCGAGCCGAGCGTTCAGTGCCGCCGAAATCGCGGGCACGGGGACGCCGAGTTCAAGAGCCTCGCGCACTGACCAGCGTCCTTCGCCTGAATCGGCCACGATGGGCGCGACCGCATCGAGCGCGGCATCCTGGCGCAGCGCGCCCGCGGCCAGGTCGAGCAGCCAGGAGCGAATCACCGTGCCGGAGCGCCAGGCCTCCGCGACCGCGGCGACGTCGTAGCCGAAATCCGCCTTCGCATGCAGCAAGGCCAGGCCCTCCGCATAGGCCTGCATCAGTCCGTATTCAATGCCGTTATGCACCATCTTGGCGTAGTGGCCGCTGCCCGTGGGCCCGCAATGCACCCAGCCGCGGTCTGGGGCGGGTGCCAGCGCCCGAAATAGCGGCAGCAGGGGCTCAATGGCGCCCTTTGGGCCGCCAAACATCAGCCCGTAGCCGTTCTCCAAGCCCCACACGCCGCCTGAAACCCCGACGTCGATGAAATTCAGCCCCTGCGCCGCGAGCTGCGTCGAGCGGCGCAGGGTATCGAGATAGTCCGTGTTGCCACCGTCGATGATCGCGTCGCCAGGTGAAAGCGAGGCGGCGAGCGCGCGGATGGCCCCCTCCGTGATCTCGCCCGCAGGCAGCATGATCCACACCGCACGCGGGGCGGTGAGCGCCGCCACCGCCGCGGCCATCGTGGCGGCGACCTGGACGCGCGGCTCGCCTGCGAGCGCCGCGCCGGCCCCCGCCGCCGCGTCGTAGCCGATGACCGGGATGCCGGAGCGCGCCAGGCGCCGCAGCATGTTGGCGCCCATGCGCCCGAGGCCGATCATGGCCAGAGCCGGAGTGGCGGGTCCGGTCACGACTGCAATTCCATGCGTCCACCCCGGGGAGCAACGGCGAGTCCGCTCATTCTACCTGTCGGGCGCGTAGCCAGGCGTATCGCTTCTGGGACATGCTAGCGCTGATGGTGACCCGCCCTCCCGTCGGCAGATCGCGCGCCCTGCGCCATGGCGTGGCGCGCGCGATCTCAAAGCGGGGCCTGGGCTCGCGCACCCAGGCGGCGCGCTGGGTGCACGAAGGGCGCGTCCAGGTGAACGGGAAAGTCGTGCACGACGCAGAATTTCCGGTGCGTCCCGATCTTGATCGCGTCGAGGTCGATGCGCAGGAGTGCCTCACCGCGCCGCGACTGGCCCTGATGCTGAACAAGCCGCGTGGCCTGGTCACGACCCGGCAGGACGAGCGTGGCCGTGACACGGTCTATCGCTGCCTGGCAGACGCCTCGCTGCCCTGGCTGGCGCCCGTCGGGCGACTCGACCAGGCGAGCGAGGGGCTGCTGCTCTTCAGCAACGACCCGGCCTGGGCCGCCCGCATCACCGACCCCAAAACGGGACCCCAAAAAACCTACCACGTGCAAGTCGATGGCCGGCCAGGCAAGGCGCTGCTCGCCGCAATCGAGCGTGGCGTCGTTGTCGACGG
>Ga0193713_1000526_pt1 | contig 12882 bp, 11 predicted proteins | sample H3a2metaG_FD_143054 | JGI IMG/M metagenome (GOLD analysis project Ga0193713, IMG submission 143054) | Soil microbial communities from a riparian zone of the East river system, Colorado, United States - H3a2 | ecosystem: Environmental > Terrestrial > Soil > Riparian zone | place: USA: East River... | reverse complement strand
GAGCTTGCGCACCCGGCAGGCGCTCATGGCGCGGAGTACGGCCTCCTCGCTGGCGTCCATGATCCCCGCGGCCGCCATCCCGGTGTGGGCACGGCTCCCGGCACGCGCCTCCTCGGCCAGCGAGCGGCGCGTCGAGAGCGGCAGCCGCAGGAACCGCCGCTGCCAGGAGGGGCTGCGCACCACGCTGCGCAGGCGTTGATAGGAAGGGTCTGCCGTGCACAGCGCGTCGCCATGCGTGAGCAACACGCGCTCGCCGTACAGATCGATGATCGTGGGATCGGCAAGCAGGCGGGTGCCGGTGCGCTGCTCGAAACCCGTCCCGAGCAGGAAGTCGCGATTGCCATGACAGACGTGACAGGCCACGCCCGCATCGCTTAAGGCGCGGAGCGCGTCGCACACGCCGGCGCGCTCCGCATCGTCGTCGTCATCGCCCACCCAGGTTTCGAACAGGTCACCGAGGATGTAGAGCGCCTGCGCATCGCGCGCCTCTTCCTTAAGGAAAGAGGCGAACTGCGCCACGGCCGCGGGGAAGGCGGCATCGAGGTGCAGGTCGGAGACGAACAGTGTGCTCACGATGAACTCATCCCAAGGTGCCGCGACATCCATTAACATTGTAAAGATGAACGCCGCCGCCGTCGTGACCCGTTTTGCACCGAGCCCCAGCGGCGAGCTGCACCTCGGCAATGTGCGCACGGCGCTGTTCAACCTGCTGCTGGCGCGCCGCCTGGGCGGGCGTTTCCTGCTGCGCGTCGAGGATACCGATGCGGCGCGCACCACCGAGGCGCATATCGCCGCCCTGGAGCGCGACTTGGAGTGGCTAGGCCTCGATTGGGATGAGGGACCGCGGCGCGACGGGGGTACGGGTCCTTACCGCCAGTCGCAGCGGGGCGGGCTCTACGCGCCGCTCCTCGCGCAACTCGAGAGCCGCTCGGCTGCCTATCCGTGCTTCTGCAGCAGCCAGGAACTTGAACTCAGCCGTCGCTCGCAGCTGGCCGCGGGCCGGCCGCCGCGCTACGCCGGAACCTGTGCGCAGCTCGATGCGCGCGCGATCGCCCGTCGCTTCGCCGCCGGCACGACGGCGACGTTGCGGTTTCGGGTGCCGGGCGATCGGCAGCTCATCTTTGATGATCTCGTTCACGGTCCGCAGCAGGTCGATTGCGCCCACATCGGCGATTTCGTCGTCCGGCGTGAAGACGGTACGCCGGCCTTCTTCTTTGCCAACGCCGTGGATGATTCGCTGATGGGCGTCACGCACGTGCTGCGTGGCGAGGATCATCTGGCCAACACGCCGCGGCAGCTGCTGGTGCTCGAGGCGCTCGGGCTGCGCGCGCCGCGCTACGGTCACCTCCCGCTCCTCACCGGCGCAGACGGCACGCCGCTGTCCAAACGGAGCGGTGCCCAGACGCTGCGCGAGCTGCGCGAGGCGGGCTACAGCGCCACGGCGATCTGCAATCACCTGTTTCGCCTCGGCCATTCCAGCGGCGAGCTGGCCATGCTCACGCCGGCGGACATGGCCACCCACTTCGAGACGGGCCATCTGCAGCGCGCCAGCGCGCGCTTCGATCCGGTGCAGCTGCGGCATTGGCAGGGCCTGTGGGCCCATGCGCTGAAGCCCGCAGCGGCGCTCGCCTGGCTCGAGCCGTTCCTGCCGGCGACGGCGCCACCGGTCCAGCGAACCGCTTGCGTCGCCGCCTTGCAGCCCAACCTGGTCGCGGCAAGTGATATCGTGGACTGGCTCCCGGTGGTGTTCGGCGGTGAGCTGCGCTGGGAGGATCCGGCGCGCGCCGCGGTCGCGGCGGCGGGCAAGGAGTTCTATTGCCTGACCGCGGCCGCCGCGGCGCAGGGCACTGATCTGGCGGCCTGGCGCGCCGCCAGCGGGCGCACGGGCGGCGCGTTCTTTGCGCCGCTCCGCGCCGCGCTCACCGGGCGGCTGCACGGCCCCGAGCTCGCACCGCTCCTCATGGCGATGTCGCCCGGGCTCGCCCGGGAGCGGCTCGCGGCCTGGGCGCAGTGATCAGCGGACCGAAGGCACGAGGGTTCATTCAGCTGTGCTGCAGATACACAACTCACTGACGGGCCGCAAGGAAGTCTTCACGCCGATTCACACCGGAAAGGTCGGCATGTATGTCTGCGGCGTGACCGTCTACGACTACTGCCACCTCGGTCACGCGCGTTTCCTGGTGGTGTTCGACCTGGTGCGCCGTTACCTGCGCTATCGAGGCTACCAGGTGACCTATGTGCGCAACATCACCGATATCGACGACAAGATCATCAAGCGCGCGGCGGAGAACGGCGAGCCGATCGCCGAGCTCACGGCACGCTTCATCACCGCCATGGACGAGGACTGCCTGGCGTTGGGCTGCGAGCGTCCCGATCACGAGCCGCGCGCCACCGCTCATATCCCCGGCATCATCGCGCTGATCGAGCGGCTGGTCGCGAAGGAGCTGGCGTATCTCACCACCGAGGGCGATGTCTGCTACGCCGTGGCGCGCTTTCCGCGGTACGGGCGCCTGTCGGGCAAGCGCCTCGAGGATCTGCGCGCCGGCGCACGGGTCGAGGTGGATACCGCCAAGCGCGATCCGCTCGATTTCGTGCTGTGGAAGCGAGCCAAGGCCGGAGAGCCCGCCTGGGACTCGCCCTGGGGCCCGGGGCGCCCGGGCTGGCACATCGAATGCTCGGCGATGTCGATGAGCGTCCTGGGCGAGCACTTCGATATCCATGGGGGCGGAACGGATCTGAAGTTTCCGCACCACGAGAATGAGATCGCGCAGTCCTGCGGGGCGTCGGGCGGCGCCTTCGTCAACGTGTGGATGCACAATGGCTTCGTCAACGTCGATGACGTCAAGATGTCGAAGTCGCTCAACAATTTCTTCACGCTGCGCGAAGTGTTGCCGCGCCTGCGCCATCCGGAGGTGATGCGTGCCTTCCTGCTCTCGAGTCACTACCGCGGCCCGATCAACTATGCCACCGTGCAGCTCGAGCAGGCGGACGCCGCGCTGACGCGCCTGTACACGGCGCTGCGGGGCGTCCCCCCGGCGAAAGCGCCGTCGGGCGGCGCGGCCCGCTCGCGCTTCGAGCGGGCGCTGGATGATGATTTCAATACGCCCGAGGCTTTTGCGGTGCTGCAGGACCTGGCGCGCGAACTCAATGGTGCGCGAGCCGCCGGCCGTGGGGCGGAGGCCGGGGCGCTCGCGGCGGAGGTGCGGAGCCTCGGCGGCGTGCTCGGATTGCTGGAGCAGGATCCGGAACACTGGTTTCGGCTGCAGGCGGCCCGCTTCGAGGAGGAGGAGCCGGGCGCACCGGCGTTCGATGAAGCGCAGATCGAGCAATACATCGCCGCGCGCCTGGCGGCGCGCGCCGCGCGGGACTTCGCGGCCGCTGATCGCATCCGCGCCGAGCTCGCCGCAGCGGGCGTGCAGCTCGAAGATCAAGCGGGCGGCCGCACGATCTGGAGGCGCGAGTGAAGCGCGCGCTGATCTGCGGCGTTTCCGGGCAGGACGGCGCCTACCTCGCGCAGCTCCTGCTCGAGCGCGGCTACGCGGTCTACGGCACTTCGCGCGATGCCGAGGCGCGCGGCTTTGCCAATCTGGCGCGGCTCGGCATCGCCGCGCGCGTGACTAAAATATCCATGGCACTCAATGACTTCCGTAGTGTATTGCAGGTCATTTCGAGTGCGGTTCCCGATGAGATCTACAGCCTGGCGGGGCAAAGTTCCGTCGGGCTGTCCTTCGAGCAGCCGGTGGAAACGCTGGAAAGCATTTCGATGGGCACGCTGAATCTGCTGGAAGCCATCCGCTTCCTCGGCCGGCCGATTCGCCTGTACAGCGCGGGCTCGAGCGAATGCTACGGTGATACCGGCGGGGAGCGCGCCGCGGAGGGCACGCCGTTTCGACCGCGCAGCCCCTACGCGGTGGCCAAGGCCACAGCGCATTGGCTGGTGGCCAACTATCGGGACGCCTACGGCCTGCACGCCAGCACCGGCATCCTCTTCAATCACGAATCGCCGCTCCGTTCGCGCCGCTTCGTGACGCGCAAGATCGTCGCTGCCGCCTGTGCCATCGCGCGAGGGAGCCGTGATCGCCTGACGCTCGGCAACCTGCAGATTCACCGCGACTGGGGCTGGGCGCCGGAGTACGTGGAAGCGATGTGGCTCATGCTGCAAGAGGAGAAGGCCGATGACTATGTGATCGCCACCGGCGCGGCGCATTCGCTGGCGCAGTTCGCCGCCGCGGCCTTTACCCACTTTGGCCTCGACTGGGAGCAGCACACGGACAGCTCCACCGAACTGTTTCGTCCTGCAGACATCGACTACAGCTGCGGCGATGCGGCTAAGGCGGCCCGAGTCCTGAAGTGGCGCGCCCGCTTTGCCATGCCGGAAGTCGTCAATGCCATGGTGGAGGCCGAGATGGCCGAGGCCACATCGTCGTGAGCACGACGGACGGCACCCTGCATACGGCCTGTCCCCTATGTGGAAACCCGGAGTCCCACGAATACGCCCGCCACGCCACGGTCCTGTGGGTCAGCTGCGCGTGCGGGCTAATTTATAAGAAGTGGACGGCGGAGCAGCCGCCGCCGCCGCGACCGTTTGATCCGGCCGGTACCGCTTACTCCAGGCGCTGGCGCCACCGGGTGGCGAAGTCCCGCGAGCAGATCCGCGACGTCCTCAATCACGTGGCGCCCGGCCCGCTGCTCGACATCGGCTGCTCGCTGGGCTACACGCTGCGCGCCGCGCAGGAACTCGGGATGGCTGCGAAGGGACTGGAATATGACGCCGGAGTCGCCGCCTACTGCCGGAGCAAGGGCTACACGGTGGAGGTGGGCAGCATGAGCGCCATGCCCTTCGCGGAGGGCGCCTTCCAGATCGTCGTCATGAAGCACGTACTCGAGCACACGCCCGATCCGCGCGCCGCGCTGCGCGAGGTGCGGCGCGTGCTGCGCCCGGGCGGTGGGCTGTACATCGCCGTGCCGTTCGGCGGCTACCACCGGGCGGTGAGCGATCCGGCCCACCACAAGTTCTTCCAGCCCTCTGACCCGATTACCGGGCATGCCATCTACTACACGCCCGCGACACTGTCGCGGCTGCTGGCCGAAGAGGGGTATCGCATCGCGCGCGTCCATCCGCATCTCGTGCATCGCTCGGCGGGCGTGGCGCGCCGGCTGGCGCAGCGGCTCATGGCACCGCTCCGCTGGTCGATCGAGCGATTGCGGGATGCGGCCGCGATCCGCAAGGAATTCTGGCTGGTCGCGGTGCGCGCCGATGCCTGAGGCGTATCAATGCAAGGCGCTGGCGCGCAATCTCCTCGCCCACTTAGGGCTGCGCGCCCACCGCCGTGCGGATACGCTGCGCCGACTGCTGCAGCGATTTGAGGTCGATCTGGTGCTGGACGTGGGTGCCAACGCCGGGCAGTTCGCTCGCCAGCTGCGGGCCATGGGGTATCGGCATCGGATCGTGTCCTTTGAACCGCTCGCGCAGCCGTTCCGAAAGCTAAGGTTCAATACCGCGACGATCAAGAGCTGGCAGGCGGTGCAACTGGCCCTCGGGGACACGGACGAGACTCGCAGCATCCATGTCGCCGGGAATTCTCAGAGCTCCTCCTTCCTGGAGATGCTGCCGCAGCATCTGGCCGCGGCGCCGAAATCCGCCTACGTCGGCACGGAATCGGTCACCGTACGGCGACTGGACAGCGTCATCGACCAGTATTGCGGGCCGCGTGATCGCATGTTCCTGAAAATCGACACGCAGGGCTTCGAGGCGGCCGTGCTGCGCGGTGCTCCGCTGACCCTCCCTCGCTGCATCGGTGTGCAGCTGGAGATGTCAATCGCGCCGTTGTACCAGGGTGAGCTGCTGCTGCCGGAGCTGATCGATAAAATGGCGGCGCACGGATTTGCCCTGATGCATCTGAAGCCCGGGTTCTTCGATCCCCGCACCGGTGAGTTGCTGCAGCTGGACGGTCTGTTTTTTCGACGCACCGTGCTGTCACCCCCATGAAGCCATGCTGAGGCTGGAACCCATCGGTGGCCTAGGCAACCGCATGCGTGTGCTGGATTCCGGCATCGCGCTGTCCCGATCCACGGGCAGCGAGCTGCACGTGGTGTGGACCATACGCCACCAGATGCCCTGCCGGTTCGAGGATCTGTTTGAAATCCCTGCCGCATTCACGAGCCTCAGGCAGGTGCGCGATCCGCGGCTCCTGCGCTGGCTACGCTTGCGCCGCGCTCGCGCGGCCCACGCACGATTCATCGACATCCCGGAGGCCCACCGCATGGTCGTGGCCGGTGAATCCTTTGCACCATTGCTGAAGTCACCGGGTGTCATGATCCGCACCTACGATCGCTTCTTCCCGAACGCCAGGCCGTACACCGATCTGGTTCCCGCGGCGCCGATCCGCCAGGCACTGGCCCGTTACCAGGAGCTGCTGCCGCGGATGGTGGGCGTGCACATCCGCCGGCAGGATAACCGCCAGTCGATTGCGATCAGCCCGACGGAGCAATTCCTGCGCAAGATGCGTGCCGAACTGGCGCTCGAGCCCGCCACCGAATTCTTTCTGGCAACGGACGACTTAAGCGAAGAGGCCTTGTTGCGGCGCGAGTTCGGCGCGCGCCTCCATACCCATCCGAAGCAATCGGTGCGCCGCGGCGATAAGCGCTCCGCGCGCGATGCGGTGGTGGATCTGTATTGCCTGGCCGGATGCCGCAAGCTCCTGGGGAGTTTCTACAGCACCTTCACGGACACCGCCGCGGCCATCCGCGGCATCCCGCTCGAGATCGTGAGCGTCCGGCCCGATGGGGCCTGATCAGCGCTTCTGGTAGGCCTCGAGCGTATTTTGCATCAGCATCGCGACGGTCATCGGGCCGACCCCGCCCGGGACGGGTGTGATCCAGCCCGCTCGCGCCGCCGCGGGGGCGAATTCCACATCGCCGGCGAGCCGCCCATCGCCGAGCCGGTTGATGCCAACATCGATGACGATCGCGCCGGGCTTGATCCACTCGCCACGCACCTTGTTGGGCTGCCCGACCGCGGCCACCACCAGATCGGCGCGCGCCACCTCGGCCGCCAGATCGCGCGTGCGGCTGTGGCAGACGGTGACGGTGGCGCCGGCGAGCAGCAGTTCCAGCGCCATGGGCCGTCCGACGATGCTGGAGGCGCCCACGACCACGGCCTGTATGCCGGCCAGCTTGGCGCCGATGCTCTCGAGCAGGCGCATCACGCCATAGGGCGTGCAGCAGCGCAGGAGCGGTTCACGCTGCGCCAGGCGCCCGAGGTTGTAGGGGTGGAACCCGTCGACGTCCTTGGCCGGGTTGATGGCATCGATCACCGAGCGCGGCCGAACCTGTGGGGGGAGCGGCAGCTGCACCAGGATCCCGTCGATCGCAGAATCGGTGTTGAGCAGTCCGATGAGCGCCAGCAGCTCGGCCTCACTGGTGCCGGCCGAGAGGTCGTGGGCGCTCGAGATGATGCCCGCCTGCTCGCAGGCGCGGCGCTTGTTGCGCACGTAAACCTCCGAGGCGGCGGCATTGCCCACCATCACCACCGCCAGCCCCGGTCGGCGCCGGCCTGCGGCGGCCAGAGCGTCCGTAGCGGCCCGGATCTCGGTCTTGATCTCCTCCGCCACGGCCTTGCCGTCGATGATTTTCGCGCTCATTCGCTCATTCTCGGGTGGGAATTGCGCTATTGTCGCATGAGTAAGGGTTACGTATGATGCGCGACCCGGCAAGGCGAGCAATCGGGGCATGGCGCAGTCTGGTAGCGCATCTGCTTTGGGAGCAGAGGGTCGCAGGTTCAAATCCTGCTGCCCCGACCATTTCAGAACAGGCCGGGCGCCCGTAGCTCAGCTGGATAGAGTACCGGCCTTCTAAGCCGGTGGTCGCAGGTTCGAGTCCTGCCGGGCGCGCCAATGATGTCGATGGTGGACGTAGCTCAGCTGGTAGAGTCCCGGATTGTGATTCCGGCTGTCGCGGGTTCGAATCCCGTCGTCCACCCCACTTTTTAAATGGGCCGTTAGCTCAGTTGGTAGAGCAGGAGACTCTTAATCTCTTGGTCGAAGGTTCGACTCCTTCACGGCCCACCATTATTTGAGAACAGAGAACGGCCCAGGGGCTGCCCCGCGCTGGCTAAAATGCCGCCTGCACCAATAATTTGCTGGGCTCCAGCGGTCCGCCGTAATATCGGGCAAACCGAGCGGCCCGCGCACTCGTTGGGGCTGCATACGAATAATTGACTCATATATCAATAGTGAGGGCCTACGGATGAATAACGTCAAGATCATTGACCGAGACCGGAGACACGGCCTTCGAACCCTTGCCGCCATCGCGCTTTTTTCTTTCACTGGTGCGGCTCTGGCGGCAGTGGATATGTTGCTTGTCATCCCAGGTGTAATGGGAGAGTCCACTGACGCTACCTATCCCGGCGCGATTACTGTACTTGCGTATTCCTGGGGAGATTCGCGTCCCGCGGCGCCCCCTTCCTTAAGCTGCTTTCAACAGGATCTGAGCCTTACTAAGTATGTAGATACCGCTACGGTGCCGCTCCTGATGGCGCTGATCCACGGAAGGATCTATCCGAAGATCACGCTGGTGGTGAGAGCTTCAGGGCCTGGGGGGCTGGTACCCTACATCACCATCGACATGATCAATGCACAACTCACCTCTTTGTCGACCGGCGGGTCTTCTGGTGAAGACAGATTGACGGAGAACATCAGCTTTCATTTCGTGAGACCGAATTACACCTACACCCCGCCGACTGGCGCTCCGGTCAGCGCGAATCTAGCCGCTTGCCCGTAGCGCAGGTCTCCACAGGTGAGCCTCAGGCATTCCTTTCGCTGTTGTACCGGAGGGTAGCCAATGAGCACTCGATTTGCCGTCGTGATGTCGTTTGCGTGCTGCGCACTTGGCGTAGCGTTTGCACAGGAATCCGCCGAGGATTTGGGTCGATTTTCTGCAAACCCGCACCAGCCGAATTCGACCAATAAGCCGGATGGCCCGGCGGGCGATGCATTCAGCAGTACCAGCGTAAAAAATCCGAGCAGTAGATACGGGAGCCCGCACAGCAACCAGAGTGCTACCAATCCGTTCGCCACCGACGCTCCCAAGCTTTACGATTCACATGGGAATTATCGCGGACGACTGTCCGCGAACCCATACGACCCGGACTCAACTTCCAATCCGTTTGGCCGCTACGGGAGCAGATTTTCGCCCGATAGCATCAACAATCACTCGGGTGCCGGAAGTCCGCATGACGTGGACAGTCCAAGCAACCCTTACGGAGTGGGCTTGCAAATAGTGGCCGGCGATACGGCGACGGAGACGACGCAACCAGGGCAAACCCCAGCGGACAACCCATTGCAGCATCAAGCGCAGCAACCCTCGTCGAAAACGCAGCAGAGTTCTGATGCCGCTACGACAGACGCTGAATCGACGGACGGTGAAGACGCAGAGTAGGTGTGCCGCTGCGCCACATTTTTGCAATGATCGACAGCAAGGCACAGGGAGCGCAGCTCGACGCCACCCAGTACCAGGTCGATGCCATCGCCAAGTACGAGGCGGTCTACGGCCAACATTTCATCAGCCCGGGCGGCGCTGACAGTGCGCGGGCGTGCATCGCACGCCTCGGCCTGAAGCCCGGCATGCGGGTGCTGGAAGTAGGCTGCGGGTTGGGCGGCTCGGCTTTCCTGATGGCGCGCGAGCATGGCGTGTCAGTGCACGGCATCGACGTTTCGGCCAACATGCTGGCCAGTGCACAGGAGCGCCTGCGCGCAGAAGGGCTGGCTTCGCAGGTGACCCTGGCGCAAGCGGATGTGCTGGCGCTGCCCGCCACGACCCGCTATGACGTGATTTACAGTCGCGACGTGTTCCTGCACATCCACGACAAGACACGCCTGATGGCGTTGCTGTATGACCTGCTGTTGCCTAGCGGCCTGCTGTTCTTCACGGATTATGGCCGCGGCGAGGGGCAGCCCAGCGCCGAATTCGCCGCCTACATTGCGCAGCGCCAGTACGACCTGCGCACGGTGCGCGGCTACCGCGAGCTGCTGGAGCAAGCAGGCTTCGTGCAAGTCGTGGCGGAGGACCATACAGCGGAGTTCGTGTTCATCTTGCGCTCGGAGCTGGTGCGCATCGGCGACGACGCGGCGCATGCCGACATTCGCCAGTCGTGGCTGGACAAGATCGACCGTGCCCGTCGCGGCCAGCAGGGCTGGGTCTGGTGCGCAGGGCGAGCGCAGTAAGCCCAGTCGTTGCGCGCGACTGTTACGCCGAAGAGCGATCACCCAAGAGGAATTTCTTCGGCGAACCTACTCGGCCCTCGGCCGAACCGTTACGGTGCCGTCGGGCACACTATGGCCGGAAGGGTACCGACTTTCTCATTGGGAGTGCCAACGCCGAGCCGGACCATGAAGGCAGTGATCAGATGCGACGCGCCGCAAGATACCGCGGTTGCGCCGCTGACATAAATTACCGATTGGCCGACCGGATTTGCCGTGTCGTTCACATAGCGGTGTACGAGAATGTTGTCGATCCTGACCGTCGCACTTTTGATACTGGCGGAGAAGGCGGCATCACTCAGCGAATACTCGAGCTGGCATTGCCCCTGACCGGCGATGATGCTGGTGAGGCGGCAGGCGCCTTGTAGGCTGATCGGGTCTGCCTGCGCCGCGATGGCAACTGTGCACAGAGCGAGGCCACCCGCGAATTTCCGGGCGGGGGAGCCAAATAATTTACTGATCATGACAGTCCCTCTGGTTTTGATTATGGGATGAATTGAACTCGAACGTGCCGCCAACCCGGTGAGTGCAGCTCATGTCGGGCGCGGGCGCAAGTCGGTATTTACAGTATTCGGCGCTGCGGCCAAAGAACTCTATCGATCGGGTGCGGACGCAGCAAGGCAGTGTTTCTCCCATGCAGCGACCGCGTTTCCCGTGGATCTAACTTAATCCAGCCGGATGCAGGCGTCCGCGTTCCTGCGGCCCCCTGAGTCGAACCTTTAGGAACAATCTCCGGAGACTCCACAGCTCGGGGCTCGCAGGTGGGCGGGGCAAGATCGATGCAATCGGTGACCGCCACAGTTCCGCCTGCGCGCCGGGGTTTTGCGGGTGCTCCCGGTCGTGGGCTTGCGACAGTGCGGAGCCCGGCCGCGGCGCACAACAATACTCAAGTAGCTGTTTCGTTGAGGATTTCGTGCGGTCGCCTATTGTGGATTATTGGCAACTAAGGGCAATATCCCACTCTCGAATCTCATTGTGAGTATCCGTGTCAAACAGCGCGATAGCCGTGGTCGGGATGGCCTTTCGATTTCCCGGCGATCTGGCGGTTGAGCGCGATCTGTGGCGGGCATTGCGGCGGGGATCGGACCTGGTGGGCCGCATAGGGCCGGAACGGTGGTCCACTGAAGTGCTGCACCACCCCAAGCGCTCGGAGGCGGGGCGCAGCGTCACCTATGCGGCCGGGGTGTTGTCCCGCATTGACGAATTTGATGCAGCCTTCTTTGGAATCTCGCCGCGCGAGGCGGCGTGGCTCGATCCGCAGCAGCGGCTCCTGCTCGAGTTGGCCTGGGAGGCCATGGAATCCGGCGGGCAGCTCCCCTCAGCGCTCGCGCGCACCGATTGCGCCGTCTATGTGGGTATTTCCGCAGTCGACTATGGCATGCGTGCCATGGACGATTTCTCTGCGGTAACGTCTCACTCCATTACCGGCAACACGCTGAGCATTGCCGCGAACCGCTTGTCCTACGTGTTTGACCTGCACGGACCCTCCGTCGCGGTCGATACCGCCTGCTCCTCGTCCTTGGTCGCTCTGCACCAGGCCTGCAATAGCCTGCGCGCAGGCGAGGCCGCAACCGCGTTGGTCGGTGGTGTCAATCTGCTGCTGCATCCCTATCCGTTCATCGGCTTCACCAAGGCTTCGATGCTCTCGGCCAGCGGCCGCTGTCGCGCCTTCGATGCGGCCGCCGACGGCTACGTGCGGGCCGAGGGCGGGGCCGTCCTGCTGCTGAAGCCGCTGGATAAGGCGCTGGCCGACGGTAATTTCATCCAGTCCGTCATTCTCGCCACGGGGATCAACACGGATGGCGGTCGCAAGACGGGCATTACCATCCCGAGCGGCGAAGGCCAGGCGGATCTTCTGCGGGAGGTGCTGGGACGCTCCGGACTTTCCGCCGACGAAATCGATTACGTCGAGGCACACGGCACCGGCACGGCCATCGGAGATCCGATCGAGGCGGCGGCCATCGGCGAGGTTTATGGTCGTCATCGTGCTCGAAGCCAGCCGCTCCCTATCGGATCGGTCAAGACCAACCTCGGTCATCTCGAATCGGCCTCCGGCATGGCCGGATTGGTGAAGGCGATTCTGGTCCTGAAGAATCGTGCGGTGCCACCCTCCCTGCATTGGACGACGCCTAACCCGCACATCGATTTCGCCGGTCTGAACATCGAAGTGGTCACGCGGTACCGACCGCTGCTGAAGCATGGCCGGAAGGCGCTGAGTGCGGCGGTCAATTCCTTTGGCTTTGGCGGGGCGAATGCGCACGTCGTGCTGCAGGAATTCCGCGCCCGCAGGCGAGCGCCGCGGCGGATCAAGGTGGATGATCCGCCGCTGTTTCTATCGGCGCGTACGCCCCTGGCCTTGCGCGAACTGGCCGGGCGCTACGCAAAGCTGTTGAAGCAGATGCCGGCCGCGTATTACGACATTGCCTACGGTGCGGTCCACCGCCGCGAACAACTCGAGCGGCGCATGGCGCTGCCGGCGTGCAGCCCCACGGAACGTGAGCGGCAGCTCAATGATTTTGCCAAAGGCGCTTCGGTGCCGCAGCTCCTGTTCGAAGATGCACTCACCCAGCCCGGCAAGCTCGCCTTCATCTACTCAGGGAACGGCGCGCAATGGCTGGGTATG